>OIOG01000062.1_pt1 | contig 42552 bp, 59 predicted proteins | sample 1585471 | NCBI WGS metagenome assembly OIOG01 (sample SAMN02674699, study PRJEB24791) | human gut metagenome, SKBSTL042 | isolation source: stool | host: Homo sapiens | place: USA
TTCTTTATTCCCCGAAGTAAAATGGGAAGATGAAGAGCCGACAGAAGTTGAATTGGTAAAGAAGGAGGAATAAAATGAATCGTACAATAAAATTCAGAGGAAAAAACTTATATAATAACGAATGGATATTTGGTGACTTGATTCAGTACGAAAGTGGTGAAATGGCTATTTTCAGCAATAAACTTTCCCAATATGGATGCGAAGCTACTGAAATGTTTAATAGAAGTAAGGTCATTCCCGAAACCGTAGGTCAGTTCACCGGATTACTTGACAAGAACGGTAAGGAAATTTACGAAGGGGATATATTGTTAATGGGTGAAGATGAAGGCGTAAGAATCTATAATAAAGTAGGTGTAAAAGACGGATGTTTTGGATATATCGGAGAGTATAGTGGAGAATTATTGCCATTCTGTAACTATAATGTAATGGAAGAGATTGTAGGCAACATCTACGATAATCCTGAATTAATCAAGGAGGAATAATCATGAAGAAAATAATGTTCAATGATAAACTTGGCTTAACCCAAGCCGTATTGGAAGGTCGGAAGACTATGACGAGAAGGGTCTGCAAGTATGACAGACCAAATGAAACTTATGATATTGTATTCCCCGTTTTTGAACCAAATGATTACGATAATGACGGGAACATAGTATCTCCATTAAATTATGCTTTTGGTTGGAAAAACGACAAAGGAGACTTTACGGGTTGGAATATCCCAAAATATAAAGTCGGTGAGGTTGTTGCCATTGCGCAAAACTATAGCGATTGTGGTAATATGCCTGATTACGAATTGGACGAAGATGGCTATCCTATAATGCCAAAGAGAAGCGGATTTTTTAATAAAATGTTTGTCCGCGCTGACCTCATGCCCCATCATATCCGCATTACCGACATCAAGATAGAACGGTTGCAAGACATCTCCGATAAAGATTGCCTGAAAGAAGGAATTTACAAAGGACAATGCGGAAGTGCAGATACACATTTTATGGATGCTTATTATTATAAAGGGGACATTCAGCCTTATTGCACCCCTCGTGAAGCCTTTGCCGCCCTCATAGATAAAGTCTCCGGCAAAGGGACGTGGGAGTCTAACCCTTATGTTTTCGTTTACGAATTTGAATTAGTTGATTAACCATGAATAGAAAAGAATACCAGGAACACTGCAAGCATTACAGCCCCTACAGTGGACAATGCTACAAAAGGTCATTCATATCGGGTGTAGCAAACAATGTGCATGTGAACATGCGGTGTGACGGGAAATGCCCCCGTATGAGTAATTACGACAAGAGAAATAAATTAAATAGCCTTGGACGGGCTTTGTAAAATCCATATTGATATGAAAAAGTATATTGGAACAAAACAGATTGAAGCCGAACCTATGACAAGAGGTGATGCGTGGGGAAAACATCTCCTCAGAGAAAAGCCGTCAACGGAAAATTTTGACGATGAGGGTTATCATGTTCGTTATGAAGATGGATATGAAAGCTGGTCGCCTAAAGATGTATTTGAAAAGGCATACAAGGTAGCTGATACTCCTCTTGACCGTATGTATATCGAATATAATGAGTTGATGGACAAACATAATAAGTTAGTCCTGTTTCTTGGCCGAAAAGATGCTGTTGAAATAGCTGGTGAAAATCAGGTCACTTTAATGGAGGTTCAAAAAGTACAGATGCACGACTACCTTCTTACTTTGAAAGAGCGCATTGGGTTAATGAAGAAATAAATATTGCCATACGGCGGTTGGACGTCTGCCGTATGGCTCAAAACAGAATAAATATGGATACAATGAATTGAGAGAAAACAAACACGGAAAAAGATATTGATTATGAAACGTGAAATAAAATTCAGAGGGAAAAGTACTGATACGGGGAAATGGATATATGGATTTCTCTCTTTTTTCTATACTGCCGGAAGGGACGAAAACGGACTTATCCTCACAGACAAGGCAAAGATATATTCTCCGGAAGACTGCCGGTGCGATGACGTATGGGCTGAAACTGTTGGGCAGTTCACCGGCTTATGTGATAAGAACGGTGAAGAAATATACGAAGGTGATATTGTTGAATGCAACGGAGATATATGCAAGGTTATGTACAGTAATCATTATGCCGGATTTGCGCTTGATAAAAAAGGTTGGCTATATCTCCACTTCTTTGGAGAAGCATTTAGTAATAAAGATTGTCTTGTTATTGGCAACATACACGATAACATTGAGTTATTGAAATAAAACAACCATGAGTAAATACATGAATTGGGAACTCTATGATAAACCGCCTGAAGGCTTCTCTATTGACAAGCATACTGGTTCTCCTTTGACCGGATACGACTTTTACACAAACGGGAAAAGCGTCTTAAACGGAGGAGTAAGAATTCTTGTAAAAGCTATGAATGTTCATGTTAACAACATAACAGATAACCATCACCCCGTGAAAAAATCTATCCCCAATAGCAAAGAACCTAAACAAGACCCGATGATTAACCGTAATGTGCGTCAACGGGTAAATGTCTTTGCACGCGAGAGGTTTAAAGTAAAGCTGCTACAAGAAATAGAATTTGATTTAATGGTGTGTCAACTCGAAGGCTGGAGCATGGAAAGCTACGTCAATGAGCTTAAGCAATTGATTGATGATGTTTATCGGAGAATGGTTAAGACAAAGAAAAGGAATATCGAGACTACCAGTAACCCAAAACTTGAATTTAAAGATGAATGAATTATATATACCTCCACAGCGATTAAACCGCAACCCTATTAACGGGCGGTTTTTGAAAGGAAGTATCCCCCATAACAAGGGGAAGAAATGGGATGATTACATCCCTTCGCATAAAAGGGAAAGTATGATTAAAGGATTAGCTTTAGGGAGAACGGGAAACCCTAATATAGCGGGCTGCAATGCAAAGAAAGTAGTAGCTATAAAGAGCGGACGGTTACAAGGTGTTTTCCAGTCCTCTAACGATGCGGAACGAAAGACTGGCATTTGCGCCCGTAATATCAGGAATTGCTGTTCCGGAAAGCGTAAACACGCTGGCGGCTATCAATGGTTTTGGGAAAGCGATAATAGTTGGTGTGAATTAATTATAAATGAATAATATAACCATGAGTAAATTAGAGCACATCGCCACAATTGATTACTGCTACTGGAGATTAAACAAGCTCAAAGAACAGCTTTCCAAGCCTAAATCGACTATGGAGCAGTTGGTTGATAAAGCCTGCGGTTATAATGAAGTAGAAGAAGTGAAAAAGGAAGCTATAACCCTTTTGGAACAGATTGTTGAAAGTAAAAAGGCTATCGGTGTGAATTATTCGGGAGATAGCAAGTTCCTTGATAAATTAAAGAACAAAGAAACGCATGAGTAAACTATACAAAGCAACCCTCTTCGGCAAATCATTCATTATAGAATGGTTCAGTTATGCAGATAAATGGTATCATAAATTTAGTATAATAAAATAATGGATATAACAGAATTAAAAATCGGTGACCGGGTGAGAATAAAACTCCCGTCACCACAAGGAGAAAGACTTTCCATACCCATGCAGGTAATAGGGCTGCTTTCTAGTTTCAACAATCCAAGCCCTAAAGATACGGTATATCTTGACTTTGAAGGAAATGAGGGAGATATATGGGAAGAAGAAGTACAAAATTTAGTGTTTTCAGACAATGAAGAGAAGTCATGAGAAAAGCAGACAGAATGATCAGAGACAGACATTCCCGCATCCCGGACAAATACAAGAAGATTGACACTACGGTCAACGGGGATGTAGAAAGCCTTGCCGAACAACACAAGGAAGTGGAAAGAAGGCTATTCCCTCTACGCCTTAACAAGACCACTGTTATTTACGTCACAAAAGACAAACAAAATGAAGCATATGCAGCGAAGTCACGTAAACGGATGGGGATAGCAGAGCCGAAGAAACCTTTTGTCGACCCACTTTCGGAAGAAAACATTACCAAGTTGTACAAGGAAGAAAATATACAGCCCCGCAGAATGGCAGAGATGCTGAATGTAAGTGTAAGGACGATATATCTAAGGTTGGCTAAGTATGGACTTACAAAAGTTAAATGCAGATAATATGAAAGAGAATAATATTTTAAACAAAGAGATTTATAAGGAGGCTATGATAGCAGCCTCTAAGGTTGATTTCCTTGAGAGCAAGGAAGAGATTAAGATGTATGCCACTTCGCTGTATAACGCGATGATATGGGGTAGAAAAGTAAAATATTAAGTTTTTTATTTGGCGTTATAGAAAAAGGGTGTATATTTGCAGCGTTCAAACTTTATAAATCGGCAGACGGTTGTCTGTTATTATAGCAGGCATTTTTTATGCTTGTACGTTAACGCTGTACTATTATAATAATAGCGGTGTATAACCCCATGATGTTGCTGTAATGGCGCATCGACTGCCGATTTAGGAGTTTGAACAGTGGGAAGTGTACACCGCTTTAGTGTATATATACACATTGTACTATAATGCCAATAAACGTTCAAAACTATGGCACAGTTAAATGGAAATTACCTAAACGGCAAGAGTGTAGCTGTATTAGGTGCGGCAAGTCCTTCCGACATGGGACAAATCTTTTCTTATAACGGGAATAATGTAAGGATGCGCAAAATGAATGGGTATATTCTTGTATGCCTTACAGACTTTGCGAAACCGTTTCCCGATAAAAATCTTTCTACTATTATCAATTCAAGGGAGATAACCGATTATGTAGCTCGAATGAGTGAAATAAAAAATTTTAGTTCACTTGATTTACTGAAAGTTACAAAGGGAAATCATTCAGACGGAAGAGAACAAGGCACATGGGCACACCATCGTGTTGCCATTCGTGTTGCTCAAAAGCTATCTACGGACTTTGCTATTTGGGTGGATATGAAAATAGAAGAGCTTATGACTACTGGTAGTACGTCACTTCAACCGCAATATGAAGTTCCACATTCATTCAGCGAAGCCCTGATGTTGGCAGCCAAGCAACAAAGGAAAATAGAGGAGCAACAGCAGCAGATTGAACTTAAAGAAGAGATAATTGAATCACAAGACAAGGAAATCAAGCAATCTGCGCCTAAAGTTGTGTACTACGACACACACCTGCAAAGCGTAAACACTCTTACCGCTACTCAAATAGCAAAAGAAATCGGACTGGATGCCGAGAAACTGAATAACAAACTGAAAGAGGTGGGAATACAGTTCAAACAGTCGGGGCAATGGCTTTTGAAATCTCCGTATGATAAATGGGGATTGTGTAAGACGAAAACAAAAACATTCACGCGTTCTGACTGTTCTACGGGGTCAAGCGTCTATACTGTATGGACGCAAAGAGGCAGGCGTTTTATTATAGCTTTATACGAAAATGAATGGAGTATAAAGAAAGCTGTCAAACAGATAAAGGGAGAAATGGATTCCGCCTCATAAAAAGCATAACTTTTAAAATTCATACATTATGAAAAGAGATGCAAAAACACCGTTCTATGACGTTATGTGCAATGTAAACGAAAACTGCGTTTTGGCGGTATTTTTTAATAAAATTATTGGTGAATTGGAAACTGTAAGAATATTTTCTTCACCAAGAACATTTGAGGACACTAAGAAAGAGAATAAAGATTATTCTGCTATTTTTTATCAAACTGTTCTTTGGGAATTGTGGTTTCATGGAGTTGTGGAAAGGCTTAATGAATGGAACGAAATACTTAATGAATACTTTTCCGAATACGAAGGGAAGTGGAAATTTTATGCTTGTTCAAAAAGGATTGAATCTATCAACGAATATGGAGGTGAAGAATCAGATTACAATGAGGACGGTAGCATAAGAACTTTAAACCTAACCGAAGATGATTTGAGACATCATACAGCTCTTGGTGAAATGGTGCAAGATGATTGGAGGGATATTGTGCAAGAAACTACCTGTGCCGATTTACAGTATATGATTACATGTTTAAAAGCCCATGCAAGCTTTTCATTACCCGATGCTTTTAAGGAATTTTTCGGGAAAGAAATTACTACTTATAAGCAAGATGAAAACGGTAATATGGTTTCAATGAATTTTGCGGATAAGGCTATGGATAAGGCAGTAGAGCAATATACGGCTGACGGAATGGCTATTGGTATTACATTGGTTTGCGAATTTATCCAACGCATAATCAGGGATATTAGGGCAATGGATAAGTTCAGTGACAATAGAGACAAACTTATCCAAATACACAAGGACGTAAGAAATATCCTTGATTTTAACCTCGATGAAGTTTCCTATGTAGAGGAAATGCTCGAAGAGGAACGTAAAAACAAATAACATCAAGCTTTGCTCGCTTTATAAACGAGGTGGGCAAGCTTTATTCAATTCGTTCCCAAACTACAAAATTATAGTTTGGCTGATTTACAACGAATTACATTTTAAATAAAAGACTAAACAAATATTCATCATGGAAAGAAATACAACACCCGCTAAGAAGAAATACGACCTTAGCGCAATAGACGAATTATTCAAAGACTGCATATCTCCCGAAGAATTACGGGAAGAGCTTATTGAACTGGCTTTTGATTATGTGCAATACGTAGATGACGGGAATACAGATTTTGTCAAATCGAACATGAGCACCATATATGTATTGTGCTGTGCCCTACAAAAAGTAAAAGAATTAGAGACACCAAGCTAATACCCTCACCAAAACAGCAAGCGGTATAACCCAATGGAGAACCCGTTCAAAGCGTTCTAAACGTTCCATTGGATAACTTGGAAAAGGCGGCAATAGTCCATGTAAAGGACATTGTCCGCCAATTCAAGCAGTTCATCTATGTAATCCCTTTTTCGCATCACGTTCAAGTTTTCTACGTTGTTGGCGGTTTATACCATTTGCTATGGCAAGGCTGTTCAGCGTCTCTTTCTGTTCGGGAGAAAGCATGTTATATACTTCTTCCCGTGATTTGCCTGATAAAATGGCTTGTACTATTTTCCACATAAGCTACGTTTGCAATGTTCACACAAAAATTTCTTCGCTACCGGGAACATCTTCTGTCCCACATATCCGCTAAGGTACTGCGCCTCTTCCCCGTATGGGTCGATGCCGAACGCCCGTGAGATATGCCGGCATAGATGCCCCTTTTCATGGTCGAAAGAGTTTTGAAACTCTGCCGGGGAAGAGGTAAGGGCTATAACCATTACGGTCTGTCTGTTCCGGATATTGGAGTAAGTGATACCCGTATTCAGATTGCAGGAGCGCATGTTCTTATAGGCATTCACCAAATCCATCCCCCTGCATCCTACCCGCTGAAGGTCGGCGATGATATGGTCGGTATAATAGCAGTCCACCGCATAATATACCCTTACTTCCCAATCATAATCCGGTATGTAAAAATCCTGTATTATCATAGGCTACATCATCTGTTCCCACATGATAGGATTGCCGGAGCCTATGCAGTCGGCATAGAACCGAGTGAAAGGCATTCCATTGTAAGCGTCCACATCATCTATGTAATCCTTAATGAACAATGCGAGATGGGCTTCGTCAGTGATAGAACTTTTGTAGTAATCCGACTTCGCCATGTTTGCCACGTAAACGCTGTCGTACCCTGCATCCTTCTCCAGGTTTACACTGTACTTTTTCAGAAGCTCCTCTACCTGCTCTTTGCTGATTGGCTCCAGCTTTTCTTCTTTACCCGTAGATTTATTTTCCATCTTCATGCGGGAAACAGCCCATAGGCACATCTTCTTGCTGAAATGCCATCCGTACTGGCTGAGATAGTCAGCCATTGCAGGCGGTATTCTGTCGTATGTATCTAATCTTTGTTTCATATTTTCCTGATTTTAAGTGATTGGCAAAAGAGGGGAATAATCCCCTCTCCATTACATGAACTCTCCGTTGGCGCGTCTGCGTCTGCGTTCGCCCATATCATCACCGTAAGGCTGTGAATCGCGGCGTTCGTTGTAAACCGGATATTCCGGGAAGTAACCCGGCATACGACGTTCGCCCATATCTGAGCCGCCGCTATAGCTTCCACCGCGTGAACCACCGCTGTTACGATAGCCCATTTCACCGCCCTGCATCTCACGCATGGCTCTCTCGTAACCATGACGGCAACCCTCTCTATAGGCTTCTTCCATAGGATTACCGCCTCTCATACCGAAGTCACGGTCATATTCTCCGCGTCCTTCTTCCAATATTTCCCACATTCCCATATTATTTCTTTGTTTTAGATGTTTCAGCCACTCCGAGCTGTTCCATAAGCCGTTTGTTCAATTCCATAAGGTCGGACATGTTCTTGCTCATTTCTGCCATTTGCCCTTTCAGAGAGGATATTTCCTGCTCCTGACGTTGTTTCTCTGCAAATTCGGGGTTCAAGAGCGTCAGCATCTTGTCACATCCCGCAATGACGGAATTGTGGAAGTCCATGCTGTTGATAATGTCTATGCTTTTCTGTTTCATAGAAGCGACCTCGTTGTTCATCGCATCACGAGAGCATGACACTACGATATTACCGTTCTGTCCAAAGTCGGCTATATCCATGCCGGCAGGTAGATTTTGGAAAGTCGTGTTCTGCCCGTTGATACAGACAACGACGTCCACAACCATTTCCATTTGGGGCAACTGTCCCATAGGGGGTGCCATAGGATATTTCGGCTTGGGAGCGGAAACGCTGACTACCGGACCGTATTCGATAAACGGGTTAGCATCCTTATGAAGTATATACAACTGGTTATTGGTACGAAGTGATTGAAACATATTGGTTTGATTTTAAAGGGGAGTGGCTATTTCCATTTTGGAAACAACCACAAAGCCCCATGTTAACTACTTGCTCTTTTGAGCGGTTGCTTCTGCTGTCGGAGTCGGTGTCGATGCGGTTGTCGGACGATACCCACCGTTGACAAGGAACAGCTCATTGGTGTACTTGTTATAGTGGATTTCGTAGATGCCCGTTCCGGCAAGGTTGCCGACAGTCACCGGCTCATTGTTGTAAGCCAGCAACGGTCTTGTATCCCCGTTAGTCCCTATCAGTATCGGGAGTGTAGCAGTCGTGCCGGCAGGTATCGCCTGGCGGAGACTGACATAGAAACCGCCTACATAGCTTCTGTTACGGAACGCATGGTTAGGAAGTTCCAAAGTCACGTTCTCCGTGCCGACTGTTACGGCTACCGTAGGAAGGGTATTGAAATTAGCCCTTCCAATAGTAGGGAACGGGAAGCCCCAATTATTAAAAGGAAATAATGCCATAATCTTTTGTAATTTAATTGTTTATTACTATATTTACAATCGGGATAGGTTGGAGTCATGACCAACTGATAAGGGTAAACCGAAGCCCTTCCCATTTTTCAATTTTCGGCATCATTTAATTCGGTAAAATCAATGACAAACGAAGAATTTATCAAAAGTGTATCTCTTGAAGGTGAGGAATGGAGGGATGTAGTCGGATATGAAGGTCTTTATAAAGTTTCTTCATTTGGACGGGTTATAAGATTGTCCTACCAATCAAAGAATGGAACTTGTGTATTTACTCATGCCCCATCCCTATTAAAAGGATGGAATCATTATGGCTATCATTATATGAAATTAGTAGACCATAATGGGAAGTACAAATCAATGTTTGTACATCGCATAGTAGCAAATTCTTTTATACCTAATCCAATGAATTATAAAGAAATAGACCATATTAACTGTGATAGAAAAGACAATAGAGTATCAAACCTCCGTTGGTGTAATAGGTCTCTAAATATGCTAAACCCTTTCACAAGAATTAAAAACTCTGTCAATAAAAAGGGAATTAAAACATGGAATACAAGACCCGTAGTAATGTTAAAAGATGGCGTTTTGATAACTAAATATGATTCAGCCTGTTCAACAGCAAAAGATGGATTTATACAAACTCATGTTAGCCGTTGTTGTAGAGGCATTGCCAAACAACACAAAGGTTATCAATGGATGTATCTTTCCGACTACGAAACCCTTATCAATAAGTCAAAGAACTCTTTACCTAATGGCTAATTATCCCCAATAATTGTTGCATCCGCACCCACTGCGTGCATATACCGAATCTCCCATATATGCACCGTAGGCGGCCGCACGAGCTACCTCCGGATTAAATACTTGCAATTGCGGGTATGGCACTGCTACTGTAGGCGGCATTGAACAGCGGATTTTATCCACCTCTCCCTGCAATGTTTGTAGACTTGCTACTATTGGAGCAATTTGTTGCGTTACGTTTCCAAGAATAGTTGCATTCTGATTACGCTGTGAAATTTCACCTTTTAAAGTAGAGATTTCAGCGTCTTTAGCAGCCAACGCTTCTTGCTGACGACGCGCCTCTGCCGCATCCATTTTTGCTACAAGTGCTTGGAAACCTTCACGGTAAGCGTCCGCTAAAGAACGCGTATTCCCTTCCATTGTGCGTGTAAGCGTATTCATGTTTTCGCAGCTTGCTAAGCGGCTTTCATACCCTTGACGCTCAATTGCTGCTTGATTTTTGCAGCAGCAATCTGCAATCTGAGTAAGAACAGCCTGATTTCCGGACTGGAATGCGTTGATGATTTGCTGGCTTGACATGCCCACCTGATTGCCTACATTGGCGATAAGTCCCTGGATGTTGCACAGGGCGCTCTGTAACTGTTGGGTAGAGCAGTTCAAAGAAGAAGCAAGCTGGTTGATGGCATTGCCATTGCCCTGAATGGCTGACATCAGGTATTCACGACCGACATCACCGTTAAGCTCGGCAGGCAGACCGCCACCATTGCCAAAGCGGTTGCCAAAGCCGTTGCCGCCCCAACAGAACCACAAAAGGATAATCCAGATGAACCACCACGAGCCGCCCCATTGGTCTTGGCTGCCACGTCCCTGGTTCAGTAAAGCGAGAAGTCCGGGGTCTACACCCTTGCTTCCCATCAAGTTGGGCAACATAGCCATGATGTCGAATTTGCTTCCGCCACCATTTCCGTTGTTCCCGTCTTGATTGAAGACATACGTTCTTTCCATAGAGATTTATATTTTGTATTACGGTCAAAATCAACCGCATCACAAAAGTATAAATACCGATACTGCCATGAAATCAGTTGTTTCCCAACGCTTTCCTAATGTTTTCCCAATATATTCTCAACATTTTCCCGCCTTCCATACGTTCTTGAAAATTGGAAATCATGTAGTTTATCGCGCGTTTGGTTTTGTGGATTTTAGGAGCTATCTGCGAAGGATACATTCCCCTTTCGACAAGCAACTGTACAAGCAAATAGCGGGCGTCTACGGTTTCCGTATCCTTATCCGAAGATAGTATTCGGCTGGCGGGTATTTCGGTCTCCTGCGCCACGAGATTGATTGTTTCGGCAAAGATTTCTGACTTACACATAGTTTTTCTGAATTTTATATTTATCTTTGCCCTGCCACATAAAACATGAGATTAAATGAACAAAGCATAAGATAATGCGTTGAAGATATTAAAGCCTCCAACGTGCATTGTCTTATGCTTATCATGTTTTTATGTGGCAATATTAACGTGAAACGTTGGGGGCTTTCTTTTTACTCTAAGCCCCGAAAGAGTGTTAGCTACAAGCCAACTTCTACATCGTTAATTTCTTTCTTATCTTTATGGTGAGCCAAACAATTACGAACAAAACACATGTCAGATTTATCGAAATGCTGACACCACCGTAATTGATTTTAAATTTTTCCCACCACGACAGTTCCCTCTCTACCGGATAAGGTTTGGGCACTTCAATCCTTCTTATCTTTTCGATAAAATACGGCATTTTGACCGTTACCGTAGCATGAGGATAAATGCCCAATGAATGGTTCAATATCCCGTTGCTAAATGAAGCATAGCTGTAGGCATACGGATTGCGAAGGAATGACGTTGTATCGGCAACAGATACGCTGTCCTTGTACGGTATCAGCTTCTCTTGAAATGTAGTATCATGGAAAACCACACTGTCAAGAACCTTTGTCTCAACCGGCATATAAACAGTCCTCGTCCTACAGGAATACACCGTCAACGCAAGAAATACTATATACACTAACTTCTTCATAACTTCAACAGATAATGATTAACAACCATGCCTGCACATATTGCAGCAACTCCATACAGCAAGTCTGCTTTGTTCCACTTGCCGTTATAGTAGTGGCAACGGTCGCTGTTCTCCTTAACGAAGAGCATCAGCAATGCAGTGCTGCCACCGAATACTATGGCGGTGGATAGATAGACCACCGCACCTAAGATGTTATTTTTCATACCATAAATAATTAGTAAAACACTATACCGTAGCTCCATTGGCATCTACCCATGAAGAACCGTTCCACCATATAGGTTTACGCAGGGTCACATCAAAAAAATGAAAACCATTATCTGCATTGCCAGGACGTTGTGAAGTAATTCCTACATTTAAACATGGAATTGCGAAAAAATCAAGAAACGGACTTTTTAAATTCCCATTCGTTGACATCAAGACTCCCTGATTGTAAAAAAAATGCGGGTATAAAGTTTTGTCCGGTATGTCGTCCTTTACTGGTTTCCACAGCAATACCGATGTCTTCATTGTTGACCAGGTAGAATCATGTTCACCGATTAGCGCACAGTCTGAAAAATCCTGAAACGATAAGGTTTCAACGTCATTAACCGAACTGAATCCAACAACAACTTCTTTTTTCCCGTTAGGTGACTCTCTGTATACCTCAAACCCATAGTTCTTACCAGGGTTTATATAGAAATATGGTGTTTTCTCTTTATCACTATCGGTAATATCTATATTAAACGCACGTTTGGCAATAGGTATATTTTCTCCACACAACAGATATATTGTATATTTATAATTTCCATTCTCCCGATTATTAATAATGTTACCGATATCCTTTAATTCAATATTTTTTTTGTTAAAAGCATCTATAACATACTGGCGCATACCTAATGAAGTCGTTCTATTATAATTATAATAACAGGCTTTGTACCAATTTGTATCAACCAATGTTCCCCCTATTCTACAGTTGAGAAATACGCAATTCATATCTACAATATCAGTATTATTCAAAAACTCAGGCATTGTCATATCTCCGGCTTTATCCCATAACCCTCTAAAATAACAACCAATATATGTTACACCTTGATTTTCACTTAATATCCTGCTATTCATATAAAAATAACAGCCTATAAAGTTGGCTTGAATGAGACCTCCACCACCTTCAATTGTAACTCCGCTGGCTTCCCAGTGACAGCCGGTAAAATTAGCTTTGATTTTTTGAGTTAATGCTATATTGCTTTGTATGCAATTAATGAAGTTAGTATACATTCCTCCTCTGAATGTACCTAACTTATAATCAAAAGTCCTTTTTTCGTTATATCCTCTGAATTCATTTACCGAATTAAATATCCAAGCATCTCCCGCTAACTCCTGTCCCTCATTCATTTTGGATATAGTACCATCCCTTAACACCACATTTATAGCATCAAGCCGGTATGTTACATCTGAATAGGTGTCCTCCCATGAATAATAAATGACATTATGCCAACGCATAACATCAATATATCTATCAGCCAATGCCAGTATATAAGGAGCCCGCCTTATACTAATATTGTCCAAACGTACAGGAGCCCCACTGATTATGACAGGAATTTGCCAATTACGGTATTTCGTATCGCTGCCTTTAGACATGATAAAACCTTCTTTGATTGAAAGCCCGATAGAAGAGTATGCCGTTCTCCAATCATTTATTCCATCATTCATGTTTATGACAATATGGAAATCTATGAAAGAAGACATATTCATGTCAATCGACAATTCATTCAAAATCTTTGCATCTATGTCTTTGGTAAACAGATAAGTCTTCTTATTGGAACATCTTATACTGCGACATATCCGCACGATTGCATTAAATGCATCAGAGCTGTCTGTTTTACCGTCGTTGGACGCGCCAAACCATTCCGGCATTAAGTATTTGTTTTCTACATCCCCTTTGATATTCAACGCATTTAAAAAACGCCCCCCATTAAATTTTAGAATACACCCTTCAGGAATGCTTATCTCAGCGCCATCCAAATCAAAATCATACCTGATTTCGTATATAGTATCAGGCTGATTTATCATTTCCTGGGTAAGAATATTCTTTCCACCAACAATATTCCTACGCAATATCTTATACCCCTTGCCGCTGAATCTGTCAGGATTATAAGCACGGTCTGCAAATTTTAAAACACTTAAGTTTTCCCCTTTGTCTACAGACACAAGGTCTTCGTCGTCCGCAAGACCGGAACCGATAAAACTCTTTAGGGCGTTAGGAGTAGTAGAACCGTTTTCTCTGTCTTCTTGAAATGGAAACTGCTCATTACCCGTCAAAACGTCTCTTTTGGGGAGTTGTCCAATTTGTTGTCCTTTTTCTGTTTTCTCTTCCATACTACTATTTATTTTTACTTGTAAGCAATATCGGCTTTCCGTTAGTCAACAACAATGGAGCGTCATTGGCTAATAATAAAGCCCCTCCGTCAGGAAATGGATGCGGCTTATTCCCGCCAGCACCGGGAAACCCTATGGTAAGTATGCTGATTACGGGAATGCCGATTATAGGAATGCTGATGTGAGGGGTAGTGATTGGTTTCATAGGCTATCCCTCTTTAATCATTTTGGCTTCTGACACTTTCGTAGCACTTCTTATTGTAATTTCCATACCTGCTGCTATGCCAATAAGACGAAATATCACATTGGAAGGACCTAAGGCTTGATTGGCATTTGGGGAAAGCGGGATAGGATTCATGCCTTCAATATTGGCAAATACAGTCACCATTCCGCCCTTGTTCTTTATCTGTATGGTAACGGGATTACCGTCACTGACAAACGTTGCGTAATACGCTGTTTTGCCTTCTTCTTTTTGAAATGATAAAACTTCTGCTGCCATGATGTTTACTTTTTAGAGTTATTCAAATAGTTCACAATTCCCTGCACATGCAAGTCCACTATTGCCCGTTTGCCCTCTTCCGATAATAGGAAATCAACATCTTCCTTATTGTCTTGGAATAGGTTCTCTGTAAGGACTGCCGGGCACTTCGTGTGCTTCAAGATGTAGAACCCGCTTTCCTTATCAGGGTCGCCATCCGTCATATCCTTGCGTATCTTCATACCCGGCAAAAGTCGTTCGGCTGCCACATATAAGCTATCAGCTAATTTATCGGCTTTCGTCTGACCTGTCGAAGTCCACGCTTCCCAACCACGTGCCTGCATCCATTCAGAGCCGCTTCCCGCTGCATTACAGTGGATAGATACGAGGATTGTGTTACTTGCCTTGTATTCGTTCGCCCTACGGCAACGCTCCGATAAGGGAACGTCTATTTCCTCTTTGACGATACGTTCTGCGTCAACACCTTGTTTGCGCAATTCGGCTTCCAAACGTATGGCAATCTCACGGGCATACGCATACTCTTTCAATCTTCCGTCCGGTGAACACTTGCCCGGAGTGTTACTTCCGTGTCCGTTGTCAATCAATACTTTCATTCTGCGCGTCCTCCTTGAAATATTTGTCATAAACTAAACGAGCCACCCATCCGGCAACAACACCGACACCGAATGATACAACAGTAGTCAGGTTCACCCAAAACGGGGCGTAGTGCATGTACAGCATAACTCCCACGATAATAGCGATAACAATCGCTGCGATAATCAGTTTCTTTTTCATTTTGTTACTCCTTATCTTTCATTCAAATTGTGATAAAATTCTAATCTTATATTCGCATAGACCGACTCTACATTCGTGTATGCCCTGCCGTTGTTCGCTCCGTTTTCATTGTAAATCTCCGCTTCAACGGCTTTAGCAACCTGTTCTATCCATTTCTTTTCCGTGTATTCCGAAAGCCTGTTCCCACGATACGAAAAGCAGTCAAGTTTTGAATTTCTGTCCTCGTGTATGTTTGTAAGCAATGTACGTATCTTTCTTGCAGTAGCTTCCTTGTCTGATATATGGTTTTCTTCACGTACTTTCTTAATAATGCGGCACACCTTCTCAACGGAAAGGTCGAAGAATACATTGCTTAGCGTTTTTATACGCAGCTGAGTTTCGGGCATTAGACTTTCCGATAGCACGTTCAATCGCTCGTTCTGCGCACGGGTTTCTTCCAATAGCTGCCTCATGGTGTCCTTATAGTCTTGGTTTATCTCTTTCTGTGATGTCATAAGCTGGTTTACCATATTCATAAACCAACGGAAACACGCCACCATCAACAAGGCTGATAACACAAGGAAAAAACCTGCGGTTATAGCCATCATTCCGAAATCACTAATCCCCTTACTTGTTTGAAGGGCTGCATTTACAACTTCTGTACTCATCTTATCGTTATTTGTCAATTATTCCTATCTTTGTGTCTCTTATCAAATAAGCTAACTACTGTCATTCCGTTTTGCTCGTGAGAGTAGGACGGGATTTTTATATCTTGCCGTAATAATGGAACCACGCTCCCCACTTCCGCTCTTTCAGATAGTTCGGATTGTCTTGGTTCAGTTTGGCTTCCATCTCAAATGCGCTCGCTCGATAGGCGTTGGCGTTCACTTTGCCGTCACCTATCCTGCTATCTGTAAACAGGTGGTACACGAAGCTCACAAACCATTCTGTCAAATACAAAATGTAGTAGAATAGCGGGATAAGTAACAACCACCATACACTGCCATGGAACGCCAGCAATACGGACGGGATAGCCGCTATCTCCATGCACTCGAAGAACTGTTTCTGATGTGTTCGTTCATGGCGTTCTGTCTCGGCGGTTATCTCTTTCAGCTTGGATAAGATAAAGCCGAAGAACATTATCGTTGTGTAGTTACCAAACAAAATCATTTTGGCGAGCCAGTTTTCATAAAATACTTTTACTCTCATAATCAAATAAGTTAAATTCAATTCTTATAATTAGTTTCTTATATTATAGCTGTATAATTTACCATCAATTTTAAATTCAGTAAGACACGTTATATTCATTTCGTTAAAAACATAACGAGGATTACACATACCAATTAGAGTAGCATAATTACCATTATTAATAACAAGACCATAAACACCAGGAGATACTTGTTCATTAAGAGCACAAACTTTAAAACCGCTATCTATTCCACTTGCTACAATTCTATATTCAAAACTTTCTATATATTTTGAAAAGTATAGGTTACTTGTATAATTTTCAGGGTCTCCAACATAAGGCAAATCAATATATTGTTGAAGAGTAATAGGATTAAAATTATACTCACCAACACAAGGATAAGGATAGCCAGCATAAACAATCTTATTACCGATATTAAGCAAATCAATATTTTTATTTCCAACAGCAAGATTACTAATAGGTGTAGTTTCAATTTTAACCATATCTAACTATCTCCATTTTTTAATATCAGGGTTTATATTTCCGCTCTAAATTCTTATCTCTCACATCAAGCATCTGTTATAGCATACATTGTTTCATTATCTTTAGAACCAATAGCTTTATATTCAGCGGAGGTTTTCTTAGTAAGAGTATTAATGTTATCACTATTAACAAGAGAAGCAATAATTACTTTACTTTCTCTATTATCATCATTTGAGATAATAGAAATACGATTGGTAAACATCTTAACAGGATTATTTCCAAAATAAGTAATAATAAAATGTAGTTCGTAAGACGTACTATCATTTGCCCTCCAAGCATTTACGCAACCTAATTCTATACAATTATTATTGGGATTATTATTAATGTGAAAATAATATCTTGTATGATTAGCTAAAATATCAGCTACAACATTCTTAAAATTATCAATACTGCCAAATAAATCAACTATTCGTTGTTCGGCATCAGTTCCATTAAGATTTACACTATATAAAAATTTAGAAACATCAGAAACAACGATAACTTTACCATAAGCAATATCATCCACATACTTCTTCGTTGCAGGCTGGTAATCGCCCGTAGGGGTGAATGATGAAGTGTTGGTCTTGGTGAGGACGTCGGAGTCTTTGACGAGTTGGAAAGTATTTGCCTCCCCACAACGGGCTGTAGTGCCGTTATCCTCCAAATAGAAATGTAATCTTCTTAACTGCCGGTCTTCGTTGTAGATATTTAAAGATAACGCTCCCGATTGTTTGTTTGAAGCGAATTTGACAGAATATTCTACAAGAGTATAGATATGTCTTAGTGAGCCTAATGACGGTTCTCCAATCTGTACCAAGTAATTATTTGCGCTCAATTTTTCAAGCAAATCCTTGTATTTATCTATACCGCCAAATGTAGCAAATATCTCTTCCGAGGAGGAACGACCTGTCAAGTCAAGTATTTCTCTCGGCAGAACAATAACATTTCCTCCCGCTATCTTCCCCTGGCTTACCCATTCACCGTTCACCCATGCGTAGTAATCATAAGGGGCTTCCGTACCTACAGCCATGAACCCGTCAACTGCCGAACCATCGGGAACAGCGGATTTCAAGGCTTCAAGGGTGGCGTATTCACCAGCTACCTTAAATGACTTCCCAGGTTCTCCTTGTATACCTGGCTCGCCTTGTTCTCCTTTCAAAAATTCTAAAGGATAATTGACCACAGAAGCTTCACTGTCGCTTCCTGAAGGTTTAAATGCAGGCAATGACGTTACATCATCCGCTTTGTCCGCATTCGGTACTTCATTAACTCCTATGGAGTTAGCCATAAGGCGGGCAACTATTTCTTGATAATCCTGTTCTGTCCAAGCCATAATTATTCCTGTTTATCGGTTACTTCTTCCGGTTGATTGTTGATAGCACGATTGAGCGCGTCAATAAAGAAAGGTTTGCAAAAAGCATTTGCATGCTCTTGTATCAAGGATACTTCTTCATCGGTATACTCTGTCTCTTCATTGGAGTTGTATATCTTCAAAGCGAGTGCATGCGATGCGATACCGTTACCGTTTCGGTATAATACATTTGCAAAATTCTCTCTACAGTCTATATTTTCACAATGCTTACGGGTAATATCCGTAGCAATCAGTAATTGTTTAAAATTTATCTTTTTCATGAGCTATAATTATTTATATTATCCACAGTAAAAATGAATCCAATGACTACCGTCAAAAACGAAAAAGCAGGATATTTGATTGATTGAAGAAGCGTTCGTTGTGCCTCTGTTATTGGCATTCATCAGAGGGCCTTTCACTGAAACATTGCGGTTCAACTGGTTCTTCAAATATACAATCCGACCCGTAACAGCCGAACTTGGAAGAAACAGGGTAGGGTCAAAACTTAGATCCGGTCCTCCATATATGATAATGTCATCGGTATCACTGACCGTATAGCTCGGTGGGGCAGACATCATACTGCTGCCTAAATTGCGGACACCCGCAGCAAATCCGGAAGCCCGTAATCTGCTTATCCTTACCGATTCACCGCTCCTGGCATTTAATTCTACATTGCCCAATGCTTCTATCGCACAAGTATCATATCCAGCCTGAGCCATTACTCTTACACCGATTGAATGGTCACCGTAGGCACTCAGACTAAGTGCCGTAATCCCATCTCCACGAATACCGCACATTGCCCCGGAAGAGACATTCACTTCAAAAAATTTTCCACCATTCTTGCCTATCCTCAATGTCGCAGTCGGATTTTCCTTTTCGTTTTCAAGTCCTCTGTCGGTTATTTTGAATGCACCGATATACCCGCTATCTGCTGTTATATCTCCCGTAAAAGAGCCATTATGACATTCGATAGAGCCATCTTCGTGTATCTTGATATTTCCATTGGCGGTAATTATGCCTTCCAACTTAATATGTTGCGACTTTAACGTTATACTTTCCGCCGACACATTAAACAGAGATGACACTTTAGTATTACCTTTTCCGCCTTTGTCATTGAACTCCGCAGCAGCCCAAATCTTGACACCATCCGCAGTGGTTAACCATCCCGCGCTTTTGCTTTCAAGATTGGATGTTCTTTTTGCCACAGCTTCAATCTTTTCATTGGTTTGGCTTAGCTGGGTCTCGAACTTTGTTATCATATCCTCGTAGGCATTATCGGTCAATGCCAGCGAATGTATGTATATATCCCCCGTAAACTTCAATTCAAAGTCGCCCGTTCCGTCCCATGTGCCGGAATACTCCTTCATTGCGTATTCCTCACCTGGTTCAAGACGTTCGGTGAAATGCAGGTTCTGACCGGAAAATCCTATTGTCAGCGTTCCGGCTGTAGCTACCTTATACCGGAAAGAGATAAAGAACTTCTTCGGTTCTTCCCCTTCCTCATAGGTAGGCTTATTGGCTAAATCAGCATTTGACTGTTTAATTCCGGAAGAAAGGATACGAAGCACGTTTCTATCCCCATCTCTGATAATGGCAGCCATAGCGTCCTTACGGGAATAGAACTCCCCATTCACTAATAAGAATTTTCCGTTTACAGTAAAGAAGCGAACATCGTTCTTTGTCTCCCAACCGTTCGTATTGCTTGCAAATGATGCATTGTACAGATAATTATCCTTTGCCTGCACCTCGTCAAGCACTTTGGAGATTTCAGAGTAAATCAAATCTTCCAGTATCTTGAATTGGGTCATAATGTTTATTCCCGTTTTCAAGATAAAGTCTCCCATGAACTTGTTGCCTTGCGGACTGATAACCGTCACTTCCTTACCTGCTAAAGAATAAGAATTTATTCCTGCATACTGGTGGATACTCGGTGCATCATCGCCATATACGGACAAGGTGATTGCGTTCTGACGCTTCTTGTCTGTTCTGTTTCCGAGTTGTACAAGACTATCACCTTCCTGCGGTATGTCGCTGTTTGCATCACAGTCCGTCTTGCTAAGGTCTATGTAGTCCTCGCCAACACCTACGCATAGGCGCCAATAGTAACGGTTGGATACATTCTCGTAGACACCCGGCTTGATATTGAAGTCTTGAAAACGTATCTGGTCGCCTTCCTTGAACGGGTTCTCGATAGCCGTCTCCCCATCATCAACCAGCAGATAGCACCGCCAAAAATCCTCGTGTTCCTCAACCTTTCCGCATTTCATTCCGGCAGCGGTGAACATGTAGTTCCCGCCTGCATAAGAGAGTTTCTTTATCTCCAGTTCGGAGAACATCGCTTTGATACGCACAAAGAGTTCGTCCACTTCAATGTAGGATTTACCCGTCTTGCTGTCTACTTTAATAACAAAGCCTTCGCCGAGAGCACCGGAAGAAAAGTTCATGGACTGGATGTAGTCTGAAAATAATCCGCCTAAGAACTTTATTAAATAGCTGGTTTGGTCAGGTTTGGTTTTATTCAAAAACAGCTTTTCTCCAAAGGCTTTAATGATTGATTCCACTTGTTGGGTAGTTAATCCTCCACCGCCTTGCCCGCCTACTATTGAATCTATCTGATTCTGTATCTTTTCTAAAGTTCCTACCGCTTTGTCATTGCGAAGGGTAATATCATACGTTGGAATAAGTCCATCTCCTTCTTTTATCGTAAGGCTGTCAATGATAATGCTCCCATTGATGTTTAGGTCTTCATCCTCGAACAACATTAAATCACCTTCCTTTATACTGTCATGCAGTTCCGGGTGACGCGCCATAAATATTTCGTCTACTTTAGGCTCGTAAGTATATCTTACATAATCATTTTTTGCAAGATATTCTTTGGAAGCTGTTAGCAATCTTTGGGAAGCAGCTTTTATATACACATCCGGCATATCAATGCCCAAAAGCACAAATTTATCTCCGGCTTTGATAGTAAAATCCTTATATGGGAAATAAAGATTCAAACCTTCATCATAGACTCTGTTGCATGTCAAGACCCACATATTACCCTGTTTTACGGGCTTGTCTGCATCTCCAAGTATTTCAAATTCACGTCCACCACACATTCCGCTTTTCATGGATATGGTGGCGGTTTCCCCTGTTAGATAATCGTTTATGTCAAATCCAATGTCTTTGAGATATATTTTGAACGGTGGGATGGTTTCCCCTTCTTCAAAGTAACCATCATCCGCGATTGGCGTATTATCCTTATTCACAGAATCGGAAGCGATTTCATCCAACGCTCCGGTAGCATTTACGATTATTCCCGCGTCTTTCAACTGCTGTGCCGTCATTCCTTCCATAGACGGATATATTTCCGGTAAAGAAGTATCGCTCCCGTCAAAGAAAACCGAACCTTCCCGAACTCCGATAATATCTATGTTTTTACTATCAAGGTATGGGTCAAGTGTCTTTTCCGGAAAATCAGGAAGCATCAAGTTTTTAACAGCCATATTATTGGGGACTAATGCTCCGGAAGGTCTTTTGTACTTTCTTGGAACATTGTCCGTCTCAATGCCTTTTTCTATCCGCATCTTTGCGCCTATGCGGACGTTGTCCTTGTCGGCTTCGCTATTCAACAAAACGTAGCATTTCCCAAGAAAGCTGCCTCTTTCCATTTTATAAGAATGCCCATTGATTGTCACATCATACAATGCTGTGTCAGATAGGAATTTCATATAAAAAGGAAGAGTCACAACAGCACCGTCTATCAAATGTGTATTAGGGTCATATCCGTAAGATACATCCTCGATGGGAGCTTCGACAATAGGACTTCCATATGTTGTATAATAGTTGTAAGGCAAGTTTTTGGTACCACCATATGCCCTTAGGCGGGTAATTATCTTCTGTGATGAATCTGCGGTTTTTTGTATGGAGTACAGCCCTTTCCCCTTTCCATACCCGAACATGTTTCCTACTGCAATTCCGGCAGTACCTATTGTTATCGTTCGTCCCCTTATGATAAAGTTTGCCTTAAACTCGCTATTTACCAAAGCGAGTGCGTCCCAAACGTTTATACTGCTTATTGATATGGATTTGTTAGCCTCATTAACATATTCGGGATGTACTGTAACCGTCCATTTTTGCTCTCCTTTATAGATACGGTCAAGGTTCACCTGTATTCTTTCTGCGAGAGCATTTATGCTTTCAGCGTAAAAACTGAATGTAGGTAGGGAAGAGTAGTGAATTAAGTTATCCTCTTTTACATAGTCCAGGAATTCGCATCTTGTCAGTTCATCTGCAAGAGAGTTGAAAACTACGTTCTCATATTTGAAAGCCTCTCCGTATGTATTTTTGGAGGCTTGCTTCAATTCAGTAGGGTCGTAGTTTATTTCAAATCTTTCTCCGCGGTATATCAGATAGTCCCCGACTGTAAAATCAATCGGAGTGGGGGACGTAACGGTAATGTTAACGGAACAAGCTCCCATGAACTCTCCGTTATACTCTAACTTGTTAGCGACACATCGTTGCGTCTGCCCGTCTTTGCTGTATATTATAAACCGTCCCATTATGCCGTAAGAATAATTTGTGTTTTAGGGTCGGTTACCCGAAATGTAATGTTGAAAGTTACGACATCTCCCTCATCTGTCTTGCGGACAAAAAGGTCGGATTTTATAGATTTAAAATAAACCCCCTGCCTGCCTATTTGGGTATAGGTGTCATAAACCTTTAACTCTGTTCCGTAACCGTCTTTTCCTATCAGATAGTCCAGGAAGGCGACAATTTTTTCATTGGCTGTTCCCATATCACCTTTATAGGCAAACTCTATTTCTATATCATAGGCTTGCACGTAGAGTTCTTCGGGGAAAAAGGTGTCTTCTCCGTCTTGGTCTATCCAGTCCCTTTTGGGCAAATCCTTAATATCTCCATATACAGTAAAAGGGAAGTCCTTGCACACAATCCCCCATTGGGATTTGGTGTCAATAACAGGACTCCCCAGCTTACTTTTCTGAAAATAGATACTGTAAGGCTTTGCCATGTGTTATTTTGAGTTTGTGTTGTAAAAACAAAAAGAGCCAATCAACGGCATGCCCGTTAATCAGCTCTTTGGCTTGTTATATCAATACTGCAAATATATGGTGTATTTTCTAAATAATCAAGTAAAAGGTTAGAAAATTGATATAGTTATCCGGCTTACATTATATTTGCAATGAATACTACCTTTCGGGTGACACGATTTTCATGTAGGGGTTCTTTACCCGCTTCTCTTTGAGTTTCTTTTCAAGTTCTTCCATCTTTTCATACATCAGTTCAATATCTTCGGATAGGCGCAATAATTGAAGTTTGAGGAGCTTGTTCTCTTTCTGCAAGTTATATATCTTTTCTTCCATGATGAATATTTGTTTAGTCGTTATTCCTGCCACCTGCCCGCCAGCCGTATTACTGGCGGGGTATCATAACGTGAACGTTGGTCGAAACCTCAACGTGCATCTATGCTTGTTTACGTGGCAATATATTTTTGGGTATAGTTATAGCTGTCGGGCATTGGAACCGACTGCCGGATGATTAAAATAGCGTGATTAGTATTTCTTCATGCAGCTAACGAATAAGGCTATGATAGATATAAGTACACCTGCAATGGCAAATATCAAATTCCAATTGATAGGATTGTGTAAGTTGGGGTTAACGGCAAGATAGTGCTTACCCTCTTCGGTGAGTTTGACATTCCATACATGACCGCCAACTACATAATTAGCCTTCACCAATCCTTTTCTTTCAATGGAACGGATGGAAGCAGTAAATACATGCTGTGGATATGTTGCCGGGCATTTCCCGCCAAACTCCGCAACAATCCGGAATGCTTGTTTCTCTTCCTTTGTTAATTTAATCCGTTCCATAACCTACTCGTTTTCTGCAAATTTACTAAATACTACGCAAATATGTGTTGTTGTGCTATACTATTTTATAGGCGAAATCTTTCTGTCAGAAGGCTTTCCGCCAAATAGATGGTTGATATAAGCAAGACCTTTTGGTTTGCAAAACACCTTTTGGCATAATATGTCAGGGTGGTTGTCTCTGCGTATTGGCGGCAACAGCGTCATTTCAAAGTAGCCTGCGTCAATATACTTTTGTTTCGGTTCGTTCCTGTCTTTGAAGAATATGCCCGCATCCCTTAGCTTCCCGAAAAGGGTGTTCCTCCCAAAACCGAGATTGAGTATCTTTGCGGCTTGACCTATGTCTACTTTGCCCTCTGCTTTGAAAGCTGTCTTTGCAAATGAAACATAAGGTTCTTGTTTGGCGGTTTTATCTTCAAGCTGCTTAATTTTCTGCTCTGCAATTTCTACGCGTTTTTGCAAAATTTGTTGGGAGCGCATCAAGATGTAATCGTCATTTTTGAGCAATGCTTCCCGTTTATTGAACTCATTGATGAACCTTTCTTTGAACTCGCCAGCTTTTGCACCTGTGTAGCCCATGACAAGGAAACTGAAACCGTCTTTGGTCATTTCGTAAGCTGTCTGTTCCCGATTTCTTGCATCCTTGTAAGTGATGCGCTCAAAATTGAGCCGATTAAAATCTTCTGAACATGAGAGGCTTTCAATATCTCTCAATACATTCTTGTGTTCCTTTCCGAATACCTGTGCAACGATTAAAGAAGTGGTAACATCGTTGCCGTTGCTGTTTTGAAATACTAAATCATCCATCTTGTAGCATTTAAAGATGATTATAGGCAAACAAAAAGCGGTCGCCATATACGCTGCTACAAGATGGTCGTGTACTCCGAAGAGCGACATTATCTTACGTATAGACAACCGCCAATATCCTAAAGTATGGGCATAAAAAATACCCATATATAATATGAGCAAATTAACCGCTTGCCCAACGGAGTAGATACAACTACCATCTTGTAGCACCACAAAGATATACATAATCTTTGAAGATGCAAACTTCTTATTATAAAATCAATTGCTTTCGTTTATTTTCTAAGTTTTTTATGTAAATATATAGAAAATTGACTATATATCCAAAAGGGAGAGCGTAGTAATATCCAAACATGCTTTATAACATATAACAAAAAAGGTGAAAAAACTGTATATAATATATTGCTCTCCAATACAAAGTTGTTAACTTTGCCGCACATTAATTAACATATTCAATGCTATTATGAAAAAAGTTTTATTGAGTCTAATTGTTGTTTTTTCTATGAGTTCTTGTGCTTCAATTTTTACACCTGCAAAGCAAACAATTACGTTTTCAGGGATGGAGGGCACTAAAATTTATGATAATGGCAGAAAAATTGCAACAATTGACGAAAGCGGTGAAGCAACCGCGCGAATAAGAAAAAAGTTATCCTCGAAAGAATTAATTGCTAAAAAAGAGGGTTATAAATCAACGCCGTTTTTACTGGAAGCAAGATTTAATCCTATTTCTTGTATAAATCTTTTGAATGTGATTGCATGGGGAATTGATTTAGGAACCCAAAAAGCATGTAAATGGGATAACACATATATTGAAATTGAGATGGAACAAAAATAATATATAACAATGAAAAAGATTTTATTTATATTAGTTGCCGTTTTAACAACTGCTATGTGCTTTGCACAAAGTAAGTTTGAACCGCAAATCAAGGTTGTATATGATTTAGGTATTGATGATGACAAAAACCAGTCTTTTGGTGCAGAATTTCTTGCTGGATATAGGTTTAATGAAAGCTTTAGGTTGGGAGTAGGTACGGGTGTATCTTGGTGTAAACATTTGTATGAGAAAGCTGGATTAAACTCGACTATGGATAAGTATTATAAGGATTATAAAGAGACCGCATTATACGTTCCATTATTTGTGAATGGAAAGTTTAACTTTATCCGGGAAGGTATATCTCCATATATGTCTCTTGATTTAGGATACACATTTTTTATCCCTTGCTCAGACTATGCAGATAAAAATGATTTAGGATTTATGCTTAAGCCCGCATTTGGTGTTGATTTCCCGGTTATGAGTGGAAATATTTTTGTAGAACTTGGGTATAAATATCAAAAGAGGGATTGGGCGCTTATCGAAAACGCTGATTATTCGCAATTGTCAATAGCGGTAGGTTATTCATTTTAATATATTCAATGTCCCTAAAGATAATTAATTTGATAAGAAAATGAAAAAGATTTTATTTTTACTGGCAATGTTGCCAGTGCTTGTTTTTAGTGCGTGTTCAGACGATGATGACAATAGAGATGGGCTTCTTCCAAGTGGAATGTGGTATGTGACAAATGGAGAAGGGTCAAGCTACTTGAATACGAGAGAAGAGCATAATAATTGGATTTCAATAGACTTTTCCAATAATACTATATCACTACTTTTATCACCTAATTTGGGAGCTGTCATTTCTTTTAATGGAAAATTTACAGTAAATGGGAATACAATAGAGTGCTACAATGATTATTCAGACTATCCTAAAATTGTATTATCTTCTATAACAAGCACTACTGCAAAAGCTGAATTTTATGAAGATGATATAATTGGTAAAGAATACCATTTCCCTATATATATGAGAAAAAAATAGCCATCAAGTTAAGCGGAGTTTCTCCGCTTTTCTTGTTTTGTGGCATATGAATTATAATTAATCGGATTTGTTAAAAAGCTGATTTATCGGATATTTATTTGTTTATTTGTTTGTTCTTTCGTTCGTTCTTTCTATATTTGTGCATTAATATAATACAAATGGGTAATTGGAGTGAAAGGCAAGAAGTTAAGAAAGAGGGCAAGGAAAAAGAGAAAATAAGCCGAGAGACGCTTGGAAAGTTCTTTTATGATTTGGCAAAAACATCATTTGCTGCAATGGTAGCAGGTGGGGCTGTGTCATTTTTCACAAGTTCAAACAATGAGTTATATTGGCTTTTGCTTTTGATTGGAGCTTTTTCAACAATAGTATTTGCTTATATTGGTTATAAAGTGATAAGGAGGTAATTATGGAAGGTCTATTAATCGTTTTAGGAGGTTCTGGGGCTTTAGCCCTTTTATTTGCTCTTTGGCTGAATACTCGAAAAGGCAAGAAGTGGCTTTCAAGCTTATAAATTGACTATTATTTAGGTAAAACAATAAAGCCAGACATTAAGCCTGGCTTTTTCTTTGCATGACATCCCCATCGGTTTCCACAATACAATCTTCTCCATGAATGTAAACATATACCGATGCTGTATCCTTTTGGATAACATTTACTTTTGCCCGGTCGTACACGTTAATGAATACCTTGCAATACTGTGAACAGTCAATGGTTACTTCGCTGTCATGGCGCACGTAAATATCACATACAGAAAAGCCATCAAATAGGAGAGTACCTTTACAATTTCCGTTCAGAACGGCTATGTGCTTCATGTTCCTTGCTTGCACATCCTCATCGACAAAGATATTGTTTCTGTGAAGGATGTCCTTGTCGAAGTGCTCCTTTATGAAAGTGTTGGTAGGGTATCCTTTCTTTATACAGAAATCAATCCCGTGCAAATACTTGTCAATCAATCCTTGTTGGGTAGGATTCCCCCATGCGTGTTGCCACGGTTGGCATAAACCAAACGTAATAGCCTGGTTCAGTAATGTTTTGCTTAATTCTTTTTCGTTCATAACGTATTATATTTTAATTTTTCTTCCACTTCTGTCTATCACTATACTTAGCATATCTCTAACTTCTTGTACTAAAGCAACGTTTGCTTCGGTATTTTGGGCACTTCTTAACGTATTATTGGCTATTGCCCTCAATTGAGTAAGTTGTTGTTCGGCTATAACATTATATTTCGGAAGAATCTCGTTTCCCCACTTTTCAAGCAAAGCGCGTTTTACACTTACATCTGCACGAATACCGTTTATGTAAGAAGCTAAAATATTGGCGGTTTCTTCTGTAATGTTTTCTTGTATCCCTTTGGAAAGAGTGTTTGAAGCGTTTGTCTCTTCAAGGCTTATTCCCATTTTTTTTGCAGCAGCATTTAGATAATCCCATATTTTCTTTGAGTCTGATATTGTCCCTCGAAGGCTTCCAAGTTGCTGCATTAGTCCGGCTGCCTCTTGTTCCGTCAGATTTGTACCCCCAGCGGAACTGTCCGTAAATATACCTTTATCTCCAAACAGATAATCTCTTAGCTTATCCATAGCAGGTTTTATGACATTCAGAGAAATCATCTCCTTTATGACATTGCGCATTATATCAGCCACCGTATCATCAAAAGCCTTTGCTGCATCTTCTCCGTTGGCGAACGCATTGACTAACGCTTCTGATATTTGGTCTGACCATCCCTTTAAGTCTATACCGAATTGTTCGCTTGCCAAATCTTCATAGAAATACTTGATTTGCTCGCCTAACTCGATATACTGCTGCTTGTAGTCCTCTATTTTAGAAGCATCCGAATCTTTCTTGTCTTGTTCCGCCTCCATTTGCTTTTGCACCTCTTCTTGTTGCTTTTGAAGATTTGCAATCATCTCTTTGGATTGGCTTTGGGTAACAGCACCCAATTGCCGTTCTATGACAGATTGAAGATTCTTATAGTCATTGGAAAGTTTTTTCACTTCCAGTTGCGAACGTTGAATTGCTTTGTCAAGCTTCTTGTCGTGCGCTTTGGCAATGCTTCCGATAATATTAGGTATAAACGATAAAGCACTGGAGGCCATTTGTATGGGGTTCCCACTTGTTAGCCCTTCTACTAAACTTCCCAATTCCCCGGTTAACTCTCCTACAAGTCCAAGAGTATCAGCCAAATCGTCATTACCGAATGCGCTGAACATATTCGCCCATGCTTCGGTGACACCTTGTATCATTTGTGCGGCTGCATTAGCATTGCTACCAATCACCTTTAAGGCGTCTTGCTTCTCCTCTTCACCCTCTGCTGCTTTAAGTTTTTGAAACCCGTCAATAACTCCTTGAAATGGATTTTGAGAGTTTAGTTCGTTTTGCGTTTTCTCTATTTGTTTTAGAAGCCGAAGATATTCTTCTAATGATAAAATGTGTTTTTTGTTATCATTGTCCGTTAGCTCAAATTGGCTTTTGCCGGTTATCGGGTCTTTTTGTTCAATCGCCGATTCAGAGAACTTTTTAGCTTCATTCACCAGCCTACGAAGATTGTTATATCCCATATTAGTGGTATCTCCGAAGAGCTTCTGCCAAAGAGGTAATAACTTGATTGATTCGTCATTTAACTCTTGTATCTCTTTGTTCATTTTTTGAGTATACGCCTCTTTCCCTTCTTGGGTTGTTGCAGAATCAATTAGTTCTTGATATTTGCCTTTTACCGCCTCTATTTTTTTCTCAATAGAGGCAAACTCCATTATAGTTTTTTGTTCATCAATCAGGCTAAAATCATTCTTTTCTTGAATTTTATCATTGATTTCTTTTTGCAGAGATAAAATCTCATTTGCTGATTTTCCAAACTTTTCTCTAATTGCCTTTTCATCCAATCCAAGCACTATATCCACCGGCATGTCAGAATAAGCCCCAGTTTTTTTTCTTAGCTTAGCCTTTAATTCATCTATTAAACTATCGAAACCAATCTCTCCGCCGAAAGCAATGCTCATAGATTGCTCTCTACTTCCAGTTATGTCAAATAATTGTTTGTATAAATCCCATTTCTTCCCAGATTCAGAGATATACCTTTCTATCTCCTTTAAGGCATTATCAACTTCTTGCTTTGCACTGTCAATTCCCGCCTTGTCAATCTTGACGCCAAGAGAAATGTATAAATCTTCTTGCTTCTCTTTACTGCGGTCTAACTGCCCTTGGATGTATTTGTAAGCCCTGCTTGGGTCTTTTAAGTCCAAATTGATTCCGTTCTTATCAAAGATAGGGGCAAATTCAGAAATGCCCTTTACTCTTTGGGATGCGGCTTCTTCTCCTTCTATCTTTCTCCATTTCTCATAGCTGGAAACGGCTTTGTCTATGAGGTCAGTACGGGCTTTCCATTGTTCAGCAATAGGGTCTTTTTCGCCTCTGGATGATTTGCCTAATATCCCAAGAGTGTCCATGATTTTTTTTGAGACATCAAATACCTTTTGGGCATTACGAACGGTTTCTTCGGAATAAGGATTTCCTTTCTTAAAGCCTTTTAGCGTTTTATCTGCATTTTCTCTTTCTTCCTTTACACGATTGGCGTATTCTTCATAGGCTTCATCATCTTTGGGAATAAGACTATTCATGTCACCAGCAATTTCTTTGGCTGTAGTAAACCATGCTGATTTAATGTTTTTATCTATATCGTCAGTGACAGATAGAATAGTCGTAAAATCTTCTTTCGCTTCTTTTACGATGGAGCGGGCAATCTCTAATTGATTTTTCGCTTCTCGCAGCATTTTAGTGTCCATGATACGCCCATCACTTGCTACGGAAAAAAGCTCGGCATATTTAACACCCCTTTCTGCTTCAAGGAGGTCTTGATACGCTGTTGTTAAATTTGTTCTTGCATTCTTTTTTGAAATCTCCCTTGCTTCCTTATTAGCCATATTTAATAGCTCGATTTGCCCTTTTAGCAAAGCTTGTTCATAAGACATGCTCTTAAAAATAGAAGGATATATCCCTTGAAGCTTTTCGTAAGCCATTCGTCTCGCATCCACGGCTTTGGATGTATCAAACATTGTGGATATATAGCTGTTAGCCTTATTTTTTGCTTCCGAAATCTTTTCGTTCTGTTCTTGAACCTGAACATTAAATTCTCGTATTGTATCTGCCGCACTTTTAGTCTTTTCTCTTAAGGTTAAATAAAGTCCCACTAATCCACCAAAGACAGTAATTAATACCATCCAAGGATTAGCTGCTGTAACTGCATTTAATATACCTTGCGCTACTGCTTGAGCTTTTGTTACGGCAGTTAGTCCTTGCATCGCTCTAGTCATATTGATTATATTGGTAAGCGTGTTTATTGCAATTGTAGCTTTATGAGCTGCATTTACAGCTATTACAGCAGTTTTGTAAAATCCATAAGCCCCCACGAGCGTTCCAAGTATAGCCGCCATTGCTTTCCAGTGCTTCATAAGTTTAGTAAGTATCTCCAAACTATCCGAAAGCACACCGCTATTGCTTTCCGCAATGTCAGCCATCATCACGTCCCATGCATCCTGCAAGTTACTCCATTTACCTGCAAGGCTTTCTGCAAGAGCTTCCTGCATGTTGTAGAATTTCCCACCTTCATCGGTCAGCTCCCAAAGAACATCTTTTACCATTCCGAAACTAACTTCTTTCCGGCTGATTTTGTCGAATACGTCTCCGGCAGAAGTTACCACTCCCGTAAGTTTAGTGAACCGTTTCGCCAATTCATCCACCAAAGGAATACCTGCTTCTGTAAACTGCCTCAATTCCTGCCCACGGAGAAAAGCTGCACTGCGCACCTGCCCGTACGCCAATATGATACGTCCCATATCGACACCCACACCTGCGGAAATGTCGGCAAGTCGTTTGGTCGTATCGTAAAGCTCTTCATACGGAATGCTGTATGCGGACAATTGTTTGGTGTATGAAGCCAGTTCTTTGAACTGAAACGGAGAGACAACCGCCAAATCCTTAATGCGATTGAATATGGTTTCCGCCTTCATACTGTCTCCAAGAATGGAGGTAAGGGCAATGCGTTGTTTCTGAAACTCTCCGCCAATGGTATATAATCCCCTTACAAAACGCTCTAAAGTGTATATGGAATACACATTGGCGATTTGATTTTTCAGTTCTCCGGCTATCCGTGATTGAGAAGACATTGTAGTGTTTGTCCTCTTCATTGCCGCATTGTGCGTATCGGAAGCCTTTGCAGCCTGCATCCGAGCATTGGCGAGTCTTTGTTCGGCGAGCGCTGCCCTTTCTGCCATTTTTGCCTTAATGTCAAGAATGCGTTGCTGTCTTACATCGCTCGCTGTTGTGCTATATTTATATCCAGCTTTTTGTAATGCCTGTTTGACGGCGTCACTGACTTTAGCCTTATCTACGACTATGTTTATTTTGTATTTTTTCTTATTTACAGCACTGGATATACTATCTCTAAGAGAAGCATCGTCTATTTTCAGTTTTGCTTTAACTTCGGAGGGAACGTTAATTTTATTGACCCCTACATTGACTTTGAATATCTTACTTTTAAGTGCATTATCTATCGACTCTCTAATAATTTGTCTGTCTACCTTAACTCCCAATTTAGTGTTAAGTTTGACTTGCTTTTCAACGAGTTTCTTTTTTATCTGTTCATAATCCTGCTCCGTGCAGTCTTTCAAGTGAACGCTGAAATTGAGTGAACCTAAGTCTGCCATGTTAATTATTGTTTTGCGCCTTTTTTGATAGCGTTAATGCCGTTTACCATAAAATCATTGAGGGAAATTCTTTGTCCTTTCATTTCCTGCTCTTTTCTCTTTTCTTCCCACTTCCTTTTTAAATCTTCCATTTCTTTGGCTGTGTGCGTTTTTTGTTCTGCGTCTGCTTTGTCATACACTACAATCGGGGCGTCACACATAAAAAGTTCGTATTGAGCACAGGTCAATACCCAGTCCATATACCAATTAGGGATATTAATCATTCCCCAAAGAAGAATTAACGGTCGTGTCAGTTCCGGATGTTTTTCTCCGTTTGCAAATGCTGCTCCTGCCGAAGTTCTTGAAGGATACGTTCTGCTTCCTTTCTCGTCATCGTCATTATCGTGTCTCTCATTCCGGTCAGTAATGTGAAAGCATTCAAGTATTCCAGTCTCTGAGATTCCACTTTTTTTTTACCTATAAAAAGTATTCCGTACAATTCGTCATCTGTGTATTTTTTCCATAGCATACGCCAGTATATCCAATGGAAAAGTCTTATCTTCCACCAATTATTCAGAATAATGAGAGAGGCACATTTGGCAGTAACTTCATCCTCACTTTTGCAGGAATGCAAGACATGGGTTAATTTTCGTATTGTTCCACGGTGCAGCCATTTTATACCGAACTTTTTTCCTCTTATCGTAATATAATCTATGCTGTTCTCCAGCACGTCGTCAAGCGTTTTCTGCTCTGCTGTGGTAGGTTGGGTTATTGTTTTATCGTTCATGCTGTGTTATTGTAATGTGTGAAAAAGGAGAAGGCGGCGGCAATAACGCACACCGCCATATTTTTAAATCAAAGAACCGTCCTGGGTAACTTCCACCGCACTGAACTCATTGGCGGTGAATACGCTGACCGTAGCAGCCCTTTTTGCTCCGCTATTCTCGTCGACTTTGACCGTCACCACTTTCCCGCTAACCGAGGTTTTGCACCATGTTTCCGTTGATGAAGCAGAGACAGAGCTTTCCTTGGTTGTTGCGGTAATGGTTTTCCCTGTATTATCTGCCGCGCTGGTAAAAGACAGGGAAGCTGGAGCTACGGTCAGTCGGCTTTTTTTGTCAAGAAAGCGATATTATCTTCGGAAGAGGAGCCGGACGAAGCACCATCTTCAAGTTCAATAGTTCCGCTGAGCGCAAAAGCGAATGGGGTAGTGGACGCATTCTCAAACAAGGGGCGTGCGTATACGGCCATTCTTTTTACAAGCAGACATTTTTCTCCGTCGTCACTTATAAGCGCAAATCCTACGTTCAGCTTCTTGCTGTTTAGCACAGTAGAGAATCCCTTGAATTGCTGGTTGTTGATAGTCGCTTGCGCTATTTCAGTGGTTTTCCCAAGAAAATATTCTACCAATTCCTTGCTTACACTTGGAACGGTAGCAGCGAAAGTAATATCTCCTGCTGTACTGGTAACAGCCCAATCCGCTTGCAGACCGTGTACCTTTGTACGGTTTAATGTCGGTTCTGCTTGGGACAAGGAAAGGGTATCTACAGTAACGGGTAAATCAAAATCCGGAGTTACCGTAGCGAAATTTGCAATGCCACCCTTTACTAACATAATGGATGAAAGACCGCTAAATACATCTTTCAATTCCTGCTTTGTTTTCATTGCCATAATAAATAGTTTTAATCGTTTTATTTTATGTTTACTTTATCACAAGGTCAGCCCTTATCAATGTTGCGCTGAACCCTAATCCGTCATTTCCTTTCAAGGTCAATTTGGGGTTTGAGGCACTTATGAAATTGTCGCTGATGGGGAATAGGGAAAGAAAATCTCCTACAATAGTGTCCATTTGTTCCAAATCTTCCGCACCTCCCTTTTTCTGTCTGACATACACTTCAATGGTGCAATAGGTACGGATATTTCCAAATCCGCTGCCATAGGTCATGGAAGACAACAAGCCGGGCAATGACACCACAATGAAATTATCCATTTGCTTAGGCACAGCAGCGGGACGGTCATTTGTGAACACATTCTCACTTACTGTCTTTGCTGCGTCAAACAATGATTTAAGCGCGTCTTTGTATTTAAAATCCTGTTCGTACCCCATATCATTTCATTGGTTTAAAGGTCATTTTAGCAATGCTTTCCGCGTAATCAAATGTATCTGACAATACATTTAACCCCTTCTTTGACTCCAAGTAGTTAGAATATTCCGTACCTGTACACATCACTAATCCTATGCCGTCACTTGGAGTTTTATATGCTTTGAGGAAATTTACAGAAGTGGTTAAACCGTACTCTCCGTTGGTGTCAACCAAGTTGTATTTTTTTATGGGAATAAACTTACCACTTTCGTAACTTTGGACCATTATCACGCCAATACCGTCTCCTCTGCTAAGCTTGGGGCGGGTGGGATTTTTTAATCCTTGTGTCACGACGGCGGTAATTATACGAGATAATCCACCTCTATAATAAATTCCAACAGCTAATGAAGTTAGAGTATTTCCGGTTACATTATGGTACTTGGCTGATACTACTCCGTCTTGCAGAAGTCTGATTCCGATTTCTGTTATTCTATCCAGCAAATATTCATCAATGATATTTCTCATCTTTTTTTTGCCTTCTTCCAAGACTTTAGCATTATCTTCCATACCTTAACCCTTAGCTTGATTGAAATATAACGTTGTTCCCATTGTCGTAGGATAGCAATCGGTTATTATACATCCTTTAAAAGGTGCTCCAAAGTCGGCAAAATCCACAATGTCTCCTGTAACAACCCCCTTTACAAGTCCGGGAATATCTACGGCATAATCTACTTTTATGACGTTGTCTTTCGTGAATGTCCTTAAGCTGGAACTACTGTACTTGTTACATTCTCCTTCATACAGCACTGTTTCGCTTCCCTCATCAAAAGATGTTTCTCCGGAAATACGATACACTTTGCATGTATGCGGGAAGCGTGGATTGTTTACTTTCATAGCGGATACCTTTTATTCATGTTCATACCCAGATTGACAATTCTGACAGATGATTTACGGACGTTCTCTCCATACAATGCGTATATGTCATTTGCCATTTGCCGAAGGTTACGTTTATCATAGGCAGAGCTTTGTGTACCACCCTCCTTGTGCTTCCATACACCATTGGCATCCTCTACGCTTCCAGTTACGCTCGGTGTACTTGCGCACCACATATAAAGGTCTGCCCGACACAAGTCTTTCTGGCGTTTTTCCAACGTGCTGACATCCGTCCCCGGTGCAATTCCCCTGTCAATCAGTATGGTGGAAATAGCACTATCCGTAACTCCAGAACCGACACAACCACGGAGGTATTCCTCTATGGTGGTGTCGATAATTGTATTTTGAGAATCCTTCATGGTTATTTACCTTTAATGTTCAAGTAGTAGAACCAGCGAACCTTATTAGGAACAACCAATCCGGTCACTTCTGATTTGATTACCTGCGTCATGGTTTCATCATTGAATACCTGACGTATCAGAGTGCGGCCGCCGTCATACAATGCCGTACGGGCGCCCGGAGTTTCCATGAAAATAGGACGTCCGCATTGTACATCACCCAGGTCTTCATTTGGAACATATGCCAATACTCCCTCTTCAAAGCTTTGCAAATTCTTGTATTGTATAGCTTTGGAAGATTTGTCATATTTTTCCACTACGGATATTGCATCGACAATTCTGATTTCGGCACCGATACGCGCTTCAATGAAGGCTTTGATTGTTTCGTCGGGGACAAGATTGGCAAATGCCAACTGCATGCCTTTATCGGAAATATCCGGGCGTGTCGCAACTGTGTACATTTGGCGGAAATACGGAAGATTAATCAAATCCTCAAAGGTCGTCTTGGAGCATTCCCAGTGACCAGCAGGCGCAAAATCCTTTTCTTGGGAATCGCGTCTGACTTGCCTCATGACTTTTATCGGGTCTATTGTAGTACCCAAAGCTTCTTCCTGCACCGCTTCGCTTTCCGGCTTCTTATACCAGATAGAATCCTTGATATTCTTTTTAGGCACGCCGAAATCTATAGTCAATGCAATACCAAGCGGGTTGTTAGCTGCGTCAATGATTAGCTTACCTTTGTTGGATACAACCTGATTTCGCTGGTATAGGAATGTATTGTAGTTACCACCAAGTAAACTGTCCACTCCATTAAACAGAAGCTCCATTATTGTAGACTCAATTTCCGGAGTGGTACTGCCGATGGCATCCATCAGCATCATTTTTTCTCTTAGGATTTTGCGGCTCAGTACAATCTCATGCTTGAAGGTTGGCAATCCACCCATTTGCAGGGACATTCCGTCTGTAGATTTGGTTGCGCCATCACTGTCAATATCCACATAGGTAGCCAGCGTGTATGCACGGACTGTTGCTTCTATCTGCTCATATGTGGGATTCAGAGGAATATTAGGATTTAACGGGAAACCCATTTGGGAGAACGTTTGTTCCGCATTGTATTTTTCGGCAAACATGTCATTAATCCATGCTTCCAGCGGTTTATTCCCGGTATATCCCAATGCTGCAAGACCCTTCCCTACAATGTCGTAAAATTCTTTGTTTCTTGTGTACATATTATTCTCCTTTCTTTATTCGTCAGATTCACGCACAAATTCAATCATAGGCAGCTGTGCTTCTACCGATTTGGGAATGCCACCACCGAACACCCTGTCTGCATAAATTCTGCCTGCGCGTACAACAGCGCATGTTGCAAGGATACAGCCTTCAGGGATACATACGTCTTCAAATACAAGACCGTTGACATCGGTTAGCTTTCCGCCGGCGGGAACTCCTTTGACGGTTTCCTCAATATCTCCCGTTACTCCGGTATTTCCTGGAATAAACATGTATGCGTAAAGTTGCGCAGCGGTTTTTTGCGTAAAAGTCACAGTAGCCCCGCTACGTTTTACATCCCATTCTGCAAAAGAAGATTTTGCTCCTTCGATTTTGGTAGCTACCAGTTCTGGGGTACTTTCTGATGCGCTTGTTACGGCAACCGAATAACTTTTCCCGCCTAACACAATAGACAAATCCCCGTTTCCGGATGCCTTTTCAGTGATAGTAAGCGTCACTACCGCCTTTACACCAGTCACTCCATCTGCTGTAATTACCTCTACCTGTTTGCCTGCTCCATTGAATTTTACCATTGTGCCGGCATGTATAATATCACCAGGCTTTAATCCCATTCCGGCGACATCAATCATACCACCACCCTGATATAATTCTCTTACTCTTGACCAAACAGGAAAATTTCCGCCAAATCCCGACCGGGATTGACTGATAGTGTTGAAAGTTCCTAATTGTCTCATTCTTTGTCTGTTTTAATGTGTTTATTGTTTTCGAGGAAGTTTTCCTTGCGCTCTTAGCCGGTCTTTGAATGCTTCACGGCGGCTTTTTGCCTGTTCTTCTCCGGTTTCTGCATATTGGTTGATACTTGGGGAAGCGCCATTTCCGAAAATAGCCTTGTATCTTTTTTCATAATTGCGTTTGGCGCAACTGACAATTTCTTCCACTTCCATATCTTTGGTGATTTTCACGTCAGATATGGCAATATTCAGGATTTCATCGTTACAGATATTTTTGCCCCCGTTTTCAATTTGAGATTTCAACAAGTCCGTAGACTGTACTTTTAAGTCATGGATTGACGCGGCGTTTTTCTCCGCCTCTCTCTCTTCCTTTAAAAGCAAAATCTCATTTTCCATTTCCTTTAGCTTGTCGGCAAGGACGTTATCTCCTGCTCCTTCTCCTGAGTCAGGAGAACTCTGTTGAGGTTTGTAGTTTTTCTTAAAACTCTCAACTTGTGTTGCGACATCGTGATTGTACTGTCCCTGCATCCCTTGAAGAAAGGATGTTGCCTTGCTATAATAAGCGTCATCAGGCTCTGTTCCTTCTGCCAATGGATTCAATTCTATGTACTTCATTAATGTCTGTGACGAAAGACTGGTTTGTCCTAATCTGGTCGTCAGTTCGGATAAGATTTGTTCTTTCTCCATCGTGTTTTATTTAGTTTGTGTTATAAAAAAAAGAGCCTATCAGTGCTTTGTGCACCAATAAGCTCTTAGGCTTGCATATGTAAAATTGCTATTCTTCTATTCTGACGCTGATAAAATTACGACATCTTCGGCATACAGTTCTAAACAATACGCTACCGTGTATTATTTTTACATCGGTTAACTTTTGTCCGCACACCGGACATGTTACAAAAATTCCTTTTTCGCTGGTCTGTTTTTCATCCAGCTTAGCGTCTATCTTTATCATATCACATGATTTAGTATTGCAAATATATAGTATATTTTCTAAAATACAATGCTTTATATTTATTTTTTAATGGAAAATATTAGAAAATTTATAATAAATCGTATATTTGCATTATATATAACTCATAGAGCTGTGATTCAAGCCGGAGTGTGCGGATTTATACTGCATACGCCGGCTTATTTTTTTTATGGAACACGACAAGATTGTATATACTAAGGGTGGGAATGGTGTGCTTACTTACGCACAGGTGGAAAAATTAAGAGAGTATGGAAATCCACTGAATATAATCGCCCAAAAAGGATGCCAGGAGAAATTCCTTTCATCCCCGGCGGATATTACTATATTTGGTGGAAATCGAGGCGGCGGAAAAAGTTGGGCTCTACTCATGGAAGTGCTTAAGGATATACAAAACCCCAATTTTGCAGCAGTCATTTTGAGAAACGAAAAAGAGGACTTGAGTAATATGGTTAATAAGTCCTATGAATTATTTTCCCAATTTGGCAAATACAACCGTTCTATTTCGGATATGACTTGGAATTTTTACACTGGTGGATTTCTAAAGTTTTCTTATTATGCGGATTCATTTGAAGATTTTGTAAAGCGCTTTCAAGGGAAAGAGTTTTCATTCATAGGTATAGATGAGATAACTCATTCCGATTATAATAAATTCAAATATCTTATAACGAACAACCGTAATGCTTACGGCATAAGAAACCGTTTTTATGGAACGTGTAACCCAGACCCGGATAGTTGGGTACGTAAGTTTATAGATTGGTGGATAGACGGCAACGGCAACCCGATACCGGAAAGAGATGGAATTGTGCGCTATTGTTTTATGGATGGAGACCGTCCTGAAGATATTTATTGGGGGGATTCCGTAGAAGAAGTTTATGTACAATGCAAGCACATTATAGACCCGTTACTAACTCCCGGATTGGTTGCAAAAGGATACGACAAATCGGCTTTTGTAAAAACTGTAACTTTTATCAAGGGAAAGTTGGAAGAAAATATCGCTCTCATATCTTCCGATCCGAACTATCTTGCTAATCTCGCCCAACAGGATGAAGAATCGCGTGCTCGTGACCTTGAAGGTAATTGGAACTTTAAGGCTGCCGGTGATGATATTCTTAAGATGGAGCACATGGAACGATTCTTTAATAATTCTTCTCAATATGGAGATAATAAGCGCAGGGTATCATGTGATATTGCGTATGAAGGCGGAGACAATCTTGTTCTATGGCTTTGGATTGGGAACCATATCGAGGACGTATATGTGAGCCGGGACAACTCTAAACGCACGGAAGAATGCGTTGCTTACAAGCTAAGAGAATGGGGAGTCCTGGAGAAAGACTTTGTTTTTGACTTGAACGGCCCCGGACAGGATTTTAAAGGGAAATTCCCCGATGCTGTAAAGTTTAATAATATGGCAGCTCCAATTCCGATGGCAAAGGCCGATGAAAAGTCAATCAAATATATTTATTCTTCCTTGAAATCACAATGCGCTGATATTCTCGTTAAGAAGATTAAGAATGATGAAATTTCGATTAACCCCGATTTGTTGTCGCGTAAGTTTTCAGGAAACGGATATTCAGATATGACACTTTATAATATCCTGATGAAAGAACGCAAAGCCATCCGGGATGCAGACACAGATAAAGGCTTCTCTTTAATTAAAAAGGAAGTGATGAAAAAGTACGTTGGCCATTCTCCCGACTTTATAGAGGCTATGATTTACAGACAGATTTTTGATATAAGAAAACAACACACTAAACCAAAAGGATTATGGAGAATATAAGTACACGACAGATTATGGTACGCCGTCCGTTTCGGAGAATATTGCCAAATGGATACAAACAAGCAGTAGGGGTTATATCTGGCAGCTTGTCCGTTAATGAGCCTTTAGACAATCCGACATATCAGATAATAACTCAAATGGATTTTTTGAGGGAATTTGAGCCGTCCGGACATGCTATAAATGACCCATTGGTATATCCGGACAGATTAAGACAAGACCCTGAAACAAAAGAGTGGTTTAGAGAGTCCGTTATCAGATGTGCTTTTGCGTTTCAGAGGATTATAACAATCAAACACCTGGTTCATCTTTGTGGAAACGACATTCAATTTGAGTTGGAAGGGGATACCGAAAATGAAAAAGTAAAGGATACATTTTTTAAGTTTCGAACCGGATGGGCTGTAAAGGACATGGAGATAGCATGGTATGAAGCGGCAAAATCCGTAAAGATAACGGGGGACACAGCATTTGTAGGTTATCTCCGAAAAGGAATTTTCTATTGGAAAGTCCTTTCTTTTGAGAAAGGAGATACGTTATATCCCCATTTCGATAATGTTACAGGAAAACTTACATTATTCGCTCGTTCCTATTCCGATTTTGACAATGATGGAAATACAGTTACAGACTGGCTTGAAGTTTGGGATGAGAAATATCTTCGCCGTTTTAGAAAAGGGAAAGGTGCGTATAGCAAAATAAAGCAAGTGATAAAGAACTTGTTTGGATTAAGCGGATACGAACTTGTATCTTCTCAGGAGCATGGCTTTACATTTATTCCAGTGGCTTATCACAGAAATGAAGCCGGCGCTTGTTGGTCCCCTTCACAAGACAGCATAGAGCAATATGAACTTGCTTTTTCGCAATTGTCACAAAACAATACAGCTTATGCCTTCCCGATTATGTATTTCAAAGGAGAGGGAGATAGTATTAATATAGAGGGCGGGATTGATGGCACTATAAAGTGTATATCAATGGGACCGGATGATGAAGCCGGTTATCTTAACAAGCAAGATGTTTCCACCGCTTTTACCAAGCAGCTTGACACTTTATACAAATTAATCTATGAACAGTCTTTTGCGGTTATTCCACCGGAAGTAAGAAGCGGGGACCTTCCAGGTGTAGCCATAAAGCTGCTTTATTCTCCTGCTTTTGAGAATGCCATGAAAGATGCGCAGGAGTACAACCATCTCATTGATGATATGGTGAAGATATTTACTTATGGCTATGGGGTGGAAACCGAAAATCTTATCGACTTGCAAAATTTGAACGTATATGCTTGGATAAAGCCGTATATACATCTAAATGAATCTGAACTTGTACAAAATCTTGCAGTTGCTGTTCAAAACGGGTTCTTGTCCCGGCAGACTGCAAATGAGCAAATTCAGATGTACAGTAATCCTCGTGACTGGGATAGGATTATAAAAGAAAAGAAGGAAGAGCAGCAGGCTGACCTTCTTTATGAATTGAAATCCCGGCAAGCATCCGTCACAGATAATGAAGTTGAACATAATCCGGCAGGAGACGACAAGTTATGAAGCAACCTACAAAAAAACAGATACAGGATGCCAAGGATTGTAGATACTAATTGAAAAGTGCGCCAATATTCCAGTTGAAAATTGCGCCACCAT
>OIOG01000201.1_pt1 | contig 16018 bp, 11 predicted proteins | sample 1585471 | NCBI WGS metagenome assembly OIOG01 (sample SAMN02674699, study PRJEB24791) | human gut metagenome, SKBSTL042 | isolation source: stool | host: Homo sapiens | place: USA
ATCCTTCCGACAGCAGTTTATCCAATATTTAGTCACCTATCTCGAACCTTTGATTAAAGAATGAACCATAACCCGAATTACTACCGATATTGAGTGTAATACAACAAACGCCACCGCATAAATCCCTGCGGCGGCGTTTGTGTCAATGAACACCGGAAATTGTTTAATCCTTATAGGAATATAGTATTATCTTTCTAAATACTTCTTTCTCTGGTGGTATAGGCAAATCCACTTTGTATAAATCTTGTAGCAAAATATTGTGTTGCCTGTATTTTATTTCTTTTGCTGTTATATTTATCAATTTACGGCCTTTCATTATATAACGGTACTCAGAAAATTTATCCGGATCGAGACAGAGGTTGATACTCTCTTTCTTAGATCTAAATACAGGAACATCAATGGGCTTAAATCTCAAAGAACACCACTCATTATACAGAGACCGAACCGTATCGGATGAGTTATTTTCACCCAACAGATCAAGTTCTTTCTCAATCTGTTCATCATCTAGGTTTGTATTCTCCCTAATATAATCCGTTAAGTACAAGAAAGTACTGCTATATACAAAGGGAGTCAAGACTAATGTATCTCCGTTTATCCTGCAAGCCCCGTATTCAGCGGATGAACTTCCCAAATGATTACTTTCCATGAGCACAAAGGATCTATTGAGCGTATCAAAAAAAAGGTATACAAATCCTTTGATTACGGAAGGTCCAAATTCTCGGTAATACAGAAACGCACTATGATTGTTCGTGCGCTCTTCTTTGGGGGAGCGTTTTTTTGCCATGCCATAGAGCGGAAGCAGGAATAACCCTATAACCGCATAAATCATACATCGCCTCATAAGCCAAACAATTTTATTAAAGGATTGACATTTTTGTGCCAGATATCTTTTTTACCAATTCGCTGTTGGTCGATTTTACCGGCTTGGCCCCGATGTAATATATTTCTATAATCTTCTTTATCGACTTTGCCACTCGATCCATCAATCGCACTTCCTCTTTTATGAGCTTCTACTTCATCTTCAAAATCATAATATTGTCCACCACCTAAACCGTGAGAAGCAAAAGAATATGTTTGATCTTCAAATTGAAATCCATGTTTTAATTCGTGCAACATGGTTTTGGCATCATAATCTCCGGCCAGATTAATTGTTACAGCTTTATTTTCATGATTATAAGTTGTCCAGCCATAGTATTCCATCTCTTCATCGCCTCCTTCGGGGGTTCCGGCATTGAGCTTAACATCATACAGCTGATCAGAAAATTCCATAGCTGTAATTTCTAAGATAGCAGCTTCAAGTTCTGCATTATTTTCCCGTAACCTCTCGGCGCGCCTACTATCACCTTTACCCCGTTTTTCGAAATCTGCGATCGCAGCTTCATTATTCGCAATTGTCGTATATATATCAAACATTAATTGTTGAATCAATGCTCGAAGAGCTATAGTAAAATCACATCCATTAGAATCTATTCTACTCACAGGGTTTCCTGCACAATATACATGTTGGCCGATATGATAATAATCCTCTGCCGACGGATCCTGCTGCAAGAACATTACCCCTTCGGAATCGTAGAACCGCGCACCGAAATCGGCATAATCGATCTCTTGGAATCGCAGATGTTGTTTTTCCTTACCGGAGAAGGTGTAGCGATTATCCGATGTCGGCATGTCGGGCTGCGCCCACTCCTTGCCGAAGGGATAGTAATCCTTGCGGTCGAGGTCTTCGCGGCCTGTCGGCGTCACCTTCGCCACGACACGTGTACTGCCCAGATGATCGGTCAGGAAATAGTGCACCTCCGAGTTCGTGCCGTTGTTCGTACCGACGATCCGACCGCCACCGAACGAGGCGCTTTCGAATGTCCCGTCATTATATACCAAAGAACCTGCGTAACGTGTGGGTTCGTTGTCGTCGTATCCGCACACCTCGATCTTCGTACCGTCGGAAAGATAGGTATAGTACAATCCCATATCCCCTTCGGTATAAATCACCGTAGGCAAGTTAAGTAAATTATAGTAAATATAAAAGCCCGTCAAGGCATCCCTATGAATATTACCGTTGGCGTCGTATTCGTAGTCCGAGTTGCTCGTTTCGTCCTTAATTCGTTGATTACCAGAATACGAAAACAGATAATTCTTCATATCATCCGACGACAGACTCGATCTGTTCAGCGTAATAATATTGCTGTTTTTGTCATAGGTGATGCCATTTTCCACAAATTCGTTCGATGCACCGTACGAATCATCGAGATAGAGATCCGTGTCGACAAGGCGTGCCAAGTCGTCGTAAGTAAAGGCATAGAGGCGATTTTCACTGTCGTTATCGTTGTTGATAAGCCGATGTTTCCACCACCATGAAGAGATGTTTCCAGTGTAGGAGGCGCGATCGCTCAAATGTGATTCGGGATCGTGATAACGCAGCCGCATCTCAAACAGTTCGCTGGACTTCTCCGTGAGCCACCCCTGCATATTGTAATCCATCGTCTCGTGGATGGCGTGTGCTCCCGTACCATAAGTTTTGCCGGTAAGCTGTCCGAGATCGTCGTAGGTATAGGCGACCACGGCCTGCTCTCCGTCATTGAACTGCGCGGTCTCTTTCGTCATACGGTTGCGCGAATCGTATTCGAAGGTGCGGTCGAGCACGTCGGTCGTTCCGCCGTGGGTATAGCTTTCGCGTTGCGCCAACAGATTTCCGATCAGATCGTATCGGCTGGTCGTGCGGAGGATGTTGCCCTCGAAGTCGCATTCCACGCGCTGAATCTCGCGTCCTTTATAGTCGTAATAGAAGGCGCGGTGATACTCTCCGCCGATCGAGGAATCCGTAATCGCAGCCAACTTTTCATAGGTAGGAAGTCCCGTCGTCGAAGTATCGAGCAGTGTTTCGGGCTCGATACCCGTCAGGTCGCAGGTCATGTCGGGAATCTCTTCAAAAGCCAAAGCCGCGGGCATCGTCGTCGGATACCGGTCATAGACATGCTGTGTCAAGATCTGCGATGCGGGCGAAGAATAAAGTTGCGGATAAGAATTCGTGTCGAACGACATTTGCAATGCCTCGCGTGTCTGCGGTGTCTGTGCGGAATCGGTGACGAGTTTCTGTGCTGTCACACGCCCCATGCCATCGTAATGAAAGGTGAGCCATCGATTCTTCTCACGCATCAATCCGTCTTGTATCATCATCGGCCGATCGCCCCGGTTGTAGACGACATACATCGGCTCGCGTCCCGGGAAACGTTTTTCATAGACCCGTCCCCACTCGTCGTAGAAATAGACGTAACAGTTTTGCTTTGCGAAGTCGCTGTCAGGCGAGAAACTCGATCCGGCGGAGAGCAGATCGCTGCCTTTGGGTGTCATGACCCACGCAAGGCGTCCGCAGTCGTCATAGGCATAGTAGGTGATTATATTCTCGGTGGCACTTCCGTTGCGCAGCTGTCGGTTTTCATAGACCGTGCGACCCTCCTTATCCGCATAGGTTATGACGACGGCTCCGTCTTCGTTCGTAGAACGTGTGCCGGAGAGTTCATTGGCGGCATAGTAACCGTCTGCCGTCAGCGAACGATCATCGGGATCGACACGCAGGCGAAGAACCGTTGATACGGCATTACCCATATAAAAAGTCTGCATGGAACGGGTATCAGATTGGTATTCCGCACCGGGTTTATGTGTGCGTAATACCCGATTCAGTGCAGAAGGTTCGTATTCGGTACGAACACAAGCGTGAGGATCGGTCGCCAAGCCGTATCTGGTTTTATAAAACTCCTCTTGATTGGCCAATGCTGCATCGTCACTTTGCCCATTGTTGGCATCCAGCGTATAAGGGAGGTATTGTAACTCCTCGCGGTACAATCCGTCGTAGACGAATGGTTGTATAATATCTCCCTGTCCGTCGCCGTTAGCGCAAATTTGTACGTTTTGCAATGCATATCCCAATCCGTCGTAATAGCTTACATCATAAGAGATTTGTTCCTCTTCGGTGTCCCCGTGGTTGTCGCAGTTGAAGGTTCGTGTCAGAATCCAGTTACGATCGTCATTGAGCGAGAGCATATCGGAGTTGTAGCGGATGCCTTCCAATTCGGCAGAGTCGCTCAAACCGCCCTCGGAGTAGGTAGCAACAATGCGATAGTAACCCGATGTAGCAGGAGTCGAGAGACGTAACGAACCGCCGTTTCCTGTAAGACTTTGCAGGTAGCTGTTTTCCCTATAAAGCGTATACGTTACGAATGGTTGTGTATATTCAACTATCGCAATAATTTGAGAAGTCTCTTTGTCGTATTCGTATGATACGGGAACCGTCCGAACCGATCCTCCGAAATCTTGCGAAACAGTCGCGTTCCATCCCGAAGCGTTCATTATCCCCAACGTACTTTGGATAAATTCGTCTGTCAGATTCGGAGGACAAGCGATTTCGAAGTAGGCTTGTCGAAGTTGCGTATCGTACCCGTAAGACAATCGCATACGGGGATTCCAAGATGCGATCTTGCCCGTATTGTGATCCTGCACCACTCGATCGAGAAACGACAGATCGGCAAGACTGTTGATTGCCACTTTCATACCGTTCCATTTGGAATAGGAGTCGAAATAGACCCGCATGACATCGCCCTCCGCAGGAAATGCCAACGCTCGGGTATCGAAGGAGTAATGATTTCTATAAGCTTCGGGGTAACTGACATTGAATTGACTGTTGGAGAAACTGAACCCGAAATCACCCTCCGGAAATGCTGACGTGTAAAGATAATCTCCGCCCGTGTTGCTGAAGAACGTATCGAATATGTCTATATCGTTCTCTGAATAATATTGGTATACGTCGTATGACGTTCCGGCTGATAGACCATGCAGTTGGATTGAAATTTCTTCACCCGGCAAGACTTCGAATTTTCTATTCGCAGGCAGATCGGCATACAGTCCTTCGAAGTGTTCTTGATCCTGCTTTAATTGCGTAATGATAAAATAAGCACTGTAACTGTAACCCATGTGGATGGAACGAGACATGTTATCTTTGTTTTCATCCAAATCGAACCACACTTCGAAAGTTCCGTCTGCCGGATTTTCGACAGAATTCACACGGATCCACGTAATACCGGCGGCCCGGAGCTGCGCATCGAGCGCGTCCCAAATATCACCTGGGCTGCCGAACTCTTCGCCGTTGTCGACTTGAAACATATAGCTGCGTGTATCCCACGGTAGGGAGATTGCCCCTGCATAAGGTGTACCCAGATCGGGATGCCAAATAAATTGTGCAAATACAGATTGCAGGCCGGTGAACAACAGCACCAGCAACAGATATATCTTTTTCATACTATACGTCTGTTTATTGATTGTCGGTTACAATATGATAATCATAGGATTTCAATACCTTGCCTTTGTCATCGCGGATAACTTTCAATTTTCCGCTATCGTTGTATTCATAGTAGACCGAATGTCCCGAAGGATCGGTGATGCGTGTAATGCCGACCAGCGGATCGTAAGCGTAGGTTGTAACCGCTATCCCTTCGATTCCGCGTAGCATGTTTTCCTCCGTTTCAGGTAAAGTGTCGGGATACGCGTTGTTTGTAATTCCGTATTGATCGGATAGGACGTCGTACGTCATGTTTTCGATCTTGGCGACGAGATATTGTCCTTCATAGCCCCAGATATAACAGGTACTCTTACCATTGCGATCCGTCATCTCCCACGGACGGCCCATCGAATCGTAGAAATCGTATTTACAATCCATACGATATTCGATATTCGGAGGAGTTACTCCCAATGCTCCTTTCCAAACTTTCGAAGGAGTGTAATGATCCTCTGCATTACTTTGCTGTTCGTAATCGATTTTCATCGCAGAAACCACATTTCCCTTATTGGTTTTAATGATCTCCGTAGGATAAGCCGGTACACGATCCAAATAAGAATACATTTCACGAATATCATCTCCCTTGCTGTCTGTTCGCGTTACAGAATTTACTCTGCCCAAATCATTTACAGAGTAATTATCTTCATTGCGGTAGATTAGTTCAGCATCCTTATTATAGTTTTCTTCGATTTTTTGTTGCAGAACGATGGAGTTCGGGTTGTAAATGTGATTTGCGGCCATACACATGAATACGGTATTCACACCTATTTCATCGTTATCGGATTCAGAGTAGACGTATTCTTCCCGTTTTACCGGATGATCCATATCTCCCGCATATTCGGTTTTCATACGCAACTTTCTGCCCCGTAATGTCGATGTATGCAGCATACTCGTATTGAATTCTGCACTGGAATGTAACGTAACTTCAACGGTCCATCCATCCGAAGCTCGCAAATTTTCAGTTTGTTCGTAAATCTCTTTAGGGGTTCCGCCGTTGTTGTCGGCGTTGGCTGAATAGAATTCGTATTCGGTGATCGACAATGGAGAACTGTCCGTTGATTTCTTACGCACCTCTTCAATGACACGCAGATATTCGAAATAGGAATCTTTCGCAAATCCCACATTGTTAAGCGAAGAGACAATCTCTCGTTCAAACGACGCTCCGGCGGCAATGATTGAATATTCCCAATAATAGCATGGAATATGAATCATTGCCCCGGAACTGCGATTCGCATTCTCTTTTTGGGTGTATTTGAAGATTCGATTCTGTGTCTGATTCCCGTCTTGCGAGAAGACATCGATCTGTTTAACACGCAACCCTCCGACTTTAATATTTTGTCCTAAGTAGAAGGCTTCGTTCTGTTCATAGCCGAAATTTGAATATCCTCCCGTAGGATAGTGAATCGTCTTCAGCATACCCATGCGAGTACATGTTTCGTTTGGAGCACGCCACGTACGAAGTTTTTCAGCCAACTTCTTTAAATCTGCTGGAAAGGGAGGTTTGGAGTATGCATCCTGTCCATTGTAATATCCGTGTTGATCGACCTTAAAAGTATGATTGTATGCGAATTCCGATGTTTCATCATAATAGTCCATCGTATATTGTCCTTCTCCGGATAAAGCGACCTTTTTCAGAAAAGTAACATAACCACTTCCCTTGTCATTTAAAAAATATTCAAGAGCACAACTCTTTACCGGATTCCTGTCGCGATCATTAAAAACATTTATCGATGTCAGGTTTCCCGAAGAATAAGCGAATTCTATACGAGCTTTATTTTCGACGACAATGCTGTCGAGAAGGTATTCATTAACAAAATTACTGACTGTATATACAGGTGTCGGATCATTATCCGGATTGCGGTCGGAAAGGTAATCGATCGTGACTACCGGCGTAATTGTTTCGTAAGTATTGTATTTGACCTTGTTATAAAAGAATCTGACATTGTTGCCGTTCGGTGCCTCGATACGGGTTAATTTCCATGTGTAATTCCTGTGCGGATTATCTCCGCCACCCAGAAGATCACTTACGGTTCGGCAAGATTCTATGTGCTCGAAATAGTATTTTGTCTTATCGCCAGTTGTGATGATGAATTTACTCGTTGACAAAGGTGCATAATTTTCCATTAAGAACTCTACATGAAATTCTCCTGCAGGTTGATTCGTATTAAAGACCTTAATCTGATGATTAGGTTGGAGAATAAACGAGCCGGAGTAATTCAGAACCTTGAAATTAAAAACATCCGGCTCTGTTTCGAATCCGAGGCGACTATTGGTTTCATCTTTCCAATAAGGCATGTATTCCTGTCCCGCAGCACCAGTATAAACGATATTAAGTGAATCTGTCGGCGTTGTTTTAAAATAGCTTTGTGCGTATCCGTCTATTCTAACCGAATGACCGTAGATATATGACCCTTGGTCGGGGAATGTATATTCATCCCACCAAGGAATCTCATTCATCTCTTGATCGGCTTTTTCCCGCCAATCATACATTTCCTGTATTGCATCATCAGGAATACCTCTGACCTCACGCGTAATTGCTCCTCCGAAGTTCAGATACCAACCTTGACCGACTAAACCACTGGGAGAACCAGGTTGAAAACCTGACGATGCATAATCAATCGAAATAGGGATTTCAAAATTATTGTCTTTATAAGTATAAATTGGAATACTTATTCCCAAAGTGCCAGTGTAATAATCAATATTCGCATTGCCATATTTAATCATGCTCCATACATCAGGAGATTGCGGCTTGAAATAACCGTCACTGAGTACGGCATGCATGGCAATCGAGTTTGTACTGTTAGAATCTTGTGCATAGCTGGATTGTAAAAATAAAACTCCGAACCAAAGCCACCCAATACAAGTTCGAAATAAAAGAGAAGATCTTTTCATAATAAGGTTAGTGTTTGATAGTTTATGAAAATATGATCGTGGCGGTCTGAACCGCTCGGAATGCCGAGCATATGCCGATGTAACAAAGTTAAAGCACGTATTTCGACTCCGTTTGTCCAAACGGCATAATGTATATATTACACGTTGCTTGTTAAATTTCTGATTATCAATAGAAATCAAAAATATAATCTTATCAACGGCATTTCATTTCGGAAACAAAATCGCAATCTATTGATAATAAGCGTAATAGGGGTTAAATAATAAGTAAAGCGTATAAGTGCTTAATGTATAATACAATAAATAAAAATCGACCGAAATAGCTCTTCGATCGATTTTCATAAGAATAATGAGATGTCACAATAGCGACTTATGCAAATGATTGTATAAGGCAGGAAAAAATAAAAATTTCAGATAATAATTTGCCGGATTGTATAATAATTTCTATCTTTGAAATAGACGATAATTATTATCGGGTTTTCTCTGTCTGCTCACAACTCAAAGACCAATTTCATTAATAGCGGTAGACAGCGAGAGAATCGTGCTATGCACGGCTCTTCGCTTGCTGCTATATGGTTTGGTCTCCGGAGTTGGGGCAAACAAAGAGTCCGTGCATACTTTTTCGAGACGACAAATTGTATGCACTATGATTTTCATATTGTGTGCCATAATTATGTTGCAGGCAGGTATTCTTTACCGTTTATGGCAGCAACGACGGCAAGCCGAACTCTTGGCACGAAACAGATTGCGTTATATCGAGGAGTGGCTGGATTTGTTGTACTTATATAACAATGATCCTGTTTCATTTCATACACGTTGCAAGGAGCTTGCATCTGTTAAGCGGCTTTCGAATTATCATATCGTAAATGATTCGTTACGTTTGTCCGACTGTCGAAGACATCGCCGGAGCAACTTGACACCGGCAGAAAAGGAATTTCTATGTCTGATGGAAGCGGGATTCTCGAATCGGGCATTATGTGTTATTTTCCGGGTCGGAAAGGTCGGGTCGATCTACGTGAAACATCACCGGATAAAAGCAAAGATCGTAAATGTGAATAAATCTGTCGGCGGAGACTGAGGTATATGTCAGATTTTATCATTTTCGAATAAGGCATATCGGGTTTATCCGGCGTCAACAACCGATAAATCTTCATGTATTTCGGTTTGTTACTGGAATCGATCCTCGGAATTATAACGTGTATGGCACCGTATGCTGGCAATCGGTTTTAAGAATTTCTTTGCAGTAACGCATCAATAATCCCATACTTTCATTATGTCTTGGACCTCTATGTCGAGGTCCTTTTTCATGGTAGCTATTCCTCGAACAGTCATCATTTCCCGATGTGTTTTTTCCGAATTATGCACAGAGTGGAACAAGGTAAAAACACGTGAAAGGCGTATGTATAGATTATTTTTAATCAATATATTGATATGCAGGTATTTGCATCTTGAAATGTAAGGTTTGTTTTTCGAGAAATCAATCAAAAGCCACCTTATCTTTGTTTGCAAACGAACACCGTCTATGCAAACACTGTCTTTTTATCCGTGTCGCCGTCTCCGCGGCTTTTCACTGCCCGAACTGTTAGTCGTGCTGGTCATCATCGGTATTCTGGTGCTGATCGCGCTGCCGAATCTGATGCCGTTGATCTCGCGAGTGAAGGCCACCGAAGCGCAGCAGCAGCTTACCTACCTGCATACGTTGCAGCGGTCGAATTTCTACACTTATTCGCGCTATTCGTCATCGTTGGAGGAGCTGGGCTTCGAGCAGTCGCGGCTGGTGACCGACGGCGGTCAGGCCAACTACCTCGTCGAGATCGTCGAGGCTTCGGAGCACGGCTTCCGCGCCACGGCGACTGCCGTCGTGGATTTCGACGGCGACGGAGTTTATAATGTCTGGGAGATCGACCAGGATAAAAACCTGCGCGAGACGGTCAAGGATTGATCGAAACCTTCAGCCCCGATGTTCCCTGCTTCTTATCCATACCTTTTGCTGTTTCTGCCTGCCGCTGTACTGGCCCGCGACGATTTCCGCACGCGACGGGTGGACGCGTCGTGGCTGGCGGTGCTGGGGACGGTCTCTGTCGGGGTGAGCTGGCACACGCTCGGTTGGCGGACGATGATGCTGCAAACGGCAGGCAATGCCGCGCTGCTCCTTTTATCGGGAACGGCTCTCTTCGGCTACCTCCGTCTGCGGCGGCTCGCGGTCAGACACTCCGTCGGCTCCGGCGACGTCCTCTTCCTGCTTGCCGTCGCACCCCTGTTCGCACCGACGGAGTTTCTGCGGTTTCTGATCGCCGCCTGCGTCGTCGCCCTCCTCCGGTGGGTCTGCTGCGGCCGTCGTCGTCGCACGATCCCCTTCGTCGGCGCAGCCGGCATTGTGCTCATCGGCTGGGCCGCTCTTCAATTCCTCCGCTTATGGTTGTAACCCCGACACATATCCCCACGGAGATCCTCCGCCTGCTCACGGCGCAGGAGGCCGCCGAGTACCGCCTTGTGCCGTTCGCACGCGAGGCGGGCAGGATACGCTGCTACGGCGAGACGGGACATGACTACACGGCCGCTGCCGAGGAGCTGGAGGTGCTCTACGGCTGGCAGGTCGAAGTCGTGCCGATCGCCGCCGATGACCTGCAACGGCTTTTGCTGCAACATTACCGCCCCGGAGCACAGACGGCAAGCGCCGCCGCAGGCCGCACGGCCGAGATCGGACAGGGGCGGCAGTTCCTCTTCGCGCTGGTGGGCGAGGCGCTGCGCGACAACGCCAGCGACATCCACCTCGAACCCTACGAACAGCGCTGCCGCATCCGTATGCGCATCGACGGCAAGCTCACCGAGCGTTACGTCGTCGAGCGGGCGCAGTACATGCCGCTTGTAAACCAGATCAAGATCCTCGCCTCGCTCGACATCTCCGAGAAACGGCTGCCGCAGGACGGGCGCATCGGCTACGACCGCGACGGTGAGAAGTTCGACGTGCGCGTCTCGACGCTGCCGACGATCTACGGCGAGAAGGTCGTGCTGCGACTGCTGACCCGCCGCGTCGAGCTGCTGGAACTGCGCAACCTCGGCTTCTCCGCAAGGCAGTACGAGGACTACTGCCGCGCCATCGCGCGGCCCTTCGGCATGGTGCTGATCTGCGGCCCTACGGGCTCGGGTAAGAGCACAACGCTCTACGCCACGCTGCGGCGGCTGAACGCCCTGACGGACAACATCCTCACGATCGAGGATCCGATCGAGTACACGCTCGAAGGGGTCAACCAGGTGCAGCTCAAGGAGGAGATCGGCCTTACGTTCACCGCCGCACTGCGTACCTTCCTACGGCAGGACCCCGACATCATCATGCTAGGTGAGATCCGCGACGGGGCGACGGCCGAGATGGCCGTGCGGTCGTCGCTGACGGGACACCTGCTCTTCTCGACGATCCACACCAACACGGCCTGGGGCGCCGTAGCCCGTCTGTCGGATATGGGCGTACACCCGTACCTGGTGGCCGATACGTTGGTAATGACCGTCGCGCAGCGTCTCGCGCGCCTGCTCTGTCCCCACTGCAAACGCCGGGCGGAGGCGACCGATGAAGTGCGGCGCCTGCTGTCCGACATAGCGATCGACCGCTATTGCGAACCCGTGGGTTGCGAACGTTGTTTCTACACGGGCTATGCAGGCCGGCGGGCCGTCTACGAGGTGATCCCGATGGACGACGAGCTGGCGGCTGCCGTACGCTCCGGCCGCACCGACGTCGCACCGCTGCTCTTCGAACGCGGCATACCGTCGCTGCGCGATGCCGTCGTCGACCTCTTCCGACGCGGCGAGACCTCTCTCGACGAAGTGATACCCCTGTTGAACTACTGATCCAAGCCTATGAAACGACGATACACGCTTGCGTTTTTACTTCTTTGCATCCTGCCTGTGCTCTGTCCGGCACAGCGAACCGAAATACCCGCTGGTGTGAACCCGTCTTCGGATTCGCTCCATCGGACGGTTGCACCGAATCCGCCGTCCGACCCCGACTCTTTGCGTCTGTCGCGTATCGACTCGGAATTGGCGGCACTCGTCGGGCGCGACTCGACGTTCCGGCGGGAGGTGGACGTCACGTCGGGTCGGTTGTCGCTGTCGGAGCTGCTGCGCAATATCGCGCGCGCCAGCGGCGTGAACGTGTCGGTGCGCGGCGTGGAGAACATCCCCGTGTCGTGCAACTTCCGCCGGGCCCGTGTGGACGATCTGGTGCGGTTCCTCTGCCGTGAGTATCGGCTGGACGCGGCCGCGTCGGGCAACATCCTCTCGATCTTTCCGGCGGCAGCGCCGACGGCTCCGGCGCCCGATCCCGACGTCGCCTATGCGGCCGCCGACACGACGCTCACGTACGACCTGCGCGGCGAACGTCTGATCGACGTAGCGAAGAAGATCGCACGTCTCTCTGCGCGCAACGTCATCGTCCCCGAACCTTTGTACGACTGCAAGGTCTCGGGCTACGTGCGTCGCATGCCCTTCGACGAGGCGCTGCGGACGCTCGCCGCGGTCAACGGCCTGCTTGCCGAACGGGATGCGCAGGACGTGTGGACGCTGTGGCGCGAGGAGCCGGCCGCGCAGGGCGGCAAGATGTCCGCAGGCCCCGCCTATATGCGCCGGCGGCAGTTCACGCCCAACGAACTGCGTGTGGACTCGCTGGGGCGCATCACGGCCCGCATCGCGCGGGGCAACGTGCAGGACGTGATTCTCGACCTGTGCGACGAGTTGGAGCTGAACTACTACTTCCAGTCGCCGGTGAACCTCACGGCGGGCGTCTGGGTGGACGGGACGGATTTCGAGACGCTGCTCTCGGTGCTGCTCAAAGGTTCGCCGTACAGCTATTACACCGAACGGGGCATCTGGATCTTCGGAGCGGCCGCGTCGGACGGTCTCTCGTCGGCGACGGTCCTTCCGCTCGTCTACCGCGCCGTGTCGAAGGTCGAGGAGATCATCCCCGAGGCGCTGAAACAGAACGTCGCGGTGAAGACCTTCCCCGATCTGAACGCCCTGATCCTGTCGGGCGACCGGCGCGACGTGGCGCGTGTGGAGACCTTCCTGCGCTCGGTGGACAAACCCGTTCCGATGGTGACGATGGAGATCCTGATCGCCGACGTCACGAAAAGCAAGATTCACGAGATCGGTCTGGGGGCCGGCGTGGGCGATAAGGCGGTGAAGACCTCCGGAACGCTTTCACCGGGCGTGGATATGACTTTCGGAGCGAATGCGGTGAACGATCTGCTCGGACGCATCCGGGGCACGGTGAATCTGGGGCGCGTGACGCCGAACTTCTACCTGAGCCTGCAAGCCTTGGAGGAGGACGGGGTGGTGCGTCTGCTCTCCACGCCGAAGCTCTCGACCCTGAACGGCCACGAGGCGACGCTCACCAGCGGCGAGACGCAGTACTACAAGGAGGTGCAGAACAACTACTACGGCACGCAGAACCCCATCTCGTCGGAGTCCTACCAGTGGAAGTCGGTCGATGCGAACCTCTCGATCAAGGTCACGCCCTACGTGTCGGAAGATCGGCAGATCACCCTCGAAATCGAGTTCGAGCAGACGGAGTTCACCGACCGCAACGTCGAGGACGCTCCGCCGGGGACAGCCACGCGGAGCTTCAAGTCGATCGTCAAGGTGCAGAACGAGGAGATGGTGCTCCTGGGCGGCCTGGACCGCAACACGATGGAGAACTCCTCGCGCGGTGTGCCGTTTCTGGCGCGCGTGCCCGTCATCAAGTGGTTCTTCGGCAAGGAGAAGCGCAACAAGGTCGAACGTACTCTCAATATCTTCATCAAACCCACGGTCGTAGAATGAACCTTTTCCCCTATATCCTCGGCCCCGTCTGGGTGTTGGACGTCACGCTGACATCCGACGGCCATACGATCGCGGCATGGCGCTGCAAGATGGGCGGCGAACCGCAGCAGACGGTGTACGACGCGGCGGCGGTGGCCAAAGGGGTCGCCGTGGTCACGGTCTCGGGCCACGGCACGATCGTAAAGCCCGCCGACTCGCAGCTCGCCGCGCGGGTGCGCGACGACAGGGCGACCTTCCTGTGGCGCGAACACGACGGCCGGATCGCCTTCGTGCGGCGCGAGCGGCTGCAAGGAATGCTGACCGAGTTGTCGGAGGCCGGCATCCATCCGCAGCGGATCGAGGTCTCCGCGCCGCCCGATGCTGCGGCCAGGGAGCTTCTCGCAGGACTCGGCTGGCGGCAGCTGCTCCGCCCGACGGCCGAGGGTTCGTCGCTGGCGCAGGCCGTCGTGCGGCGGGCGGCACTGCCGGTGCTGGGACTTTTTCTTTGCCTGCTGGCAGCCAATGCCGCCGTCGCCCCGTCGCTGAACACTCGCCGCCAGACTTTGCAAAAGGAGCTCTCGGCGCGCGAACGCACGGCTTCGACCGCAGCCGATGCTACCGACCGGCAGCGGGCCTTGCTGGCAGAGTTCTCCGCACGTCCCGCAGTATCCCGCGCCGTCGTGTGCGACCGCATTGCGGAGGCCGTGCCGGCGCAGGTCGTACTGACGCGGCTTGCTGTCGAACCGCTCACGAAGCGTTTCGAGGCGGGGAAGCCCTTGCAGCGGCAGGAGCGGACGGCTGTCGTCGCGGGCACGGCTCCGGCGGCGGGCGACGTCTCGACCTTCGTCGAGCGCCTCGCGAGGGCGGCGTGCTGCCGCACGGTACGACTGACGAACGTCGAACGGGAACGCGATGCCGAACGGCTCGTGTTCCGCATCGAGATCGGACTATGAACCTACCGTACAGATACCGGGGTCTCAGCCTCGTGGGGCTGCTGGCCCTCCTCCTGCCGTGGGCGGCGTGGCATTTCGCCCTGAGCGATACCTTCGGCGCGTGGCGGGAGTGCGGCCGGCTGGAACGGCGGCTGGATGCGCTCGCCCCGACGACACCGGCGACCGGAGCGACCGTGCCGGCTGCCGTCGAAGCCCCCGAACTGATCCTCTCGGGCGGGCTGCTCGACTCGGTGCGGCGCTTCGCTCCCGCCGGCGTGCGCGCGACGGGCTATGTGCCGGTGACGACGTTGCGGCAGGACGGGATCGAAATTCATACGGCGCAACTGACGCTCACTGGGCCGTTCACCGAGCTGCTGCGCACGGTCGAGACGCTCGAACGGCGTCTGCCCGCCTGCCGCCTGCGGTCGGCCGAGTGGCAGACCGCGACACGGCCCCGCACCCGCCGCACGCAGCTCACACTGACGCTCTACATACAACAACTGACCTTAATAACCGAATCGAAATGAGAAGATACCTGATCTATTTCCCGCTTCTATTCCTGATGGTCTCCTGCGAAATCATCGAGGAGGATATCTCCGGCCGTGCGGTGACGACGATCGCCCCGGCGGACGACGCGGAGGTTCCTGCGGGCGAGACGCTCTTCCGCTGGCGGGCCGTCGACCGTGCGACGGGTTACGAATTGTGCGTCGCTACCGAGGGGCGGATCGTCGCCGACACGCTCCTTGCGGCCGATACGCTGGGCCTTGCACGCAGCTACGGCTGCCGTCTGACGCTCGAAGCGGGCCGTTACGAATGGACGGTCGCGGCCTTCAACTCCGGTTACGAGACCTCCTCTCCGGCGTTGCGGCTCACGGTCGTCGGGAAACCCGCGCCCGAGGAGCCGGAGAACCCCGAATCGCCGGACGACGATTCGGAAGAGCCTGCCGGCGAAACGGTTGCTTTTACCGGAATGCCGACAGAAAGAGACGCTCCGCACTTTCCGGCGGGTATTTCGACCGAGGAGGCTGTTCGCCGTCGGCGGAGGTATTGCACGAGCTCGGGCGAGTTGCAGTCCGCCGCA
>OIOG01000226.1_pt1 | contig 14591 bp, 9 predicted proteins | sample 1585471 | NCBI WGS metagenome assembly OIOG01 (sample SAMN02674699, study PRJEB24791) | human gut metagenome, SKBSTL042 | isolation source: stool | host: Homo sapiens | place: USA
AGCTTACATACATAAAGTGTTCATCGTCACGTTTTGCTTCTCCTTCTTCTGTTTGATATTCTTCACGGAAGTGTCCGCCGCAAGATTCTTCGCGGTTGAGAGCATCGAGGGCCATCAATTTGCCTATTTCGAGGAAGTCTTCCACGCGCAAAGCCTTTTCGAGCTCTACGTTCAGTGTATTGGCTTCGCCGGGAATACGCACGTTGGTGTAGAATTCTTTCTTCACCTCTTCGATTTTTTCGAGGGCAGTTTCCAATCCGGCTTTGTTACGTCCCATGCCCACATAGTCTACCATGATACGTCCCAACTCTTTGTGTATGGAGTCTACCGAACGTTTCCCCTTGATATTCATCAAACGGGCGATACGAGCTTTTACCGCTTTTTCGGCTTCTACAAATTCGGGCAGATCGGTCGAGAAACGGGGAACTTGGATTTGGTCGGACAAATAGTTTTGAATCGTATAGGGAAGTACGAAATAACCGTCGGCAAGACCTTGCATCAAAGCCGAAGCACCCAAACGGTTGGCTCCGTGGTCCGAGAAGTTGGCTTCGCCGATAGCGAACAGACCGGGAATGGAAGTCATCAATTCGTAGTCCACCCAGATACCACCCATCGTGTAGTGCGATGCGGGATAAATCATCATAGGAGTCTCATACGGATTATCATCGACGATTTTTTCATACATCTGGAAGAGGTTTCCGTAACGGCTGGCTACGGCTTCTTTTCCTTTTATTTGGATAGCGGCTTGTTCTCCGCCCAAACTTTCGATCACGTGGTGGTCGAGACCTTGTATAGCTTGTTTACCCAAGCGTTCGATACTTTCCTTGAAATCGAGGTAAACGGCATAACCCGTAGCTCCTACGCCATAACCGGCATCGCAACGTTCTTTGGCTGCGCGAGAAGCTACGTCGCGAGGAACAAGGTTACCGAAGGCCGGATAACGGCGCTCCAGGTAGTAGTCACGGTCCTCTTCGGCAATATCCGAAGGTTTCTTGGCACCCGAACGGAGGGCTTTCACATCCTCGATCTTTTTGGGAACCCAGATACGGCCGTCGTTACGCAGCGACTCCGACATTAGGGTCAGCTTCGACTGCTGATCCCCGTGCACCGGAATACAGGTCGGGTGGATCTGCGTGAAACAGGGATTCGCGAAGCCGGCACCCTTGCGGTAGCACTGGAAAGCGGCCGAACCGTTCGAAGCCATCGCTTTGGTCGAAAGGAAGAACACGTTGCCGTAACCGCCCGAAGCGATCACTACGGCGTGTGCGCCGAAACGCTCCAATTCGCCCGTCACCAGATTGCGTGCGATGATACCTCTCGCCTCGCCGTCTTCGATCACGATGTCGAGCATCTCGTGACGGGGATAACTCTTCACCGAACCGGCAGCGATCTCCTTGTTGAGTGCGGCATAAGCTCCCAGCAGCAACTGCTGGCCGGTTTGGCCGCGGGCATAGAACGTACGCGAAACCTGCGCACCGCCGAACGAACGGTTGTCCAGCATACCGCCGTACTCGCGTGCGAACGGAACGCCCTGGCCGACGCACTGGTCGATGATGCAGTTCGAAACTTCGGCCATGCGGTAAACATTGGCTTCACGGGCGCGGTAGTCGCCGCCTTTGATCGTATCGTAGAACAGCCGGTAGATCGAATCGTTGTCGTTGCGGTAGTTCTTGGCCGCATTGATACCGCCCTGCGCCGCGATCGAATGCGCACGGCGCGGAGAGTCCTGGATGCAGAAAACCTTCACGTTGTATCCCAGTTCGCCGAGCGAAGCGGCTGCGGAGGCACCGCCCAGGCCCGTACCTACGACGATAATATCCAGTTTGCGTTTGTTGGCAGGGCTTACTACCTTGATCGCCGCCTTGTGGTTGCTCCACTTTTGCGCGAGTTCCCCGGCGGGTATTTTTGAATCTAATTTGAAAGCCATATCTCTATATTTTTATAATTCAACGTAAGATGTTAGCAGACACAACCGCAGCAAAGACTCCGGAAGAAATAGACCAGCACGACCACAGCGAAACCGAGGAACACGACGGTCGCCACGATGTTGGCGATACATTTCAGGCGCGGATACCAGATGTCGTTGCCCCAGCCCACCGACTGGAACATCGACCACACGCCGTGCGTAAGGTGGAACCAGAGGGCGAAGAACCAAACCAGGTAGATCACCACGTAGTACCACTGCGAGAAGGTGTACTGAATCAGCGCAGCGCCGTCCTGCGGCGAGAAGCCGAGCGAATTTTCATGGTGTCCCAGCACCTCGACCAGCTGCATCTTCGACCAGAAGTTGAACAGATGGAGCAACAGACCGCCGAGGATGATCCATCCCAGCGCAAGCATGTTTTTCGATGCCCACTGCACACCCTTTTCCTTCACGGTAACGGCATAACGCTGCGAACCGCGCGCCTTGTAGTTGTTCACGGTCAGCACCAGCGCATAAATGAAGTGGATCAGGATACCGGCGACCAGCACCAGCGTTCCGACCAACGCATACCAGTTGGCACCCAGGAATGCGCAGACCGTGTTGTACGCCTCGGGCGAGAAGATCGCCACGATGTTCATCGACATGTGGAAGAGGATAAAGAGCACGAGGAAACAACCGGTAATGCTCATTACCAACTTCTTGCCAAGAGAAGAATTAGTTAGAAAACAGCCCATAATGTTTGAAATTTGTTTATTTTTGTTAAAAATTTGTTTGCGCTTCGGCAAAGATAGTCATTGTTTGCATAATAACAACACAAAACAATTCGAAATTTACGCTTAAAATCAGGCATTTTATGACCAAAACGGAAATCCGGAAACAGATGAAAGGGCTCAATACGGCCCTTTCTTCGGAACAGCGCGAAGAGCTTTCCGCACGTATTTTCAACGAAGCGGAGAGGCTTCCGGCCTTCGCACGCGCCAAAGTGGTGGCCCTTTTCGCTTCGCTCAAAGACGAACCCCTCACCGCCCCGGCACTCGAACGCTGGAGCCGCTCCAAACGGATCGTGCTGCCCCGCGTGGAAGGCGACATAATGCGATTCTACGATTACGATCCCGCCTCGATGAACGATTCCGGCTCGTTCGGCATTTCGGAACCGGAGGCCACAGCGCTGTGCCGCCCCGAAGAGATCGATTTCATCATCGTGCCGGGCGTGGCGTTCACCGCCGCAGGCATGCGCCTGGGACGCGGCAAGGGATTCTACGACAAATACCTGTCGCAGCCGGGTTTCCGGGCTTTCAAGGCAGGCGTGTGCTATCCGCATCAAGTCGTGGAGGAGCTGCCCGCCGATCCGTTCGACGTTCCGGTCGATCACCTTTGCTGCGGACGGTAAAACGAGTGCCGACTTTGGTCCCACAGTCAAATCCGACCGTTCCCACGTGTTCTCCGAACCGAAGACGTACCCCTTCGGGATTCCGCCATCGAAAACCGGCAAACACCGGTTACGGCAAAGAATCGTAAAAAGAGAAAACACCGCATCAAAGAAGCCTGCATCGGTAGATGCAGGCTTCTTAACTAATATCATACAATATTATTATCGGTAGAGATACTCTCCCGGAATGCGGTGGCTGCGCCGCCCGATCGGAACGCCGATGCCGAGCGTCACGTTCATCGAAGTCGAAGTGACGGGCAGGAACTGCGGCGTATGGCTGCAAATCAACATATCGGTCGCCAGGAAGAAGTTGATCCAACTGGGGCAGGCATTGATCGCCACACCGAGGGCGTGCCCCTGGCCGTTGAGAAACGAATAACTGGTAGTCAGCGTAAACCAGGGAATCGGGTGGAAGTTCACCGAGGCGGTCAGGTTGTGGAACGTCTTCACATCCCAGACACGTACGTTGTAAAGCAGACCCAGGCCGATCTTGTGACGCCAAACCTCGTACTCGGCCCCCAGATTGATCGAGGTACGCAGCATCTCGGTCTTGCCCTTGGAGGCCTGCACCCGGTCGAACTCCAGCTCGCCGAAATCGAACTCCGGATCGTGAACCTCACCGTCGATGATCTCCACGCCGGTAAAAGATTGGGATTTGGTCATCTGCCCACGCTCCAGGTATTTCTTTCCCCACGAAATGAAACCCAGGTCGTTCACGGCGAAAGAGAGCTGCAAATCGGGAATCACGTCGTACGTCACACCCAGATCGACGGCAAAACCGTAGCCCGCAGGTCCTTTGTAGGAAGAAACGTCGAAATCGTCGAACGAATAATATTCCGACCCGTCGGGACGCTGCATGGAGCTCATCTCAAGGCCCGACATTTCGAACGAACCGTCCGCATCGATATTCCAACTATTCTCCTGCAATTTTATATCGAGCCGGTCGATCGACGTCCGCGCACGGGCCGCGCCGACGAGAAACTTACCCCGTGCACCGAGGTAAATCTGATCCGTCAGCGGAAAAGAGTAACTGAAAGCGGCCTCGAGATAAGCCTGCGTCGAGGCTTTGATGTCGTTGATAACGGCCTCGTTCCGTCCGTTCTTGAGAAAGTCGAACAACGAATAGGGCATATTGGCCTCCGCTTCCATACGCACATTCAGGTCGAACGACCAGAATGTCTTATGATCCTTGCGGAATGCACCGAAACCGACGATATTGATCCGGGCATCGGTTCCGAGCATATTTTTCGAGCGCAGATTTCCCAACGCCTCGGCCGCAGAAACATTCTTGTCGAACAGCGTTACCAAACTTCCGTTCACCGGATAAAAAATATCGCTGACGGAGAGGTTACCGGAAACGTTGACCTGCACACCGCCCAATACGGGAATATTCACATAGCCGCGCAGCGGAGCGAAAGCCGGGTTAAGCTGGCTGCGGAAAGTCGAACCCTCCATAAAGTAGGCACTCGGCGTCTGTGCCACGGCCGTACATGCGACAAATGCCGCAATCAAAGTATATATGATCTTTTTCATATGAGGAATCCGGATTAAAGGTTCAGATTAAGACCGCCGCGTTTCTTCAAATGCAGCATCATACGAATCGACTGGCTGTCGCTGAATCCGATGCGCGGATAATATTTCTGCGGCATAAAATCGACATTCAGTTCGAAGAAAGAGAACAAACTCCGGATATCATCCTTGTAAAGCCGCACGGGAGCGATGTCATTCTCTTCGTCGGGTTCGACCAGGAAAGGCGCGATAGCCACGTTCGTTTCGGAAAAATCCGCAGCTACTTCGAAGCTCACCGGCAGACTGCTCCGCACCTCGCCGTACAGATCGAGCGTATTGACCGGATCGACGGTACCCTCGGGATCGAGGTTGTCGGCAAGCATATCGATCAAATCATCGTCGACATCCAACGTCGCATTATAAGTAATCGTATTGATTTTAATCTGGGAAAGAAATTCCCGCGCCAGCTCGCCCATCGTATCGCGCAACGCTTCGCCAGCCTCGTTGTCCTCGCCGAAAAACTTCTTGAATTCCGCCTTGAAAAGCTCCTCGCTATCGGCCGGAATCAACGCCGTAAAACGCTCGCGGTAACCTTCGTTGGACCAAATCAGATCGACCACTTCGTCCATTTTTTTCGATCCGGGAACGAGCATCTCGTCGATAAGAGCCTCCAGCATTCCGTCCAGATAAGTTCCATCGCTCGAAAGACGGACGATATCGACCCACTCCGCATTGCCCGGGAGCGTCGTCGGCAACCAGATATCGACCTCGTCGAAAATAGCGCGGATATCCGCACTGCCGTCCTGCAACTCGTCCATTCCGACCGTGATCTGCGCCAACGGCATAATCCATTCGCTCTGGTCGTTGCCGATGGTTACATCGCCGGATTCGATCTTGTTCAGATCATACGCCTTGTCGCAACCGACGCAGAGCGAAAAAATACATAACAGGGATAAAAAATTTTTCATAGGCAGATTTTGCTCAATAAAACGGCCCAAAGGTATAATGTTTTCGACAAATAATCAAAATATAAATACTTTTCAACCACGAACAATCTGTTCAATCGACGACTTCTGCCGAAAAACTCCGGCTCATTCTCCGATTCAGCGCACGGCAGAGGTCTTTGTTAAAATTTTGCTACTTTTGCGACAGATGGACAACGTAAAAAAATACGGGTTAAAAGAACAGGTGGCCCTGCTGCCTCTGTCACCGGGCGTATATCAGTTTCTGGACAAGAACGGGACGATCATCTACGTCGGCAAAGCCAAAAGCCTGCGCAAGCGGGTCAGCTCGTATTTCATGCAGAACAAGGAACACAGCGCCAAGGTACAGGTACTCGTGAGGCAGATCGCTGCGATCCGGCACATCGTCGTCGATACCGAAACGGACGCCCTGCTGCTCGAAAATTCGTTAATCAAGACCCTCCAACCGCGCTACAACATCCTGCTCAAGGACGACAAGACCTATCCCTGGATCGTCGTGCGCCGCGAACCGTTCCCGCGCGTACAGTCCACCCGCGTCCTCAACCGCGACGGCTCCCAATATTTCGGTCCCTACGGCTCGGTAATGATGCAGCGCAGTATCCTGGAGTTTATCCGCGAGGTGATTCCCCTGCGAACCTGCTCGCTCAACCTTTCGCCGACGGCTATCGCCAAAGGGCGCTATTCGGTCTGCCTGCAATACCACCTGGGCAACTGCAAGGGACCTTGCGTGGGAGCGCAAAGCGAAGAAGAATACGACGCACTGGTCGATATGACGGTTTCGATTCTCAAAGGCGACCTGCGCCCCGTGCGTACCTATCTTGAAAAAGAGATGGAGGCTGCCGCCCAAAACCTGAAATTCGAAGTCGCACAACGCTACAAGACACGCCTCGACGCCCTGGACAACTATTCGAGCAAATCGGTGATCGTCAGCGCACGCATCGTGAACGTGGACGTCTTCTCCCTACTGGTGGACGACGACGTGGCCTACTGCAATTTCCTGCGCATCCGCCACGGTTCGGTCGTGGGCGTCTATACGATACGGCTCACCACGGGCATCGACACCGACCCCGCTCAAATGCTGACCCTGGCCATCCAGCACATCGCCGAAACGATCGCCGGGACGCTGGCCAAAGAGGTCATCGTTCCCTACCTCCCCTCGGCCGCGCAACTTTTCGACGGGGTGACCTTCACCGTTCCCAAGCGGGGCGAAAAACTCGATCTGCTGGAGTTCTCGCTCAAGAGTGCCCGTATCTACCGCGCCGAACAGCTCAAGAACCTCGAGATCAAGAATCCCGAACGGCATACCGAACGGCTGATGGCCGCCATGCAAAAGGAGCTGCACTTGGACCGTCCGCCCCGCCACATCGAATGTTTCGACAACTCCAACCTACAGGGGACCAACCCGGTAGCTTCATGCGTGGTATTCCGGGACGGCAAGCCTTCACGCAAGGAGTACCGCCATTTCAACATCAAAACCGTCATCGGTGCAGACGACTTCGCCTCGATGCGCGAGATCGTCTTCCGCCGTTACAGCCGCCTGATCGCCGAAGGAGCCGAACTGCCCGACCTGATTATCGTGGACGGCGGCAAAGGACAGCTCTCCAGCGCCTATGCCGTGCTGTGCGAACTGGGAATCGAAAAACAAGTCCCCATCGTAGGCCTGGCCAAGCGGATCGAAGAGATCTTCTTCCCCGGGGACCCGATGCCCTACTACTTGAGCCGTACGGGTGAACCGCTCAAAGTGGTGTGTCACATCCGCGACGAAGCCCATCGCTTCGGCATCACCTTCCACCGGCAGAAGCGAAGCAAAGGTTTCATTCACAGTGAACTGGAAAATATCGAAGGAGTCGGCCCGAAGACCATAGAGCTCCTGTTGCGCCATTTCCGTACGGTGGAGAAAATCCGCACGGCCCCCGCCGAAGAACTCTCGGCCCTCATCGGACCGGCCAAGGCCGCCAGACTCCTCGTCCACTTCGGCAGACAGTAAGGACGCAGAAAAATGCGAAAAAAATTTGGAGTTCCTCGATAAATCATTACTTTTGCAGAGCAAATCACCGATTTAGCAGCCCGGATGGCGGAATTGGTAGACGCGTTGGTCTCAAACACCAATGACAGCAATGTTGTGCCGGTTCGATCCCGGCTCCGGGTACTATTGAAAAATCCCAAATGATTTATAAACAATCATTTGGGATTTTTGTTTTACTCGTTATGTCCGCAATTTGTCCGCATTCACTGTGAAGTCGAATAAATAAATGAATTTTATCAAATTATTTTTCAATACATAGCTTTTAATAGGGTCAGAAGTCACACTTCTTTATTGAATGCAGGGATTTATGCCTCACGAATAGAATTGAATGCTCAATTTTAATCAATTTACCTGTTTATCTGTATCTTTGTAAAGCAAACAGTCTTTAAGGCAAATGGGAATAGCGAACTTTATAAAAAATATAGGCCAGTATAAAACAACGGCCTCTACTGCTACGCCAAATATAGATTCTGCGGAGTATCCTGCAGAGTATACCAGAACTATAGCGTTTAACAAGGCATTCAAGGATTTGCTATCCCAAGATCAATTCATAGCCCAAAGCAACTATAAAGACCTCGTCGAACAATACCGTGATTTATCGCAATTCTATGCTACGCTTGTTCAGTCGAACATATTAAACGAGTATGTTGCCAAACATAATCTCGATATGGAAGCCATTAGCTATTTTCGGGCGAAGTTCGATGAAATGGCTGACCCTGCAACGGAATCGCCGACTATCCGAAAACATAACGATGCTTATGTTTCGCGCCATATCGAATCGGAGAAATCCTATCTTGATAACATACTTAAAGCCTGTGATCCGGCTATATCGCTCGACCGGGAACAGCGAGAAGTGGTACTTTCGGAAGAAGACCATACGCTGGTAATTGCCGGAGCCGGAGCTGGCAAAACCACAACGGTAGCAGCCAAAGTGCGTTATCTCGTAGAAAAACGAGGCATTGATCCATCTCAAATTTTGGTGATTTCCTTTACTAACAAGGCCGTAGAGGAGCTTCGAGGACGCATAAACGGCAATTTGGGAATACCTTGTCCCATCAGTACGTTTCACTCCATCGGCTATACGATTTTGCGTCAAGGCGAAGAGGAACGCAAAAAGATTGTCGAGGGCGGATATATGTACACGGTCATTAACAACTATCTGAAATCGTCCGTGCTGCGTAATCCGGAAGTCGTAGACAAATTGATTCTATTTTTCGGTTCCTATTTTACCGCACCCTATGAAGGTGAAAAACTCAACGAATATTTCCAATTTGTCGCCCAAGCGGACTGTTCGACCCTGAAAGGCAATCTGCACGAATACGTTCAACGAATCGTCGATCGCAAGACCTTGAAAACGCAGACATTGAACAATGAAATACTGCGGTCGATGGAAGAGGTGCGGATTGCTAACTTTCTATATATGTATCAGATAGAATACGAATATGAGCCGATATACCAGTATCCTATCCTCGATGCGAACAAACCCTATACGCCCGACTTTCGCATAAAACAAGGCGATAAGGTTTCGTATATCGAACATTTCGGGATAACCGAAGATCATAGAAGTGATCGTTATACGCCGGAGGAGTTGGAGAAGTATGTTTCTCGAATCGACGACAAAAAGCAGGTGCACGTGAAGCACAAGACCGATTTGATATATACCTACTCACAATATATCGACGGTCGGGATTATCTGCTTCATCTGCGCGAACAGCTTATTGCGCGCGGTTATGAACTGAACAAACGCTCGACGGCGGAAGTCTATAAAAAGCTGATCGAAACGGAGGAGAGCAAATACATTACACGGCTGACCTTTTTGATCTGCACCTTTATCAACAACTTCAAGACGCAGGGCTACGGATTAGAGAAATTCTCAGAGTTCAAGGCTGCGAATAAGAATGTTCGCACCAAGTTGTTTCTCGACATCTGTAAGGTATGCTTTTATGAATACCAAAAGGTATTGGAGGAGCAACATTGCATCGACTTCCAAGACATGATAAACGAGTCTGCCGAGTTGATACGCCAAAAACGTGTCGGCAAGGAGCAGCTCGATTACAAATACATTATTGTAGACGAGTATCAAGACATTTCACGGCAGCGTTACAACCTGATCAAAGAGTTGTCGCAGTTGTGCAATGCCAAAATCATGGCTGTAGGTGACGACTGGCAGTCGATCTATGCTTTCAGCGGCTCAATTCTACCGTTGTTCACCCGATTTTGCGAAGCCGTCGGTTATGGGCAGGAGTTGAAAATAACACGCACATACCGCAATGCACAGGAGATAATCGACATTGCCGGAACATTCGTACAGAAAAATTCGGCGCAAATCAAAAAGGAGCTTGTCTCTCCGAAGCGAATCATCAATCCGGTTATCATTTACCCGTATGTCGAAACTTTCGATAAAGGAAAAGAGCGGCCGGAAGGCGGCAAATATCACTATCTGGGAATTGCTGTAAACAAAGCTATCGAAGAAATATTGGAGTATAATGCGGCTGAAAAGAAATCCCGAATCGCATCCATTCTGTTGATCGGTCGCTATGGGTTCGACGCGAGGAATCTCTGCTATTCCAAACAATTCAACTACGACGAGAAAACGGGGAAAGTTTATTCGGTAAAATACGGGAACAAAATCAAGCTCCAATTTCTGACGGCCCACAGTTCGAAAGGGTTGAGTGCCGATAACGTAATTATCATCAATGCAAAGGATGAAATCTATGGTTTCCCGTCGAAAGTAGACGACGACCCCGTGCTGAACTTGGTCGTGTCGAACGATACCTCGTATAACTATGCCGAAGAGAGACGGTTGTTCTATGTGGCTCTTACCCGAACCAAAAACCGAGTATTTATAGTTACTCCCGAAAAACGCCCCTCGGAGTTTATCAAAGAATTGTTGAGTGATCCGAAAAGCTATCCCAATGTTACGCTGCAAGGAGAGCTGAAAACCGACCTCGCCATCTCGAATGTCGTGAAAGATCGTTGCCCGATATGCGGCTATCCGATGCAATTTCGGTGGAATAAAAATTACGGATTAAGACTATGGATTTGCACCAACGATCAGGAGATCTGCGGATTTATGACTAACGACAAGCGCGGCGGTGAGCTATCCATTCAGAAATGCGATTGGTGCAAGGATGGGTATTTGGTAGTTAAGAAAGGACGAACGGAATATATTTTAGGATGTACGAATTATAAGCTGGACAAATCGGGATGCGGCCGACTGCTCAGTCTGGAACATTATCGTGTATGGAGAAAGGACGACTTCGGCATGGAAGATCCGTCGAAAGATAGACCTGCTTACTTCCGTATTCCTAAATCTTCCGCAGGGAACTCGCAAGTTCCTGAGATGATTCCGGCAAAGGCAAATCCTGTGATAAAGAAAAAGGCTGAAATCTACACGATCGGCTATTCGGAACGGATGATCGAGAAAGACGGATTCAAGGTGCTTGTAGATGCGAATGGCGACATACTTACCGACATGCAACTGCTCGTCAAGTTGCGAACTCTAAGACAAACAATCGCACAAGAGAACGGAGTGGCAGCGTCTCGCATCATGTACGATTCAGTATTGGTATTATTGGCGACAGACAGACCGTTGACCCGCGAAGAGTTTATCGACATAAAAGGAATCACTATCAGTACATATATGCGATTCGGTGAACGATTCATTGCAGAAATCAAGAAACACGTCGAATCCTAATTACAGAAAAAGCGATGCGTGTAACGCATCGCTTTTTCTGTATGAATAAAATGCTACAAATCATCCATTGCCGCCGAACGTACCGTATCAGTATTTATCTTGTCGTAGTATTTGAGTAAAACGAAATACTGTCCGAAGTCACTTTTCTGCAAAGATAATTGGATGTCGCCTTTCGTCGTCTCAAAGGCCGTGTACCAAGTACAGCGATCCATCATCAGTTCATGCAATTTTTCATTGTTCGTATTTGGGTTGGTTCTCCCTTGAAACTGCTCCACTACCTCAGTCGGTTCGCCATATTTTTGAGTTAACATGGATTTAAGATGGTCATAATCTCTTTCCAACGAGCTCCAATCATCATGCGAGGGAAAGATTACACCGATTGTGCTGACTACATTCACAGCTTTCAGCGTGGATACGCCTACCGTACAACTTTTGAAGCCTGCGAAATCGCCTTGCAGAATAGCTGTACCGTCCTGCGTCCCAAGGTACGAAAATCCGGCTGCTTTCATTTTTGCCACATATTCATTAAGAGTTCCGTCAATAGGTACTCCTTTGAAAGATAGATGCTCCGATTTGTCTTGCGCCAATGAAATAAGAATTGTGTTTACAAAAAGCAATAAAAAGATTAACCGTTTCATAATAAGATTGTTTGAGTTATTTTTATTTTGCGAATAAGCCATCTAAGGCGCGTTTTATCGCTTGACGAATATCGTCCGCTTCGGTCGAGCCCTGCCCCTCTGCGGTGCAGGAGCAAAACATTTCGTGCGTATACGCCGATATAAATTGGATCGTTACCTCTATTGTGTAGCCTAATCCACGGTTTCGCCTGCCACTTTCGCCATAGTTTACAATTAGCGTCTCTTTTGCTAATTCGAGATTCAGTTCAGGTAGTATTACATATCCTTTTTGAATCAGTATTCCTGCAATGACATCGCTGGGGTTGACGCTTTTGGTCGTTGATGATCCGTATATTCCATACTGTCCACCGTAAGTGCTCCCAGTACTGGATGTTAATTCTTTTGTCGGCGAGATATAAGCATACTTGAATGTTTCAATCGGTGCATTTTTTACAATTACGGGAATTTTGAGCGGGGCACAAGCATCCATCAATAAGATGATGCAAATCGCCGAAATCAATCTTTTAAGGGCGTTCATATGCAATCTGTTTTTGTTCTCCAGCTGCCACAAGAACCTTTATAAAACACGGAAGCGTGGAACTGCAATGCCACGTCTTTATTTGGAGGTCGTAGGAAACCTTGCATACAGATGTAGTGATAGCAGCCCACGCTATATGCGTGAGAACCACTATGCCATCTGAGTATGCAATTTGAAAATTTCCTACGTTTCCAAATACTTGATGAGCATAACGCTTCTTTTCATATGTCTGGAACGAGTTTCCCCATCCCACTACAAAAATAATTAAAAACTACGATAATACGCTACACCTTTACAAGTTTTATTTCAGCGATCTACATTTTCAACCCTCTTACATTCCGTTCCGGCTGAACATAGTGTTGTAATCGCTCTGCCTGTTCTCTGAACCACCTGACAATAGGTATCCCGTCGATTTTAAGGCCGAATTTGCGGCTGTTTGTTTCGTCCGAAGCGATTCTTGCAATCACATTCTCGGCGTTGAATCGCTTTCGGTACGTTTCCGAATAGAGGGTACCGTTGTATCGTAACGGTTTACCACCGATTAGCGCTTCGGTCTGCTCGTCATTGAATCCCACTTTTCGGCAAAGTTCGTCCATGCGCAGCATTTCGCGGAAACGAGGGAACCATGCCAGTGCCTTGCGAACGACCGATTGAAGAAAAGACAAATCTTTTTCGTATTGTTTCTTCATGTTCGCGATTTCCGTCACGTGCCGTGCCTGCATAGTCGTCAGTTCCCGACTATGTTCGCTTTGCATGGTCTGAATCTTCGTTTGCAGGATCTCGATACTCTTGTCCCGAGTAGACAACTCGTGTTGCAGTCGTCCGATTTCCTGCTCCTGCCGTTTGACCTTCGACGTTCCGATCATGGAACCGATACCGTCGAGAATGGTCGTGCCGACCTCGACGGCGGAGTTCTTCAGTTTCTCGGTCTTCAGTTCACTCTTTACCGCTTTCAATTCCGCTTCGGTTCGTTCCTTGGCAGCACGTGCTTTCTCAGCCTCCTGCTTCTGCTTGGCGATGATGTAGTCCGTTCGCTCCAGATGCTCGCGCCCTGTCTGCTCTTTCGCCGTGCCGCGCTCCATATCGAGCGCTTCGGCAAGTATGGTCTGCATTTCGCTCATGTCTTGCGGCGTGAGCTTGCAGGACTTCCCTGTATCGTGGTTCATCCAGTCCCATACGATATGAGCATGGTAGTTCGGCTTCCATGTGGTTTTGTCATTGGGTATTCCGTAGTGCCCCTCGTCGCGGTGGATGAAGATTTGCAGCGGGGTAATGCCCCAACGCTCGCGGCATAACTCTCCGTATCGTCGCAGCTGTTCCATCGTCGTGTCTGCCTTGCAGACCACGACACCTTCCTTGATAGGTGTACTGCCGCGCACAACGACGTTCTTTCCGGTCTTCTTGTTCAGGCGTGTGCGGTCTTTGGTCTGCATTGCCCGCCCCGTCTTCGTCTTAACCATCTCGCCAAGGTATTTGTAATACTCCCTAAGCGACACGCCCTCGATACGTGGCGACACCCACACTTCGTTGTCCTTCATAAGGTCGGTGCGCAGGTAGATATTTTCTTTGTTGATATAGGAGAGGTATTGGGGTGTTCGCCTGTTATGCGCCTCGCTCTGCCCGATGTTGCACGGGCGTATGTTGTCCGATGTCTTTGCCATAATTCTTGATTGCTACAAAAGGGTTTGGGGTCTTGGGGCGATGCCCCGAGCGGAGTTTCCAAAGAGAAGGTCACTCTTTGGTCGGGTTGCATAGGGCTGAAAGCCCTTGCCGGGTCGAGGGCGGAGCCTTCATGGGACGGGGCGAAGCCCAGCCCCTCGGGAGAGCCCACAACTACGAAAGCGAAGCGTGTAGTTATAGTGGGCTAT
>OIOG01000240.1_pt1 | contig 13731 bp, 10 predicted proteins | sample 1585471 | NCBI WGS metagenome assembly OIOG01 (sample SAMN02674699, study PRJEB24791) | human gut metagenome, SKBSTL042 | isolation source: stool | host: Homo sapiens | place: USA
CCACCATCCTCATCGGCTGCGGCCGGTTGGGCAAGGCAGTCAGCCGCTTCATCACCACCGACACCAACGGCTACAAGCTGATCGCCGCCTTTGACAATTCCCCCAGCGAGGTGGGCAAAGAGATCAACGGCATCCAGATCTTACACATTGACGAGCTGGAGGCCTTCTGCGCTGAGCATAAGCCTGAGGTGGCTGTGTTCTGTGTGCCCCGCAGCGGTGCGGAGGAGCTCAGCGGCCGGCTGGTCGAACTGGGCATCAAAGGCTTCTGGAACTTCTCCCACTACGACCTGTCGGTGCCCTACCCCGAAGTGGTGGTGGAGAACGTCCACCTGGGCGACAGCCTGATGAGCCTGGGCTACCGCCTGCGCAATCAGGACTGATCTATCATCTATTCATAACGTATCACAGAAAACAGGCAGCCCTCTCCCCCAGAACGAGCAGAGAGGGTTGCCTTTTTATGAGGAGAGCAACTATGGCGAAGCTATACTTCCGATACGGTGCCATGAACAGCGGCAAAAGCACCGCGCTGATGCAGGTGGCCCACAACTACGAAGAGCAGGGGATGCGGGTGCTGATCCTGAAGCCCCAGGTGGATACCAAGGGCGGCGGCGAGCTGGTCAGCCGCCTGGGCGTGCGCCGCAGGGCCGACCTGCTCATCCCGCCCGAGGTGGATGTGTTCGAGGCCGTGCGCGCCGCTTCTGCCGGGGAGCAGCCGCTGGCCTGTGTTCTCTGCGACGAGAGCCAGTTCTTCACGCCCCAGCAGGCCGAGGAGCTGTTCATGGTCACGGTGGAGCTGAACATCCCGGTCATCTGCTACGGCCTGCGGTCAGACTTCTCCCTCAAGGGCTTCCCCGGCTCCACCCGTCTGCTGGAGCTGGCCCACACCATCGAGGAGATGAAGACGATCTGCACCTGCGGCCGCAAGGCCATCTGCAACTGCCGCAGGGTGAACGGCAGATTCGTCTTTGAGGGCGAGCAGGTGGCCATCGATTTGGAAAACGATGTGCAGTACGTGAGCATGTGCCCTCAGTGCTATTTCAAGGCAAAGCGCGCGTTCTACGCCGAAAAAGCTGCTTCGCAGGCTGACTGAAACTTGTATACAAGGCCGCTGTGTCCAACGACACGGCAGCCTTTCTTTTTTATTCTCGGCCCACAGGCGCAGTCCACGCAGCAGCGCAAAATATGTCGCTGTCGGTGCTTTTTCACCCCCCAAAAGGGCGAAGAAGCACCGATTTCCATGTCTGCAGACCGGTGCCGGGGGACTGCCGCAAACAATTGATATATCAGAGTGAACATTTTTTGCGCTATTGATATATCAGTTCAAAGGCTTCCGTCCGGGCTTTTTAAGCTGGTGTTCGTCCACAATGTATGCAACGCTTCAACGTTCTGAAACGGAATGTTTACAAAATTATTGCAAAATTCGACGTTCCCCCTATGATGCATCCCAGTTTTCTATGCAAAATGGCGAAGTATACATGTTGCACAGTTTTTCGAGCCAAGTTTATTCATTTCAGCGAAGGCGTCAATTCTTGCGCGAAAACAAGAGCAATATTTGTACGTTTTTTGTTTAGATATCTGCAATTTGCGTCTTTCTTTTTGGTTGTTGTTTTGTTATCATAATTGTATACAACGGGGTATGTGCAGAACCCCCGTGCGAGATGATGTTTTCTGTATTTAGGAGGAGAACAAAAATGAGCAAGGCAATTTCTCGTCGTAACTTCCTGATGGCTACCGGCGCTGTCGGTGCTGCAGGTCTGCTGGCTGCCTGCGGCAGCAAGCCCGCTGCTTCTTCCACCGCTTCTTCCGCTGCTGCTTCTCAGGCTCCCGCTGCTTCCGCAGATGAGAGTCTGGCTCTGTCTGACGGCCCCGTCAACCTGAGCATCAGCTGGTGGGGCGGCGACAGCCGTCACGCTGCTTACCAGAGCGCTCTGGAGGCTTTCCAGGCTGAGCACTCCAACATCACCGTGGAGCCCACCTTCGCCGCATGGTCCGGCTGGGAAGAGAAGATGGCTGCTGCCTTCATCGCAGGCAACGCACAGGATGTCTGCCAGGTGAACTGGAACTGGCTGTACAACTACTCTGCCGACGGCAGCAAGTTCGTGGACCTGAACACTGTTTCCAAGTTCCTGGATCTGACCCAGTGGGATGACGCTGCCATGGACGCCTGCTACGTTGCAAACAGCCAGCAGTGCGTGCCCGTTTCCATGACCGGCCGTATCTTCTTCTGGAACATGACCACCTTCAACAAGGCTGGCATCACCGAAGTTCCCAAGTCTCTGGATGATCTGATGGCTGCCGGCAAGGCATTCAAGGAGAAGCTGGGCGACGATTACTACCCCATGCACCTGGGCGCATACGACCGTATGATCCTGATGGTGTTCTACCTCGAGTCCAAGTACGGCAAGGACTGGGCAGATCCCGTTACCTCCACCCTGAACTACACCGAGGACGAGATCGCTGATGGTCTGGCCTTCATCAAGAGCCTGGTGGACAACCACGTCATGATGAACCTGAAGACCTACTACTCTGCAAACTCCGATACCGCTACCCACCAGTCCAACGAGTGGATCACCGGTAAGATCGCAGGCATCTTCGAGTGGGATTCCGCTGCTACCAAGTACGCTTCCGCTCTGGACGACAGCAACAAGGACGGCTTCACCGTCGGCGAGGAGATCAAGTTCGGCGACAACAACGGCGGCTTCTCCAAGGTCTCCATGGGTCTGGCCATCACCAAGACCAGCAAGTGCGTTGCCGAGGCTGCTACCCTGATCAACTTCCTGCTGAACGAGGAGAAGGGCGCTTCCATCATGGGTTCTGAGTGCGGCATCCCCGCTTCCAAGGCTGGCCTGAAGTTTGCTCAGGACGCCGGCGCTGTCAAGAGCCTGGTTGCTGACGCAAATGCCAAGGTCATGGCATTCACCACCAACAAGCTGGATCCCCTGTTCGAGAACAACGACCTGAAGGCTTCCGGCACCGGCATCTATCAGGAAGTGTTCGACAACATCGACTACGGCGATCAGACCCCCGAAGAGGCTGTTGAGACCCTGCTGGACGGCATGGAGTCTGTTGGTTACACCGTCGGCTAAGCTTATTGCACTGACAGCAGCCTGAACCGGCAGCGATACTCTGAATGAAATAGGGGCATCTGCCGCCCGTACGACAGATGCCCTTGTTTTATCGGTGAATGGTTATCAAACCTTGAATGAATCGTTGCCGGTCTGTGACCTGCTGCACTGTCTGCTTCAAAATCCTGCAAAAGGAGGACTTCGGATGAAAAAAAGTAATGCGCTCGCAGGCGCACGAACTCCGTTCCAGAAATGGGTCGATAAGTATCAGGGTCTGTTTTATCTGATCCCCTGGATCATCGGCTTTCTCGTCTTTAAGGCGTTCCCCTTCGGTCAGTCGCTGTATTACAGCTTTACCGATATGAACTTCTTCAAGGACGGTACCAGCTTTGTTGGTCTGGCCAACTACATTACCGCATTCCACACCAAAAAGATCACCAAGGCGCTGATCATCACCTTCAAGTACGCCTTTATCACCGTGCCCCTGAAGCTGATCTTCGCACTGTTCATCGCCTACATCCTGAACTTCAAGATCGCCTGCGTCAACCTGTTCCGCACCGTGTACTACATCCCCTCCATTCTGGGCGGCTCTGTTGCGATCGCCGTTCTGTGGAAGGCTGTGTTCAGCGTGGACGGCCTGCTCAACACCGTGCTGCGCGCTGTCACCTTTGGTCTGGTGCAGGGCCCCGAGTGGCTGTCTGACCCCAGCTACGCGCTGTGGATCATCTGCTTCCTGCGTATATGGCAGTTCGGTTCCGCCATGGTGCTGTTCCTTGCTGCACTGAAGGGCGTGCCCGCAGACCTGTACGAGGCTGCCACCATCGACGGCGCCGGCAAGTGGCGTCAGTTCTTCTCCATCACCGTTCCGATGATCACCCCCATCATCTTCTACAACCTGGTCACTCAGATCTGCCAGGCTTTCCAGGAGTTCAACGGCCCCTACATCATCACCAACGGTGGTCCCCGTGGTTCCACTACCCTGATCTCCCTGCTGGTTTACAACTACGCATTCAAGTCCTACGACATGGGCATGGCTTCTGCTCTGGCATGGATCATGTTCATCATCGTCTGCATCCTGACGATCATTGCGTTCACCAGCCAGAAGAAGTGGGTCTACTACTCGGATGAAAGGTAAGGTGACCAATATGGGAATGAAAGCATCGAATAAGATCGCAACCTTCTTTAAATACTTCGTGCTGATCCTGGTTGGCATCATCATGATCTATCCTCTGCTGTGGATGATCAGCGCTACCTTCAAGGATAACAGCGAGATCTTTGCAGGCATCAGCCTGTGGATCAAAAAGCCTACGCTGGATGGCTACCGCAACGCCCTGAACAACTTCGGCGGCTCTATCAACATCCTGCAGGCCATGCTCAACACTTACAGCTACGTCCTCCCCAAGGTGATCTGCACTGTGGTGTCTGCCTGTATTGCCGCTTACGGCTTTGGCCGTTTCGACTTCCCCGGCCGCAAGCTGCTGTTCAACATCATGCTGGCCACCCTGTTCCTGCCGCAGGTCGTGCTGAACGTGCCGCAGTACCTGCTGTACAACAAGTTCGGCTGGGTCGACAGCCCCTTCTATCTGGCCATCTGGGTGCACTGCGCATTTGCTACCGAGACCTACTTCGTGTATCAGCTGGTGCAGTTCATGCGCAACGTCCCGCGTGATCTGGACGAGGCTGCCGCCATTGACGGCTGCTCCTCCTTCCAGACCCTGTACAAGGTCATCGTGCCCATGCTGGGACCCGCTCTGGTGTCCTGCGCACTGTTCCAGTTCATGTGGAGCTGCAACGACTTTATGGGCCCGCTGCTTTACGTCAGCACCCCCGGCAAGTACCCCATGTCCCTGTTCGTCAAGCTGTCCATGGACGGTGATACCGGTTTTGCCTGGAACAAGATCCTGGCGCTGTCCCTGATCTCCATCCTGCCGCAGCTGATCGTTTTCTTCTGTGCACAGGACCAGTTCGTTGAAGGTATCTCTGCCGGTGCCGTCAAGGGCTAAGCCCTTTCCCCGCACAGCATAAGATCATCTGATACAAACAAACACCCCCTGTGCCGTTCCCGTAGATGGTGCAGGGGGTGTTTCTTATTTCTTATGTCCTTTGCGGTACTGCAGTGGGCCAGTACCCATCACCTCGCGGAACACCCGGCGGAAATGGGCGGCGCTGGCAAAGCCGGTCTGCTCGGCCACCGCACTGATGGAAAGCTCAGTCGTTTCCAGCAGCTTCTGGGCCGCTTCGATGCGGCGGTTGTTGATGTAATCCACGATGGACTGGCCCGTTACCCGCCGGAACAAACGGCTCAGGTAGTAGGGCGAAAGATAAAACTGCGCCGCAACCTCGGTGAGGGAAAACTTCTGCCGGTAATTGGCCGCAAGGTAGGCGCAGATCTGCTCCACCGTTTCGTTGTGGGGACGCGCCACGGCGCTGCTCTCGGCAATGCACTCCTGCTCCACATAGTGCAGGATCAGCAGCAGGTACAGCGGGCCGGGGTAATCCTGCTCGGTGCTGGCGCTGGCCATCATTTCCAGCAGGGTACGGATGCGGCTCTGCCACTGCACCGGTGCATACAGCACTGTGTGCTCCCCGGGCGCAAACAGGCGGCCGAAATCCCGCCCGGCTGTGTTTTTCAAATCATGCAGCATCCCCAGCGGAAAGTGGCACCCCACGATCTGCGGCACGGCGCTGCCGGTCTGTGCAAAGCGGCAGCCGCCGGGGCCAAGCAGCACGGCGCTGCCGGGGTTTACCAGCACATTCCCGCCCTCGTATTCCAGCGTGACGCTGCCCTCCGACACCAGCAGCAGATAGCAGGTGTCCTCATCCGGCGGCAGCTCGTAGCGGTTCGCATTCAGCCGCAGGGTGGCAGCGGCCACCTTGCCGGTGATCTTTTCACGTTCTGATCTCATAGGTAACTCCTTCAGTCGCGGCTGATGCCGCGCCAGCTCCCTCAAAGAGGGAGCCTCTGGCGAATAGGAAAAGCTTTCCGGTATGCCAAAGCCTCCATCACGGATGGAAGTGGCAAACCCGCGAGGGTTCGACGGAAGGGGTTCCCTTCATTCTAATCTTTATCATATCATGTCCGCTTCCTGCGGGCAAGACAAAACCATCAGGAGGTTCTCCCATGAATCTGTCGCTTATCCGTTCCATGACGCGCAGCGCTGTTTTCGAGCTGGAAAACGGCCTGTGCTATCGTCCGGCCCACCCGTTCACCGTTACCCTGAACGGAAAGACCGTCTACGAAGCCTGCCAGACCAACGTGTTCTCCCTGTTCTCCCTGCTGCCCGGTACGGAGTACACGGTGGGTGTGCAGACCGAGGGCGAAAGCCTGACCTGCACCTTTACCACCGAGGCCGAGACCTTCTTTGTGGATGCTTCCCGCTACGGTCTGGTGGCCGACGGCACCACGGACAACACCCTCAAGCTGCAGGCGGCTCTTTCCACCTGCCCCAAGGGCGGCACAGTGTACGTGCCCGCAGGCCGCTACCGCACCTGCAGCCTGTTCCTGAAAAGCAACACCACCCTCTATCTTGAAAAGGGCGCTGTGCTGCTGGGCGACAATGACCGCACCCACTACCCCATCCTGCCCGGCGTGATCCCCAGCGAGAACGAGGTGGATGAATACTACCTGACCGGCTGGGAGGGCAACCCGCTGGACAGCTTTGCCGGCCTGTTGAACATCACGCAGGTGCATGACGTGGTGGTGACCGGCGAGGGCACGCTGGACTGCGATGCCCAGAACGGCGACTGGTGGGTGAACCCCAAGGTCAAGCGCATCGCATGGCGTCCCCGGGCCGTGGCTGCGGTGGACAGCGAGAACGTCTGCCTGCACGGCATCACGGTGCAGAACAGCTATTCGTGGACCATCCACCCCATCTTTGTCAAGCATCTCGACCTGCTCAACTTCAACATCAACAACCCCTACAACGCCCCCAACACGGACGGCATCGACCCCGAGAGCTGCGAGTATATCCGCATCATCGGCATGAACATCCATGTGGGTGACGACTGCATCGCCATGAAGGCCAGCAAGGTCTTTTTGGGCATGAAGCTGAAGCGCAGCTGCGAGCACACCGTCATCCGCAACTGCCTGCTGGACAAGGGTCACGGCGGCATCGTCATCGGCAGCGAGATGAGCGGCGGCGTCAAGGATATGGTGGTGACCCAGTGCCTGATGGACCACACCGACCGCGGTCTGCGTGTCAAGACCCGCCGCGGCCGCGGCAACACCGCCGTCATCGACGGGCTGGTGTTCCGCAACGTGGAGATGCGGGGCGTCAAGGCACCTTTTGTCATCAATATGTTCTACTTCTGCGACCCGGACGGCCACGGCCCCTATGTGCAGTGCCGCGAGGCGATGCCGGTGGACGAGTACACCCCCAAGCTGGGCAGCCTGACCATGGAGGACATCGTCGCCACCGACGCTCAGTTCGCGGGATGCTACTTCGACGGCCTGCCGGAGCAGCCCATTGAGCGCGTTTCCATGAAGAACGTCACGATTACCTTTGACCCCAATGCCGAGGCCGGTCAGGCCGCTATGGCGGATAACCGCCCTCTGGTGAAGAAGCTGGCCATCTACGCCGAGAACGTCAAGGAGATCGACCTGCACAACGTGAAGATCGAGGGCTACGAGGGCGAACGCCTGCACTTTGCAAATGTCGGCCATTTTGAGGAGGACTGATACCATGACCCATGAAGAAATTCTTGCCATGCTGGGCGATTACGTGGACTATCTGATCGCCAATTCCAGCGCCGAAGCACCCATGTGGAACATCGAGAAGGTGCGCAGCGGCAAGCCCAACAAGTGGAACTACATCGACGGCTGCATGATCACGGCCTGCCTGAGCCTGTACAAGACCACCGGCGACGAGAAGTATCTGAAGTTTTCCAAGGACTTCATCGACTTCTTCGTGCAGGAGGACGGCTCCATCAAGACCTACGACCCCAAGGAGTATAATCTGGACAACGTGAATCAGGGCAAGAACCTGTTCATCTTGTATGACATCTACGGGGACGAGAAGTACCGCAAGGCAATCGATACCATCCGCAGCCAGCTGCTCACCCAGCCCCGCACCAAGGAGGGCAACTTCTGGCACAAGGACATCTACCCGTGGCAGGTGTGGCTGGACGGCACCTACATGGCCCAGCCCTTCTACATGGAGTACGAGACCCGCTTTAACAAGATGCAGGGCTGCATCGACAGCTACAAGCAGTTCATGAACATCAAAAAGCATATGCGGGACGAAAAGACCGGCCTATACTACCACGGCTACGATGAGAGCCGCCAGATGTACTGGGCAGACCCCGAGACCGGCTGCAGCCCCAACTTCTGGCTGCGCGCCATGGGCTGGTTCCTTGTGGCGATGGTGGACGTGCTGGAGCGCATGGACGAGCAGCTGTACAACGAGTACCGCGGCATCATGGCCATGCTCAAGCAGACCGTGGAGGATATGCACAAGTTCCAGGACGAGCAGAGCGGGATGTTCTGGCAGGTCATCGACCACCCGGAAGCCGAGGGCAACTATCTGGAGACCAGCGGCACCGCCCTGTTTGCCTACGCAGTGCTCAAGGGCGTGCGTCTGGGCTACCTGCCTAAGCGGATGGCTGCATGGGCAGAGAAGGCCTTCTACGGCACCTGCGACCGGTACCTGTCCAAGAACCCGGACGGCAGCTTGCAGCTGGACGGCATCTGCCTTGTGGCAGGTCTGGGCGGCAAGGATCACCGTGACGGCTCGCTGGCCTACTACTTCAGCGAGCCGGTGGTCTGCAACGACGCCAAGGGCGTAGGCCCGCTGGTGCTGGCCTATACCGAGATGATCGCACGGAAGTAAACCGAATCACAACCGTACCAAAATATAAAGGGGCTGCTGTAAAATACAGCGTCCCTCATCGCTGATAATATGGCGCGGCGATTTGCGCTGAAATCTCACATAAAGAAAAGCAAGTGCAACACGTTCTCTCAAAAACCAAAATTTTTGAGGGAGATGTGATGCACTTGCTTTTTTTGTAATATTCGATCTTCCGTTCCGTTTTGAAATCGCTATAGATATTTTGCTGCCGGAAAAGCTTTTGCAAAGTCAGGAGTCTATGGCCTGCAGCACGCAGGCACAATACCCCGGTTCAGGCTGGTAACAATGGATGGTCAGGTATTTGTCCACCTCCGGGCTGTAATCGTGGAGGGTGTGCCTTGTGCCGTTCAACGCCACATCTGCATACGATACAAGCCACTTTTTATCACCATTGGGGAACACCTCGTAAAAAGAGCGGTTCAGCATTTCTTCTACCGGCACCCCTTCGATCGTTGCCATCTCCGCGTTGCAGTAGCGGAAGATAAAATCCACGCCATGCCCGGATTCATTGAATACCAGCTCGATGACGCAGAACGCCAGCGGCATATCGTCCAGCAGGCTGCACTTTTCCAGCAGACTCATGCTCATGGGGCGGGGCTGTGTGTCCGCCAGCCCGATCTCTGCACGCAGGCGGCGGTGGTCGCTCAGGCCGCGCTTGCGTCCCTGAAAGGTGCGGCCGTCAGACATGGTGTAGATCCCATCGTTGCTGATGTTTACGATCTGGCTGCGGCACACCGCAATTCCCTTGCTGATGTTCAGGAACAGATTTTCCGGCAGCACAGACAAAACGCTGTGCAGCGGCGCATACAGCGCAGCTTCCTCGCCGTCCATGCGGTGAACGACTGTTTTACGGTCGCTGCGGTAAAGATACAAAATGTTTTCCGGACAAAGGTCATTTTTTTGAAACCATTCATGCAGATCGTTCATCGCCGTGCTCCGTTGTCAATTGATGTGCTTAGTATAGCACATTATCGTGCAGAGTACAAGATTTTAATGGTGTTTGCGTCAAATTTTATCGGGCTTTTTTGTTGAAACTTACGTTTTTGTTACGGAAAATGCAAAAATCATTGACTTTTAATCATTGCCCGTGTATCTTGAACACAGAGAGCCAAATGGTTTTTTCCCATAAGGCGCATAAAGCAAAAGACATAACAGGAGGTCTCATGTTATGAAAATGACCCGCCGTGATTTTTTGAACGTTTCTACTGCGGCTGCGGTGGTTTGCGCAGCTACACTTTTGCCCGTAGAGAAAGCCGCAGCCGCACAGCAGACGCTGGCTGCACAGAACCTTCTGGAGCAGGCGTATCTGTACGCCTTTCCGCTGGTGATCATGGATGCTACGCGGACGGCTTCCACAAACACCCGCACAGCTACAAGCAACAAGGCCCCCATCAACCAGTTCATCCATGCGGAAAAGCTGGCAGATGCAACGACCCGTGCGGTGGTTACGCCGAATGTGGATACCATCTATACGCAGGCGTTTCTGGATGTCGGCGCAGAACCAATGATCTACGGCGTGCCGCAGACCGACCGCTTTTTTAATGTACAGGTGCTGGATGCGTGGACAAACACCGCCGCTGTGCTGGAAACGCCGGGGCTTTATGCCATTACCCGTGCAGACTGGCAGGGCGAACTGCCGGAAGGGGTGCAGCGCATTGATGTGCCTACCACGATGGTCTGGACCATTGCCCGCATCGTGCTTTCCGGACAGGAGGACCTGCCCAACGTCCGGGCTATTCAGGATAAGATGCAGCTGATGCCGCTTTCCGCCTATCAGGCGGGTGGATGGACCGCCCCCGCAGGCAGCTATGACCCTGCCAATGACTTTGTGCCGGTAAAGCACGTTCTTGCTATGGACGCAAAGGAATTCTTTGATACCGCTAACCAGCTGATGGAAACCAACCCGCCCGCTGCGGCAGATGCGCCGGTACTCCGGGAGCTTGCAGCACTGCATGTCGGCCCCGGTGAGAAGTTCGATGACAAGGCGCTGGGTCTGTTCAGCGGGCTGCGCTGGAAGCTGATGCTGCTCCAGCTGAAGAAAAAGCTGCAAAGCGAATCGGAGCGCTATACACGCCAGATGGGTCAGTGGATCTATTTCGGCGACCCCATCGGCAACTTTGGCACAGCATATACCTACCGTACCATGGTGGCGCTGCGGGGTCTGGGTGCCAACACCACCGATGTTGCCATCTACCCTAAAACAGATGTGGACAGCACCGGCACAGTTCTGACCGGCAAAAAGACCTATACGCTGCATATCGAGACAGATCCTCCCACACTGGAAAAGGGCTTCTGGTCGGTGACCGCCTACGGGGAGAGCGATTTCCTCATTGAAAACCCCATTGACCGCTACTGCGTCAACGACCGCTCCGGTCTGCACCGTAATCCGGACGGCTCGATCGATATCACCCTTTCCAAAGAGGCACCGGCGGACACGACCAACTGGCTGCCGGTAGGAGAGGGAGATTTCCACCTCTTCCTTCGTATCTATAAACCGGATGCCGCCGCACTGACAAACTGGCAGCCGCCGGTCGTCCGCGTAAACTGATCCGTAATAAGGAGGAACCTGCTATGAAAATGACCCGTCGGAATTTTATTTCCGCTTCGGCTGCTGCAATGCTGGCGTGCGGCGCATCTCTGTCTGCCCATGCTGCGGAAAATACCACAGAAAACGGCCTGAATTTTATCACAGACATTTTCAAGGATCCCACCCAGCCGGGCGAGACCGAAGGCGCAACGACCATCACAGCAGAGGCCAACGCCGAATGGTATGAAAAGCTGGATTTTTCTGACCGGCGGGAGTTTGCCAACGCCGAGCGCGGCTGGCTGGACAACGCGGAAGGCAGGATCATCGATGGTGATGATAACAGATCTGTATGGGATCTGCAGAGCTACGGCGATTTGAACCGGGATGCTCCAGACACTGTAAACCCCAGCCTGTGGCGGAATACCCAACTCAATGCCAAAGCTGGTCTGTTTGAAGTGTGCGATGGCATTTATCAGGTGCGCGGCTTTGATATGGCCAATACGACCTTTATCCGCACCGACCACGGCTGGATCGTGTTTGATGTGCTGATGTGCAAGGAAAACATGAAGGCTGCCAAGGAGCTGATGGAGAACCGCTTCGGCCCGCTGGACATCAAGGCGGTGCTGTACAGCCACTCTCATGTGGATCACTTCGGCGGCGTGGAGGGCGTTATTACCCGGGAGCAGGTAGCGGATGCAAAGCTCTCGCTTAAAAAGCAGCTGGCTTCCGGCAAGACCCTTGTGCTTGCGCCGGCGGGCTTTCTGAAGCACGCCATCAGCGAAAATGTCTATGCAGGCATCGCCATGGCACGGCGCGCACAGTTCCAGTACGGCACGGTGCTTGATAAGGGCGAAAAGGGTGCGCTGAGCGTGGGCATCGGCATGGGACAGTCCACCGGTACGGTGGGCCTCATCGCTCCTACTTACGAGATCGGGGAAGATGTTCCGAAGCTGACCATCGACGGGCTGGAGATCGAATTCCAGCTGACCCCCGGCACCGAAGCCCCTGCCGAGATGAACGCCTATTTCCCGAAATACCGTGCCCTCTGGATGGCGGAAAACTGCACCGGCACGCTGCATAATCTGTACACCCTGCGCGGCGCAGAGGTGCGCGATGCCAACGATTGGGCAAAGTACATCATCGAGGCAGACCAGCGCTTCTGCGACAAGACCGATGTGGTGTTCCAGAGCCACAACTGGCCGCACTGGGGCGAGGAGATCCATGAATATCTGCTGAATACGGCAGCCATCTATAAGTTTATCCACGACCAGACCCTGCATTACATGAATCAGGGCTATACCTCCACTGAGGTCGCCGCCATGCTCACCCTGCCCGAAAAGCTGGAAAAGGTCTGGTACACCCGGCCGTATTACGGCACACTGGCGCACAACGCCAAGGCGGTCTACCAGAAGTATCTGGGTTGGTACGATGCAAACCCAGTCAACCTGAACCCGCTCCCGCCCAGCGATACTGCCAAGAAGCTGGTAGAATATCTGGGCAGCACGGATGCCGTTCTGCGCAAGGCACGGAAGGATTTTGAAAAGGGCGATTATCAGTGGGTGGCGCAGATCACCAAGGAGTTGGTCTTTGCAGACCCGTCCAACCAGAAGGCGCGCAACCTGTGCGCCGATGCGCTGGAGCAGCTGGGCTATCAGGCAGAGTCCGGCGCATGGCGTAACGCCTACCTGATGGGCGCTGCCGAGCTGCGCAAGGGCAACCTGTCCGGTCTGGCACGCACCGCCAATGGTCTGGGCTCCGCCATGAAGGAGATGACCGTGGATATGCTGCTGGATTACATTTCCATCCTGACCGACGCCAACGCCGCCCAGAACGACGATGTAACGCTGAACCTGATCGTGACGGATGTGAACGAAAAGTTCTATGTGACCCGAAAAAACGGTATTCTGCTGTCCTATTCGGGAGAGAACCGCCCGGACGCGCAGGCCACGGTCACCTGCAAGCGGCTGCAGCTCCTTGCCCTGATGCAGGGGCAGCAGGCCGGTCAGGTGCAGGTAAGCGGCGATGCCACTGCCCTGAAGCGTCTGCTGGCGTATGCGTCCAAGTTTGAAAAGACCTTCAATGTGATCGAGCCGTAAAAACGATTCCAATACAGCAGGGCTGAGCACCTGAATCACAGCATAAAAGGGATACCGGAACATCTGCGGATGCTCCGGTATCCCTTTTGGTATAAGATGAGAACAAAAAAACAGGTTGAATCTACAAAATTCAACCTGTTTGGTGGTTGCGGGGGCCGGATTTGAACCAACGACCTTCGGGTTATGAGCCCGACGAG
>OIOG01000245.1_pt1 | contig 13563 bp, 9 predicted proteins | sample 1585471 | NCBI WGS metagenome assembly OIOG01 (sample SAMN02674699, study PRJEB24791) | human gut metagenome, SKBSTL042 | isolation source: stool | host: Homo sapiens | place: USA
TTCAACAACGCCTTTGTCCGACGTAATCAGCCCGACCATGCCGAAATCATAGCGCTTCTGCGCATACGGCACAGGCGGCTGCATCGTTCCTGTGCTGATGTAATCGGATACGACGCACATCGGCCGCCCGTACGCCGCGCCAATGGCTGCATTGGGGCAGATAACGCCGCTGATTTTCCGCCTGCACAGCGCATACAGCCCCTGCTTCAGCACCGAATTTACGCCGTCGGTGCTGTACTGGATGGTGTAGACCCGCGTTTCTTTCTTCTTGAACAGTGCAAGCCCCAGATACGCTGTTGCGACGGCGCTGCACTGGAGGACAATCACGTCATCCTGCGCTTCCCGCAGCAGCGCGCGCACGTTCTGGAACACGGCGCGTTTGTTGCGCACTGCAGAACTGCCCGCGATGTAATCATGCGGCAGACGAATCAGCTTGTCCCCGAAGCGGTCGCCGTACACCGGCCCGCCCGCAATGCGCACATCCATCTCCGCGCCGAACAGGTCAAGATAATTCTGCGCGACGGTGAAATAATGCCCAGCGGCAATGCCGTCTGTGCTGGTGCTCCGTACATCTGCCACAATCAGCCGCATGATGGTTCGTTCCTTTCGCCGCTTTTCTGCATCGCCTTGCTGTAAATCGCCATCAGCCGACGATAATTTGCTTCCGCCGTGAAATTCTCCTGATACGTTTTCAGCGCGCCTTCGCTGACGGATTCCGCGTGCTGCAGCCGGTTGAGCGTCTGCGCCAGCTGCTCCGCCGAGTCCGCCGGAAACTTGAAGCCCGTCACGCCGTCCGAAATCAGGGAACCCGCGTTGCCTAAATCCGAGCAAATCACCGGCGTGGCGGCGCTGAAGGCTTCCACAATTGTCATCGGGAAGCCTTCATACCACTGCGTTGGCAGAATCAGCGCCTTGGACTGCCCCATCAGCGCCCGTGCCGCCGAATTTGGCACAAAGCCGCGCAGCTCCACCTGCTTCAGCTTTTCCCGCGTCAGATATTCGCGACACCATGCTTCCTCCGGCCCTGTACCGCAGATGATCAGCTTCATGCCCCCGCCTGAACGCTCGTAGCGCGCCCACGCTTCCAACAGCAGCCGAATGCCCTTGAGCGCATCCAGCCGACCGATGTACACCACCTGATTTTCGCGCGCCGCGTATGGCACAATCGTCTCCGGCGGTTCCACAAAGTTCGGCTTTACGGACACGTTTTCCGGCGGAATCTGCTCAAGCGCCAGCAGCTTCTGCCGGTTGAAGTCCGTCAGGGTGATGTAATGCAGGCGGCTGTACGTTTTGAGGGCACGGTGCAAACGTGTGCTGAGCACGCAGAGCACCGTCTGCAGGCGGCTGCCGCGGTAGCAGCGGTGCTTCACCGCGCAGTGCAGCCCCTTTTTCGTGCAGTCCTCGCAGATATGGCCGTCGCGGTAGAAAAGCGCGTTCGGGCAGAGCAGACGGAAGTTGTGCACCGTCTGCACCACGGGAACGCCCTCGCGCAATGCCGCGTAATACACTGCCGGGCCAATCAGCGGCAGCGTGTTGTGCACATGCACCAGCGAAATCCGGTTTTCGCGGATGCTCCGTCGAACCTCGCGGTATGTACGGATGCTGAAAAACATCCCCAGCGCACTGCAGATTTTCTCCAGCGCTCCCATGCGCGAAATCTCCTCGTTCCGCCGCACATACAGCGCCGCAGCGTGACCGTGCGTTTCCAGCAGGTGCTTCTCGTTCGCCACAACGACATCCTCGCCGCCGGGAACCTGATAATAGTCGTGTACCAGCAGTACAGCGGGCTGTTTTGTCGCTTGCTGCATTTACTTTCTCCTGATGGTTGCGTTCCAGATGAATTTCAGATTCGTGCTCCAGTAGCGCTGGAATAGCCGCTTCGGGTCTTGCATCAGGCGATAGAGCCATTCCAGGCTGTGCTTCTGCATCCATAACGGGGCGCGCCTCACGTTGCCCGAAAAGAAATCAAAGCCCGCGCCGACGCCAATCATCAGCCCATGCACACGTCCTTGGTGCGCCGCCATCCAGCGCTCCTGCTTCGGCGCTCCCAGCCCGACCCACACAAAATCTGGCTGCGCCTGATTGATGCGCGCCACGGCAAGCGCATCTTCCTCCGGTGTCAGTTCGCGGAAGGGCGGCGCGTCTGTGCCCGCAATTACCAGTCCCGGATACTCCTGCTGCAGGCGCGCAATCATTTTCTCCTGCACTTCCTGCGTGCTGCCGTAGAAATAATGCCGCCAGCCGTGTGCCGTGGACTGCCGAAAGACCTCCATCATCAGGTCAGGCCCGGTTGTCCGCTGAATCTGCGGATACCCGCGCCGCCGCGCCTCCTGCGCCAGCGGATTGCCATCCGGAATCGCCATCAAACCGCCGTTCTGCACGGCACGGTAGTCCGCATCCTCGTAACTGACGACGGTTGTATGTACATTCGATACGCAGATGTAATCTCCCTGCAATTGATGAATATTCTGCGCCAAATATTTCAGCAGCCAATTCATGTTGATGACTGCAATATTGACCCCTAAAATCGGACAGACCGGAATTTCACGCTTGTCCACTTTGCGGCAGTATTGCGCTGCTCCTTCGTGCGCCGTGGCAAACACCCCTTTCCCCACTTCCCCAGCAAGAAACCTTGATACTATTTCCAGATTCATCTGCGCCATCTGCTTGCGCCTTTTCCCTTCTGGCGTCCGCTCATTCCACTTAGCGTAGCGCTGCTACGCTGCGTTCCATTCACGTTAGCCAGAATGAAAAATTCGCCGCGCATCTTGGCGCATTCTTATCTGGAAATAGTATGAATCATAAATTACCATTTTCATTATAACGCAAACATCAGTAATTTGCAAGCATTTCCATTTCAGACGATGAAGAAATTTCCTTTTTTTCTGCGGATGAATTGCCGCCCTCCATTCGTTCTTTCATTAGCATACCAATGCGAAAGGAGTATTCTTTATGAAGAACTGTATTTCCCGTTTCTGCCTGCTTGCCTTGCTTCTCCTGATGACCATCGCCCCTGTCCGCGCGGAAATTATCGGGCAGACGACGGAGAACGAGTACATCCACCGCCTGATTGCGGACAATGGGCAGGAACTCTGCTTCGTGTCCGGCGAGAAAGACCAGTGCCTTTCCTATACGGATGTCAACTTCGACGGCATCAACGATGTGGTGATACTGACACAGCGCGGCGCGAGCAATTTTGTCTACCAGTTTTTCATTTTTGATGGCGAACAGTATGTTCTCTGTCCGCTGACGTTCACGAATTACGACCTTGATGCGGAACACAAGATTGTAAGGAGTTCTGTGAACGGCGGCTTGGCGGGCGGCATTCACAGAGAAACGCTGTACCGTTTTGATGGGACGAAGGCGGTGCTGCTGCGCTGGGCGGTTGGCGAAGAGAAGGAGGACTGGACGTTCGACGCGGATGGTTATACCGTCCGGCACTACAATGATGTGCTGACCCTGCAGGTTTGGGAACATGACCCGGATATGGACGGCATCCTGATTTTTGAGCAGGATGTATCTACTGAAGATGAAAATGCGCTGAGGGAAGCGTTTCAAGCGGAAAATGACGCGCTCTGGTCGGGCATCCGCTAAGGCACTACCGCACAATTCGGCGGCGCGTCTGGCGATGTCTTTTCCGCCATCTGCGGCATGCAAATTCCTCGATTTACCGCCAGTAAACCTTCGAAATTTGCATTTGTATCTGACGAAAAAATCCATTCGCCAGCCGACCACCTCATTTGTGCGGTGTTACCTTAAAAAAGTTAGTCACATCGAACGAAACCGCTTGACAATCCGCCGCGCTGGTGCTATCATTCAGATACCCTGATGGGGTATATTGCATTCATCGAAAGGATGAGGGCTGATGATAAAAACGACGCTGAAAATTGATGGCATGATGTGCGGCATGTGCGAGAGCCATGTCAATGACGCAATCCGCAAGGCTTTCCCGGCGGTCAAGAAGGTGACTTCCTCCCATGGCAAGGGTGAAACGGTGGTCATTTCCGAAGATCCGCTGGACGAAGCGCAGGTGAAAGCTGCGATTGCCGCGACGGGCTATGATTTCAAGGGCATGTCAAGCGAGCCGTATCAGAAGAAGCGTTTCCTTTTCTTCTGATGGTTTCATTCGCACAACAAAAAGCAGGGCTGTCTCCGGCGTGGAGGTAGTCCTGCTTTTTGTTTTCTGTGTTAGTTGATTTTTGTTGTGCAGAGGGTTTCGCCTCTGCGGAGGCGACAAGGAGACATGAAAACAGATGAAGTCTGCGGTCGCCCCTTGCCCCCCTTCGCTATTTCCCCCACTTGATATGCTTCATGTGCTTCATCACCAGCGTGGCGCTCACGCCGGTCAGCGCGCCGAAGAGAATGCCGCTGAGCATCAGGACAGCCATGTAGTACGCCAATTGCGACGTGTGGAGGATAATCATCGCCATCACGATTTGCCCGACGTTGTGCATCACGCCGCCGACAATGCTGACCGTGACCGGGTGCATCCACTTCATGCGCGAAAGGAGACACATGCTTGCCAGCGACAGCACACCGCCTGCCAGTGCGTACGGCAGCGCCGCCACGCCGCCCAAAAACAGCGAGGACAGCACCACTTTCAGCAGCATCAGCACCCACGCCGTCGGCAGGGACAGCATGTAGACCGCGAAAATCAGCACGCCGTTGCTTAAGCCTAACTTGATGCCCGGTACGCCCAGCAGCGGCGGAAACAGGCTCTCCACCCCGCCCAGCACCAGCATCAGCGTCAGCAGCACACTGCACAGCGCAAGCTGTTTTGTGGTGATTCGCTGCTTATTCATTTGCTGCGTCCTCCTGCACGGTCGTCAGCCAGTCCATCAATTCGTCGCGGCTGTACAGCTGGAGCGTCACCTGATTCGGCAGACAGATAATCCTGTTGCCCAAAATGCGTGTGTCCTTGTTTTCCAGCGTCACTTCACCCTGCTCCACGCAATCCTGATTGTCGCAGTTCGCCTCGTGCATGTCGATGCTTGTCGGGGTGACATGGACGATGTTGATGCAGTCGCCGTGGCGGAGGCGATAATAGCCCTCTTCGGTCAGCGGAATCGGCTGATACGTTTTGTCACCGACGGTGACGACGAGGAATGCTTTCACCTGCGACAGGTCGGGGGTGGCGGTGATTTCGGGGGTCGCCGCTGCCTCCGGTGTGCTGGTCGCAAGCTCTGTCGGCGCCTCGGTCGGCGCATCCGTTGCGGTCATGGGCAGCAAAGGCGCATTGGCGTCTACATTCGCGGGCGCGTTCCGCCGCAGCACAACCATCAGCACCGCCACAATCAGCAGCAGCGCTGTCACAATCAGCACATTGCACCACAGGATATTCCGCTTCGCCTTGGGATTCGTTTCCTTCTTCATACCCGTTCCGCACAATCCTTTCGTTATTGAGTATTCCCATCATACAACGCCGAGTCGGATTCGTCAAGGGGCGCGCGCAGGTGTTACAAACTTGTCACAAAGCGGCGAATCCATCCCGATGTCAGCAGGCACTTTTGCCCGTTTTATTGGAAGCGGAACGCATTAGTCCGCGCCGCCCCATGGCAACGAAACCGACAATATCCGCAATCAGCCAGCCCGCCGGAATTGCCAGCCAAATCGCCATCATGCCGAAATGCGGCGCGAAGGCGTAGGACAGCACAACGCGCAGCCCAAGCGAAAGCACCGTCAGGACGATGCTCATGCCCGCCTGCTCCAAACCGCGGAAAATGGCATAAAGCAGGAACAGGAAGCCGATGCCGATGTAGCACAGCCCCTCGGTGCGCAGGTACGTTACGCCGATGGAAAGAGACTCCGCCGATGCATTTTTGAGGAACACGAGCAGCAGCGGCTCGGCGAAAATCGCCACGAGCGCGGAAACAATCAGGCAGAAGCCGCCGGAAAGCAGGAACGCTGTGCGGATGCCGTGACGGAGGCGCTGCGGCTGATTCGCCCCCTGATTCTGGGCGACGAAGGTCGCGAAGCCGTTGCCGAAGTCCTGCGCGGGGCTGTACGCCAGCGAGTCAATCTTCACGCCGGCGGTGAATGCCGCCATCGCTGCCAGACCGAAGCTGTTCACGAGACTCTGCACACACAGGATGCCGAAATTCATGATGGACTGCTGAATGCTGGTCATGGCAGAGACGGAGAAGATGCGCCTGAACAGCGCACGGTCGGGGCGCAGGTCGTGCTGCGAGGGCGTCAGCGCCGGAACGCGGAAGAGCACATAACCTAAGCACAGGAAACCGGACAGTACTTGCGAAATAAGCGTCGCGACGGCAGCGCCCGCCACGCCCCACGGCAGCACCGCCACGAACAGAAAGTCCAGCGCGACGTTCGTCAGCGACGAAATCAGCAGGAAAACCAGCGGCGCGGTTGAATTGCCAACGGCGCGGAGCATACACGCTCCGAAGTTATACAGGAACGTCGGGATGATACCGATGAACACAATCAAGAGGTAGCGGGAGAGAACGCCCTGCGCTTCAGGCGGAATGCGCAGGAGCGTCATCATGACGGGCAGGAGCGCGTAGGAAAGGATGGTCAGCAGCGCTGATACGCCCGCAATCAGCACAAACGCATTGCCGACCGCTTTGCGCACGCCGGCATCGTCTTTCTGCCCGAAAAGCTGGCTGACAACCACGCCGCTGCCCATGCACAGCCCGGTGACGATGCTCGTGAGCAGAATCATGACGGAAAACGCACTGCCGACGGCGGCAAGGGCGATTTCACCGCAGTATCGCCCGACGACGAAGGTGTCCACAAGGTTATAAAGCTGCTGGAGCAGATTGCCCGCCATCAGCGGCAGAGAAAAACGGAGCAATCCGCGGAAAATCGAACCATGGGTCAAGTCAACATTCATAATAAAGGAATTCTCCTTTCACTGCACAGGATAGTATAGGTGAAAAAACGGGAAACGTCAAGTATGGCGCAAAGGCAGAGAAATCAAGGCAAAGAACGAAAAAACACAAAAAAAACAATTTTGGCGCGAAAACGATTTCACATCGTTAAATCAAGGGGTTGCTGTGAAAGTGGGGAATTTTGCAGGAAGATTGGTCAAAAATTGCAAGCGGCAAGCCCTTGACAACCCTGCGTCAATTCCTCTATAATGAATATCAACGTATCATTTGCATCGTGTCATCTGGTACGAAATGAATTGGAGGGGTTAGACCATGAAGAAGATTCTCTCTCTGGTCCTGTCTGCGTGCATGATGCTGAGTGCGGCTGCGCTGGCAGAAGGCACGTTCACGCCTGCTGATTCCTACGATGTCGGTGAGCGCGTGTACAACGCGGGCACTGTCACGCTGGAAAAGAGCGAGGGGAGCGCGCAGACGGTTTCTACCGATCAGTATGTCGGCGAAGCTGGCAAGGACTACACCGATGAAAAGGTGTACACCTACAACAGCTACACCCCCGGCATTAACTCTTCTCTGAACTGGGACCCGCTCTCCTGGGAAACGAACGAAGACACTGATATTTTGAACAATGTCAGCTCTGGTTTCTACACCTTCGTTCTGAATTCCGAAAAGAATGGCTACTCCGTCATGCCCGAACTGGCTGCTGAAATGCCGGTGGACGTGACTGCTGAGTATGTCGGTCAGTACGGCGTGAAGGAAGGCGAGACCGCCAAGGCTTGGCGTATCGCGCTGAACAAGCTCGCCAAGTGGGAAGATGGCACCCCCATCACCGCTGATGACTATGTGTACTCTATGCAGCAGCTGCTCAACCCGAAGATGCTGAATCGCCGCGCTGACAGCTACTATGCTGGCGAGTTCGTCATCTACAACGCGAAGAACTACCTCTACGCGGGCAAGACGACCTATGACCTGATTGCAGACACTGCCGAGAACCTCATTGCCGCCGGCACCGATGTGTACCTCGACATGAGCGCTTGGGGCATGGTCGGCGCGCTGGACGCGGAGGGCAATCCCGCGCCGCAGTATGTGAACATTGCGGACGACACGATGTACCGCGATGCTTCTGTTGAAGACGAAACCGCTGCCGAAGCGTGGGTCTCCGCGAAGTACCTGTTTGACAACTACTTCGCCGCGGGTCAGCAGTATGAGTCCATGCAGGCTCAGTACCTGTACACCGCCAGCGTTGCGGATGCCGCAACGTGGGACGAAGTTGGCTTCAAGAAGGTTGACGATTACACCGTTGACTTCATCCTGGCCAACCCCGTGAACGAAGCGAACTTCTATGTGCCCTACAACCTGTCTTCCTCCTACCTGGTCTACAAGCCCGTTTACGAAGCCTGCAAGACCTTCTACAAGGACGGCAAGGAAGTTGCCACCGAGGAAGAAGCGGACGAAGTGAAGACCAGCTACGGCCGTTCCGTGGAGAACACGGTTTCCTACGGCCCGTACAAGCTGTCTTCCTTCGAACTGGACAAGGAATACACCCTGACCCGCAATGACAACTGGTATGGCTATCATGACGGCAACCACGTCGGCCAGTATCAGACGGACAACTACAAGGTGACCTGCATTGCCGACCACGCGACCCAGGTGCTGGCGTTCGAAAAGGGCGAGATTGATGACATCGCTCTGCAGGCTGATGACCTGAAGAAGTACGGCAACAGCAAGTACATCAAGTACGGCCCGAACAACGGCTACACCACCAAGCTGACCATGAATACCGACTATGAGAAGCTGCTGTCTCACGGCACCAATAGTCAGGTTCTGGTAATCCCGGAATTCCGTCAGGCGATTTCTTACTCCTATGACCGTAAGGAATTCGCTTCCTCCTTCACCGCGGCTGGCACGGCTGGCTTTGGCCTGATCAACGAACTGTACTGCTACGACCCCTTCACCGGCGCGCTGTATCGTGACAGCGAACCCGCGAAGGCAGTCCTCTGCCGTCTGTTCGACCTGACCTGGGGCGAGGGCGGCGACTACGACACCCTCGACGAAGCGTACGAAGCCATGACCGGCTACGAAGTCGAAAAGGCGCGCGCGCTGATGGCGGTTGCGTATGACAAGGCTGTTGCTGCTGGCATCTACGATGGCACCAGCGACATCAAGATTGACCTGCGCGTGTACCAGAGCGACGCTATCTACGTCAACATGTTCAACTACCTGAACGCCGCGCTGAAGAACGCTTGCGTTGGCACGCCGTTTGAAGGCAAGGTCGAAATGACCATGACCGTGGACACCGACTACTACGAAACCATGCAGTCCGGCAACGCGGACATGATCTTCACCACTTGGGGCGGCGCGACGATGGCTCCCTTCGGCGTGTTCGGCAACTGCTACACCGACGATGCGTACGGCAAGGGCAACCAGAACGAATACGGCTATGACACCACCACCATCGACATTGTTTACAATGTGGAAGGCGTTGGCGAAATCACCGACAACCTGCAGAACTGGGCGAACTGGTGCAACAGCCAGAACGTTCCGTCCATCGAGGAAAAGCTGGGCAAGTTCGCTGATTACACCTACGACACTCGTCTGCAGTTCGCGACCGCTGTCGAAGGCGCGTTCATGAACTGGTATCCCTGCTCCTCCATCTACTACCGCAACAGCGCGAGCATGAACTCCCAGAAGGTGAACACCGTTGTTGATACCTACGTCACGCTGATCGGCTTCGGCGGTATTCAGTACATGACGTACAACTACGATGACGCTGAGTGGGCGGACTACATCGCCAACAACACCCTGGAATACTAATTCAAGGCGCACATTTGCCGTGATTCTCTGAAACTCGGCACGGGCATGGGGGCCTTTTGACCCCCATGCCCGATGTGCGTGTTAAAAAACGGTTGATTTTCGGGCGTTTCTTAAGGGGACGCTATGATTCCAAAGAGAAAAGTACAGAATAGTGATTCCTTAAGAAATGCCCAATAGGGATTCAATTCAGTCAGGCAAGCCCAGTCCGCGGTGATGCGCACCTCCAGCCGCATCCTCCGCGACCCCGTCACGGGTGGGGCGACGCACTCTGACGGCCGGAAGCAGAGGGGCAGCAGGGTTTCCCGCCCCTTCCGCTCAATATGAAAAACGGAGGTAACGTGGAATGTCCAAAAATGGTATGACACGATACATCATCAAGCGTGTCCTGTACATGTTCCTGGTGCTGTTCATCATCATGACCATGTGCTTTATCCTGATTAAGCTGCTGCCGCTGCCCGCCGTCCGCGAAATGGGCCGCGACATCAACCTCGTGCTCGCCAAGCGCGAAAAGATGGGCTACAACAAGCCGATCATGGTGCAGTACTTCCTGTACCTGAAGAGCATCCTGACCGAATGGGACTGGGGCGTCGGCGAGCAGATGTATGAAGGCATGGGCGTTTGGAACGTCATGATGCAGAAGCTGCCCTACACGGTGCTGGTCAACCTGTATTCTATCCTGATTGCGATTCCGCTGGGTCTTGCTTTCGGCATCTATGCGGCGCTGAAGAAGAACAAGTGGCAGGATAACTTCATTTCCACCATGGTCATGGTCTTCATCTCGGTGCCAAGCTATGTGTACGCCTTCCTGGTGCAGTACTTTCTGTGCTTCAAGCTCGGCTGGTTCCCCTTGCAGGCGGCAAGTTTGTCACAGGCAGGCGGGTCACTGTTCAGCTGGACGATGTTCGTATCGCTGATTCCGGCAGTGCTGTCGCTGGGCTTCGGCGTTGTGGCAGGTCTGACGCGCTACACCCGTGCGGAGCTGAGTGAGGTGCTGACCGGTGACTACATGCTGCTGGCGCGCACGAAAGGTCTGACCAAGGCACAGGCAATTTCCCGTCACGCGCTGCGCAACGCAATGGTCGTCATCCTGCCGATGATTATTGGTGAATTCATCGGTATTCTGGGCGGCTCGATGATTATCGAAAACATCTTCGGCATTCCCGGCATCGGCAACCTGTACATCAACTCCATCAATGTCCGCGATTATAATTTCTTCATGGCGCTGAACGTGTTCTATACGGCAATCGGCCTGGTTTCGGGCATTGTCATTGACATCAGCTACGGGTTTATTGACCCGCGCATCAGAATGGGGTCGAAGAAATGATGGAAAAGAATCTGTATCCGGAAATCCCGAAGGAAAAGTTTGCGTTTATTCACAAGGATGAGCGCATCCATGACGAAAAGCTGCAGACCAAGTCCATCAGCTATCTGGGCGACGCGTGGCTGCGCTTCCGCAAGAACAAGTCCTCCGTTGTGGCGTTCTGCCTGATTGTGTTCCTGCTGCTGTTTGCCATCATCACGCCGTTTGTCTCGCCGTACACGGTGCAGTTCCGCGACGGCTACTACAAGTCGGTGCTGCCGAAGAACACGCTGTTTGAAAACGCGGGTTTCTGGGATGGCGCGCGCAAGGAAAAGGTCAGCGAAATCGGCTACCATTACTATAACGCCATCGGTCAGGAAACGGGCGTGCCGGTCGTGAAGAAGGAATACGACCACTACACCGATGCCAATGGCGTGACGTACTACAACCTGCGCGTGGATTCCTACGCGCTGGTCGGCTTTGCGTATGTCAACCTGAGCGAAACGGAATACAACAACCTGATGGCGTATCAGAACGAGAAGGACATTCAGGTCATCTACCCGCTGCAGAAGACCCATAATTCGCAGTACATGATGGGCAACGGCGGCGCGAACTTCTGGTACCAGCTCAAGGACGAGAGCGTGAACACCAACGGTGATCCGGCGCTGGATGAAAACGGCAGCCTGATTCCGAACTACCTCACGTCCGACAACCCGAACAAGGCGAACTACAACAGCAAGCGCATTGCCGGCGACGACGGCGCGGATGGACAGTGGTACACCTACGCCCAGAAGAACCAGACGGGCTACCGCGTGCGTGTGCACTATCTGGAGTACTTCCGCTATATCAACGGCTATGAACCCACGTTCATTTTCGGCACGAACAACTACGGGCAGGATATTTTCACCTGCTTGGCAGTCGGCGCGCGCCTGAGCTTCCTGCTGTCCATCGTCGTGGCGAGCATCAACTTCATCCTCGGCGTACTGTACGGCTCTATTGAGGGCTACTACGGCGGCGCGGTTGACATGGTGATGGAGCGTATCTCCGACGTGCTGAACAGCGTGCCGTTCATGGTCGTCGCGACCCTGTTCCAGCTGCACTTGGCGGAGAAGGTGGGCGTGCTGCCATCCCTGCTGTTCGCCTTCGTGCTGACCGGCTGGGTCGGTACGGCGGCGCGTGTGCGTACGCAGTTCTACCGCTTCAAGGGTCAGGAATACGTCCTGGCAGCGCGCACGCTGGGCGCATCCGACGCTCGCCTGATTTTCAAGCACATCTTCCCGAACAGCCTGGGTACCATCGTGACCGGCGCGGTCATGACCATCCCCGGTGTCATTTTCTCCGAATCCATGCTCAGCTACCTGCACATCATCAATCTGGAAACGTCGTCGCTGACCTCCATCGGCACGCTGCTTTCCGGCGGTCAGGCGTACTTGAGCACCTACCCCCACATCATCATGTTCCCGGCAATCTTCATCGCCATTTTGGAAATTGCTTTCAACCTGTTTGGTAATGGCCTGCGCGACGCGCTGAATCCTTCGTTGAGAGGAGCGGACGACTGATATGGCAAAGCTGGAAGTCCGAAACTTGACCATCTCCTTCCGCACAAACAACGGTGCGGTTCGCGCAGTGCGCGATATTTCCTTCAATCTGGAGGAAGGCGAAACGCTCGCCATCGCCGGTGAATCCGGTTCCGGCAAGTCCGTCACCACCCGTGCTATCATGGGCATTCTGGCGGGCAACGCCATGGTGGATGCGGGCGAAATCATCTACGACGGCAAGGATTTGCTGAAGATTCCGGAAGAAGAGTTCCACACCCTGCGCGGCCACAAGCTGGCCATGGTGTTCCAAGACCCGCTGAGCGCCCTGAACCCTATCATGCGCATCGGCAAGCAGCTGACGGAAGCCATGCTGCTGAACAACAAGGAACGCCGTCGTGATGGCAAGGAACGCTTCAACAGCCTGCTGGCGCAGCTCGAAAAGACGATGGTGGCGGATGCCGAGGCGCGCGGACAGGGCGCACAGGCGCGCGAAGCCATCCACGCTAAAACGAAGCAGTTCGACCACTTTGCTTCCGTTGGGTTGAAGATGGAATATACCTATAAGGAAGCGATGGAATCCATCGTTGAGTGCATGGACGGCATGGACGAAATCGACAATGCCATCCTGACGAGCAAGGACAAGGATGTCCGCGAAATCTGCGGCCGCATCCGCAAGTCCCTGAAGCATATCTTCGACCCGTACACCTTCGATGAGAATGACCCGGAAATCGCGAAGTGGCATACGGCGCTGGAAGGCTTCCAGAAGAACTACACGCGCCGCCGCGAAAGCGAAATGCGCGCGCTGATGGCGGACATGACCGCTAAGCTGGGCGCGATGGTGAATGCGCAGGAGCCGAACTTCTTCTGCATCGGCTATCTGGCGGCGAGCGGCAAAACGCCCGACCCGAAGAAGCAGTCCATCACCGAGCTGAACCAGATGGCGCGCGAAACGCTTGACCGCGAGTTCATGATTGACTTCTTGCAGGACATTGCTCACGCGCTCCAGTACTCCAGCCAGCAGGCGGCAAAATCGCAGCAGGCGGCGGTGGATACGCTCCGCAGCGCC
>OIOG01000263.1_pt1 | contig 12688 bp, 9 predicted proteins | sample 1585471 | NCBI WGS metagenome assembly OIOG01 (sample SAMN02674699, study PRJEB24791) | human gut metagenome, SKBSTL042 | isolation source: stool | host: Homo sapiens | place: USA
GGACAGGGTCATCCACCCGGACGCCCACCTCCACGCGGCACTCGGTGTTGCGGGTGAGGAAATCACCGGAGGCGATATAGATGCGGGTGGTCACGCCATCGTAGAAGCTGTAGATGCGGCCATGCTCAAGGTAGCGGCCCACCAGACTGCGGATATGCAGGTTCTCGGTCTTGCCGGGCACCTCTGCGCGTACGCAGCAGATGCCGCGTACGATCATATCAATGCGCACCCCGGCGCAGCTGGCTTCCTGCAATTTCAGGATGATATCCCGGTCGCTGATGGAGTTGTTTTTCAGGATCATGGATGCCGGGCGGCCCAGCTTGGCGGCATTGATGACCCGGTCCATCTCGTCCAGCAGCACGCTCTTGAAGCGCAGCGGGGCAACCAGCATCTTGTCGCTTTCCTCGGTGAGCTGCTGCACAGCCAGATTGCGGAACACTTTGGAGGCTTCCTCGCCGATGCGCTCGTCTGCGGTGATGAAGGAATAATCGGTATACAGTTCGCTGGTTTTTTCGTTGTAGTTGCCGGTACCGATCTGGGTGATGTAGGAGTAGCCCTCTGCGCCCTTGCGGGTGATGAGGGTCAGCTTAGAGTGCACCTTGTAGTCCTCGAAGCCGTAGATGACGGTGCAGCCGGCGCTTTCCAGCTGCTTGGACCAGTCGATGTTGTTCTGCTCGTCAAAGCGGGCGCGCAGCTCCACCAGCGCTACTACTTCCTTGCCGTTTTCGGCGGCTTCCATCAACGCCTGCACGATCTGGGACTCCCGCGCCATGCGGTAGAGGGTCATCTTGATGGAGATGACATCCGGGTCCTGTGCGGCCTTTTTGAGCATGGTGATAAAGGGACGGATGGACTGGTACGGATAGCTGAGCAGCACGTCATGCTTCTGCACCTCGGTGGCAAGATCATAATCCGGCGGCGGCAGCATGGGGCGTGCGGGGGTGTAAAACAGCGCCGGGTGGCCCTCGGCCTCCATGCGGCCGGAAAGCTTAAAGAAGAAGCTCAGGTCCAGCGGGCTCTTTTGCAAGAACACCCGCTTGCGGGTCAGTTCCAGACGGCTGCACAGCAGCCGCTCCACCTCCGGTGCCGGGGCGGGGGTGATCTGCAAACGGACAGCGGCCAGCTTGCGGCGGCGCCGGAGCAGCTCGGTCATGATCTCGCGATAATCAATATCGTGATCCATCATGCCCTCTTTTACATCGATATCCGCGTTGCGGGTGACCCGGAACAGGCATTTTTCCTGAATGGAATCCTTGCCGAAGATGTTGGACGCATAGTGCAGCACCAGTTCCTCGGTGAGGGCAAACTGCACAGCGCCGTCCTTTTTGATAAAATGCATCCGCTCCATCTGGCTGGAGATGGGCACGATGCCAAGGCTCTGCTCCTGTGTGTGCTTTTCCTTGAGCAGCACGCCAAGGTAGATCTCCTTGTTGCGCAAAAACGGGAACGGGTGGCGGTTATCTACGATCTGCGGGCTGAGGATGGGGAACAGTTCCGACTGGAAGTATTTTTTCCAGAGATGCTCTTCTTCCTTGGTCAGGTGGTCGAAATCCACCTTATGGTAGCCATTCTCTGCCAGATTTTCCAGCGCCTTTGCGTAGAATTTATCGCATTCCTCCTGCAGCTGCGCCGTTTTGGGCATAATGGCGGCCAGCTGCTCGGCGGCGGTCATGTTGGTCTTGTTTTCCCGCTTTTCCTTTTTGGTCTTGCTCTGCTCAAGGTTTGCGCGCTCCTGCAAGGAGCCCACGCGCACCATGAAAAACTCGTCCAGATTGGAGCCGTAAATTGCCAGAAACTTGATCCGCTCGCCCAGCGGGACGTTTTTGTCCTTGCCCAGCGCCAGAACGCGGCGGTTGAAATCCAGCCAGCTCAGTTCGCGGTTGATAAAGATCGATTCGTCACTCATAACAATATATCTCCGTATTTCCTCTTTGACCAAGGCAGCAAGCGGGCTGCGCCCTAGCGGACATACGCCTGTCCTGCCCATGAATCCACCATTGCTTGGGTAATGCCCGGCACCTGCGCGGCATCCTCCACCTGTGCAAACGGACCGTACTGCGCCCGGTAGTCCAGAATAGCCTGTGCATTGCGTGGGCCGACACCGGGCAGGGTGCACAAAGCGTCTGCATCTGCTGTGTTCAGCTCCACCTGTGTGTACTCCGCCAGCGCCTTTGTGTCCGGCAGTGTCTGCGGGGTCTGTGCTTGCAGCGGCACTGCAAACCGGAACGCCAGCCCTGCACAGATCCCTGCGGCGGCAAGGCACAGCAGAAAAAACAGCCCCTCGCGGTGCTTTTGGTTCGGCATAGGTCCTCCTCCCCATTCTACCTGATTTTTTGCTAAAAAGAAAGCCCTCTGCGGGAAAATGGCAGAGGGCTTTGCACAAATTTTACACGGATTTTTCAGCAGCACGCACCATGCGGTACAAAACCTCCACCGCAGCGCCACCGGCGGCATCCGTCAGGGTGATCTGCTCGGCGGCAAGGCGCAGCTCTGCCGGGGCATCAGCGGCCACTGCGCTGTGCTCCACAGCCTGCACCAGTTCCAGCATGGGCTGACCGCCCGCCAGCGCAAGGACCTGCTCCGCGCCCACCTGCGCCATGGCGCAGACGGTGTCCAGCATTTCCCGGCCGGAGATTCGCTTCGGGGTGAGAACAAGAGTGTCCGGGGCGATGCGCTCACCCAGCAGGGCAACACGATCCCCGATGGCCTTTTCTGCCAGCGAGATCAGGGGTACAGACTTGCTGTCCTGATACAGCAGCACCCGCAGCACCTGCTCGGGGCGGATGTCGGCGGCGTTTGCCAGCAGATACGGGGTCCACTCCTGCCGCAGATGGCGCTCCAACGCATTGCTCATGCGCAGCACCCGGGTGGTGCCGTCCTGCATCTGCACGGCGACACCCACGCCGGGGGTATCCGGCAGGCAGGTAAAAAGCTCCTGCTGCTGGGCAAAGCTGCACAGGGGCACCCGGTTGCCGTCGGCATAGTGGTAGGCCATGGTGCCGCCGCACACCAGCGCAGGCGCTGCCAGACGCACGCTGCCCAGAATGGAGCGCACGGCGCGCGGAGAGCGCTGCGAAAAAACAGTCAGTCTGCCGCCGCGGCTGCTGAACAACTGCAAAACATCCCGCACCACCTGGGTCAGATTGCCATCCTCGCCCAGCAGCAGGTTATCCAGATCACAGAGCACCAGAGTGGATGCCAGAGAATCGTTCATGTGTTTTTCCTCCTGAGTGTTGCGAGAAAATGGGTAAAGTAGTCCGGCAGCTCGGAATCGAACCGCAGCTGCTCCCCGGTGATGGGGTGGATAAAGCCCAGCGTTTTGGCGTGCAGGCACTGGCCGTGCAGGCTGGTGATGCAGTTGTGAGGGCCGTACACCGGGTCCCCCGCTACCGGATGGTGGATGGAGGCCATGTGTACGCGGATCTGATGGGTGCGGCCGGTTTTTAGGCGGCATTCCAGCAGGGTGAACTCGCCCAGCCGCTCCAGCACCTTGTAGCCGGTGTAGGCGTACTTGGTGTGAGGTTCGGTGGCCGGGTAGACTGCCATTTTTTTGCGGTCGGTCTTGCTGCGGCCAAGGTTTGCTTCCACAAAGCCCTCGTCCTGCGCAAAGCCGCCGTAGACCACCGTCTGGTAGGCGCGCTCTACGCTGTGCACCGCCATCTGCTGGGAAAGGCCGATGTGGGTGGCGTCGTCCTTTGCCACCACAAGCAGGCCGCTGGTGTCCTTATCAATGCGGTGGACGATGCCGGGGCGGATCTCGCCGCCAATGCCGGAAAGGCTGCCCTTGCAGTGCCACAGCAGGGCGTTGACCAGCGTGCCGTCCGGGTTGCCGGGTGCGGGGTGCACCACCATGCCCTTGGGCTTGTTGACCACCAGCAGGTGGGCATCCTCGTAGACGATATCCAGCGGGATATCCTGCGGCACAGCCTCGATGGGCTTTGCGTCAGGGATCTCCAGCAGCACGGTGTCCCCTGCTTTCAGCTTGAGACTTTTGGCCACGGTCTTGCCGTTGCACTGCACATGGCCGTCAGCTACCAGTGCCTGCAGCGCCGAGCGGGACAGGCCGGTGTCCTCGCCGCTGAGAAAGCGGTCGATGCGCTGCCCGGCAGTCTCCTGCTCTACGATAAATTCACGCTGTTCCATGGTTTATTGCTCCTTGGCGGCATCATCGGCATGGAGCTCATCCAGAAAGATCACCAGCACCCACAGTGCCACGCCCACGCAAACACAGATATCCGCAAAATTGAACACAGCAAACCGCATGAACAGCAGGTTGATGTAGTCCACTACCTCGCCGTTGAGCACACGGTCGATCAGGTTGCCGATGCCGCCGGCAAGGATCAGCAGCAGCGCAGCCTGCTGCAGGTATCTGCCGCGGCTGCGGAAGAACAGCCCATAGGCCACAAAGATCAGCGCTATGCTGGTAGCGATGATGAGGAACAGCTGCTTGCCGCTGAGCAGGCTGAACGCCATGCCCGGGTTGAGCACGAACCGCAGCTCCACCACATGGGGGATCAGCGGCATTGCACCAACGGGCTGCAGCACATTGGTGGCCCACAGCTTGATGGCCTGATCGATGCCAATGAGTGCCGCAGCCGCGAGCAGATTAAAAACAACAAATGCCATAGGATACTCCCAAAATCATTCAGTATAAAAAACGGCGCTCCCCGGTATAAGGGAGCGCCGCCCTTTAAAACATTGTTTTATGCGGAACGCTTAGGCTTCCACAACGCTGGCGCAGCGTGCGCACAGGGTGGGATGTGCGGCATGGCTGCCGATGGAAGAAGAATACTTCCAGCAGCGTTCGCACTTTTCGCCGGTGGCATGTGCAGCAGCAACGCCCAGGCCTTCAACAGCACTTGCAGCGCCGCCTTCGCCCCTGACCAGCTCTACCTGAGAGACGATCATCAGGTCGGCCAGCTCGTCCATGGGGATGCTGTTCAGCAGGTCATAGACGGCATCGCTGCAGTACAAGGTGACGGAAGCTTCCAGAGAAGCACCGATGAGCTTTTCAGCACGGGCCTGCTCCAGCACCTTCTTGACCTCATCGCGCACGGCGATGAGCTGTGCCCACTTTGCCTTGAAGGCATCGTCGGCGGCGTACTGGCCGGCCTTGGGCATCTGCTCGAACACCACATACTTGTTCATGCCCTCGGTCTTAGGCATAAAGTCCCAGATCTCCTGGCTGGTGAAGCACAGGATGGGGGCAATGATCTTGTCCAGAGCGACAAGGATCTTGTACATAGTGGTCTGGGCTGCCTTGCGGGCTGCGCCGTTGGTGCAGTACAGACGATCCTTGGTGACGTCCAGATAGAAGTTGGACATAGCCACCACGCAGAAGTTGTACACGGCGTGGTAGACCTTGTTGAAGTCGTACACAGCGTAGCCTGCGTTGGTGTTGACGATCAGGTCATCCAGCGCAGCCAGTGCCCAGCGGTCGATATCCTGCAGCTGGTCGTCTGCCACACAATCGGTGTTGGGGTCAAAGCCGTCCAGATTGCCCAGAATGAAGCGGGCGGTGTTGCGGATCTTGCGGTAAGCCTCGCTCAGCTGCTTGAAGATGTTCTTGCCGGCACGCACATCCACGGTGTAGTCGGAAGAAGCCACCCACAGACGGATGATATCGGCGCCGTAGTCCTTGATGATCTCGCTGGGCTCCACGCCGTTGCCGGCGCTCTTGTGCATCTGCTTGCCCTGCTCGTCCACCACCCAGCCGTGGCACAGCACGGACTTATAGGGTGCGCAGCCCTTGCTTGCAACACTGGTCAGCAGGCTGGACTGGAACCAGCCGCGGAACTGGTCGCCGCCTTCCATATACATATCGGCGGGGAAACGCAGCTCGGGACGCTCGTCCAGCACGGCGGCGTGGGTAGAGCCGGAGTCGAACCAGACGTCCATGATGTCGGTGTCCTTCTCCCACTCGGAAGCGCCGCACTTTTCGCACACTTCGCCTGCGGGGATGATCTGCTCGGCTTCGTACTTATACCATGCATCGGAACCTTCCTTGCGGAACAGGTCGCTGACAGCCTTGATGGTGGCATCGGTGATGTGGTAGGTGCCGCACTTCTTGCAGTAGAAGGCGGGGATGGGCACGCCCCAAGTGCGCTGGCGGCTGATGCACCAGTCGTTGCGGTCGCGCACCATGCCCTTCATGCGGTCATGGCCCCAATCCGGCATCCAGGTAACGGTGTCGATGGCCTTGTAGACATCCTCGCGGAACTTTGCGATGGAGCAGAACCACTGTTCCGTTGCACGGAAGATGATGGGGTGATGGCAGCGCCAGCAGTGCGGGTACTGATGCTTGATGTGCACCTGACCCATGATGGCACCGGCTTCGGTCAGGTCGGCCAGAATGGTCTTGTTGGCAGCCCAGACACGCTGACCTGCGTACTTACCGGCCAGCTCCGTCAGGCAGCCGCCGTCGTCCACAGGAACAGTGATGGGCACGTTGTATTTCTGAGAAACATTGAAGTCATCCACGCCGTGGCCGCCTGCGGTATGGACGCAGCCGGAACCGCTTTCCAGCGTGACATGGTCGCCCAGAATGACCCAGCCCTCCTTGGGCAGGTAGACGTGGTTGTAGCGCATCAGCTCGAACTCAGCGCCGGAAACAGGCTCGCCCACGATCTCGTAGTTCTCGATGTGGCAGGCGTCCATGACGCTCTTGACCAGATCGGTGGCCATGATGTGGTACTCCTCGCCGATCTTGACGAAGGAGTACTCAAACTGGCCGTTGAGGCAGATGGCCTCGTTGGCGGGCAGGGTCCAGGTGGTGGTGGTCCAGATGACGAAGTAGGTCTTATCCATGGGGATGCCGTACTTTGCCAGCACACCGTTGGGATCCTGCGAGACGTGGAAGCGCACAAAGATAGAATCGCAGTCGTCCTCACCGTACTCGATCTCGGCTTCCGCCAGCGCGGTGCGGCAGTCCGGGCACCAGTACACGGGCTTGAGGCCCTTGTAGATGTAGCCCTTCTTGGCCATCTCGCCAAAGATCTCGATCTGACGCGCTTCAAACTCAGGCTTCAGGGTCAGGTAGGGGTGCTCGAAGTCACCGATGACGCCCAGACGCTTGAACTGGTCGCTCATGATGTCGATATGCTCGGTGGCAAACTTTTCACAGATCTGGCGCAGCTCCAGCTTGGAGATGTCCTTCTTCTTGTCACCCACCGAGGACAGAGCCTTCAGCTCAATGGGCAGGCCGTGGGTATCAAAGCCGGGCACATAGGGAGCCTGATAGCCCTCCATGTTCTTTTCGCGGATGATGATATCCTTGATGATCTTGTTCAGGGCAGTGCCCATGTGGATATTGCCGTTTGCATACGGAGGGCCGTCGTGCAGAATGAACTGGGGCTTGCCCTCATTGTGCTTCATGAGCTGGTTGTACAGGTCGTTGTCGTCCCAATCCTTGAGCATGACCGGTTCCTTTTTGGGCAGGCCGGCACGCATCTCGAACAGGGTCTTGGGCAGATTCAACGTACTGTCGTACTGCGATTTGTTCTTAGCCAATGGTTTACACTCTCCTCTATTTTTGCGTTGGGTGCCTTACTCGCTGAACTTGACGCCCTGAAAAGCATCATAGTCCGGCTCGTCCGGCTTCATATCAGCAGGAGGCGGGTCCAGCTTGAGCTGGCTTTCGTCCTTTGCCCAGAAATCCTCGCTGCTGTCAGCCGCCTTGTCGTCATCGGCAGGGGCGGCAGGTTCGGTGGTTTTGGTCGTTTCGGCAGGCTGCTCGGCCGGAGCTGCTGCAGCGTCGGCTGCGGGGGCAGCATCAGGCTGTGCGGCGGGCTGCTCTGCGGCAGTCTCCTGCGCAGGCTCTGCGTCCTGTGCGGGGGCGTCCTGTGCAGCTTCCTTGGTTTCCTTCTGGAACTCCGGCAGACGGCTCAAAGACTCCACATGGCTGCGGTACAAATTGAGCACATCGGCCTTGAAGCGGGTGACCTCCAGACGGACGCGGTCGTACTCCCGCTCCTCCGCCATACGCTTCTCATTAGCTTCGTTCTCGATCTCGTCTGCGCGGTCGCTTGCCTTTTGCAGCAGCTCGTTGGCATCGCGGATGATATCGTCGCCCCGCAGATTTGCGCGGTGGATGATCTCCTCAGCCTTCTGGTTTGCTTCGCGGATCACGTTTTCGCCCATGCGCTGAGCATTGATCAGCGCACTCTTGAGCATATCGCCGTCAGCTTCAAAGCTTTGCAGCTCGCCCTTGAGCTTCTGGTTCTCTGCGGTCAGATCTGCGATCTGCTTGCGCAGCTGCTCTGCCTGCGCATCGTTCTGCTGCAGCTGCTCCTCGACCTTGTCCAGAAAACGATCCACGTCCTCTGTACGGTAGCCGCGGAGGTTTTTTTCAAATTGTACAGAGCGGACATCCTGCGGAGTCAGCATAGTCATTTCCTCCCATAGCTTTTAATATTGAAAGAACTCAATGATCGAACGATCTTTTTTACTTTTCCCGGGCAATGCGGTCAGCCGGAAGCGGCCCTTGCCGCGCACGGTGAACACATCCTGCTCATATACGGGGGCATGGGGCTTTTCTACCGGCAGATGGTTGATCTCTACTCTGCCCGCTTCGATCAGCTCCGCAGCAGTACCGCGGCTGACGTGCAGCATGGCAGAAAGCACCGCGTCCAGCCGCAGGGAGGACACGGTGGCAGTGAGCAGCTGCCGCTCCGGCGCCGGGAAAGCCGGGATCTCTTCCGGCTCCAAAAGACGGGTGGACACCTCGGTGCGCCCCGCCTGACACAGCTCCCGGCAGATGAGCTTTGCCGCCGGCTCCAGCGCGAACACATAGGCTGTGCCCGGCGCATCGGCGGGCAGCAGGATATCGCCCAGTGCTTCGCGCTTGAGGGCAAGCCCCATCAGGCTGCCCAGATAGTCCTTGTGCGCCGGAAGCACCGCACCGGGCAGCGCCCGGCATTGCAGCTGTACGCAGCGCACCGGACACTCGCCGTAGCTGTACTCCGGCTCCAGACAAAGCACCCGGCGCTCGGCTTCGGGCCAGCCGCCGTCAAAACGCCAGCCGTCCCGCACACCAGCACGCCCCAGTGCCGCCCGGGCAAGATCCTGTTCCCGGTCGCTGAGGAACGCGGAGTACCGGGCTATGCCGCGGGAAAAAGCCGCATCGGCAAGATCCTCGATATGCCGCATGAGATAGCGTTCCTCATCGTTGCGGGCGGGCACAAAGCCGCGCACCGCACCGGCTGCCGGATCAATAGAATGCGCCATTGTTCTCCAGCTCGTCCAGCAGGTCACCCATGATATCCACGTTGTACGGGGTAATGATAAAGGTGCTGTTGGCTACGCGCTTGATCTGACCGTTGTTGGCATAAGCCACGCCGGACAGAAAATCCACCAGACGGCGGGAGACTTCCTTGTTGGTGGACTCCAGATTCAGCACCACGGTACGCTTGTTGTTCAGATGGTCGGCAATGGTGCTGGCATCCTCGAACCGCTCGGGCTTGACCAGAACCACCTTGAGCTGGGTGGTAGCGTGGATATTGACCACCTTGTTCTTTTTGCTGGTGCCCTCGGCAGGCTCTTCGGTCTCTTCATCCATCCCGATGCCGACGCCGCTGTTGTTGTTCACCATCTGGGGGCCGTCATCGATGTACTGATCCTCGTACTCGTCCCCTTCACCCATCAGGCCCTTTTTAATGCTATCCAGCAAAGACATAATTATCTGCTCCTTTCATTCGGGCAGCGCCCGGCTGCCTGGCGTTCTTTGCAAAAAGAATGCAAATAGCTTTTACTATTATCTGATTTTTTGCAGCAGATGTCAATAACTACAAAAGTTTTCCGTCATATAAATTTTGTCCCGAGACGATTATTTCGTCATAAAGCCTTACCTGACTGACAGAACCGTCCGTTCCCTTGGGCAAAACAAGGATGTAATCCCCTTCCGTGACCAGCGGATGGTCAGCATCCACGGGGTCGATCTTACAGAAGCGGGCAATGTTGCCGTACTTGACATACACGCCGGGGATGTAGTTTTCGCCCTGCGTCTCGGCCTCGGTGCCGTCCTCCTTCAGGTAGTGCACCGCTGCAGCAGGCACCCGCAGACCGGTGCTCTCCCCGGTGCTGATGCGGGCACGGGCGTGGTTGAGACACAGCACGTCGCCGTTGATGGAATTGCAGCGCAGCACAAAGCGGGCAACATCCTTTTCTGCATCAATGGTCACCTCGGTGACGGTAGCGCGCAAGGCGGCATCGCTCTGGCCGGGAAAGCTGATCTCCACTGCCGTGCGCAAGGGCTTGCCGTCCGAGCCCAGCAGCTTTTCGGCCTGCTTTGCCGAGCACACACCGGCGTACTGCCAGCTGAACCCGGCCACCAGCTTGCCTACGCAGCCATCCAGCGGCATCTCGGGGTCAGAGTCCAGATAGGCCTTGAGCTGCTCCGGGCTCTGCGCCAGAATGTCCGCAGCACCGGCGTTCAGCCGTCCGCTGCTGGCAGCCCGGACAAAGTAGCCGGTGGTGGGGGCGAGGATCTGGGTGGGGTTGCCCAGCTGCGCCTGCACAGTCTGTGCCTGCTGGGCAAGCAGCGCGATCTGATCTGCAAAGCCGGCGGTATCGCCGGTGGTGATCCAGAGCTTGTTCTGCGCCAGCAGATAGGCATCGGCACTGCTGTCCACATCGCTGTAACGGGCGGTGTCCAATGCATCCAGCAGATCGTACAGCGCACCGGAACGCTCCTTGAGCAGACCGTCCAGCTGGGTGGCTGCGGTGTTCTGGGAGCGCTGCAACAGATCGATCTGGCTGGTGAGCTGGGTCAGCTGCTGGCGCAACACTGCCTGATTGGCGTCGGTGTACAGCTCTGCAACGGCAGTGCCCGCCGACACCCGCTCGCCATCCGAGACAAGGTAGCCCAGATTGCCGCTGCCGGAAATGCAGGTCTCGTCAAACAGCAGCACGCCGTCCGCTTCAATGGTATCGGAGATGGTGATGGGCAGCGCCGTTTCGTAGACGTTCTGGGGGAAAAGGATGTGCGCCGCCTGCCAGCAGACATACACTGCCGCCGCCAGCAAAAAGGTGGCCATCACAACTGCCAGCGTGGTGAGCGCAGAGAGCTTGTGGCGCGGTTCCTGAGGGGTTTCCGGCATAAGGATCATCCTTTCGATAAAAAGTCTTGGGTCAGGCGCAGGGCGGTCCGCCGCACGTCTGCAGCCCCGGCATCCAGCCATGTGACCCCGTCCATGTGGCGGAACCATGTCAGCTGGCGCTTGGCGTAGTTGCGGGAAGCCTGTTTGAGTTTTTCAGTGCAGGCATCCAGCGCTGCAGTCTGCTCAAAATACGGAAAAAATTCTTTATAACCGATGGCCTGTGCGGCGGTGCGGAAGGCTTCGCGGTTGCGCCAGACGTATTCCGCCTCGGCTAAAAGCCCGGCTTCCAGCATTTTGTCCACCCGCAGGTCGATGCGGCGGTAGAGCTGGGCGCGCTCCGGAAAATCCAGCCCAAGGATCAGAGAACGGTAGGGCTTTTCGGGCGGGAGTGAGTCAGCTTTCTGCTCACTGAGCTTTTTGCCGGTGGCGCGGTAATGCTCCAGCGCCCGCAGCACCCGGACATGGTTGTTCGGGTGGATGGCCGCCGCCGCTTCGGGGTCCACCGCCTGCAACTCCGCATACATGGCTTCCGGACCCTTTTTATTCAGTTTCGCGACCAGCTGTTCCCGCAAACCGTCCGGCGTTTTCTCAGCAGCAAAGCGGACACCATACAAAAAGCTCTGGACATAGAGCCCGGTGCCGCCCACGAGGATGGGCAGATGTCCTCTGCCGGAGATCTCATGCTCCAGCGCTCCGGCCAGCGCGGTGAAATCTGCCACGCTGAACGGTTCATCAGGCTGCAGGATATCCACCCCATGGTGCGGAATGCCGCGAGTCTCCTCGGGGGTCACCTTGGCGGTGCCCACATCAAGCCCTTTGTAGATCTGCATCGAATCGGCGCTGATGATCTCCCCGCCGAACTGCTCGGCCAGCGCAACGCCCAGCGCGGTCTTGCCGGTGGCGGTGGGGCCTACCACAGCCACCACGGCAGCTTTTGCATTACACGATGCGTCCAAACTGCTTTTCCAACTCCTTTCGGGTAAGTTTGAGCACGCAGGGACGACCATGGGGGCAGAAAGGCGGCACCTCGCCGGAAAGGATCTTCTCGGCCAGTGCCATAAGCTCCTGCGGGGAGGACTTGTCCCCCGCCTTGATGGCGGCGCGGCAGGAGATTGAGTGCAGCACCCACTCGGTGTGCTCGTTCAGTGCGTCCCGGCTGCCCTTGAGCAGGCGGTCGGCGATCTCTACCAACAGATCCTCGGCGTTCTGCGGCTCTACGTCCGCAGGCACGGCGCGCAGCAGCACGGTGCTGCCGCCAAAGTCCGCCACATCCAGCCCGGCGTTTTCCAGCAGGGGCTGGTTTTCCAGCAGCGCCTGCTTTTCCTCTGCGGAAAGGTCGATGGCGGCGGGCTGCAGCAGCAGCTGGCTGGGCACGTTGCCGTAGTTGGCAGCAAGTTTTTCGTACAGCTGGCGCTCATGGGCGGCGTGCTTATCGATCAGGCACAGCTCGTCTCCCCGCTCGGCAAGAATATAGGTGCGGAATACTTCGCCCACATAGCGCAGCGGTTCTTCTCCCTGCGGCACATCAAAGCCCAGCTGTTCCGGCTGTTCGGAGATCGGAAGAGCGTCGTGTAGGGAAAGAGTGTAGATCT
>OIOG01000266.1_pt1 | contig 12618 bp, 10 predicted proteins | sample 1585471 | NCBI WGS metagenome assembly OIOG01 (sample SAMN02674699, study PRJEB24791) | human gut metagenome, SKBSTL042 | isolation source: stool | host: Homo sapiens | place: USA
GGCGGCAAAAGATGAGTCTTTGAGGAAGGTGCTTAGAAGCGAACTCTCAAAAGAAAGGGCCACACGGCTTGAAGGAAGCTTCGGCACTCAGAAGCAACATTACTCGCTCTCAAGGATAAAGGCCAGAAACAGGAAGACGGAAATACTGTGGATTTTCTTTGGAATACATACGGCAAATGCCATACTGATGATAGAAAAAATCAGAAACAAAACAGCTAAAGCAGCATGATATGATGTTACTCACAGAATCAGAAGAGGTCATCAGACTTCTTCCGGAACGTCATGTCCTGTCGGATAGAATTACGAACTATATTAAAAAATGCGGAAAAAGAGTAATAATATCGGAGAATGGTTCCTGCTAAGGTCTGTTGGAGACGAATCCGTCGACATATTCTTTATCGTGCGCAACAACAGCAAAAGCCTGCCTGACGAGTTTATTTGCGACAGCGATCATAGCGAGTTTTCCCGACTTTCCGTTTTGCCTGAGCCTCGTATAAGTCTCTTTGCATTGGGCATTGAACCTACTGGCAGGCCAAGCGGCGATATAGAGAAGTCCTCTGGTGTATGCGTCTCCGTTTCGGTTGATATGCCCTTTGATGTTTACCGAAGTTCCGGATTGTTCGTAAGTGGGACAGATACCGAGATAGCGGGACACCTGCTTGGCATTCTGGAAGTAAGTGAATCCTCCGGTAGTGATGATGAGCGCCGTGGCGAGCGTTATGCCTATACCTTTGATGGTTGTCAGGAGTGCGAGTTGCCGGCTGAACTCGACTTCGACAAGATCCGTGAGTTCCGACTGAAGCCTGTCACGCTTCTTTTCAAGGAACTTGATCGTTTCGTCTACGGTATGAGTTGCACCTTTGTCCGGGACAGGCAGACATGCGAGAGAGCCACGAAGGTTCGACATGGCGGTAATCTGCTTAGTAAGTTGGCGAATGACGGTTCTTTTCTGTCGGAGCCGCAGGATGGCCTCTCCCTGGACCTTGAAAGGACGCGGGTTCATCTTCTCTCCGTACAAGGTAATGAGTCGTGCATCGCTCTTATCGGTCTTGATCGTAGAGAGCATGGCTTTGGCGAAGTTCTTTACCTTCAGCGGATTCTCCATGCTGACAGTAATTCCGGCGACATTGAGCATATACAGCAGCAAGGCACTGTAGTTCCCTGTCGCCTCCATAACACAGTGGATACTGCCATCTTTGGGGAGAGTCCCGATAAACTGTCTGATACCAGCGGTCGTGTTGTTAAAAGTACGGATCTCCCCGCCTTTGTCGGAGGAGTAAGCTACCACGAATGTAGCCTTGCTCACGTCGATTCCAATGTACCTCATGGCCGTTCGTTTTTTGGTTCTAACGACATCGCTTACATCTTGGTCCTTCATTGCGAATGCGGGCTCAAACACCTTACGAACTATCCGGATTCTGATGTAAAGAGTATGGGGTCAGAACATAATTCCCGGTTTAGAAGACCAATGAGAGATCGGACTTATTCCATACTCTGATGTCTTTACTATTCAAATTTAATTAACTAAGTACAAATATACAATGTGAGAAAGCACCGAAAAATGGCAATAAGAACGGCCTATGAAGTGGTCATGCCCTATCATCTTCATATGCCATCTTATTTTTTAGGGACATTTACTGAATATCCCTAATTAATATCGTACCCGTTGGCAGGTTAAATAATCCGATATTCGTAGACCCGGAACGGGGCATTGAAAGCACTCTTGGAGTTTTTCATTTGTCAACAGGTTATTATCTTTGGATAGGTAGCTTTTTGACTTTGCTATTGGGCGAAATCGCATTGTTTGTATTAAAAAACAAAATAGGATGACTCACTATAATCTACTTCGTATTTTTCCATAAATGCAATCCTTGCCAAAAAGCAGTTTGTTCGGGTGGTTGTTTGGGCGTTCCCCCTTCGGGTCGGGCTTTCCGCTACAAGTCCTCGCTATGCTGTGGCTTTTCCCCTGCAATCCCTAACGTGGGTGAAAGGGTTTTCACTATCTTGCGCTTGCACTTTGACACACGGGGCTTCGGCTGTTCGCCGAAACTTCCCGCGCCCCGTCCCGCCCGAAAGAGTTCCCCGGCGTTTGTCCGGCAGCCGACATTATTCAAGGTAGTATTCTATAATATCTTTTATCAGTAGCTCTTCTCCTTGTTTCCATAATTTCCAGCCTTGTTCACTCTTTATTGTATCGCCTTGTACCTCAAACGGTTTTCGGACTTCTGTATTGTCCTTGAAGCAGACTACCGTCACCATGCGAAGATAGTCTTCCCAAGAGATATAGTAGGTGTCAAAGTCATGCGTTCTTTTCGCTGGAATACCATTTATCCGCATGAGGCTGCGGTTGCGTTGCATCCTGTTTCCATGCATCATAATCTGCCCAGATGAACAGTTGATCCATGCCGTTTTTCCGCTTTCCTCGTTCAGTACAATTTCAGCCCTTCCCGCCATTAAGCCCAACACTCTAAAACGGAGCATGGGAAAAGTGTAGGTCAGACTTGCCGTCTCTTCTAAGTATTCATGTATGTTGCTTCCGGATCTCCATGCCAAGGGCATTAACGTATCTGATTCCGAAGAGTAACGATAGTAATATCTGCCATCTTTGCATGAAGCGTTATTCTGTCCGTCCTGCCATTCCTGCGGATTGTCATCCTTCCTTTTCCGCTCGGCAATATCCTTGTCAAACGGATACTGATGCAGTGCAATGCTATCTTCCGGCTCCTTGCACGTTGCTGTCCGGTATAATGGTATGACGGGGTTCTGCTCGGCTATGACCTCCATGAACCCAATACCCAAAGGAGCATATAATCCATTCTTGCGTTGGAACTGGAAATGATTGCCTTGTATGAAAAGGGAGGGAAAATCATCGGAAGCAATCCCCGTTATTATATCCGCTTCGCCAATAACATCCGCTGTCCGTTGGTCTTGTTTGCATGAAGATGTGCAGGCGGACTCATTGTCTGTCGGAGGCATAGGCGGCTTGCAACTCATGACCGATGCAGCCGTCAAAAGTAGTGTTATGATGACGGTTTTCATCTAAGTTTAAGCCCCACCTTCACCATGCCATGTGCAGGTTTGGGTATTATCTTGATAGTTATGCTGTATCCATTGCCCTGATTTCTCACCGTCGGTGTATTGTCCCTCAATGGTTATATAGGGTTTACCCTCCCATGTTGATTCCACACGATACGAACCGTCGAGTTTTCCATTACGGTAGTGGCATGTAGTCTTGCTGCGTATTGCGCGGCCGTCCTCGAAGATTTCCCATTCCTCGCCATCTTTTTTCCCGTCGATATAATGAGATTCAAAAATCTGCTTACCCGTCTTGTTGGCAAAGCGACGTTCCCGCCCGTTCTCCACACTCTGTTTGTACTCCTTTTCTATCTCTATTTTTCCGTTACGGAAATAGGTCTTTACAGTTCCGTCTATCTTGCCTTGTAGTATGGGTGTTTCCTTTCGAGGAGTAACGCCGTCTTGGTAGTATTCCGTGAATGTACCGTTACGCTTGCCCTTGACATATATGCCCGACTCACGCAATACCCCGTCACGGTAGCGATGATAGTCACCGTTTATCATGCCGTCTGAAAGTTTCACGTGTTCTTCGTCAAGCCCTCGTATAATGCGATATTTTCCCTGCAACGGCCGTTTACTGTCTTTTTTATAATATACTGTGCGGTGTGCATCATCCGTCAGGGGCTGCAAATCATTCCATTCTACTGTTTGTTGTGCGGAAACCGTGCCGCAAAGCAACAAAAAAATGTATAGTATCAACATTCTATTCATATGTCGTATATTTTTATTTTTCGAGGTTGATAATGTTCTGTGGCAAACTGATTTTCAGGGGGGGGGCAAACCGCTTATTATATTTATTTTGAAGAAATTTCTCCATTCTTATAGCTTTGCTATAAAATAAAGCATTAATCCAACTATTATATTCACTCTTCAAGTTTACTTTTCACCAATTTCAGGAATTCCTCCTTAGTCATGAACCTGTCGAGAAAATCATTCAGTCGTCCCTCATTGGTTACTTCCGTGAAAAATTCCTCATGATCCGTACTCCAGATGACAGGATTCTCAGGGTCGTTATCTGACAGGCAGATGAGATAGTAATTGGGATAACCGTCCGTATAAAGCAGCTCTACAAAATCCGGAGTGGCACAATTTGAATACTTGATGATTTCACCCAGCTCTGCATTATCCGTAAACCAACCATTCCATTCTTCAAAATCCGGTGTCCCTTTTTGGAATGGCGTAAATGGTCTGGCAACCCAAAACAGTTGGCGGCGAGGTTCTTCATCCAAGGTAAAGAACGTATCTGTCATTTCCTTATAGAACGCCTCCCTGTCAGAATTGAACAACTCCATATGCTCATCCACCCAATCGCCCAAACCTTCAATCGGCTCTGTATCTTCGGCAGCCAGCCAGGGCGTGTCCACCGGTTTAAGGAACAAGGCCGTATCGAATGTAATGGCACAGAGATCCTCTTTCAGTGAATTCCCTTTCAGGTTTGCTACGTTGCCGCCCAGTAGCCTGATTCTGTCTGTTATTTCCTTTTTCATGAGTGCCGTATAATTTTGTTATTATTTTTGTTTGAGATTCACATGCCCGGACAGCCATTGGAAATATTTCCAGTCTTCCTTGAAAATCTTTTCCCCTTCGAGCATATAGGCGCGGAGAAGAAATTCAGTTGCATTGGTTTCATCCTCCATTTCCAGATAGTTCTCGCCAAGGCGCAGCAGGATGAAAGGATTGTCTGTCTCTCCGATATTGTAGCATTTGCGGAAAAACTCCAGCGACTTGCCGTAGTTCCCCATCATGAAATGGGCGTCACCGATTGAGCCGGCGAGCCAGAGATATGCTTCCCAGTCTTCCTTCGGTTCAGGAAGGATGTCCAGTGCCTCTTGGAAACAGGAGATGGCTTTCGCGTAATCTTCGCTTTCCATCGCCTCATTTCCCGTTTCTGACAGTTCTTCGATTCTGTCGTACAGTTCATCTGAAAGTTCCATATTCCTCTATTTTTCTTTGATATTCTTTGATGCCCACATCCCGATATCCTGCTTGCTCAATGCCGCAGCCATCAGGTCGGGGAATTTGTCAGGCGTACAGGCAAATGTGGGAACACCCAGACCGGCAAGATACTCGGCATTACGCTTGTCGTAGCAGGGCGCCCCGTCATCGTTCAGGGCCGGAAGCACAATCAGCTGCACACCGCTGGCCACAATGGAGGCGAAACGCTTGCGCATCTCCTTCTCGTCACCGCCTTCATAGAGGTCGGTCACCAGTACCAGCACAGTGTCCTGCGGCCGTGTGATCACACCCTGACAGTAAGTCAGGGCCCTGGCTATGTCGGTTCCTCCGCCGAGCTGGACACCGAACAACAGGTCAACCGGGTCCTGCAGGTCATCGGTAAGGTCAACGACCGAAGTGTCGAACACCACCATACGCGTATTGACGGACGGCAGGGAGGCCAGTACCGAACCGAAGATGCCGGAATATACGACAGAGGTTCCCATCGAACCGCTCTGGTCGAGACAGAGAATGATGTCCTTCAGAGCCTTGCATTTTCTGCCGTAGCCTATCCTGACTTCCGGAATGACGGTCTTGTACTGGGGCTGGTAGTTCTTCAGGTTCTTTATGATGGTCGTCTTCCAGTCTATCTCGTTGTAACGGGGATTGCGCCTTCTCGCCGAACGGTTCAAAGCACCGGTGACGGCCTGCTGGGTCGGGGAAGAGAGCTTCCGCAGCAGGTCATCCACGACCTTGCGTACAACCTGACGGGCCATGTCCTTGTTCTTTTCGGGAATGGCCCTGCCGAGTGACATCAGTGTAGCTACCAGATGTACGTCAGGGACAACTGTTGCCAGCATCTCCTTCTCGGTAAGCAGCGAATCGATATGCAGACGCTTGATGGCATCCCTCTGGATGACCTGCACGACGGTCTGTGGGAAAAACTCCCGGATATCGCCAAGCCAGCGGCTTACCTTTGGGGCCGACGACCCGAGTCCGCCGCGGCGGTCACTGTCATAGACGGCTTCCAGCGAACTGTCAAGGCGCTGTTCTTCCACCGTCAGCGTTACACCCGTCCCGTCAGCGGCATTCCCGCCGAGAGCCATACGCCATCTTTTCAAATATTCTGTTTCCATGTTCTGTTCCTTTTTTATCCGATTCCCAGAAGTCTGCCGAGCAGGGGTATTACTTTGGATGCATCCCCGTCATTGCAGGAATGTTCCCCGGAGGCGATTCCGGTATCGGTTCCGTTCAATTCGAATCCTTTGGCCTTCTCGCCGAGTTTGCGGCGCTCGGCTGTAGTGAAATTGCTGAATGTACGTCTGATCACCGGCAGCAGTTCTATGAAATTTGCGTCGCTCAAACCGCAGAGCCAGCCGTTCACGAGCTGCCACAGGTTGTCGTCCAGCAGCAGTACCGAACCTGATGCACGCAGGAATCCCTCAAACCAGTATGCGATGTCGGAAGGTGCGTTGCCCACCGATGAATAGAAGCTCAAGGTGTCACGCATCTCTTCACGCGATATCCTGCCCTTGTCGTAGAGTATGCGTGCCGCGTACCCGGAGAGCAGCGGATGCGCTCCTGATGAATTGCGGATCTGCTGCACGAACCCATACCACATGCCGTTCAGCTCTTCGTCATCAAGCGTGGATACGGCATAGTTGGTAGCCGACAGGTGTTCAAGAAGTTCTCCGGCTGCCTCCTCGTCGATGTTGATGCAGACGAGCAGACCTCCTGCAAGGATACGTGCCACCATGGCCCGGAGCATGTTGCCCACCTTGCTGAAATCCAGATTGCGGACATCGCCGTAACGGACGATGTTCACCAGGTCGGGAACCGCTTCCATCATCTCCACAATGTCTGTGGATGCCGCCGACAGACGGTCAAGACGGATGGTCATCGCTTCCACAAGCTCCGGAAGGTTGGCCGGAATGACCCGGTCAAGAAGTCCCGTCAGTTCGGGGATTCTGGTGATTCCGGTCATGCGGTCAGAGACGTACTTCTGCACGGCTTCCTCCACGGTATTGCCCCAGACTGCCCGTTCTATGATGCAGACAATCTGTTCCGGTCTATGGTAAAGACTCCATTTTTCCTTGAAAGTACCCTTGCCGCCTGCGGTTTCCGGCTTGGCCCAGTCTATGTCAAGCAGGGCCAGGCGGTGGAAGAACAGGCTGCGTTCCAGGTCGGTCTCCTTGCGCAGGTCAAGTGTCATCTCCTTTATTTCCGCCGTGAAAGGAACACGCAAGCGTTTCTGCTGCCGTTCCACGTCAATCAGGAGAGGGACTTTGGGTACCGCTTCCGGCACTTTGCCCAGACAGTTGCCCACGATGAGCGATTCCCTGACGAGCTGCAGCAGCATATCGTCCCCGAAGCCCATTACGGTGGTCACCGCCTCGTTGTATTCCTCAAGCGTCGGGGCGGGCAATCCACGCAACGCAGCTGTCGTCTGCGCCAGACGGACTGTCTCGATTACGTGGGCCACCGAGATGTCCATGTCCTTCTTCCTCAGAAGGGCCGCTATACGGCTGACCCACCAGGTGCCGTCATCTTCCGGATGATGCCACAGGTAATGGTACCATCCCGGAGAGTCTATGCCGGCCCCGTAACCGCTGCGGAAGGTGAGCCTGTCATACGTCCACGGAATCCACGTGCATTCCGCCTTTACCTTCGGGAGCCCTTTCAGCAGCTCGTTGTCATCCTTCACCTTCGGCATATTCTCCAGTGCCGGGACATGCCATGCCCCGCAGATTACGGCTATGCACCCGAAAGGTTCCTTCTGGGCCGCTCGTATCATGCGACGCATCCACGCTTCACGGACAAGGTTCCTGCGGGAGGTATGTTCCGAGAGGGCTTCCCTGAGCGCGGTCACAGCTTCCTTGACGGCCTCGAAGATGCCGCTGCCGTCTCTGCGCTGTTCTATGTTCATGTTCCACCACGATTCACCGTCAGTATAGCCGGCAGCTTCTGCCAGCAGGTCAAACGGATCACCCGGCTGTTTAATAGCTTCATCATCCGCTTCTACAGGCTCGTTGCCATCCTTCCTTTCCGCTTCGAAGGCAAGGGAATGGGCAAGCGGGAGATCGAAGAAGCGTAAGGTGACATTCTCCCGGAGAGCATAGCGCAAAGCCTGCCATTCCGGCGAGAAGTCGGCAAACGGATAGAATACGGCATTCTGCGGCACATCGGGTTGATAGCCGAGCAGGGCTACCGGAGGCTTCATCTGCCCGTAGGAGACGAACGGCATGAGAGCCTCGGCCTCCGCCGGTCCCTCAAGCAGTATGAGGTCGGGACGGATACGCTCAAGTTCCTGCAGGATGTTCCGGCAGGAGCCCGGCCCGTGATGACGTATTCCCAATAGATGAATGTCTGTCATATTACTTGTCTCATGCAAAATACGTCAATCAAATCATATCTCTTGAAGCCCTGTAGATGTCTTTCCAGCCCTCACGGTTCTTGACCACTGTCTCCATGTATTCCTGCCATACCACTTTGTCCTGTACAGGGTCTTTCACCACGGCACCGAGGATGCCTGAAACGAGGTCCTCCGCATGGATCTGGCCGTCACCGAAATAGCCGGCCATGGCAAGGCCGTTGTTCACCACGGATATGGCTTCTGCCGTACTCAGTGTGCCGCTCGGGCTCTTGAGCTTCGTCTTGCCGTCGCCGGTGGCTCCCTGACGCAGCTCACGGAAAATGGTGACGACACGACGGATTTCATCAAGGGCAGGTTTCTCTGCCGGCAGCTGCATCACTTTCTCGAAGCTCTCCACGCGGCGGCGGACAATGTCAACTTCTTCCTCAAGCGTGTCGGGCAACGGGAGGATGACCGTGTTGAAACGGCGTTTCAGTGCGCTTGAAAGGTCATTCACACCTTTATCCCTATTGTTGGCCGTGGCTATGATGTTGAATCCGCGGATGGCCTGCACCTCCTTGTTCAGCTCGGGGATGGGCAGGGTCTTCTCCGAAAGGATGGTGATGAGCGTATCCTGCACGTCAGAACCGATACGGGTAAGCTCCTCAATGCGGCCGATCTTGCCTTCCTGCATCGCCTTCATCACCGGGGTCTGTACCAGGGCACCCTCACTCGGCCCCTCGGCGAGAAGACGGGCATAGTTCCAGCCATAGCGGATGGCCTCTTCTCCCGTTCCGGCGGTACCCTGTACTATCAGCGTCGAATCGCCTGATATGGCTGCCGCCATGTGCTCGCTGACCCAGCTCTTGGCCGTACCGGGAAGACCGTACAGAAGCAGCGCCCGGTCGGTGACAAGGGTGGCCACGGCAATCTCCATCAGGCGGCGGTTGCCTATGTATTTCGGTGAAACCTCGAAACCGTTCTTCAGTATCCCTCCCATGAGGTAGGTGACCACGGATTGGGGTGACATCTCCCAGTTTTCGGGAATCGGGTTGGTCTCGTTCTTTTTCAGTTCATGAAGTTCCTCTGCAAACTGTTGCTCGGCATGTTGTCTCAGTAAAGTGCTCATATGAATATCAATATTTATTTTTCATTTAACAAAGTGTCTATTTCAGATTTAAGATCCATGAATTCCAGCATCTTCGAGCAGAACTCGTTCATGGACGGCGAAGCCTCCGCCGAAGAGGCGGCCTTGGCCTCGATCAGGTTCCTTAGATGTGACGGGATATGCATGGCAAGCCGTTCCGCCATGTCTGCGGCATAGTACAGGTAATCCTTTTTCAGAATCCAAGACATGACGCTGGAAGAGAATTTCGGGCCCCATGCCTCGTAGTCGTTGCCGTACCATGAGTCGGGTATGAATCCGAAATCCCGGACCGTTTCCGGCCAGCTGATTTCCTCCCGCTGGGAGGGAGTGAGCATCGCCACGAGTTCCGGCTTGCGCAGATAGGAAGGGTCTTCCTTCAGGGTGTGGAAAGCCCACAGCCCGTCCGAGAAGTTGAGTATCGGGTCCTCCAGCTCCAGGAACTTCCTGAAAGGGGGATGCTTGGCGAATTTTCTCGCGGCCTCTTCCTTACCGCAGCCATATACCTCGCACCAGAAACTCAAAGGCACCCGTTCGGCGAGCTGCCTCAGGATGAATTCGGAATCGCCCTCTTTCTTGTTGGAGCTTACCTCGGACAGCCCCATGGCCTTCATCTCCGGGGTGTATCCGATCTCGTCGTATGACCATCCGGTAAGCATGTTGTGTCTGATATGTCCACGCAGGAGTTCGCAGCAGCGCATCACCATGGCTGAATCGGGAATCATGCACAGAAGTTTCCGTGCCGTTTCCTTGACAATGGAGCTGCGGTCCGACTCCAGCACTTCCTGTATGAAGAGCTCGTCGGCCTTGCTGATGTTTATCCGGAGACATTCAAGCAGCTCGTTGCGCTGGTTGGCCGGTTCGCTCTTCCAGTCTTTCCGCAGCAGTTCAAGGGCTGCGGCAGAATCCTGCTGCCTGAATCTGGCAAGCATCTCCTTACGCTCGCCGTGGGTGGCCGTATCCCAAGAATCGGTGATCCCGCATTCCTCTCCGACAAGGCCCATCTGCCTGATCAGCCATAAGCCTCTGTTCCCGACGAGATTTTTCAGCAGCCTGCGTTCTTCAAACCGCAACGGATTGTTGCGGTCATAGGCACGCCGGATAAGCGGCTGGAGGTATTCGGGCGAAATGATTTTTCCCGACCCCTGCGCCAGACGGTAGGCGTAGGCTAGCATATAGCGTGTACCGTGGAGTCTGGAAAAGAGTTGACTCCGGTCCTTGTCGAAATACGGCAGTTCCTCTTCCGGGGCTGTTTTCACGGGGACAATGCCTTCCGCTCCGGCCGGTTCCCATCCGGCACGCCTGTAGGCGAAGGCGGATGCGGCTGTCATGTACAGGAACGATTCCGTGTCTTCGGCTTTCCCGTGGATCCCGTCAACCAGAGTCTGAAGGGACTCGGGAAAGGCTCCGGGAACGAATTCACGGTTGGCTGTTCCAAGCAGTGCAGCCTGTATGATAGGTTCAGTTACGTTCATCTCTCCAAGTATGATATTCTTTGTTGTACCAAATGGATTTCAGCTCCCATATATCCCCGTTTACAATGACCAGCGAGGCGAACGGATTGCCGCCGGTAATGGCGAGGATGTCGATGAAGGTTTCCTCGGGCATCGCCACACGGACGGCATTGCCCGCGTTGTCCAGCAGCGTGTAGTCTTTCCCGTTACGGGCAACCCTCACGTCATCCACAAGCAGGGGGACGTCCTCGAAAAACGGATTCGTCAGCATGGCCGTGCGGTACACCGCGGCAGCCTGCTTCAGGTCAGGGCTGCACGCCGGCACAAAGTTTTCTTCCGCGAGTACGGACTCCCGGAACAATGCACGCCGGCATGTACCCGTGCCGTTGTAAAAGCATAGCGCCCCTTTATAGGCACTGCCCGGAATCCAGTTCTCGGTGGAAAAGGTACCGACAACGGCAAAACTCAGGTATCTGGCGAAAAGTCTGCTTTCCTTTCCGTAAAACCAGTAGATGTCGGTATTGATATCGTTGACTTTACGGGACTGCTTGTGAAGCACGAGCCAGCTGTCCGCCACCGGCTCTCCGGCAAGGACGTTGTCCTTGGACTGGGGATATCCGATCTGCGTGCGTATCTCGTCCTTCCATTCTTCGGGAAGGCCGTCCATGTTTCTGTAGCTCTGCATGAGCAGGTACAGCCTGCCCATGCTTTCCGTCAGGTCGGATTTCCAGCTTTCCGAGTCGAAGTCTATAGCCTCCATGGCTCTCAGTCTCCCCGCAAGTCCCGGTGCCTGGGCATCCACCATCCTCCGGGCCATGTTGTCAAACAGGGTATAGGCACGTTCCGGAACATTCAGGAATCCGTTGCGCACCAGGTCCTTCATCCATACCTCAAGGTCGGATATGCCTCCCAGTACCTTCTGGTGCCGTTTCTCCTGCCTCTTGGCCTGAGCCGCTTCATCCACAGGGGTTTCGCTTTTGGCTTTCTGCTCCTTCTTTTCGGCCTTCTCCGTTCTTTTGGCAAGCCACGCCGTCACCCATTCCGGCTCTTCCGCCTGCGTGAACTGGTCTGGCTGGCGGGCGTACAGCAACAGCAGGCCAAGCCCATGCTTGCACGGGAATTTGCGGCTCGGGCAGGAACACTTGAACGCAATGTCATTCAAGTCTATCACCGTCTGGTAGGGATTCTTTCCGCTTCCCTGGCAATGACCCCAGACGGCACGTCCGCTGCATTCCCTCAGTACCCATTTGCTTAAGGTCGCAAGTCCTTTGCCGGCCTTTACAGACGAGTCGTCGGGAGCGAGCTGCAATATCTGTTCTTCTGTCAAGTTCAATGGCATACGCAACAAGTTAATTGGTCATTGGTAAATCATTCCCTGTTCCCGGCTGCATATTCTCCCGTGTTGATGTCAAGTACGGGACGCTTGGGCTGTATCAGCGCGTCTTCGTATTGGCATTTCCACTGGATGCTGCGGTCCATATAACCGTCTTTGATTCCATCGACGGTTTCTCCCGAGTCTATTTCATTGCCGCTTGTAAGCAGATAGGAGGCCACGTTGTAGGCATGGTTCACTACCCAGTTCGGATCAAGTCCGCGGAAGTGGTACTGCAGGTCAGGCAGGAACAGCGTGTTCATCCCAGATCGGAAGAGCACACGTC
>OIOG01000297.1_pt1 | contig 11782 bp, 10 predicted proteins | sample 1585471 | NCBI WGS metagenome assembly OIOG01 (sample SAMN02674699, study PRJEB24791) | human gut metagenome, SKBSTL042 | isolation source: stool | host: Homo sapiens | place: USA
CATACGAGATCATTCCGAGTGACTGGAGTTCAGACGTGTGCTCTTCCGATCTTGCTGTGCAGCATCATGTGGCAGTTTGGGCAAACGGGAACAAGATCATTCACGGGATCGACCACATAGCTTTCGCCGATTTCGCTGATAGGCTTTTTGTGGTGGACTTCGATTTTCCCGGAGAATTCCTCGCCAAATACCAAGCCAAAATCAAAACCGCATACCACACAGGCGGAGCCATGCACGGCGATACAGCGGGCGCGTGCCTTGGGATTTCGTTCATAGCGATTCGTTAGGATTTGCTTCTGCGCGCCTTCAAGATAGAATTCATCCGGCAAATCCGTATTGAGAACCAGCTCTTGCTCGCTGTGCGGAAATGGTCGAATTCTTCGGGAAGGATTATTTTTCCACGCGGATAGTTCCGTTTCAAAGTAACTGAATTCGAAGTCGAAAACCTGATTCAGTTCTTCGATGACCTGATTGATGTTCCCATTTTCGCCGGTTAAATTCCACTGCGCCAGCGGATAGATGCCATTCTGAAGCGCTGTGCCGCAGGCCTCGGCCAGTCGCTGCACCCGCGCCCGTTCACGCTGATTGAGTCCTGTTGAGCAGGCGATGCAGGAAAGTATAATGTCCTCTGCGCCGTTTCGAATTTCGTACATTGCAGCACGGCCATTTTTCCAATGCCCGCTCTGCGTGCCAGACATTGTGAACAGAGAATCCAGTGTTTGCGTGCTGAAGCGGATGATCCGATGTGTGGAGTCAAAGCCGCGCTGATACACGAAATGCTCAGATTGTGTCGCCTTCTGCGCGCACCAGTCCGATAGCAGGCTGCCCTGCAGGCGCAGTTCGATTTCATTCTTCATCGGCTTCACTCCTTGCCAAACGCCACTACTGCACCATATGGCTCCCTGACGCTCAGATTTTTCGGATTGCCCAGTATCACCCACAGGTTGCGATAGGTCTTGGGCCGCGGGATTTCCCGCTCACCGTAGCCGTCGGTAAAGTAGATCAGCAGCGCGTCTCGGAAGTAACGGTCGTTGTTGATGTACTCAATCACCGGCGTAAACGCCGTTCCACCGCGCCCGACAACATTCTTTTTAATATCTGCCTGCGTTTTGACCGAATAGACCCGCTGCACCTCGCTGTCGCATTCGATTACCGTGAGCGAATGTTTTCGTTCGGCGATGATCGCCACGATTTCATTCAGGATAAAGGTAACATCCCGGTCGCTGACCGAGCCGGACGTATCGATGGCGACGACGATTTTCAACACCTTTTCATCCTGCTGACCAGACAGATCGAACCGTTCCGGCTGGCGGCGATTCAGGCGCGTGCGCGTTTTGCGCTTGCCCGTAGCAATGGTGCCTACATACTTCTTCAAAATGGCCTGCCAGCAGAGTTGCGGCGGTTTGTTCAGAATCTGTACCTGTTGCCAGAAGGAGGCGGACATCTGCCCGCGTACTTCGTCGTTCATGAGCGATGCAGCGGCATTGACCAGTTCCCGCACGGCGGCGGTCGCCTCTTCCGCATCCTCACTCGTGTTCCATTCGTGGTCGGTGGGCTTGCCGCATGTTCCGGCGGTGATGATGCTTTCGTCCGATTCATTTTCGCCTTCGCCTGCATTTCCGACTGCGAGCAGCATTCGCTGGGGCTGCTGTGTGCGTTCGGGTAGAGGCTTATTCTGAATGAGCTGGAAATAATACAGATAGCTTTCCAGTGGGCGCACGGAGCGCAATTTGAACATCTTCTTCAACACAGCGGAGGAAATGTGTCCTTCCGGCGCGGAAAGAAAGCTGCGACGCTCGTCCCTGATTTCCTTGAGAATGCGGTCGTTGACGGACGCGTCCGCAGCCAGATTGAAGCGCTCGAAGGTATCCGGGTCGCGTTCGGTATTGGACTTGACCATCTCCGCCGGGTGATTGAGCACAATGTGGTCGATCTCATGACAGACGATGAACAGGATTTCCTGCAGCGTAAATTTGCCAAGAAGCAGCGGGTTGGTATGAAACACCGGCGGAAACCGATCCAGCAGAATGCCTGCGATGCTGCGGCTGGAAAAATCCACGTCATAGGTCAGATTCATCAGAAAATAGCCGTAGTAACTGTCCCGCTCGGAAATAAGAAATAGCTTCATAAGATCCAGCATATGGACACAGTCGGCTTCGATTTCATCCAGTATTTCGGCGCAGCGCTCGCCCTGCTCGACGGCGGCAATATTCAATTTGATATTTGCAAGCAGCTGAACAATGTCCGTTTGCATGGCGAAGCGTGCTCCTTTTTATCCAAAGTACTGCTGCATCAGCGATTTTTTCAGCGTTTCCAGCTTTTCGAGGCTCTGCTTCACGGCCAATTTTGATTTGACAAGCTCATCGAGACGACGTAACTCAAGCTGGCTTTTTTCGATAAGACTAAAAACACTATCAATTTTGCCAACAATCTCTTGCTGCTCGTCAATTTCTCTATACGGAATTTTCATTTCTCGCATAGCTGCTTGGGTTAGCTTTTGCCGCGTTGCACCATTTACCAGTCCACTGGTATCATAGAACATCAAGGAGTATCCCAGATAATCTATATCAATACACGGTTTTGCTTTTAGAACATGTGCATGATTATTTACCCAACACTTGCCCGAAACACGATACGCAATCGGACGATCTACGGAACCAAAATTACCGCCGTCTTCGGCGAGCAGCACGAGTTCATCATCGAAAATGTATTCTGCAACATAATCCTGTAAACCGTTCGCCCCATAATATGGATATTGTCCAGCTTTTCGGTCTTTAGCTGTTATTGGAATACGCTGTGAATCAAGAATCTCACATACTTCTTCGAGCTTTTTATATACAACGCTCATGCTCTCACCTCCATCTCCCCCCCAAATCGAAACGTAACGATTTTATCTGAAAAACAGTTTTTATATTCACGATTGCTCTTGCCCGTAAAAATCTGTCCCATTGTTTTCAAGGATACTTTCATTGGAGTGCCCTCTCTTTTTTCAAATTCATCCCGCTATTTTCCCTCAATCGCCCTGCGCGTCTGATCCGACAGGTCGAGCATCTGAATCAGATCCTTCTCAAACACGTCGAACAGCAGCTCAATCAGATTATTGCCGTCGTCCGTGGTGGTCGCCGTCAGATTTTGCGCGAACAGGAGGCGCGTCGATGCGTCCATGCGCTTAACCATCTGCGTCAACTGCTGCTTGACGATGGCGAAGCGCTCTTTGTCCAGCATGATGAACTCAATGTTTTCTTTCAGGTAATCCAGCATCAGGTTACAGGTTTGCACCTTTTTGGCGGCGGAGAGTGCCTCCAGCGCATCGCCGGTGCTCGAAAGCTGCGCGTCGTCCGCAAAAATCTCTTCCGGCATCAGCGCCCGTGCCTTGGAAACGATGCTGGCGAAGAACATGGTCGCCACCGATGCGCCCAGCTTGGCAGACACAAGGTTCTTCATGTCCTTCTCGACAATCTTAGGGTCGTTCTCCTTGTCGGTGAAGAAAGCGCGCAGCATCGGTTCGGAGGATAAAAGCGTGTCCACCATGTCCCAGCCGCGGGGCGAAGGTTCGGGCTTTTCCTCGTCGTCCAGGTCTTTCGCGCTGGAGGACAGGCATTTCGGATTGTCCTTGATAAAGGTCAGAATGCGCGGGTCAATGCCCATTTCCTTGCCGTAATTCAGCCATTCGCGAGCATTGTCGCCTACTTTGATTTTGAGAAAGCGATCCAACTGCGCCGGATCCATTTCGTTGGTGGCATAGATGCTGTTCTGCGTGCTGGGGTTCATCGCGCCTACGAAGAACACCCACCACGGAAATGCGTAGCCGTTGACGCTGCGGGTGAGTAGAATATTCATCAGCTCTTTATAGACGCTGTTTTCCGTGCGGTTGATTTCATCGATAAACAGAATCACCGGGCGCACTGTGCCGTTTTGCAGCGCAGCGATCTTCGCTTCGGGCGAAAGATCATTCTGGGCATAGCGATTTTCGTCGCCGTTCAGCGCCTCGACCAATACGGTCTTTCCGGAAAGTTCAAACAGCCGCTTTTCCTCCGCCTGAATGCGCTCCACGGCATAGTAGGGCAGAAAGCGAAAGCGAATTTGCCCGTTTTCGTCCTTATACTGATAAGGCAGGCCGGTGATTTCGCCTTCCTTCAGCGTGCCGCCTTCAATGGTGATGCACACGCCGCCCAGCTCGTGGGCTATGCTTTTCAGCATCTGGGATTTCCCAATGCCATGCTTGCCGGAAACCAGCGGCGTGATGGCAAGATCGCGCTTTTTCGTGGTCAGGTTCGCGAGCAGCGCCCGCTTGATGAGCCGTTTGGCTTCGTTGATGCTAATCATATCTTAATACCCTTCAGGCGCAGGAATACGTCAAGCTGCGCGCTGCGATTTTCTTTTTTGCGCCAGTCGTTTTTGCCCTTGGTCAGCACAATTTCAGCGTCCAGCTGCAAAAAGTGCTTGATGAAAAACTTTTCGCTGAAAAGCTGATAGCGTGCAATCTTCTCTGCGTCCAGCGAGGTGAAGTATTTTTCCAAGAACACCTCGCTGAGGCTCATGGTCATGAGGATTACGTCCAATTCCCACGGCATGAAGAGCGCGATGTTCTGATCGATAAACGCCTCGTTTATGTCCGGATGATCGGTCAGATACTGCTTGAAGCGGGTTTTGTAGTTGGACGCCGTGCGCAGTTGGGCGATGTCGTGGGCGATCTGAGAAAGTCGCTCCTTTTCCGTCAGGGGCTTCGCTGCGCCGGGCGTGAGCTTGTCCTTGTCAACAAACGCATTCCATGGAATGCCGGAATCGCTGCTGTTCTGCGCGGTAGCCTGCTTTTTCCATGTGCGGATTTCGCCGATCAGCTTTTTGCACGCGTCGATGTATTCGATGGAATAGTCGCCGGTGTCCAGCTCGGCTTCGAAGAAGGCCAGATCCTCCGGGTAAAGCTCCGCACCATTCTTTTTCAGAATGTCCAGTACTTCCATGCGTCAACCTCACATGACCGGCTTATGCAGGCCGTTGATCAGCGGTTTGATATAGCCGATATTCGCGCCGAAAATCTGCGTCACGTCCATATCGCAGAAGGGGCTTTCCTTGAGCAGCACGGTCATGGTGATATCACCGTTTTTGCGCGCGTAGTCCACAATCTGCTGGCAGTAATTGAGCTGCATGGGGTTGAGCGTCTGCGCATTCAGGAAGGAGCCGAATTTCGTCTGAATGGCTTCGTCTGAAATGCCCACCTGCAGGCGCAAAAAGGGAAGCAGCGCCATGCTGCCCGCCCACGCGCTGAATTCCGCTTCGGTTCCCAATTTGGAGGTAAAAATGGCTTTCAGCTCGTTCTTTTCGTCCTCCGTCAGCGGATCGAGATTGCGCAACTTGGCAAGCGACGGCAGGTTGCTGCCTGACAGGAATTCCTGCGCCTTCTGCGGATAGGGCTTATCGCCGCCGGTTCCCGAATTCTCCTTATCCTCGACCCAATCGACGACATTGATGATGGTATAGCCCTGTTTGTCCGGAATATAGCTCATCAAATCGCGAAGAGCCTTGCGCACATTCTCCGCACGTTCCAGCGAAAAATGATCCAGCAGATACGCACCGTCGATCATGGCGGCGATCAGGTCAGTTTTCTCAACGATTGCCGGAATGGTCTTTAGCTTCAGCAGTGCATTCATGCGCCTGGTCAGCTCCGAATCTACATTTTTGAAGCCGTTGCGGATTTTGCGTGCGTCCTTGCCTTCCTTTTCGCGGCGGGGATACTCCTTCTCGATCACATAGATTAAGTTGTCGAAGGCCTTCACCTTCACCGGTACTTTTTCGGATGGGAATAGCGGCAAGATGTGTTCTTCAATCTCCATCGCTTGTCGGTCGGTCAGATTGTCCCAGATTTCCGCCGTGCGGTATTTGCTGACATACGCCATGTTGTACTGCACGGCAATATCATCGTTGTTCAGGCTGCGGGTTTCGCTGATAAAATGCGCCTTCAAATCATCACGATATGCCGCGTCGAATGCGCAGAGCGCCTTCTCCTGCTGCAAATTCATCAGGATGCCCAGACGATGCTTATTGAGCATGACCGTCTGCGGGATGGTATTGATCGTCGTGCCGCTGCCTGCCACGGTCGACCATGTGCCGGTGGTGGAGAAATAGCGGAAGTTGTCGTAGTAGTCGAAAATCAGGAAGCCCTGCTTATTCATCCCCGGCCCGAACAGATCCGGCGAAAGGCGGGTGCCGCGGCCGATCATCTGCAAAAATTTGATTTTGGAGCGTACCTGCTTGAAGAATACCAAATTGACCACGTCGGGCACGTCGATGCCGGTATCCATCATATCGACACTGACGGCGATCTGCGGCATCCCGCCGCGCACCTCGAACTGCTCGATTAAGGTGAGATTGCCCTCCACATGGCTGTCGATGAGCTCACAAAAGTCCATGCCTAGCTGCGAATAAATCTTCTGGAAGCGCTCAACGATTTTCTCCGCCTGAATATGGCTGGCGGCGAATATGATGGTTTTGCCCAGCGTGTCGCCGCCGTCCACCTTCAAGCCGTTTTTCATCAGGTCATTTAGCATCGCGTCGATGGTGCCCAGGTTGATGATGTTCTTGCCGAGCTTATTGCCCTCGATTTCCGTGCCAATAAAGTCGATGCTGTCGTCGGTGAATGTGTCCTCGAAGGAGGCCTTTTCTTCCTCGGTCAGGTCGTCGTAGCGAATGCCGCGGCGCATTTTGTCGGTGGTCTTGTCCTCTACGGAGAAGCCCACCAGATATTTGTCCTGAATGGCCGCTTCCAGCTCGTAGGCGAAGTCTGGCTTGCCGTTTTCCAGCTGAAATGTGTCGTAGGTGCTCTTGTTTTCCTCGCAGCGGGGTGTGGCAGTCAGACCGATCATTAGCGCATCGAAATAGTGGAACAGCGAGCCGTATTTCTTGAATATGGAGCGGTGTGCTTCGTCGATGATAATCAGATCAAAGCGCCCGATGCCGAATTCACGCGTGTCGTCGTTGACCAGATTGATCATGGTCTGGTAGGTGGAAAAAATCACGCGGGCGTTTGCGTCGCGGTTCAAGCTGCCACCGGTATAGAGCGATGTGGTCACGTTGGGCAGCAACTTGTTGAAATTCTTATGCGCCTGCCGCACAAGGCTGGTGCGGTCGGCGAGAAACAATACGTTTTTGACCCAATTCGCCTTCATCAGCACGTCCACGCAGGAGATGGACACACGCGTCTTGCCCGTGCCGGTTGCCATGACCAGCAGACTTCTGCGGCGCATATCGGTAAATGCCTTGCATACGCTGCGAATGGCGTTCTTCTGGTAATCACGATTAGTGATATTGTCGTCGATGGTCGGTTTCATGATGTCTTGCCGCATGGTGCGGCGCAGCTTGAGCAGCTCCAGTTCCTCGATGGAATGGAAATTGAACACCCGGCGCGGCGGATAGCCCAGCTGATCGATGCAATAGATATAATAGCCGTTGATATAATAGACCACCGGCTTATAGCCGTATTTCACCGCCATCTGATTGGCCTTTTCAATGCCCTTTGTACGCCCCTCCACCAGATTTTTCGCTGTGGCGGTCTGTTCGATAATAGCCAGAGGCTTATTATCCCGCCCATAGAGCACATAGTCGACGGAATCGCCACTGTCCAGCAGGCAATCCACCGCCGCGGCCTCGGGCATGGCGGTATTGGCGCGATTGACGATGGGCCAGCCCGCCTCGCGCAGAGATGCGCGCAGGAATAGTTTTTTATTTTCGGTTTCATCCCGATCATGGGCGACGGAGAAACGCGTCGTGCGCATTCTCTCGGCATAGCGGGCGCACAGCTCGGAAGCAACTTCGACCTTCGCCTTCGGGGTTTCAGTAGGTTCAGGCTGAACGGGCGTTTGCAGAGTAGGCTTTACGAATTCGGGATAGTCCGGAATGAGCTGCCAGAGCATACAAACCTCGCCCACCAGAAAATGCAGCTCTTCCAGCACCTTGAGTGCTTCGTCCGAGGTAAGCGTGCCGTCGTGAACGGCTACATTGCCCATTTTGCGGATGAAATGAATGGAATTGAGCAGAATCTGATCGTTGAGGTAGCTGGTAAACGCATAGTCGGTGGACATTTCAAAGACAGTTTTGCCCTGAATGTCGCCGCTAACGGCGCTATAGATCATTTTAACAATAAACTCCATAGCCTTCCGCGCAGAGGTGACGCTGATATTCGGCTTTGACAAAGCAAACTCTTCCGCCTCGCAGCAATAGGTATAGAGCTGTGCGAAATCGGGCGCGTTCTTCAAGTATGCAAAATTCATGTCAGAGACTCCTTTGCGTAGAAAAATTCATGTTCATTATAGCATCAATCCGGGCCATTGTCCACAATTTTCGGCTTGTTGACAGTGATTTTTGTTTGCGAAATTTTGATTTGTCGACCTCGGAGACGAAGGCGGCGAACTCTGCCTGCTTGTTGATCGACGGCAATTTTATATTGTACGCCTTAACACTCGCGGCGGAGAGGTTTGGCTGTGAACTTCCGTTGTTTGCAGCTTTTAATTGCTTTTCGATTTCTGGCGTTTCAATCGCATAAAATAAAAACTGTGGAAGTATCCTTTGGTCATTGCATCTAAGGATTACAAGCGATGATGCAACGGCACCTCGCTCAAAATCCACTAAGCCATGCTTTCCCAAAGATCCACGGAGGCAATACAAGATATCGTTTCTTCGCATCTTCCCCTGACTCAGTAGAGCATATTTCTCCTCCGTGATATAATTCATGGATGAAAAATCCACCCGACCTTCTTGCAGGTGTCCAGCATTCACAAATGGTACACCCATGGGAACAAAATCTTCTCCTGAAGGATAATTTTTACCTCTATCTCCATTAATCATTTGACATACACTGCCAAGCTGAACTGTTGGAACATTTTCTCCAAACATCTCCACAAATCGGGATTTGACCAACTCGTCCAGTTTCGTCAGTTGTTGCTGTATTCTATCAATAATTACATTACATGTTTCAAGGCAGTCAACAATCTCTGCCTGTTTTTCAATACCAGGAAGTGGTATAAGAGCATCCGCAAGATTTCCAAGTTTAATGTATTTAATTACTCCACCAATGGATTGAGTTCGTAATACTTCCACATAAATATCCAGAAAAAAATATAGATATTTTGTTAACAATTTACTCTTGTCTATAGATTCAATAATATAAGTGCGCTGATATGCATCAAATTTACCAGCGTAGTATTTAACATTTAGATCGCCGTTACCCGCAACTAAAACACATTCACAATCGTATGAATACGTCGCAATTCGCAGCACCTCTCTTGAACAGGTAAAGAATGGATACGTTCCATCTGTTGACGATGCATTTGCATCAAGTTTTCCAGTTCGAATACGTGTCAGCGTTCCTAATTTTACACAATTATACATGCTGCTTCCTCCAATCGTGGTGCAAATATAATCTGATAAATTCTCCCATTATGCTGCATCGCCTTTTTTTCTATCAATTGATTTACGCTGCTTTCGTCCATCTTCCAAAGCTTTTTTGAGTGCGGCAGGAGAAAGCCTGAAGGTCTTGATCCAATTCAGCAGAGTTTCCTCGCGCAGTCGAATTCGTGCTTTTACACTTCCGTCTTTATCGCTTTCCAAATAGTACACTTTCTTTTCATTCGTATTAATTATAGAAAAAGAGCCATGTGCAAAAGCGTTTCTTATATAATAGAAAATCGCACTTGTTTTGCTCATGTCACTACGTTCCATGAACACAATCATTTCAAAATGCTTATCTCGCATTGAAGTGTCTTTTTCTAATGCCTTTACCTCTTTTTCAAACTCTACAGCAGCATTGAAAGTGTGATACTCCAATTGACCACTTGATGTATGCTTCATTGAAGCAAGTAACGTGTTAAGATAGCCACCTGTCCATCCTTTCGTTCTTAATGTCTCTGCCCTTTTCGAAACTTTACTATAAGTTCTTGTTCCCTTTTTCTTGTTTACTTTTTCAATTTCACTTGGACAATGGAACAGAAAGAAATCCAATACCCTCTGAAAATTTTCATCTTTTAAGGAAAAATCCTTGTATTTATCCCACCATTCAGCCATTTTACAGCATCTCCTTCAGCGCTTTCAGCCCCTCGTCAATCTCCTTCTGCAGGCTCTCCAACTCCGCCAGAATTTCGCTGGTGGGCGGGTATTCTACGGCCTGATAGTCCACCTTCTTGTATTTGTTGATGGAAAGGTCGTAGCCGTTGTCCACGATTTCCTGCTTGGGCACGAAGAAGCTCTTTTCGGTGCGCTCGCGGGTTTCTTCCTGATCGAGGTGATGGAACCGCTCGATGATGTCGGGAATATCGTTCTGATCGATGGGGCTGCGCTTGTCGTCGAGGCTGAAGCCGTCGGCGGCCATGTCGTAGAACCAGACCTTGTCCGTGCCGCCGTGTCCGGTCTTGGTGAAAATCAGGATAGCGGTGGAAACGCCCGCATAGGGCTTGAATACGCCCGAGGGCATGGAAATGACCGCTTCGAGGCGGTTGAATTCCACCAGCTCCTGCCGCAGCGCCTTATGCGCCTTGGAAGAGCCAAAAAGCACGCCGTCCGGCACGATGGACGCGCAGCGCCCGCCGACCTTCAGCGCTTTCAGGAACAAAGCAAGGAAAAGCAGCTCCGTCTTTTTCGTGGGCGCGATGGCGAGCAGGTCTTTGGAGATGGTTTCCTTGTCCAGGCTACCGGTGAAGGGCGGGTTGGCCATGATGAGGGTGTATTCGTCGCGGTGGGTATTGTCCTCGGAAAGGGAGTCCATCCAGCTGATGTTGGGCGCTTCCACGCCGTGGAGCATCATGTTCATGGCTCCGATGCGCAGCATGGTCTGGTCGGTGTCGAAGCCGGAGAACATGGTGGTGGTGTAATGGCGCTTGTTCTCGTTTTTCATCAGATCCATGGCGTAATGCTCGCTGACGTACTGCGCCGCGGTGCAGATGAAGCCCGCGCTGCCCATGGCGGGGTCGCAGATCACGTCGTCCATCTGGGGCTGCATGAGCTCTACCATCATTTTGATGATATGGCGCGGCGTGCGGAATTGGCCGTTCGTGCCGCTCTGGGCGATCTGGCTGAGCAGGTATTCGTAGACGTCGCCCATGATGTCCTTGTTGTTGAGGTCAAGGCTGTCCAATGCGTCTACGACCTTCACCAGCACGCGGGCGGTGGGCACGAGGAACAACGCGTCCTTCATATAACGCGCAAAGGCCGTGTCCTTTCCGGCGTGCAATTCATTTTTGATGAAGGGGAATACGCAGTCGGTCATGTTCTTAAACATAGCTTCCGCCTCGAAATGGCGGAATTTGCTCCAGCGGCAATTCTGGTGCGCACTGTCGAAAATGGGATCGACAACCTCCATCTCTAAACCTGCGGCGTTAGCTTCCTTGCGCAGCTCGTTGTCGTCGAGAATCTTGATGAACATCAGATAGGTGATCTGTTCAATGACTGTGAGGGGATTGGTCATGCCGGAAGACCAGAATATATCCCAAATGCCGTCGATCTTGTTTTTCAGTTCGCCAGTAACCATGTCAGTTCGCTCCTTCGTGCTATTGATTCACTTATGAAAAGTGGAATTGATTATTCCAATTCTAATTATAGTCAAAATTTTGGCTTTTGCAAGGTATTTTGCGCCATAACAGAATATGAAATCGTTGAAATTGCGCGGAAGCTCTATGACAGGTGGTATTCCATGTCCATTTGCGAAGCTTTCAGTACATCCTTCAAGAAAATAGCAGAATCAAGAAAATCAGCTTTCAGTATGCTGCCTATAACGGGCAGCACAATCGCGAACCAC
>OIOG01000308.1_pt1 | contig 11366 bp, 6 predicted proteins | sample 1585471 | NCBI WGS metagenome assembly OIOG01 (sample SAMN02674699, study PRJEB24791) | human gut metagenome, SKBSTL042 | isolation source: stool | host: Homo sapiens | place: USA
CGCCAGACAGATCAGCTCGACCCTTTCGGCCCGAAGCCTGCGGACGATCTCCCGTTCGTAGTCGGCTTTCGAAGGGTACTCTTTGGGGTTGAACGTAAAAGTCGGAATACCGTAACGGGCAGCCCGCTCGTTCACGAAAGCCCCCGGCTTGTCGCAGACCATGAGGGCGATGCGGGCCGCAATGCGCCCATCGGCACAAGCCGCAGCCAATGCTTCGAAGTTGGAGCCGTTTCCGCTGGCGAATACTGCGATCGTCTTCATCGCCCTATCGGATTTCCACGCCCGGACGATCCGTCGCCCGGCCGATCACCGAAGCTTTCTCGCCCTGTTTCTCCAAAATGGCAATCACTTCGGAAGCCTCATCCTGCGAAACCGCGATCACCATACCGATACCCATGTTGAAGATATTGAACATCTCGCGGTGAGCGATCTTGCCGTATTTCTCCAACAGGCGGAACACGGGCAGGATCTCCCACGTCCCCTCGTGAATCTCGATACCCTGGCCCTCGCTCAGGATGCGGGGAATATTCTCGTCGAAACCGCCGCCCGTGATATGACTGATGCCGTGCACGTTACAGGCTCGGATCACTTCGAGCACCTGTTTCACGTAAATTTTGGTCGGCGTCAGGAGCACCTCGCCCAACACACGGCCGTCCAATTCGGGATAAGCCTTGCGAAGATCCAGTCCTGCATCGGCAACCACCTTACGCACAAGGCTGAAACCGTTCGAATGGACACCGCTCGACGCGATACCCACCAACACGTCGCCCACACGCACCTTCGTACCGTCGATCAGGCGCGACTTCTCGACCACGCCGCACGTGAAGCCCGCAATATCGTACTCGCCGCCGGCATACATGCCCGGCATCTCGGCCGTTTCGCCGCCGATGAGTGCACAGCCGGCCTGACGGCAGCCTTCGGCCACACCCGCCACGATCGCTTCGATCTTCGCAGGCTCGTTGTGCCCCACGGCTACATAATCCAGGAAGAAGAGCGGCTCGGCCCCCTGCGCCAGCACGTCGTTCACGCACATAGCCACGGCGTCGATGCCGATCGTGTCGTGCTTATCCATCTCGAAAGCCAGCTTGAGCTTGGTTCCCACGCCGTCGGTACCGCTCACGAGCACCGGCTCCTTGACATTAAGCGCCGAGAGATCGAACATTCCGCCGAAGGCGCCGATGTTACCCATCACGCCCAACCGCGAGGTCGAAGCCACGTGTTTCTTGATGCGGCGCACCACTTCGTATCCGGCCTCGAGGTTCACACCGGCCTTTTCATAACTTTCCGCCATAACAATAGTTGGTTTTAGCTGTTTCCTGAATATTTCCACCCGATGTTTTCGAAATACGCATGCAGGACAGGTTCTTCCCTGACACCGCAGATCGAAAACGAAGCGGTTTGTTTAACATTTTTCTTTTTTGTTCGCCTCCTCGATCGTCCCGTAAAGCGACGTCGGATAATTGCCCGTGAAGCAGGCCATGCACAACTCGCAGCGATTGCCCGCCTTCAGCAAGGCATCGGGCGAGAGGTAAGCCAGCGAATCGGCTCCGATATACTCGCACGCCTCCGGAACCGACATGCGGGCGCACAGCAGCTCCTCGTACGTCGAAGTATCAACACCGTAAAAACAGGGATTCTTGAACGGAGGGCTGGCGATGCGGACATGAACTTCCGTGGCCCCCGCCTCACGCAACAGACGCACAATGCGCCGGGAGGTGGTACCGCGCACGATCGAATCGTCAATCAGCACCACACGCTGCCCCGAAACGATACCGCTCACCGACGAAAGTTTCATCCGCACGCCCTTCTCACGCATCGACTGCGACGGCTGGATGAAGGTGCGGCCGATGTATTTGTTCTTGATAAGTCCCATCTCGTAGGGAAGACCGCTCGCTTCGGCGTATCCCATGGCAGCGCTCAAACTCGAATCGGGCACTCCGACCACGATGTCCGCGTCTGCCGGCGCCTCCTTGTAGAGCAAGCGTCCCGACTCCTTGCGGAAGGCGTGCACGTTACGGCCCTCGATGTCGCTGTCCGGGCGGGCGAAATAGATATACTCCATCGCACACATCATATGGCGCTTGAACATCGAATAGTCGCTGCTGCGGATGCCGTGCCGATCGATCGTAACGATCTCGCCGGGCTCTACGTCACGCACGAATTCGGCACCCACCACCTCGAAAGCACAGGTTTCGCTGCTGACGACATAGCCGTCTCCCAACTTGCCGATCGAAAGGGGCCGCAGACCGTGTTTGTCACGGCAGGCATAGATGCGGTTAGCCGTCATCACCAGAAACGCGAACGCTCCTTCGAGCATATTGAGCGCCTCGATGATCGAATAGATACGGGGCCGGTTGTGGTTGCGTACCTCCTTTTTGATAAGATGGGCGAACACTTCGCTGTCCGAAGTGGACTGGAAAAGACTGCCCTTGTTCTCCAGGTAGTTGCGCAGCAGATCCGCATTGACGATATTCCCGTTGTGGGCCAATGCGAAATCACCCGTGTTATGATGGAACAGAAAAGGCTGTATATTCTCCGTCCCGCCGCCACCGGCCGTCGAATAACGGACATGACCGATGGCCATATCGCCCGCAAGGTTTGCCAGCTTGGCTTCGTTGAACACCTCCGTAACAAGTCCTTCGCCCCGAACACGCCGCATCGCCCCTTCCTTCGAAACGCTTACGATACCGCACCCTTCCTGCCCGCGATGTTGCAGGGAATGAAGGCCGTAGTAGGTCAGGTTAGCTGCGTCGGGCACTCCCACGACGCCGAAAACGCCGCACTCCTCGTGCAGCTCCCGGTCGCAGATCGGCTGCATTATGCTCTCTTTGTGCATCGGAACTTATTTGATTACTTTTTCCAGACGGGCCAGGATCTCCTCGTAAGCCTCGCGCACCTTACCCAAGTCACGACGGAAGCGATCCTTGTCGAGCTTCTCGTTGGTAGCCATATCCCACAGCCGGCAGGTATCGGGCGACACCTCGTCCGCCAGAACGATCTCGCCGTCCGACGTGCGGCCGAACTCGATCTTGAAGTCGATCAGGTTGATATTCATCTTGGCGAAAAGCTCCTTGAGCACCTCGTTGATCCGGGCGGTCATGGCATAAATCTGTTTCAACTCGTCATAGGTTACGACACCCAGCGCCACCGCATGATGATCGTTGATCAGCGGATCGCCCAGCTCGTCGTTCTTGTAACAGATGTCGAAAATCACGTTCGAAGGCTTCGTTCCCTCCTCGATACCCAGACGCTGGGCCATCGAGCCGGCGATGACGTTACGGACGATCACCTCCAGCGGAATGATCCGCACACGGCGGCACAACTGGTCGCGGTCGTTCAGGGTCTTCACGTAGTGAGTCTTGATCCCCTGCTTGTTGAGATATTCGAAGATCAGGGTCGAGATCCGGTTGTTCAGCACGCCCTTGTTCTCGATCGTGGCCTTTTTGATGTTGTTGAACGCCGTCGCCGCATCCTTGTAGTGAATCAGGATCATATCCGGATCGTCCGTCAGGAAAACCTGTTTGGCCTTACCCTCGTAAAGCATTTCGCCTTGTTGCATAGTGGTTGGTATTTTATAATTGTTATTTTGTTTTCCGGAAATAGTTCACCGCATTCGTGAAGATGTCCTGCACCTTCTCTCCGGCGATGTTCTTAAAGAGGTTCTCCCCGTAACGCTCCGTATGGCCCATCTTACCGAGTATCTGCCCGTCGCGGCTCACGATACCCTCGATCGCATAATACGATCCGTTGGGATTGTACGGGGCTTCGGCCGTCACGCGGCCTTCGGCATCGACATACTGGAACGCCACCTGCCCGTTCTCGAACAGCTCGCGGGCCAGAGGCTCGTTCACGACGAACTTGCCCTCGCCGTGGCTCACGGCGATCGAATGGATATCGCCCACCGAGAAACTCGACAGCCACGGGGAGTTGGTCGTCGCCACGCGGGTCGAAACAATCTGCGACACATGACGGTTGATGTCGTTGCGGAAGAGCGTCGGCGACTCTTTGGTCACCAGGCCCAGCCGTCCGTAGGGCAGCAGGCCCGACTTGACCAGCGCCTGGAAGCCGTTGCAGATGCCCAGAATCAGGCCGCCCCGGTCGAGCAGACGATGTATTTCCTCCGAAATATCCTTGTTGTTCAGCACATTGGCAATGAATTTACCGCTGCCGTCCGGCTCGTCGCCCGCCGAGAAGCCGCCGCAGAGCACGAAGATATGGCACGCAGCGATCGCCTCCTTCATCCGGCGGATCGAGTCGAAAATAGCCTCCGCCGTCAGGTTGCAGAACACCTCGCTGCGCACTTCGGCACCCGCCCGGCGGAAGGCCTTCGCGGTGTCGTAGTCGCAGTTGCTGCCCGGGAATACGGGGATGAAAACCACCGGACGCTCGACCGCCTCGCCCGGATAGGTGAAGCTGCGGAGAGCCGGCATCGCCTCCATGACCGGCGCATGGTTGATTCCCTTATCGGGATAAACCGTCGCAAAGCGTTCGGTATTGGCCCGGTAAAGCTCTTCGAGCGGCATTTTTTCGCCGTTGATCGTGAGCGATTCCTCCGCCTCGGTATGTCCCAGCAACTCGGCGGCCGGGAAATCGAGCGGCTCGGTGCTCTCCACCACGATCGAACCGTAAGAGTTGTCGAACAACGTCGCTTCATCCACCTCGACATCGGCACCGATGCCGTTGCCGAAAGACATCTTGGCCAGCGCTTCCGCCACACCGCCGAAGCCGACGGCATAGCCCGAAACGATCTTGCCGGACTCGATAGCCGAACTTACGAAATCGAAATTCCGCTTCAACGCCCCGGTATCGGGCATATGGTTTTCGAGCGGGGTATGACGCACTAGGTAAATCGAATGGCCCGCCTTCTTGAAATCGGTCGAGATGACGCGTCCGGCATCGACAGTCGTAATACCGAAGGCCATCAGCATAGGCGGGACGTTGATCTGCTCGAAGGTACCGCTCATCGAGTCCTTGCCGCCGATCGAGGGCAGTCCCAGCTCGACCTGCATCTTCAGGGCACCGAGCAGCGCCCCGAGCGGCTTGCCCCACGTACGGGGCGACTTGGTCATGCGCTCGAAATACTCCTGATAGGAATAGCGCATCTTATCGTAGCGGGCACCCGCCGCCACGACTTTGGCCGCAGCGTCCACGACGGCATAGGCCGCACCGTGGTAGGGACTCCACGACGCCAGGAAAGGGTTGTAGCCGAAGGCCATAATGCTGGCCGTATCGGTATATCCGTCCGTCGGCAACTTCTGCACCGACACTTGTGTTTCCGAACGTTGCGTACGACCGCCGAAAGGCAGCAGCACGGTCGAAGCGCCGATCGTAGAATCGAACATCTCGATCAGCCCCTTCTGCGAGAGGACATTGTCGTCCGCCAGGTTCGCAAGCATCTTTTCGCGCAGCGTACCGCCCTTCACCTCGCGGCGGAAAGGATCGCGTTCCTCGACCGCACCGATCGCGGCCTGGGCATAGTGCTTGGCCCCTGCGCTGTCGATGAACTCGCGCGAAAGATCGACCACTAATTTGCCCTTGTTGTACATCCGCATACGGCGCGAGTCCGTCACGTCCGCCACATGGGTCACTTCGATATTCTCCTCGGCGCAGTAGCGCTTGAACTCCTCTTCGGCACTCGCTTCGATCACAACGGCCATACGCTCCTGCGACTCGCTGATCGCCAGCTCCGTCGCATTCAGACCGCTGTACTTGGTCGGCACGCGGTCGAGGTAAATATCCAGGCCGTCGGTCAGCTCGCCGATGGCTACGCTCACACCGCCCGCACCGAAGTCGTTCGACTTCTTGATCAGGCGCGTCACTTCCGGACGGCGGAACAACCGCTCCAGCTTGCGCTCTTCGGGGGCGTTGCCCTTCTGCACCTCACTGCCGCACATTTCGAGCGACTTGTCGGTATGCTCTTTCGACGAACCCGTCGCACCGCCGACACCGTCGCGGCCCGTGCGGCCGCCGAGCAGCAGGACCACATCGCCCGGCACGGGGGACTCCCGGCGCACGTTTTCGGCTTTCACGGCACCGACCACGGCACCGACCTCCAGGCGTTTGGCCACATAGTCGGGATGATACACCTCGCGGACGTGGGTCGTGGCCAGTCCGATCTGATTGCCGTAGCTCGAATAACCGGCAGCGGCCTTGAGGCTGATGACGCGCTGGGGCAATTTGCCGGGCAGCGTTTCGCTTACGGGTTGATAGATATTTCCCGCACCCGTCACACGCATCGCCTGATAGACGTAGGTGCGCCCGGACAGCGGGTCGCGAATCGCACCGCCGATGCAGGTCGCCGCGCCGCCGAAGGGCTCAATCTCCGTGGGGTGGTTGTGCGTCTCGTTCTTGAACATGAGCAGCCACGGCTCTTTCACGCCGTCCACATCCACATCAATCTTGATGGAGCAGGCATTGATTTCCTCGCTCACGTCAATGTTGGGGGTCTGCCCGATTTTCTTCAGGTACTTGCCGCCGATGGTCGCGATGTCCATCAGGTTCATGGGGCGCTCGCGGTCGCCGTAGACGGTTTTGCGCGCCGCCAAATATCGCTGGAACGCCTTCTCGACCGCCGCTTTGCGCACATCCACCGCATCAAGGGTCGTCAGGAACGTCGTGTGACGGCAGTGATCCGACCAGTAGGTGTCAATCATGCGGATTTCGGTCAGCGTCGGGTCACGGTGCTCGGACGCGAAATAATCCCGGCAGAACGCAAGGTCATCGTCATCCATCGCCAAGCCATATTTCTTGACGAACGCATCCACCTCATCGGCATTCATCGCCGTGAAGCCAGTCAGCGTCTCCACATGGTCAGGCGTGTCGTACTGCTGCTGGAGCGTCGTCTTTTCGCCCAAGTCGGCTTCGCGCGCCTCCACAGGGTTGATGACGTGCTTCTTCACGCGCGCCAGCTCATCCGCCGTGAAATCGCCGTCCAGCAGATACACGCGCGCACTGCGCACCGTCGGGCGGGCGCACTGCCCCACCAGCTGGATGCACTCCTCGCAGGACGCCGCGCGCTGGTCATACTGACCCGGCAGGTACTCCACCGCAAAAACCGCCTTCGCGCCATGCGGCAGCTGCGTGTACGTCACATCCACCTGCGGTTCGGAGAACACGACCGGCAGGCACTTCTGGTACAGCGCGTCGTCGACACCCTCGACATCATAGCGGTTCAGCAGGCGCAAACCCGTGACCGTCTTGATTTGCAGAATATGGCGAATTTCCCACAGGAGCTGCTTCGCCTCCACCGCGTAGGGGGCTTTCTTTTCCACATAAATGCGTTTGACGCTCATGAATGGCTCTCCTTTCGTGATGCCAAGGCGCGCTGACCAATGTCGCGGCGCATGTGCATGTCGGTGAAGGTGATTTTGTCCGCCGCCTGATACGCTTTGTCAATCGCAGCTTCGAGCGTATCCGCCGTCGCGGTGACGCCCAGAACGCGTCCGCCCGCGGTGACAATCTGCCCATCGACCAGCTTCGTACCCGCGTGGAAGACGGTCGCGGTTTTGCCTGCTTCATCCAAGCCGGAAATCGGGTAGCCGCTCTTGTAGCTGACCGGGTAGCCGCCGGATGCCAGTACGACGCAGCACGCCGCGCCGGACGCGAATTCAACGGGTGTATCCGCCAGCGTACCGTCCACCGTCGCGCGCATGATGGTCAGCAGGTCGCTTTTCAGCAGCGGCAGCACCACCTGCGTCTCCGGATCGCCGAAGCGGCAGTTGTATTCGATAACCTTCGGGCCTTTGGGCGTCATCATCAGACCGAAATACAGGCAGCCCGTGAAAGTGCGCCCCTCGGCGTTCATGGCGGCAATCGTCGGCAGGAAGATTTCGTCCATGCAGCGCTGCGCCAGTTCGGGCGTGTAGCAGGGGTTGGGGGCAATGGTGCCCATGCCGCCGGTGTTGAGTCCCTCGTCGTGGTCAAGCGCGCGCTTGTGATCCATGCTGGACACCATCGGCTTGACCGTCTTGCCGTCGGTGAACGCCAGCACGCTGACTTCCGGCCCGGTCAAAAATTCCTCGATGACGACCCGCGCGCCGGACGCGCCGAACTTCGCTTCCTTCATCATGGACGCGACGGCTTCCACGGCGCTTTCGCGGTCGGGGCAGATGAGCACGCCCTTGCCGAGCGCCAGACCATCCGCCTTGACGACGATGGGCATATCCGCCGTCTGCAAATACTTGACCGCCTCGTCATAATCGTCAAACGTCTCATACGCCGCCGTCGGAATGCCGTACTTCTTCATCAGGTTCTTCGAGAACACTTTGCTGCCCTCGATAATCGCGGCATTCTTGCGCGGGCCGAACGCGGGAATCCCCTGCTCCGCCAGCGCATCTACCATGCCGAGGCACAGCGGGTCGTCCGGCGCGACGATGACGAAATCCACCTTGTTCTCCGCCGCCCAGCGGACAATGCCGTCCACGTCCGTCGCCTTGAAGGGCAGGCAGGTCGCAATCTGCGCAATGCCGCCGTTGCCGGGCGCGGCGTACAGCGCCGTCACTTCCGGGTTTTCCTTGATTTTCAGCGCGATGGCGTGTTCGCGTCCGCCGCCGCCGACGATGAGTACCTTCATCTTGCTTCCCTGACCTTTCTGAATGCAATCAATGGTGGAACAGGCGCATATGCGTGAAGCACATGACCATATTGTACAGGTTGCAAGCGTCAATCACGTTATCATCGCGAATCGAACCGCCGGGCTGGGCGACGTAGGTCACGCCGGAGCGGTGCGCGCGCTCGATGTTGTCGCCAAACGGGAAGAACGCGTCGCTGCCCAGCGCAACGCCTGTCTGCTGATTCAGCCACGCGCGCTTTTCTTCCTTCGTCAGCGGTTCGGGGCGCTCGGTGAAGAATCGCTGCCAGCGGCCGTCCGCCAGCACCTCGTCCGGCTCGTCGGAGATGAACACGTCAATCGTGTTGTCGCGGTCGGCACGGGCGATTTTCTCCACGAACGGCAACGCCAGCACACGCGGATGCTGCCGCAGCAGCCAGTTATCCGCCTTCTGCCCTGCCAGACGCGTGCAGTGGATGCGGCTCTGCTGACCCGCGCCGATGCCAATCGCCTGACCGTCCTTGGCATAGCAGACGGAATTCGATTGCGTGTATTTGAGCACAATCAGCGCCACAATCAGGTCGCGCTTGGCATCCGCCGGCAGGTCGTGATTCGTGGTCACGATGTCGTTCAGCAGATTTTCATCAATCACAAATTCATTGCGCCCCTGCTCGAACGTGATGCCGAACACCTGCTTGTGCTCAATGGGCGCGGGACGGTAGGAAGGGTCAATCTGAACAATATTGTAATTGCCCTTCTTCTTCATTTTCAGCAGCGCCAGCGCCTCGTCGGTGTAGCCAGGGGCGATGATGCCGTCGGACACTTCGGGCTTAATCAGCCGCGCGGTGCTTTCGTCGCACACGTCGCTCAGGGCAATCCAGTCGCCGAAGGAGGACATGCGGTCTGCGCCGCGCGCACGGGCATAGGCGCACGCCAAGGGCGACAGTTCCTGTTCACCCACGAAATAAATCTTGCGCAGGGTATCATTCAGCGGCAGACCCACCGCCGCGCCCGCCGGGCTGACATGCTTGAACGACGTCGCCGCGGGCAGACCCGTCGCGCGCTTGAGTTCGCTGACCAGCTGCCAGCCGTTGAGCGCGTCAAGGAAGTTGATGTAGCCGGGTTTGCCGTTCAGCACGGTCAGGGGCAGTTCGCCCTGCTCCATATAAATCCGCGACGGCTTCTGATTCGGGTTGCAGCCGTACTTCAATTCCAGCTCTTTCATGCCTCTTCCTCCTGATCATGCTTGTTGATGATGATGGTATCGCTGCTGCCGTCCGCCAAGCTGATATAGGAAACGTACAACGACACCTTGTTGTCCTCATTCAGATTCATCCATGTATCCAGCGCCAGCTGCTCAATGTCGCCGTGCAGCGCCACCTTCTCCGGTTCGCCCGCGAAAGACGGAATCGGATTGCCGTCGCATTGGTAGGTGTGGATGAAATGTCCCTCGCCCGCCTTGGGCTGCGCGTACTCATAGAAATAGCGCAGGACGCTGTTCTCGTCGCCGTCGTCGGACTTGATGATGGACAGCTTGTAAGATGCTTTGCCGTCCGCGACGCGCACCAAGCCGCTGATGCGGGGTGTCCAGTTCGGGCGGTCGTCCTCGAACGTGCGGGTACGCAGCGCGTCCTCGAACGTCTGCCCATTCTGCATGAAGTCGTAGACCGTGTCGGTCTGGTCGCCGTTGGTGACGATGGTATATTCGCCGCCCGGCAGCGCACGGACAGGCGCGTAGATAATCAGATGTGGGTCGGTCATCAGGCTTTCGTCGTGTGCCTTGGTGATGATGCCGTCGTCCGTCTCCTCAAAAATGCGGTTGCGGCTGTTGACGCTGCGCCCCATGATAAAGTAGACAATCACGGCATATTCGCCGCTTTCGTCCACGCCGAGACAGATGCCGCGCCCCGGATAGGTGTTATTGCTCAGCACGTCGTTCAATTCCTGCTTCTTCATTGCTTTTCCTCCCGCTTTTTTGCGATTTCGCCTGCAACCTGCTCCAGCGCCTGCGGCAGCAGAATCCACTCCGCCTGTTCCATCACGCGCCGCTGCAAGATTTCCGGCGTGTCGCCCGGCAGCACTTCAACGGCTTTCTGCGCGATAATATCGCCGCCGTCGGTAATTTCGTTGACAAAATGCACCGTCGCGCCCGTGACCTTCACGCCGCGTTTAAGTGCCGCTTCGTGCACATGGAGTCCATAGAAGCCGTCGCCGCAGAAGGACGGAATCAGGCTCGGATGGATGTTCAAAATCCGGTGGTCATACGCGCGGATGACGTTCTCCGGCAGAATCGTCAGGAAGCCCGCCAGCACGACGACGTCAATCGCGTTTTCGCGCAGCAGCGTCAGCAGACGTTCGCCGTAATTTTCCGGCGCTTCGCCTTTTTCCTTGCGCAGGACAGCATGGGCGATTCCGGCGTTTTCCGCGCGGGTGAGCGCATAGGCGGATGCGTTTGACGCCACGACGAGTGCCAGTTCCGCGGACGGGATTTTGCCCGCCCGTTTCGCGTCGATGATGGCTTGCAGGTTCGTGCCGCCGCCGGAAACGAGGACAGCTGCTCTTACCACAGTTCCACGCCCTTTTCCCCCGCCACGATTTCGCCCAGCACATACGCACCGGGTTCGCCGTTCTGGTGCAGGATAGCAAGCGCCTTGTCAGCATCTTCGCGGGCGACGGTAATCGTCATGCCCACGCCCATGTTGAAGGTGTTGAACATGTCGCGCTCCGGGACGCTGCCTTCGCGGGCAATGAGGTCAAAAATCGGCAGCACGCGCACGTCGCTCTTCTTGATTTTCGCGCAGCAGCCTTCGGGCAGGGA
>OIOG01000315.1_pt1 | contig 11237 bp, 7 predicted proteins | sample 1585471 | NCBI WGS metagenome assembly OIOG01 (sample SAMN02674699, study PRJEB24791) | human gut metagenome, SKBSTL042 | isolation source: stool | host: Homo sapiens | place: USA
CTGGGCACCTCGCTGCCGGAGCTGGTCACCGCCATCACCTCGCTGGCCAAGGGCCACGGTGCGCTGTCGCTGGGCAACGTCATCGGTGCAAACGTGTTCAATCTGGTGCTGGTCAGCGGCGTGTCTGTCACGCTGGCACCCTTCAGCATTCCGCAGAACTCCACCATCGCAGGCATGAACGCCTCTCTGGTGATGGATATCCCGGTGATGTTTGCCGTGATGCTGCTGCTCACCCTGCCCGCGCTGATCAAGGGCAAGCTGAGCCGCCCGCAGGGCATTGCACTGCTGTGCATCTATGCTGCTTTCTGCGCCGTGCAGTTCAGCATCTGATCCAAAGTTTTTATGATCAAAGAACCCCGGAGCGTCTGCGGATGCTCCGGGGTTCTTTTTTACAATAATCATCCCCGGGCGTCCTGCCGGGTGGTGCTGAAATATTCCTTGGGGGTCATGCCGTACTCTTTTTTAAAGGCACGGAAAAAGTGGTTGTAGCCGCCAAAGCCGCTGGTCTTGTACACCTCGGTGATGGGCAGTCCCTGCTCAATGAGGGTGCAGCAGCGGTCCAACCGCGCCTTTACGATGTAGCGGTGCACCGTCTGCCCGGTCTGGCGTTTGAATTCCCGGGCAATATGTTCCCGGGAGACGAAGAACTCCTTCTCCAGCCGTTCCAGCGTCAGCTCCTCGGTAAGATGCGCCTGAATAAACAAAAACACCTCGTCCAGCATCAGGTGGTGGCGGCTGACCGATGCGGTGTGGAACTCCGCATGGATGCAGGCACGCAGCGCCAGCACCACGAACATCTGCAGAATACCGTGCTCGAACACCGCTGCGCCGAACTGGGTGCGCTCCTGCGGGAGCATCAGCAGCTTCCGGGCAAGGTTTTTCAGCAGCATATAGATCTGGCTGTCCGGGCGGACAGCCACCTGCCGGAAGGGCACCACGTTGAAGCTTTTTTCAAGGTCGGTGTCTGCATCCGAAAGCTGCGCCAGCGTCTGGGGGGACAGCTGTACCCGGATAAGCTCCAGCGGGCCGTAGGCACCGGCATATTCCAGCCTGCCGCCCTGACCGGGCTTGAAGATGATCAGGTTCTGCTGTTGGGCGGGCAGCACCACCTCACTGCACCGGAACACACCGCTGCCCCGCATGACCAGAAACAAATCATAATACGCGCCGGAATAAAACTCCCGGACGGCGCTCTGCTCAAAAAAATAACGCTTGACTGTATAGTTCACCAAAAAAACCTCCGTGAAACTGTCATGTGCAACAATTTGTTGTACACAACAGAAAAGTACAACTGTTATAATTGCATAATACATCAATTCGTGATAGTTTTCAATCATTTTTTGGATATGTATTGATGGAAATTTAACGTATAATGCAAAGTGTAGAAAAGAGACTTGTGCGAAAAGTCTCGTGGTTTCACTGTTTTTAAGGAGGATAAAACACAATGGACCAGAAAAAGACCATCCGACCCTTCTCCATGAAGGACAAGATCGGCTATACACTGGGCGATCTGGGCTGCTGCTTTACTGAGCAGTACCGTGCCATGTATCTGTCGATCTTCTACACCCTGATCCTGCAGGTCAACCCCTTCCATGTGGGTATCCTGCTGCTGGTCACCAAGATCTGGGACGCCGTGAACGACCCCATCATCGGCGCGATCGTGGACTCCCGCAAGGCCACCAAGGGCGGCAAGTTCATCCCTTGGATCCGCGCCTTCTCCTTCCCCATGGCAGTGCTGTGCATACTGGGCTTTGTCAATGTGGGCAATATCAACTACGGCCTGCGTCTGGCCTATATGTTCGTCACCTACGTTCTGTACGAGGCACTGTACACCTGCGTCAACGTGCCCTTCGGTACCCTGTCCAGCGTGATGACCGATGATGTCAGCCAGCGCACCGCACTGTCCCGCTACCGCAGCCTTGGCGGCACCATCTTCATGACCGTCATGGTCATGATCGGCCCCCTGTTCCTGTATGTGGACAACAAGCCCGTGGCTGGCCGCTTCCTGATGCTGGCCTGCATCTGCGCTCTGCTGGGTCTGCTGTGCCTGCAGATCACCTGCGTGTGGTGCAAGGAGCGCGTGGAAGTGCCCGAGCGTCCGCAGGGCGAAAAGCTGAACTACCTGCACGTGCTCAAGGAGATCTCTCACAATAAGGCTCTGCTGGGCGTTATGTTCTTCAGCCTCACCGGCATGATCGGTGCTTCTGTGGTCAACGGCCTGAACACCTATCTGTACAAGGACTTCTTCGGCAACGTCAAGATCCAGGCTGTCTCCGGCATGCTGAGCGTGCTGTACGCTGTGCTGTCCTTTGCCATCACCCAGCCTCTTGCCAACAAGTTCGGCAAGAAGGAGTGGTGCTGCATGGGCGCCGGCTTTGCCGCCATCGTGTTCGGCATCCTGTTCTTCTTCCCCGTCCATAACCCCGTGGCCTTCATCGTCATCAACGGTATCTGCTATCTGGGCGCTTCCGGTATGCAGGTGCTGATCTGGGCCATGGTCAACGACGCCATCGACTACCACGAGCTGCAGACCGGCGAGCGCAACGAGGGCATCGTCTACTCCACCTACTCCTTCTTCCGCAAGCTTGCAAGCGCCATTTCCGGCAGCCTGTCCAGCTTTGTGCTGGGTGCCATCGGCTACAACGTGACCGCAGGCGCTGTGCAGACCGCAGGCGTTGTAAACGCTATCTGGAAGAGCTACACCGGCGTCTACTTCCTGGGCTACGGCATTGCAGTTGCCATCCTGTTCTTCGTCTACCCCCTGACCAAGCAGAAGACTGCTGAGATGCTGACCGAGCTGAAGGCTCGCCGCGCCGCAAAGGAGAGCAAGTAAATGAAGATCTTACAGGTTCAGTTTAAAAACCGCAATGGTCACACCCTGCGCGGCATCGTGACCCTGCCCGACACCGAGGGCAAGGTACCCTTTGTGGTGCACCTGCACGGCTTTGCCGGCAGCTGCAGCGGCTACAAGTCCATGTACACCCACCTGTCCCGCGCTTTGGCAGCGCAGGGCATCGGCAGCGCCCGGTTCGATTTCTACGGCAACGGCGAGAGCGACGGCGAGTTCGAGGATATGAGCTTCGACGGCCTGCACACCGACGCACAGGATATCTTTGCATGGGCCGCTGAGCAGCCCTATGTGGACAGCGAAAAGCTGTTCCTCTCCGGCCAGAGCATGGGCGGCTACATTGCCGCTTCCTGCGCACCGGTCATCCAGCCCCACGGCCTGATCCTGCTGTGCCCGGGTGCCGGGATGTGGTTCGGCTGCGCACAGCGTGCCGACGGCGTTGTGCAGACCGGCAGGGACTACACCGACATGGAGGGTCTGTGCTACAAGATGGCCTTTAACTACGAGATGGCCAAGCACCCCGATCCCTTTACCGAGGCCAAGGGCTACAACGGCCCGGTGCTGCTGCTGCGCGCCGACGATGACCGTCTGGTGGACGAGGGCACCTGCAGCCGTTACGCACAGGTGTACACCGCACCCGAGGTGGACACCATTGCAGGCGGCGGCCACAACTTTGCCACGCTGGCAGCCCGTGCCGCCGTGGAGGAAAAGACCGCAGCATTCATCAAAGCAAATCTGTAAAGCAAAGCGTATCTGCAAGGAGGCTTTTGTATGGAAAACGTAATTCTGCAGCCCATCGAGGTGGGCGGACAGACCTTTAAAAACCGCATCATGTTCCCCCCGCTGACCACCGGCTACGAGAAAAACGGCATGATCAGCGAGCAGGACATGGGCTTCTACACCCGTCTGGCAAAGGGCGGCGTGGGCTACATCGTTATGGGCGATGTGGCACCCATCAACAGCTTTTCTCCCACCCCCAAGCTGTTTGATGACAGCCAGATCCCGGCCTTCAAGGCACTGGCCGACAGCGTGCACGCTTACGGCACCAAGCTGGGCATCCAGATTTTCCACCCGGAGTACGATGTGGACGCCATCAACAGCCTGTTCATGCAGAAGAAGTTTGACGAGATGCGTCAGCGCCTGCATCACGACATGATGTTCTTTACCGATGAGGTCAGCGAGGAGATGCTGATGGCCATCATCGATAAGATGTGCGCCTGCGCAGTGCGTGCCCAGAAGGCCGGTGTGGATGTCATTCAGATCCACGGCGACCGCCTGAACGGCTGCCTGTGCTCCACCCGCATGAACCACCGCACCGATAAGTTCGGCGGCAGTCTGGAGAACCGCGTCCGCTTTGCCCGGATGCTGACCCGCGCCATCCGCAAGGCTGTGCCGGATATGGTCATCGACTACAAGCTGTCCATCGTCACCCCGCAGCGCGGCAAGGGCGGCATTGACGAAGCCGACGCCGTGCAGTTTGCCCAGTGGCTGGTGGAGGACGGCGTGGATATGTTCCACGTTGCCCAGGCCAACCACACCGGCAACATGGCCGATACCATTCCTCCCATGGGTGTGCAGCCCTACGGCTTCTTTGTCAAGATCGCCGGGGACATCAAAAAGGCCGTCAATGTGCCGGTCAGCGCCGTGGGTCGTATCGTGGACGCCGACATGGCTGCGCGTGTCATCGAGAGCGGTATGGCTGACATGGTTGCCGTGGGCCGTCCGCTGCTGGCAGACCCCGACTGGGGCACCAAGATCGCTGCCGGGAAGGCCTGCGATATCCGCCGCTGCATCAGCTGCAACAAGGGCTGCACCGATGCCATCCAGAACCGTCAGTTCCTCTCCTGCGTGCTGAACGCGGAGAACGGCTACGAGAACACCCGCAGCATCCAGCCCGCAGCGCAGAAAAAGAAGATCGCCGTCCTTGGCGGCGGCCCTGCCGGTCTGGAAGCCGCCCGTGTGGCAGCGCTGCGCGGCCACGACGTGACCCTGTTTGAAAAGACCACCTCTCTGGGCGGTCAGCTGAACATTGCCTGCGTGCCTCCCCGCAAGGAGGAGATGCGCCGCGCCGCACAGGATCTGATCCACGCGGTCTGCAACGCCGGTGTGCACCTGTGCATGGGTCAGACCCGGACCGCCGAGCAGCTGAAGGACGCCGGTTTCGAGGCCGTCATCAACGCTGTGGGCGCACACAGCGCCGCACCCCGCATCCCCGGCATTGACAGCGTGAACGTTGCCGACGCCTGGAAGGTTCTGGCCGGTGAGCAGCAGGTGTACGGCACGGTTGCTGTCATCGGCGGCGGCATGGTAGGCTGCGAGACCGCAGAGTATCTGGCTGCCCGCGGCTGCAAGGTGTCCGTTATCGAGATGATGGACAAGATCGCCGCAGGCGAGAGCGTCACCATTCTGCCCACCCTGCTGGAAAACTACAAGACCTACGGCGTGGAGCAGTACCCCAGCCACAAGGTCAAGGAGTTCCGCATGGATGCCGTTGTCTGCGAGAACAAGGACGGCGCAGAGGTGACCATCCCCTGCGATTACATCGTGCTGGCCATGGGCGCACGCTCCAACGAATTTGACGCTGCTGCGCTGGAAACTGCCGGTATCCCGGTGTATTCCATCGGCGATGCCGCCGGCAAGGCTGCGGATATCTCCAACGCCATCCGCACCGGTTACGATACCGCTTGCCAGCTGTAAAACAAAAAATCGTTCTATTTGTGGGTCAGAAACATCTGTGGGTGTTTCTGACCCACTTTTTTCACCCTCTCAGGCAAAGCTTTGACGGCGATGACTGAAAGGGTCATGACGCAATGCCTTTTGCAATATTTCCCCCGGTTAAGCCCGGATATAGAAATCCAATGGTAGTTGTGGTAAAATAAGGCATCCGGGAGCGCCGGGCGCTCCGCTGCAACATGAAAAATGGAGGTTTTCTATGAAAAAGACCTATCGCTCGCTCTTTTGCCTGCTTGCAGTGCTGCTGCTCAGCGTCAGCGTGCTGCCCTCTGCTTCGGCGCTGTTTTCCAAAAAGCTTTACTATTATGGCACGGTAGAGGGCGTCAGCCGCACCGTGGAGGGCAAGGTGGAGTCCATTCTGGTTTCTGCGGAAGAGCAGGAAACCTACCAGATGATCGTCACCGACAGCACCGTCTGGCAGGATCATGACGAAAAGACCACCTCTGACCCCGCCACCCTTGCGGTAGGCGAGCAGATCTGCGTGGTGCACGACCCGGCTGTGATGATGTCGCTGCCGCCGCAGTCGGTGGCGTATACCGTCATCCGCAACTTCCCCGCAGGCACGGATCTGGAACAGGAAGCCCGCGATGCCGCCTGCCCGGTGAAGAAGTTCTTCGCCGACACCCGCAAAGCCATTTCGGACTGGTTCTACCAGACCATGCCCATCTGAGCGTAACGTTCCTTCTATAACGCAAAAAATCTGCTGCCCCGCACCGGATGCCAGAGCGTCCGGGCAAAGGGGCAGCAGATTTTTTATGCAAGGTTATGCGGCGTTTTGCGGCAAAAACGCTGTATACCGCTATTTATTTTCGGGGGGGGGTAACGCGGAAGCGCTTCACCACCTGTTCCAGTGCGCTGATATCCACAGGCTTGGACAGATGCTCGTCCATGCCGGCTTCCTTGCTCTTTTGCATATCCTCAAGGAAGGCGTTTGCCGTCATGGCAAGGATGGGAATGGTTCTGCCCAGCGGGTTTTCACCGCTGCGGATGCGGCGGGTGGCTTCCAGACCATCCATCACCGGCATCTGGATATCCATCAGGATCATGTCATAATCGCCGGGCTTGACGCTGGCAAAGGCATCCACGATCTCCTGACCGTTGGGGCAGATGGTGCAGCTTGCGCCTTTTGTTTCCAGCAGCATCTGCAAGATCTCGGCGTTGATGGCGTTATCCTCGGCGCAAAGGAACTTCATGCCGGACAGGGGAGAGGTGGTCTCTTCTTCCTCCGGGAGCGCCTGCGCCTTTTGCACCGTGTCCGCTTCGGTATCAATGGGGAATTCCAGCACCACCTCAAAGCGGGTGCCCTTGCCGGTGGCACTCTCCACGCTGATGGAGCCGCCCATCAGGTCTATGACGCTCTTGGTGATCGCCATACCCAGACCCGTGCCCTGCACCTTGTTGATGCCGGATTTTTCCTCGCGGGTAAAGGGGTCGAAAAGGGTCTTTTGGTAGTCTGCGCTCATGCCGATGCCGTCATCCTGCACCACAAAGCGGTACCGGGCGTAGTGCTCGTTCCGGGGCAGCTCTTCCACCTCGAACCGGATATGCCCGCCGGTGGGCGTATACTTGACTGCGTTGGAGAGAATATTCATCAGCACCCGATTCAGACGGTTGGGGTCTGCCAGCACGTTTTCGTGCTGCAGATGGGTGTTTACCGTAAAGGTCTGGCGGCGCTGGCCTGCCTGCTGGCGGATGATGCTGTCCAGCTGGCTGATCTGCTGGGGCAGGTTCATCTTTTCCACATTCAGGGTGGTCTTGCCGCTCTCGATGCGGCTCATATCCAGAATATTGTTGATGATGCCCAGCAGCAGCTGACCGGAGCTTTCCAGCTTGCCCAGATGCTCGGCAAGCTTTTCCGGCTCGTGCAGCTCGTTTTTCATCAGGGTGGTAATGCCAATGATGGCGTTCATGGGGGTGCGGATATCGTGGCTCATATTGGAAAGAAAGTCCGTCTTGGCTTTGCTGGCGCGCTCAGCGGACTGTAACGCCTCTGCGGCAGCATCCTGCGCCCGCCGCATCTCGTCGTTGGCCTGCGTCAGCTGGATGTTATACTGCTCCAGACGGAGGTTCGTCTCTTTTTCGGCCCGCAGCTCCCGCTGCTGCTTTTCCCGCAAAAGGAACCAGCCAGCAATGACTGCCATGATCGAAAACACCGTTGCAAAGCCTACAATAACGACCATGACGATATTGACCAGCTTCTGCGTGTTCACGGCCACATATTCTGCCGGAACAAGGAACGCCAGCGTCCACTGGGCGTTTTCCATCTGCTTCAGGGCGTAGTAATACTCAGTCCCGTCCAGCACGGCGTTGGAATAACAGGAGCCTGTGCGGTCAAGCCGCTCCTTTGCCTCCGCAAAGGAAGAACCGTGCAGATAGGACATCTGGGAGAGCACGGTGTATACGTTATGCCCCTTCAGCAGCTCGGTATCATTGGCGTTGAACAGCTTGAAGCCGTTGTTGTCCAGCACATAGACGCTGTTGTTATTTTCGTAGGCGTCGCAGCGGAAATTATCGTTCAGCTGGGTCATACTCTGGGCGATGCCAAAGTAGCGCAGGGTGATCTCTTTCTCTCCGCTTTGCAGTGTAATGGGGGTGGGGAGCTGTTTCAGGAACACCATCCGGGAGTCGTCCACGGTCAGCGAATTGGAAACATAGCTGACCCGCTGCGGCGCGTTTTCCAGATAGTTCATTTCCCGCAGCAGACCCGTGTGGCCATACTCGGTATAATAACGCCCGGCAGCATCCACGGCGATCAGTTCAATCTGTTTTTCATGGTAATTGGAAAGCTCCGACAGCTTTTTCAGATAGCGGTAGAGATCGGTATCAGTCACCAGCGGAGTATAGTACAAATAATTGCATTGTACATTCACCTCGTCCCAGTGGTTGTCGATCACATCCTCCAGACTGTGGAACATCTGGTGGGTGACCTCTTCCATCTGGCTCAGCCGCTCGTGGTAGACAAGGTTCTGGATGTAGGTCTGGCTCATGATAAAAAGGGTCAGGATGACCGCAACAATGACAAAGCCGGTGCCCCAAAGCAGCTTTTGGTATTTTTTCTTGTTCACATCCAGTATCTCCTGTCTGTTCTGTTTAATTCCATGCGGTGTCTGCCCGGCTGATGGTGGTGTATCCGCCAAAGAAAGCTTTTGCGGCATCCATGCCCACCACGCCGCTGTCTGTCACCGTTGCTTCGGCAGCCAGCTGGTCGCTCACACCGCAGATAGCAACCTGATAGGTCTTGCCCGCCTCCGGCTGCACCGGGCTTACCAGCACATAGGGGTAGCCCTTGCCGTTGCCGTAGGCATCGTAACCAGAAGCCAGCAGGTCGTTGATCTGCTGACCGGTCAGGCTAACGGTCTGGATAGTGCGGTTCCAGCCGGTGGGCAGGATGGCCGAAAGGTCGTAATCCGTAATGCCCTTGGCGTACAGCTTGGCGGCTACGCCGTGGTGGTTCTGCTCGGTGGGGTTGCCGGGGATCCATGTGCTCAGCGAGACCAGCGCAAGGTCGCTGCCGGTGGCCTGTGCAAAGCAGCGGCCTACCAGCATGGCGCAGTCCTGCTGCGAAAGCTCCTCCGTAACGGTAGTGATGACATCCGGGGTGTTGTTCACCACGCTATCCTGATCCTCGTCCAGCTGACGGATCACATCTTCCATGGTAGCGTTGCCCTTGATGAAGTCCAGCATCTTAAGGCCGGTGGTCACGATGGTGTTTTCCCAGCCGGAATAGATAAAGGGCGCGGTGTTGCCTGCATTCAGGGCATCGGCGATGTCGGCATAGTAGGTGCCGTCCGCTTTTGCGTCCTTGAAGGGCAGCAGGCTGCTTTTCAGCGCCGTTGCGGGCTGCAGAGCGCTGGTGCCTGCAACGGTGGAAAGCACACGCATCACCTTGAGCGCATCTTCCAGCTTCTGGGGGTTCTGTTTCAGCTTTTTATTCAGACCGTAGAAACGGTTCACATTCAGCACAAAAACGTTCTGGGTGCCGTCCTCCGAGAGAAACGGCATCAGCCCAAATTTATCGGCGTTGCCGTCTGCCTCCACAATGCCGTTGGTGTTTCCGATCAAAAACAGGGTGTTCCCCTCGGCCATCCTCTGCCGGGTTACGTTGTCGTCAAGAGCATCGCCGGAGTCGTTCAGCATCCCGATGTCCTTCCACTTTTTGACATACGCCATGGCCTGCATCATGCCGGGGGTGTTGCTGACGTTTGCCTTGCCGGAAAGATAATCCTTCTGCCACAGTCTGCCATCCAGCGTGCCGAGGAAATCGGCATCTGCAATGTTGCACAGATACTGGAAACCATAGCCCGGATACTGGATCTGTGACAGGCAGAGATCGACCCCGGCTTCCTTGGCCTTTGCAGCCAGCACTTCCAGTTCAGCGAAAGAATTGGGCAGCTCCCAGCCGTGTTCCTGCAGCAGGGTCTTGTTGTAGGTGATGCCGTAGCAGTTGTAGGTCGAGGGCAGCAGGTAGATGGCACCGTTGTCGAACACGTCCTGCAGACGGGACTCCACATAGTTATCCGTAAAATCGTAGCCGGAAAGGTCCAGCAGTTTGTCGGAGACCAGATCAATCTGGGGATCGTAGTAGGTCAAGGTGCAGACGTCCGGCAGGTCGCCCGCCGCAAACATATTCTGCAAACAGGTGGTGGTGTTATCGCCGCTGTAGGGCACGACCTCGATGTTCACTTCCGGGTAAACGCTGTGCACCTGCTCAATAAAGGCTTCTACCTCTTTATAAGGTGCCATAAAGGTGATGGCTTCGTGCGCATCTGTTTCAGCCTTTCCGCCGCTGCAGGCGGTCAGCGCTGCCGTGGCAGCTGCAACGCCGCAAGCCTGCAAAAAGGAGCGGCGGGAGATCTTTTTCATCATATAAATATACCTCCCTCACATTATCGGAAAGTGCAGTAGCGCAGTGCTGCCCTAGCTATTCTTACACATCCCATAGGAATCCACACACCCGCAGCCTGTCCGCATGGGCTTTGCGCCGAGCTTCCATAAAATAACATTATTATTGTACCATTGCAACAAAAGTGTTTCAAGTTGTTTTTGAAGGCTTTTACATACGAAAGTACTTTTTATATCTGATTCTGCCTTTTGCATGGCATAAAATGCAAAACGACCTATTGAGGAAATAATCGTAGATGGTTAGCATGAATGGAAAAAATGTGCAGGCTCATCATCAACACTAAACCACCCAGTGTGAAGAAGAGCTTTTCACATCCGGCGGCTGCGTGGATCAGCTGCTGCCAAAGGCCCTTTTTCTGCATAAACAAGATCCAGCCCATAGAGGCAATGTAGGTCATGCCGACACCGAGATGACTGAGCATTATCTCCATGTTCTACAACACCGGCACCCGGCTGGGGCTTATCCACGAAACAAGTCATCGAAAAACTGAAACTGCTGACTGATGCGGAGTTTGCCGAGCTGGAATTTCCCCCGAACTGACTTTTGCCGCCTGCGGGCGGCGTACATAAAGTATTTTGTTCTTCCAAAAGATATGCTATAATCAAATTAGACAAAATTCCTCTCTTCAAGCGATTTCTCCGCAATTTTCCTGTGGCTCTGCTCGTATCAAAAATAAGGGACTGAATTTTAATTGTCAGAACGGAGGAACCATTATGGCAATCTTTGAAAAGACCATCCGAAACAAAAACTTTG
>OIOG01000318.1_pt1 | contig 11187 bp, 7 predicted proteins | sample 1585471 | NCBI WGS metagenome assembly OIOG01 (sample SAMN02674699, study PRJEB24791) | human gut metagenome, SKBSTL042 | isolation source: stool | host: Homo sapiens | place: USA
AATGTTTGTGGGCATGGGCGCTTCCAAGGTGCGTGACCTGTTTACCCAGGCCAAGGAGAAGGCCCCCTGCATCGTGTTCATCGATGAGATCGACGCCATCGGCCAGAAGCGCAACAGCGGCCAGCTGGGGGGCAACGATGAGCGGGAGCAGACCCTGAACCAGCTGCTGACCGAGATGGATGGCTTTGAGAACAACAACGGCGTCATCATTCTGGCCGCCACCAACCGCCCGGAGTCTCTGGACCCGGCCCTCACCCGCCCCGGTCGCTTTGACCGCCGGGTGCCCGTGGAGCTGCCCGACCTCAAGGGCCGCGAGGAGATCCTGAAAGTCCACGCCAAAAAGATCGCACTGGCCCCGGGCGTGGATTTCAACACCGTGGCCCGGATGGCCTCCGGCGCTTCCGGCGCGGAGCTGGCCAACATCGTCAACGAAGCTGCCCTGCGGGCGGTCCGCGCGGGCCGCAAGAGCGTGACCGAGGCCGACCTGGAAGAGAGCATCGAGGTGGTCATTGCCGGCTATCAGAAGAAGAATTCCATCCTCACCGACCACGAAAAGTGCATCGTGGCTTACCACGAGATCGGCCATGCCCTGGTGGCAGCCCTGCAGAACCACTCCGCCCCGGTGCAGAAGATCACCATTATCCCCCGCACCTCGGGTGCGCTGGGCTACACCATGCAGGTGGATGAGGGCAACCATTATCTCATGAGCAAAGAGGAGCTGGAAAACAAGATCGCCACCCTCACCGGCGGACGTGCCGCCGAGGAAGTGGTGTTCCACTCCATCACCACCGGTGCTTCCAATGATATCGAACAGGCCACCAAGCTGGCCCGCGCCATGCTGACCCGCTACGGCATGAGCGATGAGTTTGACATGGTGGCACTGGAGACCGTCAACAACCAGTATCTGGGCGGCGACACTTCCCTTGCCTGCTCTGCCCAGACCCAGTGTGAGATCGACCAGAAGGTGGTGGAGCTGGTCAAGGCCCAGCACGCCAAGGCTGTGCAGATCCTGACCGACAACCGCGCCAAGCTGGATGAGCTGGCACAGTATTTGTACCAGAAAGAGACTATCACCGGCGAGGAGTTCATGGAGATCCTGAACCGGGAACCGGCACAGGCCCAGTGACCCCGGCGGCAGAGCTGCCAAAAATTTTTTTTAGCCTGCTGCAATAATCCCGCCGCCGCATCCGTTTATAAGACAGATGCGGCGGTTTTGTATTACACCGCATGGCAGACCATGGTTTTCCACAAAACAAAAATGTGCGGTGCAAAACCGCCGTCAACGGAGGTATTCCAAATGAAACTGAACCATAAATTTGTCCGTACCGTCACCACCACCGCTGCAGTGCTGGGTGCTGCCGCCATGCTGAGCGTGGGCGCATTTGCCGCAGAGGCAGACATCAACGACCCTGCTGCCGCAGGCTATCTGCCCCCGCAGGAGCAGATGGTGCAGGGGGATATCGCCCTGCACAGCGCCGATGTGGCGATCGGCGAAAAGGACCCCACCTACGGCGGCTACGGCGCACCGGAGGGAAACCCCATTCAGGGCAATATCATGCTGATCTCCGGCGATGAGCTGGCCGCCCCGTCCGCAGATGCAGCGGCGAAAAAGAGCGAGGCCCGTTACACCGTCAAGGGCCTGTTCGGCAGAGAAGTGCTGTACACTGCCCGCCAGAAGGACAGTGTGCTGACGCTGGATGTGCCCGCCGGTTCTGCTACTTTCCGCACCACCGTGCAGGACATGCAGACCCTGCTGAACGAGGGTGTGAGCACGCTGGTGGTCCAGACCGAGAAGGGCTCCACCACCCTGAACCTGTCTCTGCTGGTGGAGGGCCAGAAGGGCACCGACCGCGTGGTGCTGCGCCGACTGGGCGAAAACACCTTCCTCACCGTGGGCCTGCGCTGCCGCCGCGATTTGATCGTGGGGCGCTGACCGCTGAGATCAAATGATGAAAGGGCTGCTGCACGCGGGGATGTGCAGCGGCCCTTTTTGCGCTTTTCTGTTAAGTTTTTGAAAATTTGCGCAGATGTCTTTGCAAAGTCTGCCGGGAGATGTTATAGTTAAATTGAAACAGTATGCATTCCCGATAGAAAGGAAAAAACGCCATGGAGCATTTTGTGGAGTTTGAGGACGTTTGCAAATACTACCAGACCGGCAGTGTGAAGATCGCCGCCGCAGACCACCTGAATTTCTATGTGGATAAGGGCGAGTTCTGCATCATCGTGGGGCCCTCCGGCGCAGGCAAGACCACCCTGCTGAACATCCTTGGCGGCATGGACAGCTGTGACGAGGGCAACGTCTGGCTGGACGGCCAGAATGTGAGCCACTTTACCGCCAGAGAGCTCACCACCTACCGCCGGTACGATGTGGGCTTTGTGTTCCAGTTCTACAACCTTGTGCAGAACCTGACCGCACTGGAGAACGTGGAGCTGGCCAGCGAGATCTGCCGCGACCCGCTGGACCCCGCCGAGACCTTGCGCAGCGTTGGTCTGGGCGAGCGGCTGAACAATTTCCCAGCGCAGCTTTCCGGCGGCGAGCAGCAGCGGGTGTCCATTGCCCGCGCACTGGCCAAAAACCCCAAGCTGCTGCTCTGCGACGAGCCCACCGGTGCACTGGATTACAAGACCGGCAAGCAGGTGCTGGCCCTTTTGCAGGATACCTGCCGCCGCACCGGCCGCACGGTGATCGTTATTACCCACAACACCGCCCTGACGGCGATGGCAGACCGCATCATTCAGGTGCGCAGCGGCAAGATCGTCTCCAATCAGGTCAACGAGCATCCTGTGCCGGTGCAGGAGATTGAGTGGTGAGAGCTGTGCTGAAAAGTTATCGTAAAAACATCCTGCGGGAAATGAAGGACAACCTGAGCCGCATGGTCTCGCTGTTCGGCATCGTAGCGCTGGGCGTGATGATGCTGACCGGCCTGATGAGTTTTGCGCCCAGCATGCGCATCGCCGGGCAGAAATACTACGTGCAGCAGAACGTGTTCGACCTGCGGGTGCTGTCCACGCTGGGCCTTTCGGAGGAGGACATTGCCGCCATTGCCGCCGTGGACGGCGTGGAGGCTGTGCAGCCGGTGAAATATCAGGACGTGGAGGCCCAGTGGCAGGGCCAGAGCGAGACGGCGGTGGTGCGCCTGCAGCAGCTGCCCGCCGACCCCGGGGCCGACACGGCAGAAAATATGAACCGTCTGGTGCTGCTCTCGGGCCGGATGCCTGAGGCCCCGGACGAGTGCGTGGTGCATGTGATGGGCTACGGCGACCCGGTGGAACCGGGCACGGTGCTCACCCTGCCGGAGGACACCGAACATGTGAACCGGAAGCAGTTCACGGTAGTGGGCACCGTGCAGGACCCGCAGCATTTTTCCACGGACAAGGAGAGCAGCACCGCCGGTGACGGCCAGCTGGATGATATTGTGTTCCTGCCGGAGGGCAGCCTGACCACGGATTATTATACGGCGTGCTATCTCAAAGTAAAAAATGCCGGCCTGTATGATAATTACTCGGACGCGTATCAGGCAGCAGTGGATGACACAGCCGCAAGGGTAAAGGCCATCAGCGGCGCACAGTGCACGGCCCGGCGGGCGGAGCTGATCGAGGATGCCAGTGCAGAGCTGGCCGATGCCCGGGCCGAGTACAACGACAAAAAAGCCGAAGCAGACCGTCAGTTTGCGGAGGCAGAGCAGCAGCTGGCCGATGCACAGGCACAGCTGGACAGCGCCAAAGCCCAGCTGGACGCGGGCGAAGCGGAGCTTGCCGCCAACAAAAAGGCTCTGCCGGACACCATGCAGGGCGGTGCGGACGAGCTGGTGAGCGGCGAGGAACAACTGCTGGAATTTGAGGATCAGCTGCAGCAGATCGAGATGCTGGTGAACCTGAAAAAGGTGGCCGACCCGCTGCTGGGCTATGCCGAAACGGCTCTGCACAACGCGCAGAAGGCGCTGGACGAGGCCGAGCCCGCCGACGAGGAATACACCGACCTGCGGGATGCCCTGCAGAAGGCGCAGGATGCTTACGACAACATCAGCGGCCAGCTGAACGGCTATCAGGCCCAGCTGGACGAGGGCAAGCGCCAGATGTATGCACAGGGGCTGATCTCTTCGCCCAGCCTTTCCAACGAGCAGCTGGTGACTGAGGCAAAGGCAGCACTGCGCCAGATGAAGGTAAAGCTTCTGCAGGGGCAGCTGCAGCTCACCACCGGCACGGCCACAGCCTACACCCAGTTTGATGCGGCTCGCACCCGGCTGGACGAAGGCTGGCAGCAGTACAACGACGGCGTGCAGCAACTGGCCGATTCCCGCGCGGAGTACGAGAGCCGGAAGGCCGAAGCCGAACAGCAGCTGGCCGACGGCCTTGCCCAGCTGAACGATGCCGAGGAGCAGGTGAGCCAGATCAAGAGCGGCGAGTGGTATGTGCTGGACCGCACCTCCACCATGAGCTGCGTCACCTTTGCCCAGTACGCCGACCGCATGGACGCCATTGCCCGGGTGTTCCCGGTGTTCTTCTTCCTTGTGGCGGCGCTGGTGGCTACCACCACCATGACCCGCATGGTGGACGAGAACCGCCTGCAAATGGGCACCTTAAAGGCGCTGGGCTACTCCAACTTCAGCATCGCGGGCAAGTATTTGTTCTACGCGTTGCTTGCCACTATTCTGGGCAGCATCGTCGGCATGGTGGTGGGCTTTGTGGTATTTCCCATCATTATCTGGAACGCCTATCAGCTGGTGTTCACCCTGCCCACCTTCACCCTGCACTTCTACCCGGGCATGGCAGCTGCCAGCGTGGGCATCAGCGCCGCTGTCATCGGCTTTGCCACATGGTTCGCCTGCCGTTCCAGTCTGGCTGAAAAGACCGCAGCGCTGCTGCTGCCCCGGGCCCCGGTGGCGGGCAAACGCATCCTGATGGAGCGCATCACCCCGCTGTGGTCCCGGATGTCCTTCTCCCAAAAGACCACCGCCCGCAACCTGTTCCGGTATAAAAAGCGGTTCTTCATGACCGTGCTGGGCGTGGCGGGCTGCACCGCGCTGCTGCTCATCGGCTTTGGCATTCAGGATTCTCTGCTGCCCATCGTCACAAAGCAGTCTACGGAGCTGACCCACAACGATATGTCCATCACCCTCAGCGACCCCAAAGCCCTGACCATGGAGCAGGGGCTGGCAGAGGAGCTGGACGGCAACAGCGCCGTGCAGAACTGGGGCGCGGTGTATACCAAATCCACTACCATCTACAATGCCGAAGGCGAGAGCGCCAGCGTGAGCATCGTGGCTGCCGCCAAGGACAGCGACCTGACCCGCTACGTCACCTTCCGCACCCGCAAGGGACACAAGGCCATCAGCTTTGACAGCGGCAGCGCCATCCTGACCGAAAAGACCGCCGAGAATCTGGGTCTGCACACCGGCGATACCTTCTGGGTGGAAAACGCCGAGGGCACCCGGGTGGAACTGACCCTGACCGGCATCACGGAAAACTATATGTTCACCCGGCTGTACCTCCCCCGCGCACAGCTGGAAAGCCTGCTGGGCACGGCGGAGATCCCGTGGAACACGGTCTACGGCCAGACAAGTTGCACCGATGCTGCCGGGTACAACGCCCTGCGCACCGACCTGCTGGACTGCAACTATGTCAGCAGCATCAGCTTTACCGAGGACACCACCGAACTGTTCGATAACCTCATCGTCAGTCTGGGCTATGTGGTGGTGCTGATCATCATCTGCGCGGCGGCGCTGGCGGCAGTGGTGCTGTATAACCTGATCAGCGTCAACCTTGGCGAGCGCAAAAAGGAGCTAGCGACCATCAAGGTGCTGGGCTTCTACGATCAGGAAGTGTACCGCTACATCTTCCGCGAGATCGAGCTGCTGGCACTCATCGGCTCCGGCGTGGGTCTGGCACTGGGGGTGCCGCTGCACAAGTTCATTGTGTTGACCGTGGAGATGGATCAGCTCATGTTCATTCGCACCATTGCGCCCCGCAGCTACCTGCTGGCGGTGGCGCTGACCATGGTGTTTACCGTGGTGGTCTGCTTTGTGATGCGGCGGCACGTCCGGCGCATCAGCATGGTGGAAAGCATGAAGGCCCCGGAGTAATGTTTACAGCACATTCATAAAATAAGCATAATTTCGTAGGATTTTTCGGGTATCATAAAATCACCGGGAGGGGGAGAGCCGCAAGCCCCCTCTCAGGGACATGATTCCTCCTATACCCCAAACCAAATACCGCAAAAGGCCGCGCCTTGTCTGAACCAGCAGATGAGACGCGGTCTTTTGTGTGTAGGATGCGTCTGCAGTGCACCGGCAGAGGAGATCGTTTTTGCCAAACTGTGCAAAAAATACGGGCAGCACAGGCGGATATATCATGCAAAAAATACATCCTTGAAAAAAGCGGAATTAACCTATTGACAAACCGGGTAAAAGAGAATATAATGCAAACATCCAATCCACCAGTCTTGTAGGGAAATGAAACAGAGGTTCCCCGGCGGGCGGAGACCATAGAGGGATGGAAAAGTTTTACCGGAAGGAGGGCACAAAGATGAAGCTGATCTGGAAAGAACTGCTGCACGCGAATTATCGCTGTGGGCGAATGCATACCCACCGGGCACCGGCATCGGATGTGTACTGTATGTTGCCCTCGGCTGCGCGAATGTGTACCCGAATGTGACAGCAGCTCCGGTAGACCACACTGCCCGGTGCGCCTTTGAAAACGCATCGGGATTTTTTACACACAATAATAATACTATTAGTATATAAATAGAGGTAAATAACAATGTCTGAATATAAATTTGAGACCCTGCAGCTTCATGTCGGTCAGGAGCAGGCCGACCCCGCCACCGATGCCCGTGCGGTGCCCATCTATCAGACCACGTCTTATGTGTTCCGCAACAGCCAGCACGCCGCAGACCGCTTTGGTCTGGCCGATGCAGGCAATATCTACGGCCGTCTGACCAACTCCACGCAGGATGTGTTCGAAAAGCGCATTGCAGCGCTGGAGGGCGGCGTGGCAGCACTGGCTACCGCTTCCGGTGCAGCTGCCATCACCTACACCATTCAGGCACTGGCACAGGCCGGTGACCACATCGTGGCACAAAAGACCATCTACGGCGGCAGCTACAACCTGCTGGCACACACCCTGACCCAGTTCGGCGTCAACACCACCTTCGTGGATGCCCACGACCTTGAACAGGTGGAAGCAGCCATCCAGCCCAATACCAAGGCTGTGTATCTGGAAACGCTGGGCAACCCCAACAGCGACATCCCGGATATCGACGCCATTGCAGCCATCGCCCACAAGCACGGCCTGCCGCTGGTCATTGATAACACCTTCGGCACCCCGTACCTCATCCGTCCCATCGAGCACGGCGCAGACATCGTGGTGCACTCTGCCACCAAGTTTATCGGCGGCCATGGCACCACGCTGGGCGGCATCATCGTGGACAGCGGCAACTTCGACTGGAAGGCCAGCGGCCGTTACCCCAACATTGCTGCCCCCAACCCCAGCTACCACGGCGTCTCCTTTGCGGATGCCGCAGGCCCTGCCGCTTTCGTCACCTACATCCGCGCCATTCTGCTGCGTGATACCGGCGCTACCATTTCCCCCTTCAACGCCTTCCTGCTGCTGCAGGGCACCGAGACGTTGAGTCTGCGCATCGAGCGTCATGTGGAGAACACCAAAAAGGTGGTGGAGTTCCTTGCCAACCACCCGCAGGTGGAAAAGGTGAACCACCCCTCGCTGCCGGGTCACCCGGATCACGCTCTGTACCAGAAGTATTTCCCCAACGGCGGCGCATCCATCTTTACCTTTAACATCAAGGGTGGCCGCGAGGAAGCCTTTACCTTCATCGACAACCTCAAGATCTTCTCTCTGCTGGCCAACGTGGCGGACGTGAAGAGCCTTGTTATCCACCCGGCCTCCACCACCCACAGCCAGCTGACCGACGCCGAGCTGGCCGAGCAGCAGATCTACCAGAACACCATCCGCCTGTCCATCGGCACCGAGCACATCGATGACATCCTTGCCGATCTGGAAGCCGGTTTCGCAGCCGTCCGCGGCAAGTAACTAGCGATTCTCTTTCCCGCAAGGGGAGTGTGATCTTCCTTTTATTCCTGTCCAAGCCTCCATAAGCGTACGACAAGACCCCCGGCGCCCGCCGGGGGTCTTGTCATCATAAAAAAAGTGGTTCAGAAACGTCTGTGGGCGTTTCTGAACCACAAATTATATTGCCGTTTTTCCGATTAGCGGCCGATCAGCAGGTCGCGGCGGCAGCGCAGACCCACAGAGAGGGTGGCGCTGCTGCCCAGATGCCGCAGGGTGACGCGGGTACCGGACTTCTGTCCCTCGCACAGCAGCGAGAGGTTCAGGGTGGTGGTGTTCTTCTCGGTCACCACCACCAGCGTTTTCACGCCGCTGGCCTGCAGCGCCTGCATATCCTCGATGGTGGTGCGGAAGGTAGCCACTTCGGCGGGGACGTCCAGCGTCAGCACGCCGTCCTTCTGGCGGGCAGTGTACAGCAGCTGCTTGCCCAGCAGACCCTTGACGGTGTAGCGCGCCTCGGTCTTTGCGGTGTCGGCCAGCTCGTCACCGGAGATCAGCATGATGTTGCCCTGAATGGGGTTGCCCTCCGGGGCACCGTAGCCGCCGTAGCTGGGGTCTTTTTCGCCCACGGCAACGTCGGCACTGTGCAGTGCAATGTCACCCTGCACCATCTGCTCCTGCGGGGGCAGATAGCCCTCCACGCAGGTGGGATCCACCTCGGCGGCAAAAGCGCCCACGCTCAGCATGGCGGCGGCACACACCGCCACAGCGGCACAGCTCAGGGTACGGACAAACTTTTTGTTCAGCATCTTCATAGGAAATACCTCCTGAAAACGGCAGCCGCAGGGACTGCCTTTGTTTTTTGCATCATAATCGTTTTTTAAACCATGGTTCAGCTGCGGCGCATCCACAATGGAAAACCGCCGTATCTGCTCTATAAACGGATACGGCGGCCGGATTATTGCAAAAGATTCAAAAATTTTTATTTTCAGGAATTTTCCGGTTTGTTTTCGGTGTCATCGCGGTTGAGGATATCCATGAATTCCTCGCCGGTGATGGTCTCCTTCTGGTACAGATACTGTGCCAGTTCGTCCAGCTTTGCGCGGTTCTCGGTCAGGATGCGGATGGCCTTTTCGTGCTGGGTCTTGACCAGCTCTACCACCTTCCGGTCGATCTCGCACTGGGTCTGGGCACTGCAGGCCAGCGAGGTATCGCCGCCCAGATACTGGTTGTTCACGGTTTCCAGTGCCACCATGTCAAATTCATCACTCATGCCGTAGCGGGTCAGCATGGCACGGGCAAGCTTTGTAGCCTGCTCGATATCATTGGACGCGCCGGTGGTGATGGAGTTGAAGGCTACTTCCTCGGCAGCGCGGCCGCCGGTCAGGGTGGCGATCTTGTTTTCCAGCTCGGCCTTGTTCATCAGGTAGTGGTTGCCCTCGTCCACCTGCATGGTGTAGCCCAGTGCGCCGGAGGTGCGGGGGATGATGGTGATCTTCTGCACCGGGGCAGAGTTGGACTGCTTTGCTGCCACAAGGGCGTGGCCGATCTCGTGGTAGGCTACAATGCACTTTTCGTGGTCGGTCAGGATGGAGTTCTTCTTCTGGTAGCCGGCAATGACCACCTCAATGCTCTCCTCAAGGTCGGCCTGGGTCACGCTCTTGCGCCCTGCCCGCACGGCACGCAGGGCGGCTTCGTTTACAATGTTGGCAAGCTCTGCGCCGGAAGCACCGGAGGCCATGCGTGCCACGGTGTTGAAGTCCACACCCGGGGCGATCTTTACCTTTTTGGCGTGTACTTTCAAGATCTCCTCGCGGCCCTTCAGATCGGGCAGCTCCACGGGCACACGGCGGTCGAACCGGCCGGGACGGGTCAGAGCAGGGTCGAGGGAATCCGGGCGGTTGGTAGCCGCCAGAATGATGACGCCGGTGTTGCCCTCAAAGCCGTCCATCTCGGTAAGCAGCTGGTTCAGGGTCTGCTCGCGCTCATCGTTGCCGCCAAACTGGCCGCTGTTGCGCTTCTGACCAATGGCGTCGATCTCATCAATGAATACGATGCAGGGCGCTTTTTCCTTGGCCTGCTTAAACAGGTCGCGCACCTTGGAAGCACCCATGCCCACGAACATCTCCACGAACTCCGAACCGGAGATGGAGAAGAAGGGAACGTTGGATTCGCCTGCCACGGCCTTGGCCAGCATGGTCTTGCCGGTGCCCGGAGGGCCTACCAGCAGAATGCCCTTGGGCATGGAAGCACCGATCTCTTCATACTTCTTTGGGTCGTGCAGATAATTGACGATCTCCTGCAGGTTCTCCTTGGCCTCGTCCTCACCGGCAACGTCCGCAAAGCGGATGCCGTGGGTGGACTGCACATAGACCTTTGCATTGGATTTGCCCGCGCCGCCGAACATCATGGCACCCGGGCCGCCGCCTGCCTTTTCCATCAGCTTTTTGTTCATCTGGTTGCCGATGAAGCTGAACAGCAGAATGGGCAGCACGAACCACAGCAGAAAGCTGAGCACCGGCGAACCCTGCTCCACGATCTCGCTGGAGAACTGCGCGCCGGCATCGTACAGGCGCTCGGTCAGGCCGGGGTCGTTCATCAGGCCGGTCTTGTAGATCTGCTTGTTGTCCTTATCCGTAAAAATGATCTGGTTAGACTGGATATCCACCTTGCCGATATTCTCTTGCTCGGTCATGCTCATAAAGGTGCCGTAGTCTACCTCCTGCACCTGACGCTCGGCCAGCCACGGCATGACCACAAGGTTGATGACCAGCAGCACCAGCAGCACGATGGCATAGTAGATGGCCAACGGCTTTTTGGATGGCTTGACTTCTTTCATGGGATGTTCCTCCTTATAAGGTGGGCTTCCACCCGTTTGCTGCGTCCAGTATACCACATCCTGCCGCCCGGCAACAGCGCAGCGAGGGCAACTTTGCAAAAACTTAGCAGTTTCTTAACAAAGAGGGGAGAAACCCCAATTCTGCATGATTTTCCCTACGATATTATGAAATGCTTTCATCTTTATCCTGAACGAAACTTCTTGACACTTTCTGACGGGCGTGCTAAAATTATCTCACTTTCAAAAAAGTGCAAATGCGTTGACGGGGATAAAACGATCTTTTTTCTGCGTGCAGAGAGCCGCCGGGTGGTGCAAGGCGGGTG
>OIOG01000320.1_pt1 | contig 11128 bp, 4 predicted proteins | sample 1585471 | NCBI WGS metagenome assembly OIOG01 (sample SAMN02674699, study PRJEB24791) | human gut metagenome, SKBSTL042 | isolation source: stool | host: Homo sapiens | place: USA
TACTTCGCCGCAATAGGATTCGTAGGTTTTGTAATCTTCGCTTCCTGCAGCAAGATATTCGGCATAACCGTCGAGGCTTTGCAGGGCGGCATTGGTGATGCGGATGATGTCGTAGAAGTTCATCCATACCTGGTTCAGTGCCCAGAATGAGTTGTTGTAGTTGAACTTGCGTCCGAAGGCCACGGCATCGCCCTGGTCATCGGTACGGCCCGACCACACGTCACCGTCGCGGGTGAACATCAATAGCGCGTTGCACCAGTGCATGCCCTGTGTGCGTACTTTGGAGTAGGCACCCACTACGGGTTGGTACATATTGTTCTTGTTGGTAAAGTCCACGCCTTGTTCGGGAACTTTGTTCTCCGGATCGATTTCTATGAAATCGGTGCAAGCGGTAGCTCCTCCCAGTACCATCATGGCCGGAAGTATATATGCGAATGTTTTCTTTAAGAATTTCATTGTTTTACGTTTTAGGGTTTAGAAATCTATTTGCACTCCGAAAGTATAGGTTGAAGTCAGAGGGTATACTTCGGTATCCCAACCTTCGGCATCCGACACTTCAGGTGTGAAGCTGTTGGCCTTGAAGGTAGTGAAGGGGCGGTCGGCCGTCAATGAGAGGCGGAGTCCCGGCATCACGTAGCTGCCTATCTTCAAGTTCTTGAACGAGTAGCCCAGCGGGATGTTCTGGATGCGGAAGTAATCGGAGCTTTCTACGAAATAGGAAGCGTTGTTACTGTCTGATTTGTTCCAGGTTTTGAGAAGAGCCTTGGCCGACGGATGTTCGTTGGTAGAGCCTGCACCCGTCCAGCGGTTCTCATACTGTGCACGGTCAAAGTTATAGTAGTCGGCTGCATAGCGCAGGGCACGCTTACGGTTCCACAGTTCGCCGCCTGCTTGTCCGTAGGTAGTGAGGCTGAAGTCGAAGTTCTTATAAGAGAATCCGGCATTGAAGCCATAAGTAAAGCTGGGCACGTATGAGCCCAACACCTGCTTGTCGTTTCCGTCTATCACATGGTCGCCGTTCACGTCCTCGTAGATGAAGTCGCCGGGTTCCAGTCCGTTGGCCACGGCGATGGGGTCGGCAGCACATTGTTCAGGAGTCTGGTAGATGCCGATGACCTTGTAGCCATAGAATGAGTTCATCGTCTCGCCCACCATATTCACGGTCTTTCCGCCTTTGATGATTTTCATGTTTCCTTTTAGGCTTTTCACTTCGTTATGCAGATAAGAGAGATTGACGCCGATGTTGTAATTGAAGTCCTGGCCAATCTTGTCGTTCCAGTTCAAGGAGAGGTCGATACCGGTATTCAGAATCTGTCCGTTGTTGCCGGCCAGCAGCTCGCCACTCATCGGGAGCTTGGGTGAAATCACGGCGTTGTCAGTCAGACGGTAGTACCAGTCGATGTCGGCGTTCAAGCGGTTCTTCAGTGTACTGAAGTTGACGCCCACGTTGGTTTCGTTCACTACTTCCCAACCCAGCCAGCTGAAGTTGGTGGTGTTGATGAATCCGTCGATGGCGGTATTGGGACCGAATACGGACTGTACGTTCTGTATGCTTGCGAAGCCTGCACTGGCAGCAATCTTGTCGTTACCCAGCTTACCCCAGCTGGCACGCAGCTTCATGTAGTCGAAGATATTCTGGTTCTTCATAAACGGTTCTTGGGAGATGACCCATGCGGCACCGATGGAGGGGAAGTAGCCCCATTTGTCGTTGTACTTGGACGAGCCGTCGGCACGGAAGGTGAACATCAACATGTACTTGTCGTTGTAGTTGTAATTCAGTCGGGTGAAATAGGAGAGACCGCGGTATTTCCAGCCGTCGTCTTTCACCGTAGCGCCTTCCTTGTTGCCCAGTGCGATGTATTTCCACACGTCCTCACCTTCGGGCACGTTGGTGGCGGTACCTTCGAGCAGGCGGTATTGCTCTTGACGCATGGATGCACCCAGCATACCGGTAAAGGAGTGTTTGCCCCACTTGTCAGTATAAGTGGCCACGTTGTCCCATATATATTTGTAGTAGTTAGTGTTCTTTTTAGTGAGTTCGGTAACCTCTTTCTTCTGGTTGGTGCCTACATAGTAGGTAGGAGTGAACTCAGAACCGCGAATCATTGAGTAGTCGTAGCTGTAGCTACTGCGTATATTCAGCTTGTCGGGGATGAGGTTGAGCTGTGCATAGAAGTTGGTCAGCACTTGGTAGGTCTCGTTCCGGTTGTCGTAATAGTTGGCAGTGGCTACCGGATTGTTGAAGTTGTTGGTCAAGCCCACCTGCTCGGGCGATGTGTACTTCTTAGGGAACACGGCATCGTCGCGGCGGTCATCATACACCGGGATGATAGACGGTGTGTTGTATGCCTGTTGCCATGCGGCATTCTTGGGAAGCTGCTGCTGCGAGTTGCTGAATACGCCGTTGAAGCCTACTTTCAGCCATTTGCGGGCTTCGTAGTCAAGGGCGGCACGGAAGTTCAAGCGGCGGTAGTAGTTTTCCACGTCCATGATACCGTCTTGTGCCAGATAGCTCATGCCGGCAGAGTAGGTCGCTTTTTCCGTACCACCGGAGATATTCAAGCTGTGATTGGTCATCATGGCTGTGCGCAACAGTTCGTCATACCAGTTGGTATCGGCATTGAATTGCAGGTTTTCCATATTGCCTCCGAATTCGGCTACTGACTTTTCGAAAATCGACCGGTAAGCTTCCGGGTTGGCTTCCAACATCATGGTGGCATACTCGTGAGAGTTACACATCTCCAGCAGGTTGGTGGCTTTCTGAATACCTACATAACCGTTATAGGTAATCTTGGCATCCTGGTTGCGGCTTCCTTTCTTGGTGGTGATGATTACAACACCGTTGGCGGCGCGTACACCGTAGATGGCAGATGCGGATGCGTCTTTCAAGATGGTCATGTCCTGAATGTCGGAATTGTTCAGGAAGTTGATGTTGTCGTAGAACATTCCGTCCACTACATAGAGAGGAGAGGTGTCACCGAAGGAACCCATACCACGGATGGTCACTTTAGGACCTTCGCCCGGCGTTCCCGAATTGATGATGTTAACACCCGGTACCTTTCCCTGCAATGCTGCCATCGGGGAGGAGGTAGGAACATTGATAAGTTCTTTCTCTTTGACAACGTCAATCGGGGCCGTCAGGTCTTTCGCCTTGGCCGAACCGTAACCGATAACAACAACTTCTTCCAGTAGTTGTGCATCTTCACGTAGCTTTACATTAATGACGGATTGTCCCGCAGCGCTTATTTCCTGCGGCAACATGCCCAAATAGTTGAATACGAGAGTTGCGTCTTCAGGGACGCCGTTCAGTACATAGTTACCGTCGAGGTCGGTAGCTGCTCCAATAGTAGAGCCTTTTACTACAACCGTGGCTCCAATAATCGGTTCGTTGTTCTGATCAACAACAGTTCCTTTAACTGTCTTTGTTCCTTGTGCCAAAACTGTCAGTGGCAATGAGAACAAAATCATGAATAGAAGAAATAAAGTTTGCCTTCTCATAAACTAAATTTAAGAGTTAATAATTCTGCCGGCAAAGGAAGTAATTACGGTAAGTAAGGCAAAAAAAATCACTACCACGATAATACGTTTAGGGTAAAAATGGGTACCGTTTTACTACGTTTTCGTGTTACTTGTTTCTAATAATCAGTTTATTATGATTGAATGATTTGTAGCCGCTTTATTTCAAGTCGATGAGAAAATCCACTAATCCCGTTCCGTCGGGGATATCCAGTTTCTTGCGCAAACGGTAGCGTGCTGCCTCTACTCCCCGGATAGTGAGGTTGGTCATTTGCGCAATGTCTTTCGTAGAAAGATTCAGGCGCAGCAGCGCACAAAAACGGAGGTCGGTAGCGGTAAGACTGGGATAACGTTCGCGCAAATTACGGAAGAATTTCTCATGAATCAGGTCGAAATTGTTCTGGAATACATCCCAAAATTCCTGTGTCTCGATGTTTTCGTTGATGAGCTTCAGCAGAGATTCGAGGTTCTTGCGTCCATATTGCCCTTTCACCAGGGACTCTTGTACGACAGTACGAAGTTTCTCCAGGACCTCGTTCTTGGCAAATACACCCAGTGCCATGCTGGCAAGGTCTTTACTCTTTGCCGACAACTCGGCTTCCAGCAATTGCTGTTGCTGCAGAGTTATCAGATGCTCCTGCTCGCGCATCTTGATGTTCTGCTGCACCTGCTCTGCCTCATACTCCTTCCGTTTCTTTTCCATGGCACGGTTGGCGCGCCACTTGGAGAAAAAGTAGACAAGCGCTGTGAGAACTATGAGATAGAGCGCAAAGGCATAATAGGAGAGGTAGAAAGGGCGGGCTATGGCAAAATGATATTCCACCTCACCGATTTTCTGTCCCAAATCATTATAGGCTTCTGCCTGGAATGTGTATTCTCCGTAATCCAGGCTACCGTAGCGGATTTCGGGCTCTTTCAGGTCCGATGTCAGCGCCATGCCTTGTCCTCCTTGCAGGACATAATGGAAATGTACGGACAATTTATTGTAATGCGGCAGGCTTACTGAGAACAGCAAATCCCGGTAATTGCTTTCCAGTTCGACATTTCCAGACAGAGGCAGGCGTTTCTCCTTTTTATCGGAAGAGGAAGCAGTGACCGAGCTCAGTGAGAGGGCGGACTCCAGAGTAGGACTGAGGCTGTCTGTGTTTTTGCTGTAACTGGCGATTCCGTTGTTCAGATTAAAATAGACAACGTCATTGTCGACGAACACATTGTTGTAGTTCTCTATGCATGGAGAATCAAACAGTTCGATGAGGATGCGCTGCTTCACGATGTACTCTCCTTCTGCGTACTCTACCAATACGTACTCATGTGAACCGGACAGCCAGAAGCGGTCGTTCGTGACGGATACCACAGAATGAGCATTCCTGATGTAAGGCAGAATGGCATTCAGCTTTTGGAAGGGGATAATCTGCCGGGTGATGTCGTCATAGGTATAGAAGCCGTTGGGACTGGAAAAGACGATACGTCCTCGCATTTTCATTACTTGGATAGGGCCGATGATATATTCCGAGCCTAAATGGGAGATGTGCCGTACGCTTTTTACAGCCGACAAGTCATCGCTCAAGACTATTTTATAGACTCCCTGATACATGTGTGAAGCCCAGATGACACCGCTTTGGTCCACCTCCAAGTGCATGACCGGTGCAATGAAGCCGTCTATGACATGCGAAAAGGTCCATTGCCCGTTCTTCTTTTTATAGATACGCAAATTGGCGTAGGATGATTCCAACAGTATCTCTTCGCCATAGAGGGTGCACTTTATCAGACACGTACTGCTGTTGGTATTGCTTATGACGGAAACATTCCCTTTTTCGCCTATTAATAAGGTATGGGCATTGTTGCCTGCAAAGAGTTGCCCGTCAATGTCCTTCACATACCAGTTCTGTCCTTCAGTATGGGGAAGCAGGCGCAGATTCTCGGTAACCTGGTGGTATTCGTACAAGCCCTGGTTGGTGGCCAGATAGAAACAGTCGCCCCGGTGGGCTATGTCGTACACCATGCCCAGTTTGGTTTCATGGTTGGCAGGAGTCAGCAGCATGACGGGTGAGTTGTGGTGGATGTATGCGATGCCGTCGTCCAATGCTGCCCATACGTTGTTATCTTTGTCACAGAACAAGCCCAGGACTGTGTTGTTGTCCAGACGGTTATCCAGATTGAAGTGCCAGAGGCAATGTCCTTTGCGGTCGATGGCGTATATGCCATTCAAGACTGTACCTATCATGAATATGGAATCATTGGTCATGACGGCGCGGTTCACCCGCTGTTTCTTCAGCTCTGCATCAATGTCTGTTTTCCAGGGGGTGATGTCACCGTTGTAGCGGAACAATCCGTTATTCTCTGTGACCATCAGGAAGCTGTCGTCCCCGTCGGGCAGTAATGCCACTACATTGTCATCGTTCACTTGGCTGCGGGGGAAGAGATGAAGGAAATCCTTGCCGTCGAATTCATAGAAGTCCTCATCAATCATCTGTGTGTAGATATGTCCGTTTTGGGTGTAGAAGTAGAGCGGCTGTTGCTGTCTGTTGCGGAAAGCGTGTACCATCTTCCCGTCGTAGGAGAACCAGGCGCTGAACGACTGGAAGTAGATGCGACCGTCCAGCTCTACAATGTTCCATATCTCGTTGTTCTCCATGGGGAAATTTTTCAGGAATTTGCTCAAAGAATGGTACCGGAGAGTGCCTGCCTCCGAATACTTGAAATAGCCGAATTCCTCGAATGCCCCCACATAGATACGGTCTTCTTTCACATACACCGAACGGACAATATGGTTCCCCGGCACTTTGTGGAGAGTCCAGCGATAACCGTCATATACCAGGAGCCCCTGGCTGTTGCCGAAATACATTTCGCCGTTGCTGCCTTGCGCACATGCCCAGTTCTGATAACCGGCTTCATAGTCTTTGGCAAGATAGTTGGTGACGGCGGGCATGAAGGAAGAAGCCCTGGCCTGGATGAAGAGGATGAACAATAGAAGGCACACTACCCAATACTTGAAAAGCATCGGTCTTATCGTATTTTGTTTCATTTTTTCAGGTTAATCGAAGTGTTTCTTGGAAGCAAAGATACAATAAGTATTCTAAATATTGTGTTTTGATGAGATAAAAAAGGTACTTGAAGCGGTTAGGGAGGATGTTTCTTAATGAATATCCTCCCCTCTTAGTTGTTTGTCTTTTGAAATTTATTATAGGGATTGTGCGGATGATAGGACTCGAACCTACACGCCTCACGGCACCAGATCCTAAGTCTGGCGCGGCTGCCAATTACGCCACATCCGCGGAATAATTCCGATTAGCGGGAGCAAAGATAGAAAGAATTTTCGTTTTGGCAAATTGTTTTGTAGATAAAGTCGTTTTAGAAAGTCACTTTCAGTATTTTTCTTGCTTCCTCAATGATGGTGTCCAAGTCATTGTTCTCATCTTCTTTGCTCATATCCACTTTCTTGTCCGGGTCGATGCCGAACTCGATATGCTGTTTTTGGGCATCGAGGTGCGGGCTGGCAGAAAAGCGTACCCCCCATCCGTTGGGCAGTTCCGAAGAGAATGGCAGGCCCGACCCGCCGCCGGTTTTGTCACCAACCAGGGTGACATTGGGAAAACAGCGCATGGAGTTGACAAAATCATTGGTTGCACTATAGGAATGACGGTTGGTCAGGACAATTACCTTTTTTTGCCAGCGGATACTGTTGGAAGGTTCCACATAAATGGGAGTCGGATCTGAAAAATCGCTATGGCCTTTGCCGGTCTTGTGCTGAATATATCCCGTCAGTACTTTTTCATTCGTGAAGCGTTGTGCCATTCGGGTGGCGTTTGTCAGGTTGCCGCCACCATTGTTGCGCACGTCGATAATCAGGCCGTTACAAGCGGAAAGGTATAACAGAATCTCATCCAGGTTGCCGTTTCCGATGCCGCTGGAGAAATCACCGTAATAGATATATCCTATGTTGTCCTCCAATATGGTATATTTGGCGCCTCCAGCAATGCGGTAGTCTCTTCCCAGGTACTTTTCAATGATACTTTCGTTGAAGTTACGAGGATAATCCAGATACCAGTCCCAGTAGCGCGCCATGTTGGAGGAAGAGTACAAGTTGACATGTCCGTCTTTTAACTCGGCAAGCATGTTACCTAATATTTCAAATAGACCGTCGTAGCTCATTCCCGGGGTAATGAGTGGCTGATACTTGTCATGGATGGCATCCCAGTCTATTTGCTTGTAGTCCAGGAAGCAGTACTGTTCGTCTATTATTTTCCACAAGGCTTCGAAATTGCCTTGTGGGGTATTGTCGAACTCTTCCTCACGAATACATCCGTTCAATAGGGGCAATAACGTGAGTAGGATACTCCAAATTATTAAAATATATCTTCTTTTCATGCACATTATCCTTATCATCTTATCGTTTATCACCTTGTCACTTTTTACTTTCTCTTGTTAGGAAACAGATAGAGTTCCTTTACGAACCCCACCATGAATACATGCGAGTAAGTATGTGTCTTTATTTCATTTACTTTGGACTGTTGTGCGTCCCATATGTAAGCGAAACGCATCCGGGCACGTCCCACCGGAAAGTCTGCGGTCAGCATTTGTCTCAGAGAGGGCTGGTTGTGCAGGGAGGTGAAGTTCACTACTCCGTCCCAATGTCCTAACGTAAATATCTCGTAGTAGGACTGTCCATAGTTGGGCATGAACATGATACCTGCCAAAGGAAGATTTACCTGATAGCGTAGTGTGATGGGACGGTTCTTGATGCGCAAGTCCCAAATAGCCATTCCAGATGCGGCAAGGTTGATATAGGCACGTGCTTGGGCGGGGTTGTTTCCGTTGCGCAGATTATAGACAAAGCCACCGTTGAAGTCGCCGACTCCTCCGGCAAGCAGTTTGAAATTGCCCGTGATTGGAAAATTATAATGCAGGCCGTAGTTCCAGTTGGCCAGTCCGGAGAATGTATTGTTATTGTCTACTTTGTTGTGTGTATATCCCAAGTCTGCCTGGAAGAAAGTTTGCAGAGACACGTTGCCGTCCATCAACCGTGTCATCCGCATGCTTTCGCGGGAGATACGGAAATCGATTCCCTTATACTCCTGAGGTGAAAGATAAGTGTCGAACACGTTGGTGAAGCCGACACCATACATGGTGGCACGGGTGATAATACGGTTACGGTTGGTGGAGTCAGCCCGTAGCTTCCGGTCGATGCTGCATTGTGCTTCTTGTGCTTTCAGTCCGACACTTCCCAAGAGCAGTCCGCATAGGATTATTATCTTGTATATGTACATATTAAATTATCAATTACAAATTAGTAATCGTTAGCCACTAATACTTCATTTCCGTCCTTCATCAAAAGAGTTTCATCTGTCCTGTCATCTCGTCCAGTATGTCCCCTTCGCTTTTACCGTGGTCGGGGTCCAGAATTTCCGGTTCTTCATCCGTTTCCTGCTCTTCGGTTTTCTGCGAGGGTTCAGGTTGGCGGGTAGGCTCTAATTCGTTGATGGTTTCTATAGTATAGGTGGTCAGGCGCTTACCTTTTGCTTTGAAGCCTTTCACGGCGATGAATTCGTCGGCTTCCACCACCATCGGCTCTCGGAAATTGTCGTGGTCGCCAAACACCACCTCTAAACGCGGGTAGCACTCGTCTGTCAGCAGAATGAGGCTGCTGTTCTTGTTTTCTCCCAAGTAGTTTTGCTTGCGGGCGGTTGCCTCGAAGCAGAAACGCTTGATGTAAGGATAGTTCTGCTGGTCGGCATCGTAGAGTACGGCGGTCCATACTTTGTTCGGATCGTATTTCTCCAATACGCGTATGCCATCGTCATAGTGATTGTTCAAGTCGAAGTTGGTGGCATAGAACTCTCCGCTGTTCTGTACGACAAGGATGGTGTCTTCGCTCTGGAATTCTCCGAGATATTCTCCGCGCCCGTCGTAGTTGAGACGTAGCACATCACGGTCGAACCAGACTTTCCGTCCACCCAGCGTGGAGCCTCCACGTTGTTTCAAGGCTATCTTGTGTACGGGGAGTTTCGTGAGTATATTTCCCATGGCCTGCCGTCCCTTGATATTGATGTTGCTGAAATCCTCCTCGAAGATAATACGGCGTACACGGGGATTGGGTTTCAGGGTTACCTTGATGATTTCAGCTTCTCCATTGGGATTGGCGGTGAAGTAGGTGATACGGGAGTCGGGAGTACCTTGCGTCACATCGTATTCGCGGTCACGCACCACGGAAGTGACGGCAAAACGCTTGATATAGCTTGTCCCCTCCTTGCCGTCACGGTAGCAGACATTGTAGATGGTACGTTTGTCGTTCTTCTTAAAAATGTTGGCATAAAGTATATTCTTGCCCACGAACTTCTTGTCGGCCACCGGTGTGATGATATATTTTCCATCGCGGAAGAAGATAATCACGTCATCTATGGGCGAGCAGTTGCCTATGAATTCGTCTTTCTTCAATCCAGTTCCGATGAAACCCTCTTCGCGGTTGATGTACAGCTTTTCGTTGGCTTCGATGACTTTGGTTGCTTCGATGGTGTCGAAGTTACGCAGTTCCGTGCGGCGGGGGAAGGCTTTGCCGTACTTGTCCTTCAACATACGGAACCAGTCGACGGTATATTCCACGATGTTTGCCAGATGGCAGTCTATCTCCTCTATGTCCTTTCGCATGCGTGCTATCAGTTCCTCTGCCTTGTCGGAGTTGAATTTGAGGATACGTGCCATCTTTATCTCCATCAGCCGGAGGATGTCTTCCTTGGTCACTTCGCGGATAAAAGTCGGGTAGTAGGGAGTCAGGCGCTCATCGATATGTTCGCAGGCGGCATCCATGTTTTTGGCTTGTTCAAACTCCTTATCCTTGTAAATACGTTCTTCAATGAATATCTTTTCGAGTGAAGCGAAATGCAGGCTTTCCAGTATCTCTCCCTTACGGATTTCCAGTTCCTGGCGTAGCAGTGCCAATGTGTTGTCGACTGATTTGCGCAATACATCACTCACGGTGAGGAAGTGGGGCTTTTGGTCGTCGATGACACAGCAGTTGGGAGAGATGCTCACTTCACAGTCGGTGAAGGCATAGAGGGCATCGATGGTCTTGTCGGATGATACACCCGGGGCTAGATGCACTAATATTTCCACACTGCCGGATGTTAGGTCCTCTACCTTACGTATCTTGATTTTTCCTTTTTCGCTGGCCTTTACGATGGAGTCGCATACACTGGCCACCGTTTTCCCGTAAGGAATTTCCTTAATGGCAAGTGTCTTGTTGTCTATCTTTTCTATTTTGGAGCGCACGCGTATCGCACCGCCACGTTCACCGTCGTTGTATTTGGATACATCGATACTGCCTCCCGTCTGGAAGTCGGGGTACAGCTTGAATTCTTCGTTGTGCAGATAGCTGATGGAAGCATCGCACAGCTCATTGAAGTTATGTGGTAATATTTTGGATGACAGGCCTACGGCAATACCTTCCACACCTTGTGCAAGCAGCAGTGGGAATTTTACCGGTAGTGTAACCGGTTCTTTGTTTCGCCCGTCATAAGAGAGTTTCCATTCGGTGGTCTTGGGGTTGAATACCACGTCCAGTGCGAACTTGGAGAGACGTGCTTCGATATAACGGGGGGCAGCGGCGCTGTCACCC
>OIOG01000337.1_pt1 | contig 10716 bp, 5 predicted proteins | sample 1585471 | NCBI WGS metagenome assembly OIOG01 (sample SAMN02674699, study PRJEB24791) | human gut metagenome, SKBSTL042 | isolation source: stool | host: Homo sapiens | place: USA
GCTCTTCCGATCTCAAAAGTTCCACCATTTTTATAATAGTGGATATCATCTTTCTTTGCCGTCATAAATCCAGAATAGGGCTCCGACATCTTTTTTGTTTCAACTTCACTCCAATGAGATTCCTCAATACTGCCCTTTTTTAGCGAGAGCTTAAAGATCATATATCCAGAGTCGTCGTAGTCCGATTCAGGTGTAACCTCTTTTATCTCATACTTTGCACCATAGTTCAGACCACATTGATAAAACGACGTATTCGATTTCTCGGTATCCGGCTTTACGCCATTATTTACCGTAACAGTGAACGTGCCATATTCTGTTTTTTGCGGGTCGGTTGCAATTCCGTGAATTTCTCGTGTATCAGCATCCGCGCTGATCACCGACAGCAAATAGCGTCTGCGCTGGATCATCAACGTGGGGTTGGGCTTTTTCAAGTTCTCTGCGCTGATCGTGCATTCCTCCGTGTAGTCAAAAGTATGACCACCTTCTGTGTAGTTGCCTATCTTCCAAATCTTTCTTTCAAGTTCTTCCCCTATTGCGGTTTCATTATCCGTTGCATTCTCAATCAGCGTGGCGTCTCTTGCGGCGTTGGTTGCAGCGGTAATTGCCGTCATCACCTCAGGATTTGTCAAATCCAGCGTCCATTCCTTGCCCTCTTCCACCGCTTGACCTTTGAGCGTGAAGGAATATTCAGTCATCGGGCTGCCAAGAACAGGGTCTTTCGTACCATCTGCCGTGTAGCCCGTTTCGTCCTCAAACTGCACGGTGATGTTATAGCCCCAAATGGCATAAAGCACACGTTTTTTCATGTCGTCCTGCGGTCTTGCAGCCATTTCGGCAGCGGTGTAGGTGTCCCATACGACATCGCTAACCTTAGCGCCCGGTTGATAAAGCTTGTCTCCCTTGGTATAGGTGGATTTTGTGCTCCACCCGGCAAACGACTTGCCGGCGGGGGCGGTAATTCCCAAGTCCTCCGGTTTTTCCAGCGCGCCGGTTTCCTCATACAGCACGTTCGTGCGCGGCGGGTTGTCCTCATTTACATCTTCCTTGCCGCCTATACCGTCGTTGACCATATAGGTAATGCCCTTTTTATAGCAAGGGATGTAGCAATAGCGGACATTGCCGTAATCATCCGTGTCCGTTGGCGTACCGGTCAGTTCACCCGTATACACACGGTAGTTCGTCAGTTTATCGTTGCTTTCTTCCTTAGTTTGGGTGACCGTCAGGTTTTTGTTTGCACAAATTCTAACATTTTCGCCGGGGGTCTCTTCATCGTAGAAATAGCCGTTTTTGACATGGTGCAAGCCCAGCTTAAAGTGGACGCCATAGGGGAGCTTGTTCCAATAGTCATCGCCATCACCCTGCCAGAACCAGTCCGTCCAATCCTGTCCATCTACGGATACCTGCATATTCACATGGCCGCTGATTCTCCCGCCTTGGTTGCCGCTGGCGTATTCACCATTGTAATCTGTAGCGCCGTTCACATCCAGCCAGTACCACTTGTATTTTAAGTTCCGGTTGATGGCAACATTCGTCTTTTCGGCTTTATAGTCTATGCTAGGCGTCATTTCCACCGGTTCTAAATCCTCCCAGCGGCGCTCATCTTCCCCGCTGTCATCCGTAGGACGGGGGCGCGTCCACCTCTGGGTAGTTCCTTCGGTACTCTTATATTCAAGGGTCACGGTATGATCCGGTTCAGCACCGGCTGGCACGCTGCCGTTTGTTTCATCGTACACATTCACCGCATTCACCGCGCGATAATTCTTGTCTCCGTCACCGCGCCAGCCTGCCTTGTTCAGCATCAGCTTTTGCTCATAGATGTTGATGGTATAGGTAACACACAGTTTTTTGACAGCAAAAGTAAAGGCCAGCGTATCGGAGTAAGTACCGCTCATGGTAGCCTGTGCAGGCTGCAGGACTGTTATGGGAAGCGTATAAGAAGATTCCTTAATGCGCTTCATGTCCTCCTCGGGCGAATCGCTCGGTTTCATTGTTGTTGTAGAAAAGCTGAGCACTTTCTCGCCCGTTTTATCGTCCAGCTGGTAAAACCAGAAGCACTCAGTATCCATTATTTCCATCTTCGGTTCTTGCAGCAGCTGATATGTAACTTCCGGCGTTCCCGCACCCGCTGCACCATCATATTGCAGCTTCCAATCGTTTTGCGATGCAATGCTGATATTCAGGGTACGGTACTGCTTCAGCTGTGCGTTTACCTTCAGCCCACCCGTATGCTGTGTGCTATCCACCGTCACGGTAGTGGGAATGGTCACCTTATAGCCCCCAACGGCAAGCGCATCGATGGTGGTCACATCCTCCGCCGTGGTAACATTCGGCTCGTAGGCAAGCATTTCCAGCTCCGGCAGGGCGGCGGGCACATCGGCAAATTCCGGCGCTTCTGCGGCGAGCGCAGTTTCCCCCACTGCAAGGCACAAGGCCAGCGCAAACGCAAGGCCCAGCAGTTTTTTTGCACAATGCTTCATGGTGTATCCTCCTTGTGTGGGGTGGCTGTTTTTGCCGCAAAACTCAAAAAAGGGGAGAGGGAACATCTCCCGTCTCCCCTTTGGGCTTCAGGTATTATTCAGGTTTGGGTGCGGGGGTTAGGTGGCTCTGTCAACCTTTGCTTCAAAGGCAACCGTACCCTTATAGTCACCGGCAATTTCGCCCTCAGCACCAGTGGTAAGGATGAACGTCAAATCCTGCGAGTCAGCATCCGTGCCTGCATTGAGTTCCAGAATCTGGCTGGTATTATCCAGTTTATTGTCAGGAGTCGGCGTTGCGGGACTGACAACCTTTTCCTTGTAAATTTCGTAGTACAATTTCGCTTTAGCAGTGCCGTTGGTCGTTTTTACAAAAAAGCCCCTATCGGCTTCATAATCCGTGCTAGCACCAGTAACAGTTTTAGAAATCGAAATGGTCAGCTTTGTGCCCGGCTTAAGTCTGCAACCAGTAACGTAAACGTTGCCAGACGAGCCGTCAGTAGTATCATTAGCAGCACTATAACCGCCGTTTTTGCCCTGGTCGGCAACAACTGTACGCTTTTTACTCAAGCCCGCATTTTCACCAAAGTCGATTGTTGCAGGAATCGCCCAAGTATACCCTTCTGTAACTTTGTACTTCACCTCTGTTTGACTACTACTACCGGTGGTATCCTCTTTCTTAATCTCAGCGCCGTGAGAAGCATCAGCCGCAAACACCGGGGTCGCGCAGACGGAAACCGCCAGAGAAGCTGCGAGGAGCAGGGCGGCCGCTTTCTTCGTCAATTTCATAATCCTTATTCGGCAATGGGGCCCGCAGCTGACGGTCAGCCTTGGATTTGCCTACTCCTTTCACACCGTATGGTTTGTTGATCCCCAATTCAGTTCTTTTTTATTGTCAACACTGCCGGTTTTGCCCACCGCAAGGGGGCTCAGCCTACGGTCAGTGTCAGCTTTACAATGCCGCTGTTGGTCTTGGTGGTGCGGTCCGAAAGATAGGGCTGGCACACCACATACGCCGGGTACTCGCCGGGAGCAAGGGCTCGGGTCATCTCCATCTTCTGCACATACAGCCCGGGCGCTACAAGACCGGACTGGAACAGCAGCTCATCGCCCTCTTCCAGATACAGCCCAAAGGCGATGTAGTAGCACTCCTCCTTGCCGGTCAGGGTAAGGGTGTACTGCTTGCCGTCATCGGCCTGCACGGTCAGGGTCTTTTCGCCCTTATAGCCCTTGACGGCCTCGATGGTGTACGCCCCGGCGTCGGTCTTTTGGATCTCAAAATAGGCGGGGTCGGCGTCCAGCACCTTTGTTACCTCGGCCTGAATGCCCGCCAAGCGCAGGTAATGGCTCAGCTCTGCGGCCTGGCCGCTGTCCACCACCAGCTTTTCCAGCTGGGTGCCGTCAAGGCTTACCCAGTCCTCGTACCAAAGGTTCTCGGCGGGGTTATGGAACTCGAACCCCTGCGTGATCTTTTTGGTCTTTGCGGGGATGGTAAAGCCGCCCCAGCCCGGCAGGGTGACGTTTTTGCTGCGGTCGATGGGGGTCTCCGGCTTGACGTACTGCGCCTGATAGGTCTCCATGGGCAGCGCGGCTGCTTCGGACGCGCCGTTGGCCGTGGCAGCGGACTTGCCGCCCCGTGCCGCGCCGGACACTGCGATGTAACCGCCCAGCAGCAGCACCAGTACCACCAGCACCCCGATGACCACTCTGCTTGTGTTTTTGTTTTCCATGGGCTCCACGCTCCCTTTCCGTTAGAACAATAAAAAAGCCGCCCGACCTTGCGGGCAGCTTTGATGATACGAGCAAAATCTGGCGTGTCCTTAAAAAGAACACACCTGTGGTTTTGGACGTTCCCAGTATGCAGAGCATTTCTGCAAAAAACCGGGAGCAACCGGCTGGCATCATCCGGGAAATACCCCGAACCTTAGCCCCTATGGCTTTGCGTCCTTGCCTTTCGACAAGTTTGCCCAAAATTTGCCCAATATTTTTAAAGATTGATACATCATTTTTGTCGACAATAGTATAGCATCCCCCCCGGGGTGTCAACCGGTTTTACCGGGATTTTGTTTATATTCTATGTTGTATTTTTTAGTAACGTGGCCGAAAACGTTTACTTTTATATAGTAAACGGCATTTTTTACTTTATTTGTAAAAAGTTGGCAAGCTACACCGCATGAGCTGTGTTCACCTTTGATGTGAATCAGGTGAAAAAGCAGACAGGCCGCATCCCTTGACTTCCGCCTTTAGGGGGAGTATACTCCGTGGCAGTGAAATATTCGGCTATGACGAGAAAGAGTACCCGGAAAGAATGCTGCAGAGAGCTGCCGGCTGGTGCAAGGCAGTGCAGGGCGTCCGTGGGAAGATCCTCTCCGAGCTTTCCTGCTGAATGGGCGGTGTATACGCCCCAGTAAGCGGGAACGGCAGGCTTCCGTTATCACGAGCCGCGCATTGTTGGATGCGCACTGAGGGGCCGGGCTTTGCACCGGCAATAAGAGTGGTACCGCAGAGGAGTTTATACGCCTTTGTCTCTTACGAACCGTAAGGGACAAAGGCGTTTTTGTTTGCGGGAAAGCCATTTCCCGGATGTTTCATTGCCTTTACATCCGCAAAAATAAGTGTTCAGGAAAAAGGAGAGTTTATCATGAAAACATTGGAAAAAGTAAGCGATTTTGTGGGCAAGTACATGGCCGTCATCGTCATTGTGGTGGCGGCACTGGCGCTGCTGTTCCCCGGTCCCTTCAGCGTGGTAAAGACCGCGTGGGTCAACACCCTGCTGGGCATCGTCATGTTCGGCATGGGTCTTACCCTGAAGCCGGAGGACTTCAAGGTGGTGTTCAGCCGCCCGAAGGACGTGATCATCGGCTGCATTGCACAGTTCACCCTGATGCCCTTCCTTGCATGGGCGCTGACGCAGCTGTTCCACCTGCCCACCGAGCTTGCCATCGGCGTCATCCTTGTGGGCACCTGCCCCGGCGGCACTTCCTCTAACGTGATGACCTACCTTTCCAAGGGCGACGTTGCACTGTCCGTTGGCATGACCGCTGTTTCCACCGTGCTGGCTCCGTTCCTCACCCCGCTGCTCACCCTGCTGTACGCTGGCCAGCGTGTTGACGTGAACCCCATGAGCATGTTCATGTCCATCGTCAAGGTGGTGCTGGTGCCCATCGCACTGGGCTTTGTGGTCAATCACTTCTTCCATAAGTTCACCGAGGAAGCCGTCCGTGTGCTGCCTCTGGTCTCCACTACCGCCATCGTGCTGATCATCTGCGCCGTTGTGTCTGCCAACTCCGCTAAGATCATGACCAGCGGCCTGCTGATCCTTGCCGTGGTCATCCTGCACAACCTGCTGGGCTACCTCACCGGTTTTGGCGTGGGCAAGCTGCTGAAGCTGGATTCCACCAAGTGCCGCGCGATCTCCATCGAGGTGGGTATGCAGAACTCCGGCCTTGCAACCAGTCTGGCCGCCGCACACTTTGCACAGTATCCGCTGGCTACCATTCCCGGCGCTGTGTTCTCCGTGTGGCATAACATTTCCGGTGCGATCCTCGCCAACTTCTTTGCCCGCACAGCAGAGAAGAAGGATTGATCTTTCATAACACAGCAAAGCCCCCGGCAGGCGCAAACCTGCCGGGGGCTTTGCTGTGCCTGCGGGCCGGGCATCTGCAACAGAACCGGCACAAATCATGCTTTTCACGCTGCTTTTAGGGCGATTCACGCAGGTTTGCTTCCAAAATCCGGTAAAGTGTGAAATAATCAAGGTACTGTAATATATACCCCCCCGTAAAAATGCGAGGGGAAAAAGGAGGTTGTACCATGAAACAAGGCAAACTTATCCGGCGTGCAGTATCGGCGGCGCTGGCCGGATGCATGATGTTCACCCTTTCCGCTCCGGCGCTGGCCGAAAGCACCGATGCGCTGATGCAGTTGAGCATGACTCGCCGCAGCGCCGTGAGCGTGCTGGACGCGGAAAATGGTGACACAGCTAACTATGGCTTTACTATCGATCTTAACGGAACAACAAAAACGGTTAATGAATCAAACTGCAAGGATATTTTCGAAGATGAAAAACTCAGCTATGATCCTACTACAAACAAGCTGACGAACAATGGCACCATAGGCGGAAAATTGACCATTGACGCGCCAAATGTGGACGTAGAACTGACAGGAAATAGCTCTGTTATTGACGGCTATAGTACAAACCTGAACATCAAAAACGCGCGGAATGTAACGCTCTCTACAAATAGCTTCTCTGTCGTGGGCGGTATGTTCGGCGGCAATGCTGAAATCAATTGCTCAGGCAAACTGACGATCAAGAACTCTGACTTTACATGGCCGGCGATCAAAGGCAATCTGACCGTGCATAATGCATTGGAGATATTGGTCGAGGGTCGGTTCAGTACAGTGGTCGGTGGCGATGTGAAAATTGAATGCGCCTGCCCGGCGACCTTTAAAAATAACCAAAACGACGGAATTGCAAAGAGCATTACCTACGCTGGTGATTATGTTTACTACACCAGTGATGCAACAGATGCTGAAGCAGTTGACCCGAATGTTACGTCCATCCCAGCAGAAACGGCAAAGTATGTGTGCATTGCGCCGAAAATGCGCTACAACATCAATACTGCAGAAGATGCAGCCATCAAGCTGCAGGGGCAGAATACAGAACTGAAGACTGCCTTTGCGGGCGAAAAGGTCACCGTGACCGCAGCAGGCAGAGAAAACGCAGAGTTTACCGGCTGGACTGCTGAGGGCATCACGCTTACAGATGACCAGAAGGCGAACCCCACAGTCACCTTTACCATGCCGGGCAATAACGTGACTCTGATCCCGAATTACAATGTTGTGCAAGATTTTGGCATTTATGTTGACGATAAGCCTGTCACCAGCGAAAATTATCAAAACCTGAAGAGTGGGCGTATCGTCTACGACCCGGTGCAAAAGACCCTGACGGCAGCAAATAGGATCAAGAACCTGCTGAAGGTCAGGGCGCCGGAAACGGATGTCATTTTGAACGGCGGCATCGGTAGAGGCGATTTGACGATCGGACAGCAGGACTATCCGAGTGTTGTAGGTGCAGATGATGTGACCGTCACCAGTGACCAGTATGCAGCAATTGATGGCTGGGTTTACATCAACTGCACCGGCAAGGTGGATATCCGCAGCAACGAAGATGTGGCTGTGAACGGAAACCTGAACATTTATGATTCCAGCGAAATGATCCTTTCTGCGGACAGCAGCGCTGTGACGGGCAGCGCAAATATCACCAGCGACGGTGACGTGACCATTGAGAGTACCGACGGTAGAGCGGCGCAAAAACTGACGATCAACAAGGCCGAGGATGTCACCATTTCCATCAGTGATGCCGAAAGAGCAGTCTCCGAAGAGACCAAGATCACCGCTTCCGGTACTGTGATCCTGAAAAACAACGCACAGGGCGGCCCTGTGGGCACTGTTGACTTTACACAGGCAGACGGCAAAAAATACGTCTACTATACCAGCGAAGCCGAGGATGCAAAGCTGATCGACCCGCGCATTCATCCGCTTGCAGAAGCGGCAGGAAGCAGCTACCTGCGCATTGAGCCGAGGGAGACTTACTACATTACCGTTGCGAACGGCACCGCGCAGGTGGGCGACGACACCACCGGCCGGATTACTACCGCCTTTGAGGGCGAAACGGTCACCGTCAAGGCCAACGCACCCACCGATGAGGATGCCGCCAAGGGCGTGAAGTTCCACCACTGGAAGGTTGAAGAGGGAAACATCAGCGTTGACCCGACTGCGGGCAGTCTGGGTTCTGCGACTGAAGCAGGCACCGCAGAGATCAGCTTTGATATGCCCAAAGGCGATGTGAAGCTGACCGCCGTTTACAGCATCCCCGCTTCCGTGCTGAGGAGTACCGTTACTGTTGAGGGCGGCACGGCAAAGTCCACTCTGGGCGAGGGCAGCGATATCCCCGCAGAGATCGGCACCGAGGTGGAGATCACAGCTACCCCATATGATGCCGAGAAATACCCCGGCATGGAGTTCGTGGAATGGGAGATCAAGTACCCCGATAGCTTCTACGAGAAATTCCCCGGTGGCATTCCGGAAAATCTGCAGCTCAAGCTGGACAATGCCAAGAGCGCGGCCACTACGTTTAAGATGCCCGTTTACCCGGTCAAACTGATCGCCCACTGGTCGGCAAGCCCGGTGGCCAAGCCTGACCCGGACGAACCTATTGATGAAGACTTCGGCGTAGAACCTGCACCCATGGATACCACGGGCGGTGCAATTGCCGCCGTGGCCGTGGGCGGTGCAGCCATCTGGGGCGGCTACGAGATCGCCACCCGCGTGATCCTGCACAACCTCCTGCCCGAGGGCGCAGCCATCCCCGCAAACCGCGGCCAGCTGGCACTGCTCATCTGGACTGAGAAGGGCAAGCCCGAACCCGCCGCACAGCCCGCCTTTGCGGATGTGACCGACCCCGATATGGCAAAGGCCGCACAGTGGTGCACCGAGCAGGGCACCATGGATGCCAAGGGCGACCGCTTTGAGCCCGAAGGCTGGACCCCGAAGTTCAAGGTGATCGAAGTGTGGAACAAGGCGTTCCCCGCAGCCTGATGCCGGCAGTGTGGATGCCGTGCTCGGTTCGGACCTTTTCCGTGAAAATGGGGCTGTTGCAAAATAGCTCTCTGAAAAAATCATGAACAAAACCCGGAACCTTTTTTCGGCCAAAACGGCTCAAAAAGGGTTCCGGGTTTTTGATATTATGCTGTTTCCGCCTTATCCGTTCCACCCTCTGGCAGAGGGGTCCAGCATTTCGGCGGCAGAGTAAATGAGGGCGTTGCAGATGGCTGCAGCCACATTGCTGCCGCCCTTGCGGCCCATGGCGGCGATGGCAGGCACGCCGTATCGCTCGCAGGCGGCAAACAGTACTTCCTTGCTTTCCACCACATTCACAAACCCCACCGGCACGCCAATGACCAGTGCAGGCCGCAGACCGGCTTCCATTTCCTCCGCAATGGTCAAAAGGGCCGTGGGCGCATTGCCAATGGCCAGAATGGCCCCCGGGTGCTCCCGGGCAGCGCGGTGCATGGCGGCAACGGCACGGGTGGTGCCCGCCTGCTTTGCGGCTTCGGCCACAGCGGGGTCTGCCATGTAGCAGATGGCTTCACCGTTCAGTTTTTTCAGGCCCGGCTTTGTGATGCCCGCCAGCGCCATATTGGTGTCGGTAACGATGAAAGCACCCGCGTGCAGGGCCTTGACTGCGGCTTCCACCGCGCCGGGTGTAAAGCGCAGATTTTTGGCATAGTCGAAATCCGCGGTGGTGTGGATGACCCGCTTGACCACCGCAGCCGTCTCCGGCGGCGGGGTCAGGCCCAGCTCGTCCAGTTCCCTTGTGATAATGGAGATGCTCGTCCGTTCAATGTCGGCGGGCAGATGATGCTGCGGTGTCATGTGTTGTCTCCTTTTTGCATTCCCATGGCGGCATAGATGGCGGGCATATCCAGTGCCGCACGCACACCATCGGCAAGCAGATCAAACTGCTGCTGACGGTACTGCTCCATGGGGATAAGCTCGGTCCCGGCCGGATCGATGCCCTTCCGTTTGCACAAAAATGCGGTCAGTTTTTCGGTCAGTTCGCCGGTGTCGAACAGGCCGTGCAGGTAGGTACCGAATACACCGTCCTGCACACAGCCCTCCGGCGTGCCGTCTGCAAGGATGCAGAACGCACTGCCCCGCACCTCGGTGCGGCCTGCGTGGATCTCGTAGCCCGTCAGCTTTGCGCCTGCAAAGGGTTCTGTGGTCACACAGGCTGCGGTCTGGGTCAGGTGCTTTTCGGTGCCGAACACCGTCGTGGTGGGCAGCAGGCCAAGGCCCCGCAGGGTGCAGGGGGTGCCGCTCTCCTCCCCTGCCGGGTCGCAGAGCTGTTCGCCCAGCATCTGATAGCCGCCGCACACGCCCAGCACCGGCGTACCGGCTGCCGAAAGCCTGAGCACCGCCGCTTCCAGTCCGCTTTCCCGCAGCCAGCGCAGGTCGTCCATGGTGTTCTTGGTGCCAGGCAGGATGACGAGATCCGGTGCACCCAGCTGGCGGGTGCGCTGCACATACCGCACGCCCAGCAGCGGGTGCTGTTCCAGCGGGATAAAGTCGGTGAAGTTGGACACATGCGGCAGGCGCAGGATGGCGATATCCAGCGGCTTGACCGCAGCTTTTGTATCCAGCCGGTCGGAGAGGGAGTCCTCGTCCTCGATCTCCACCC
>OIOG01000341.1_pt1 | contig 10662 bp, 1 predicted proteins | sample 1585471 | NCBI WGS metagenome assembly OIOG01 (sample SAMN02674699, study PRJEB24791) | human gut metagenome, SKBSTL042 | isolation source: stool | host: Homo sapiens | place: USA
TCAAAACGCACATTGCTCATAACTCCATCCCTTTCTTTTTCGCTTTCTTCGGCTTATCCTGTTCCTGTGCAGGCTGCTCCTGTTTCTTGGTTTTCAGACTGCGCAGGGCATCCAGAACAGACTTTTTCGTACTGCTGCGTTCCCGTTCCTTACTCTGCTGCCGTGCCGCCATCAGCTTTTCCATATCAGAGATAGCCTGCTGCACCAGCTTATCATCCCTGAAATAGTTGATGGAGTTGATGTTCTCGCGCTGCACTTTGTCATTCACGACCAGCTCATACATTCCAACAAAGCCGCCATCTTCCTCGATGCAGAATCCAATGCACTTGTCGGCGTTCATCCGTTCGGACGGAATCTTGTCGTAGACTTCCAAGGCTTCTTCCATTGTCAGATGGTCGTGGAACTCTCCCGCAAACGTAAACTCCAAACACTCCGCAACATAAAAGCTGAGCGTTTCTTCCGGCGCAGGTCTTTCTGCGGCGAGTTTTTCTTTCAAAACCTCTGCCTGCTGCTCTGCCACCATATCGGCCTGTTCCCGCAGTTCTGCCGCGTCCATGACCCTGCCCTGTGCTGCATCGCAGCCATACTCTGCAAGCAATTCCGTCATAGCCTCCTGCACAGACTTATCTCCGTCCGTTTCAAGAATGCCGCCATCCTGTTCTGTGAAGTCCTTATTATATAAGGTATAGTCGAAACCATCGTCACAGGTCTGGATATGGAAATAGGCATCCGGCAATTCATAGGCCAGTTCCACATCCTGCACGGCTAAGGCTCCCTGTAACGGCTGGACAACATGATTCTGGATATACTGGTTATCCCAGCCCGGAACCGTTTTGTAGTTCTCTACGATGGTGTCAATGCCGTTCTTGCACTGTAAAATATCCAGTGAACCCGGCAGAGGATCAGGATTTTTTTCCACGCCCAAGGCTTTCATGTAATGGTTCGGAAGTGCCTGATACTGCGACATTGCATCATCGAGATTTCCGAACCGCTCAATTTTCAAAGGAGCATCCTGCAGATTTTCGACCACATAGAACTGCTTTACAAAAGGCTGCTCCTGTCTTTTCTGCGCTTCCAGCTCATTTCGGTACATCGTCACAAAGCCATCCAGAATAGCCGGATGGTTGTCAACCACCCAGTCTGTGCGGAAGGTCATGCGGTCTGCATTATGCTCCGGGGTGCTGACCTGCTCTGCCCATTCCTTATTGCCGTGAGAAAAGCGGTCATCGTAACTTTTATGGTGCAGAGTATTCGCCAGAATGTAGCCCACACGCTCCATGCCGTACTGCCGCACCACCTGATCGACCGCGCCATCGCCAAGGTACATCCCATCATAGTTGTCCGCAATCGCTTCATGGATTGCCTGCTTGCACTCAGTGTTCAGCCGATAGGATGTGCGGTATAAATCCACCTCGTCATTTTCTTTGGCATAGCTGAACGGCTCGTAGTAAACAGGCACATCCGAATAGTCCTGTGCGCTGTTGTCCGGCACAGGCACAGTCTTTTCAATGATCTCCGACACCACATCTTCTTTTTTCGGCATATTCCATTTTTCAGAGAGATATTTCTGTACGGCCTCCTGAAAATCTTCATCGAAGCCGTTCCACAAATCCTCTGCCACCAGTTTGCCCTGCTCATTGACTGCAACGCAGGCCGCCATATCGCCGTGTTCCTCATGCTCCAGCAGGAAGAACTTCTCGCCGCCGACTTCCGTTTCATCAACAGCATACCATGTGCCGATATGCCCCTCGACTGCGATGTGGTCGGAATCGCCGTGGATCAGACCACTTCTTTTCTGCTGCTGTTCCTCCATAAACTCTCGCACGGTCAGTTCTGCACCTGTGAAGTTCAGACCTTCCTCGCCAAGTTCCAGCCGCCCGTCTGCGCCAAGGTCAAGTTCTTCTGCCATAAGAACAGATGCCGCGTGGTTCACCACCACATTTTTCTCCACTGTAATGGGCTGGCCGGGGTCGTAGTCCGAGCCGCGCAGATCATAGCGATATAAGCCCTTCGGTACTTCTTCATCCCGCAGTCGGCCATTGCTGAAAAGACCGGGCTTATCAAAGATTTCGATTTCCTGCAATTTTTCGTTCAAAAGGTTCTCTTTCTGCAAATCCATATTCCTTTCCTTGAAAAAATCCGACAGTTCCGCAAAACCGATACTGTCCACATAGTAGGCTTTGACCGTACTGCCATCATTGAGTACCACCACATCACTGACCGACAGCGAATGACCCGTAAAGTCTGCCGGACACTGGATATTGAACCGTTCGTAAATGGCTTCCAGCGTATCTTTTTCCGTAAGAGGCGCGGTATAGACCAGTTCATAGTCTGCACGGTTTACTTCCATCCCGTGCCGTTTTACAAAATCCAGATTCATAAAGCGGTAGTCATGTTCCGGGTCACGGGCAGTGATCTGGTAGATGCCAAACTGTTTTTCACCGCTAGAAAGCAGCTTCTGCTCCTTGACCAGCGTATCCAGCCGAACTATCAACTCTGCCGCCTTTTCTGCAGACTCTCCCTCTGATTCCTCCACTGCGACTTGCAGCCATTCCCTGATCGGCTGAATATCCCCAGCCTGAATCTGTTCTTTCAGTGCTTCAACCGCCTGCTCTCGATTCTCCACGCTATCCTTATAGTGGTAGAAATCGAAGTCAAAGGCGAAATCATCAAGGTCTGCCGCCAGCTTTTCAACGGGTGCTTTCTCGCTGTTTTCCATTGCTTTCTGCTTGTCCTTTTCCAAATCTTCCTTGGCAATCTGGAAATAGTCACTTCCACGCTCGATTTCTTCACGCCCTGTAACAAGAACCGGCCACGGGCTGATACGGATAAGATAAATCTGCTTGCCCTCATCAAACAGCCGCAGAGCCTGCTCCCGGCTTATCACCGCCAATGCAGCGTCCGGGCGGGCATATTCATCTTCCAGATACTCTTCGTTCTTTTCCAGCAAAATCGCACTCCATGCGTCAGCCTTGATTCCGAAAATGCCATCATGCTGTTCGATTTCTTCCTGACTGGCGAAATCTCCTGCCGTACCATCCTGAAACAGTGGGTAAATCCGTTCGCCCAGCCGATGCCACTCCCGTGCGCCTTCCTTTGTCAGCGGCAGAACATCATCTTTCAGATACCCGTATTCGTGCATTTCCGAAAGACCGATCATGCCATCCGGCAGATTTTCGATTTTCTCTTCTGCTTCCCACATCAGGCGGTTGACTTCTTCCGTGTTTTCTGCCGCAATCGCAGCCGCCAGATTATTCGCCAGTTCTTCCGTTGCCGCCCGATCATCCAGCTTGTAAGCAAAGTTCACAATGAGATTTCGCTGGCTGTTGTCAAAAATGGTTTTATCCTGTTCCTTGTCCGCAATCAGCTTTTCTGCGTATTCCATCGCTGTCATGCGCTCCACACTCCTTTCTGCTACCGCCGTTTCCAGCTTTTCAAGAAAATTAGCAGCGGTCAATCGAATCGTATCCATCGAATCTTTCAATTCTTTCAGTTCCTTGCCGCTTGCCCAGCTTGCTACATACGGGAACGAGTAGTCCGAAGTATCAATGCCAAGTGCCGAGCAAACCGTAAATGCAATGCTTTCCGCTTCTGTTTCTTTGGTAAGCTGGTCTTTTTCCTCGCCGCGCTGTTTCATCTGGTCGCTGTCATGCAGCATGGCATGAGCAACCTCATGGATCATCGTCTTGATGGTCTGGCTCTCACCCATATCGGCACGAACACAGATTTCTTTGTCCACGTGGCTGTAATAACCTTTTGCGTTGCCCTCGATCTCTCCAAAACGAATTGGCACAGGAGATACCTGTTCGATTGCCTCTTTCAGCAGGGTATAATCCTTGACACGGGCAGTCAGTTCATTTACTTCCAGCGTAGGGAGCGGCTCTCCGTCTGTCTGGGCATAATCGAAAACCGTTGTTACCCGGAACCGGGGAATCACCCTCTCCACCACTTCGATTTCCGGCTCTCCGTTCTCATTCAGCACCGTAAGCCCGGTGTCCTTGTCGATTTTCTCCCGCTCTTCCCGTTCCTTTACCGGAGCAGGTGCGATGATCTGGATTCCCTTTTCACCCTTTTTCACATAGCGGTTAAACTTATTTTTCCATGCGTTATACCCAGCCACCAACGTAGCATCTGGACGCTGCATTGCGATCAGCAGTGTATTATTGAAGCTATAATTATGGAACTTCGACATTGTGAGCAGGTACTTCGTATACATTTCCGAAGTAAAAATGTCCTTTACGCCCTGCTCCAACCGTTCCGTGATTTCTTTGAGCTGGTCTGCCCGCTTATCTGCCATTCATGCCCTCCTTTACAAAATCTGCCCCATCAGATTCCCTTTCGGAGATCTGACGGGGCATTCTCAGTTACAGTTCCATATCGTGACTTTTCTTTTTCTGCGGTTTCGGCTCTGCCATGCGTTCCGCCTGTTTTTCGTGAAGCTGTGCAAGAATCGACGGACGTTTTACGCTGTCTGCACTCCGCTCAATCTCACGCTTCGGCGCAGGGATTTCACTCTCCGTCACTTCTTCATCCATGCCAAGAGCCGCATCATCCCCCTTTTCATCCATGTCCAGCAGGGCGTTCAGTTCTGCAAGCCGTGCAGATTTTTCGTTTAATTCCGCCTCCTGCGGGAACGGACGCTGCACTTCTTCCTTTGCCTCTGCCAACTGCTGCTGTAAGGTTTCCAGTCTGCGTTCCACCTGCGGCAGTGTCTTTTCGATGGATGCCAGCGCATTGAGAATACGCTGGATATTGCCAGCTGGGTCACTGCCAAGTTCAATCGTATAACTGCTCTGCCGCTTGATGGTCAGCTTGAATGTCTGAGCGAACGCATCAAACCGGGAACTGATTGCAAACCCTCCCAAATCTGCGATTTGCCCCTCTGTCTTAGCGATCTTCATTGCGGCGCAGGCTGCAAGAATCGCCGATCCGGCTTCCTTGCGGTCGGTATAAACCCTGTCCTCCACCGTGATGGAGAACTTTTCCTTATCCTGTTCCAGCAACGGCTTTGCCACTGCAAGGTCAGCTTTCAGACCTGCTATACGCTCTTTCGCTGCCGTGATTTCTGCCGGATACCGCCGTGCAATATCCGATTCCAGACTGTAAATCTGGCTGGTATGATTGGCCCGCATCAGCTTCAGCTTGCTGACCTGAATATCCAAATCCATCTTTTCCTTGATGTAGGGATTTCCCGTTGCCAATGCTTTGATTTCTGCATAGGTCAGCGCGGTATCGTCCACATCATCACAGGCACGGACAGGAGATTTCGAGGTCATGATCTGCGAGATAAACTTCTGCTTATTTTCCAGAATCTGCCACATATACGAATCGAACGTATTTTCTGTGACGTAACGGAAAATCTTCACTTTCTGGTTGCGGTTTCCCTGACGAAGAATGCGTCCTTCCTGCTGTTCCAGGTCAGAGGGTTTCCAAGGGCAGTCCAGATGATGCAGAGCAATCAGCCTGTCCTGAATGTTCGTACCAGCACCAAGTTTCGGGGTCGAACCGAGCAGGATACGCACCTGACCGGAACGTACCTTTGCAAACAGTTCTGCCTTTTTGGTTTCGGTATTTGCCTCATGGATGAAAGCAATCTCCTCACGGGGGATTCCCTTTGCCACCAGTTTCTCCCGAACATCATCGTACACATTGAATGTTCCGTCTGCTTTCGGGGTCGATAAATCACAGAAAATCAACTGGGTGGATTTGTCGGGCGTAGATTCTTCCCACACCTGATAGGCATTCTCCACACAGAGGTTGACCTTGCTTTCCGGCTCATCCGGGAGCAGGTCATTGATAAGCCGCTGATCCAGTGCCAGCTTTCTACCGTCATTCGTGATCTTGAGCATATTATCAATTTTGGGATTGACATTGCCGTTTCGCACCTGTTCTGCACGGTCGGCAAAGCTGCTCACCATTTCCTGCTGCGTTTCGCTGGGTTTCAGCACCTCATTGATGTACTCTGCTTCCGGCACAGGAAGATTCAGCATATCCGCTGTCTGTACGTCTGCGGACTCCTTGAACAGTGAGATCAATTCAGGGAGATTGAAAAAACGGGCGAACCGCGTCTTTGCACGGTAGCCCGTTCCCTCTGGGGACAATTCGATTGCCGTTACGGTTTCGCCAAACGAAGCCGCCCAGCTATCAAAATGTCCAAGATGAAGTTTCTGTAAGGTGTCATACTGCAAGTAACGCATGATGGTATACAGCTCTACCATGCTGTTCGATACGGGTGTACCTGTTGCAAAGGTCACACCCTTGCCGCCAGTGATCTCATCAAGATACTGGCATTTTGCAAACATATCCGAGGATTTCTGCGCATCGGTCTGAGCAATACCAGCGATATTCCGCATTTTTGTGTAGAGGAACATATTTTTATAGAAATGGCTCTCATCCACAAACAGGCGGTCAACACCAAGCTGCTCAAATGTAACCACATCGTCCTTGCGGCTCTGGTCGTTCAGCTTCTGGAGCTTTGCCTGCAAGGTTTTCTTTGTTTTCTCCATCTGCTTGACCGTGAAACTCTTACCATCGTCCTCTGCCCTTGCTTCTGCAATCGCAAAGGTAATGTCCTGAATCTGCCGCTCGATCATAGATTTCTGCCGTTCCGGGGAAAGCGGAATCCTCTCAAACTGCGAATGCCCGATAATGATGGCATCATAATCGCCCGTAGCAATTCGGGAACAGAACTTCTTTCGGTTGGATGGCTCGAAATCCTTTTTCGTTGCCACCAGCACATTGGCATTCGGATACAGCCGCAGGAAATCCGCGCCCCACTGTTCCGTCAGGTGATTCGGCACAACGTAGAGATTCTTCTGTGCCAGACCCAGACGGCGGCTTTCCATGCCGGCAGCGATCATCTGGAAGGTCTTGCCCGCACCCACACAATGCGCCAACAGCGTATTATTGCCATACAGGATATGCGCCACTGCATTTTTCTGATGCGGCATCAGGCTGATTTCCGGGGTCATGCCCACAAACTTGATGTGGCTGCCGTCGTATTCACGGGGACGAATCGCATTGAATCTCTCGTTGTAGACCTTGCAAAGTTCCTCTCTGCGGTCTAAATCCTTGAAAATCCACTGCTTGAACGCATCCCGAATTGCTTCCTGTGCCTGCTGCGCCAGCATGGTTTCTTTTTTGTTCAGCACTCTCCTTTCTTTTCCATCCTCATAGACGGTATCGTAAATTTTGGTATCCCGGAGATTCAGCGCATCTTCCAGCAGTCGATAGCCGTTGACCCGCATTGTGCCATAGGTGTTCGTTACACGGGGATTACTCCGGTCAAGTGACTTGCCGCTGATGTTCCATGCGCCGCTGATCTCCGAATAGGTAGCCTTGATGGAACTTCCGATATAGTAGCTTGGTGTCTTAAACACCTGCTCCATGAAGTCCGTAATGTACTCTGCCTTGATCCAGTTTGCACCCAGCCGCACTTCAATCTCCGAAGCATTCAAATCTTTCGGCTGTACCCGCTTGAGATACTCAACATTGACCTGATACTCCAGGTGGTTTGCAGCAAAGATTTCTGCCATTGCCAGCTTTTCCCGGACATTGCCAGACAGATATTCGTCTGCCGTCACCCACGCCTGTGTGACAGGATTGCGGAAGATAACGCCTGCCAGTTCTTCGGTCACTTCCTGCTCTGTCTTTCCGCAAAGTTCTGCCATAAACGGCACATCGACCTTTGCTTTTTCTCCAATGGAGAGTGCCAGGGCTTCACTCGGCGTATCCACAGAGGTCACAGGTTCCGGCTTGCGAATGGTGCGCTTGGTGAAAATATCTGTCAGCCGCTTGAGGTTTTTATCCTCGTCCAGAATCTCAAGGGATGCCAGCAGGCAATAGCTGCTGTCCTGCCGGAATGCCCGTTTGTTGGCAGTGCTGTTGATAAGACCATACTGCGCTGTGAACCGCTTATACTGGTCTTTCAGCTTTCCTTGCAGCAGTTCCACTTCGGCATCTGTGCCATCGTGCAACTGGCAGTCCAGCAATTTCTGTGTGGTTTCCCGCAGGGCGATCATCCCAAGCACACGCTCTGCCGTGACCGCAGGCAGGTCAACCTTATTCATGTAGGAGTTTTCACGGTAATAAACCTGTCCGTCCACATTGGTGTAACTGAAATTCTTCACGTTCGGGTCTGCCGGGAGCGGTTCTGCGTTCTGGTCAAGTTCATCATCCGTGATTTCCGGCTCTGTGATTTCCGCATGGATGTTCTCAACGGCTGCTTTCAACTGCTGTGCAAGGTCTGCGCCCTCAATGGGCTTGACCGTGGTTTCCTGCTTGCCGTACTGCGTACTTTCGGTCGTAATCTCGCCCAGCACCATTTCGGGATGCTGCGCAAAATACTGATTGATGGGGTATCCCTCCGGCGTTGTGCCAAGGTCTACCCACTCTGCCCGCTCCACTGCCGCCCGGTCACGCTTTTGCAGGAACAAAATGTCAGCTACAACACTTGTGTTCGCATTGCGCTGGAACGCATTGTTCGGCAAGCGAATTGCGCCGACCAGATCAGCACGGTTGGCAAGATACTCTCGGACAGAGGAATCCTTTTTGTCCATCGTGCCGCTGGAAGTGACTACCGCCACCACGCCGCCCGGACGAACAAGGTCAAGGCTCTTTGCAATAAAGTAATCATGGATGAGGAAGTTGTGGCGGTCATATCGCTTATCCGGCACTTTGTAATTGCCGAACGGCACGTTGCCCACCACGCAATCAAAGAAACTGTCCGGGAACTGCATTGTTTCAAAGCCCTGCACGGCAATTTTGTTCTTCTGATAAAGCTGCTGTGCAATACGTCCTGATACGCTGTCCAGCTCCACACCATACATCTTGATGTTTTCCATGCTTTCAGGCACAAGACCCATGAAATTGCCGACACCGCAGGACGGTTCCAGCACATTGCCTTTGCTCAGCCCCATATTGGAAAGGGCTTCATACATTGCCTTGATAACCGTAGGCGAAGTATAGAAAGCATTCAGCGTAGATGCCCGCGCTTCGCTGTACTCATCTGCCGGGAGCAGAGATTTCAGTTCCTCATACTCCTTTGCCCAATCCGCATTCTTCTCATCAAATGCCTGAGGAATACCGCCCCAGCCGACATACCGGGACAAAACTTCCTGTTCTTCGGCGGTTGCCTGCCGCTGTTCGGCATCCAGCGTTTGCAGCAGTTGGATGGCTTCGATGTTCGCTTTGAATTTTGTCTTGGCTCCTCCTGCGCCAAGATCGCTGTCTGTGATATGGAAATTGATAGGCTCCTGTTTCGGCTGTGCAGGCGGCTTCTGTACGGTATCGGTGTCCAGCGGCAGATTCTCCTCTTTCCGTGCCTGGTTGACCTCTTCCGGGGTCATGGGTTTACTGGTAAGGGGCTTAACGGCATCATCTGCCGCCGAACGATGGATGGCGTCTGTCCGGGTCTGCACATCTGCGATGAGCTGCATCTGTTCCGGGCTAAATTCAGGATTCAGCAATTCTTCCAGACTGCCGCCATTCTCCGCAACAGCATAGATTACATCCATCTGTTCCGGGGTAAAGCCCTCATAAGTTACCTGTGCTTTGTGCAGGGATTCAAAAATTTTCTGCTCAATGTCATTATGATATTCCGTATCACCCATTTCATACAGGTGACGTACATACTCAAGCGGCTCTGTACGGAAAATTGGATACCGTGCTTCTTTTGCAAGAGTCATGTCCTGCAGGCTAACAGTCCTATTCTTGAAATCGACCGAATCCACACGAAATTCTCTACCGTCAATCTCAACATCTGCGTTTCGGGGAAGATATTCTTCCCGACGTAGATATTTGGTTTCATGGTGCGTTCCATCTTCCCCTTGACCGGAGAGATAAACACTCTCACCACATTTCCAGAGTTCCTTACCAAAATGCGCCCACTGCTCACGAGGGAATCCTGTCACTGGAATTTCTCCTGATACAGTTTCCTTCCGAAGCATTTTTGTGTCGATTAGCTCCGTCACCCGTTTGGCATCATCACCATAAAATTCAAAAAATCCATTCTGCTCAAAGCCAACCAGTGCGTCCGGGTATCGTTCTTTCAGCGCATGATACTCATTTTCTGCTTCAGCAGACAATGGTGATAAGCCTTCCTCCGCATCCGGGCGATGTGCTTTCAGCGTCCGCTTTGCATCTTCCAGCGTGTCAAATGGGCCTGCGCTCCCTGCACCCTCGCCTCTAACATCATCAAAACCGTAGTGGTTATAATACTTGCCGTTCGGATATTGCAGGATTGCAATTCGCTCAACATACCCATCTTCCATTCGCGCAGTTGAGCGGTAATACGCTCTCATTGTGGGTTTATCTGGATTTTCCTGTTTTTCTTCCCGCTTCTTTTTCGGCATTGTCGAGATTTCCTGTGCAGACGCATCCACCATCATGCCCCGCACCCACTGAGGCGCATGAGAATCATTTTGATAGAGAGCAACCGCATCGCGGGAATCCGGCATCATGTCCTGATAGGTGCGCTGGAAAATATCTTCAACCAGCCAGTCCTTGAAGTTCTCCCAGTTTTGATAGGCTTCCACAAACAGAGGTGCGGTTTCCGCATTCTGCTCTAACAGCTCGTCGATTTTGTTCCGAAGTTCCTTTTCCGCTTCATCTGCATCCACATCGCGGTCCCGGAGATACGGATAGATTTCACTCTGCTGCACC
>OIOG01000371.1_pt1 | contig 9910 bp, 9 predicted proteins | sample 1585471 | NCBI WGS metagenome assembly OIOG01 (sample SAMN02674699, study PRJEB24791) | human gut metagenome, SKBSTL042 | isolation source: stool | host: Homo sapiens | place: USA
GCTGGTGCTAGCAGGTATCACGAACCTTATGCTATAACAGCAGAAAGCCCGCCGTCCAAAGACAGCGGGCTTTTTTACAGCTTCTCACATCGGGAACATAACGCCCGTCAGCAGCAGCATGGCAGGCACTGTGACCAGCATACACACGGTGGAGTGGGCCACCGCCTGACTGGCAAGGGTCGCTTCGGTGCCGGTCTGCTTGGCCAGCACAGCGGCAAGGCTGCCGGCCGGGCAGCAGGCGATGATGGACAGGCCGGTGCGCAGCACATTGTCCAGCGGCAGCAGCCACAGCAGCAGCATGAACAGCAGCGGGAACAGGATGCCGCGCAGCAGGGTGACCCGGTACAGGAAACCGGTGTGCAGCAGCGCACGGATGTCGCTGTCTGCCAGCAGCACACCTACGATCATGAGCGCCAGCGGGGTGGTGCAGCCGCCCACCGCACTGCAGAACTGCTGCACCGGTGCGGGCAGCCGCCAGCCGGTGGCCAGCAGCACCAGCATAGCCACTGTGGCAATGTTGGTGGGGGTGATGAAGGTCTTGAGCCGGATCTTCTCGCCAGGGCGGAACAGGCACACCACATAGGTAAAGAACCATACATTATAAGAGGCCATGGCCATGCCTGCAAACACAGTGCCGCGCGCGGTGCCCAGCAGGGCGCTGCACAGCGGCAGGCCGATGAAGCCGCAGTTGGGCATAGCCGCCGTGCCCACCAGCACCGCATACTTGCCCGGCGTGTCGTGGTGCAGCCAGCTGCTCAACCGGCACAGGCCGGTGGTCGCCACAAACAGTGCCAGCAGCAGCACGAACAGAACCCCTGCCTGAGTGAGCAGCTCCGGCTCACCGTCCACGGCTGCGCCAGCCAGCATGGTACAGGGCAGCAGAAGCTTCATAATAAAATCCGACAAAAACTTGCTGTCACGATCCTTGATGATGCCGCTGCGTGCACCTACATAGCCCAGCAGCACTTCCAGAAAGATCACCGTGATCTGACCTGCCAAAACGCCAAACGCCATTGGTTTCTCCTTTTTGTTCCACAAGCCGCATTTTTCCTTTATAAAGGAAAAAGCCCATTGATTTCAACGAATCAACGAGCTTTTTCTTGGCGGAGTAGGAGGGATTTGAACCCTCGCGCCGTTGTTTAGACGACCTACGCCCTTAGCAGGGGCGCCTCTTCGGCCTCTTGAGTACTACTCCAGAGCAAAGTGTGTTACACTTATTCAATAAAAAATGGCGGAGAGAGTGGGATTCGAACCCACGGTACGTTGCCGTACGGCAGTTTTCAAGACTGCTTCCTTAAACCACTCGGACATCTCTCCTTGTGGACACTCGCGTTACGCCGTGTCGAATGCCTATTTACTTTACCAGATTTACGCTGTTCTGTCAAGCCCTTATGCAAATTTTTTCTTTTTTCTGTACGATAGCTGCACAGCAGCCCCATTTACCACAACCTTTATTCGAAGTTTTTTTGGATTTTCTCTTTACAGAAACACCTTTTTGTTGTATAATAAAACCAACATAAACCACCCATCGGGAAAAGGAGCATCATTATGTCGTTTTCAGAGCTATTGAAGGAGTGCCGCAAAAAGCAGGGCGTCAGCCAAGCGGAGCTTGCCGCCAGACTGGGGGTCACCCAGCAGGCTGTCGGCAAGTGGGAAAGCGGCAAGTCCTCCCCCGACCCCTCCACGGTGGCCCGCATCGCGGAGCTGCTGAACACCACGGCAGACTATCTGCTGGGGCTGTACCGCCCGGTCAGCAATGTTTCTGCCCCCGAGGAGCGCTTTTTCGGCAGCTACACCGAGAGCCTGATCCCGGTCATCGGCACGGTAAAGGCCGGCTACGGCGCACTGGCTTTTGAAGAGGACTACGGGCAGGAGTACGCCCGCGTGAAGGACCCCGCCAACTATTTTTATCTGGTGGTGCGCGGCGACAGCATGGAGCCCCGCATTCAGGACGGCGACCTTGCGCTGGTGCACAAGCAGGACACGCTGGAAAACGGCGACCTGGGCGTGCTGATCTACGGCGACGAGGGCGAGGGCACTTTGAAGCGCTACATCCAGCGCGGCAACTGCGTGGTATTGCAGCCTTTCAACCCCGCCTATCATGAGATGGTCATCAAGGGCGAGGACCTGAACCACCTGCACATTGCAGGCCGCGTGGTGGAGACCAAGGCCAAGTGGTAAGCCTGCTGATTTAAAATTTCGCTGCTGAAGGCTTTCCCCTGACGGGGGAAGCTGTCACCGCAGGTGACTGATGAGGGCGCACCGTCAACTTCTGCTTGCCTGCACCCTCATCCGGCGCTGCGCGCCACCTTCCCCCGACTGGGAGAAGGCTTTTGTTCCGGTAAGCGTTTGCTTTTTGCCAAACACGCTCCCCCCTATCTTCATAAAGCCATCTGCTGTTTTGCGTATGGCTTTATTTTTTGACCCTTTTTCCCGATTTTATCCTCTTTGGAGGTGTTTTTTGCATGGAACAGACCCTGATGGACAAGCTGACCATTCTGGCAGACAGCGCCAAATATGACGTTGCCTGCACCTCCAGCGGGGCGTCCCGCACCGCGCGCCCGGGCACGGTAGGCAGCTGCTACGCGCCGGGCTGCTGCCACGCCTTTACCGCCGATGGCCGCTGCGTCAGCCTGCTCAAGGTGCTGATGACCAACTGCTGCTCCTTCGACTGCGGCTACTGCGTCAACCGCCGCTCCAACGATATCCCCCGCGCCACCTTTGCGCCCCGGGAACTGGCAGAGCTGACCATGGAGTTCTACCGCCGCAACTACATTGAGGGGCTGTTTTTGTCCAGCGCGGTGCTGGGCACCCCGGACTACACCACCGAGCGGATGCTGGCGGTGCTGCGGCTGCTGCGGGGCGAATACCGCTTTGGGGGCTACATCCACGCCAAGGCCATCCCGGGCACAAGCCCGGAACTTTTGCAGCAGCTGGGGTATCTGGCCGACCGTCTGAGCGTGAACGTGGAGCTGCCCAGCGAGCGCAGCCTGAACCTGCTTGCCCCGGACAAGGGGCGGCACTCCATCTTCCGCCCCATGAAGCAGATCGCAGTGTCCGGCGCTGCCAGCCGGGAGGAGCTTACCCTTTACCGCCACGCGCCCAAATTTGCCCCCGCCGGGCAGAGCACCCAGATGATCGTAGGCGCTTCGCCGGAGACGGACTACCACATTTTAAAGCTGACCGAGGGGATGTACCAGAAATACGGGCTGAAACGGGTGTTCTACTCCGCTTACATCCCGGTAGCCGAGGACACCCGCCTGCCCGCACTGAACACAAAGCCGCCCCTTCTGCGGGAGCACCGGCTGTATCAGGCCGACTGGCTGCTGCGTTTCTACCAGTTCGAAGCGGACGAGATTTTAGATAAGGACAATCCCAACTTCAACCCCTATCTGGACCCCAAATGCAACTGGGCGGTGCAGCACTACGGACTGTTCCCGGTGGACGTGAACCGCGCCCCCTTTGAGATGCTGCTGCGGGTGCCGGGCATCGGCCCCAAAAGCGCCCGGCGCATCTGGCGCGCTCGCAAGCAGGCGGCGCTGGGTCTGGACGAGCTCAAGCGCATGGGCGTGGTGCTCAAGCGGGCGCAGTATTTCATCACCTGCCGGGGCTTTTCCGGGGCGCACCCGGGGCGCGGCAGTGCCGGGCGGGAGCGCATTACCCGGGCGCTCATCGACCCCAACGTATTCAGCGGCAGCTGTGAGCAGCTGAGCCTGTTCAGCCCACCCGCCGTAGACAACCTCATCGGGCAGGGCGTGCCGCCCCGGGCGGCTGTCCGCATGGTACGAGAGGAGGCCGTGCAATGTCTTGCCAAGGCGCTGTAAGCCCCAAGGGGGCGCGCAAGCTGCACGATGCCGACGTGGTCTACCTGTACGACGGCAGCTTTGAGGGCTTTTTGTGCTGCGTGTACGAAAGCTTTGCCCAGCACGAGCTTCCCTTTGCGGTGTGGACGCCCCAGCGGGAGACCGCCACCCTCTACCCGGTCAAGGAGATTGCCACCGACCCCGCCGTTGCCCGGCGGGTATTCGCCAGCTTTGGCAAAAAGCTGGGCGCAGAGACCGAGTACCTCGTCAGCCGGGATTTTCTCTCCGGGCAGGAGGACAAGGAGCTGTTTTTGCTCCGGTTTCTGCATCTGGCCTTTGCGCTGGGCCCGGGCACGGTCAAGCGGGAGGGACACCCGGTGGTCGCGCCCCTCTACGCCATGAAAAAAAGTCTGGACTGGGAGGTAGACAAGTTTCAGGGCTTTGTGCGGTTCGAGGAGCACGATGGGATGCTGGGCGCGGTCATCCACCCCCAAAATTATATCCTCCCCCTGCTGCGCCCGCACTTCTGCGGACGCTTTCCGGAGGAGGATTTCATGATCTACGATGCCGTCCATCAGGCGGTGCTGCTGCACGAGGGGCGCAGCACCCGGCTGCTGGAGCTGGCAGCGCCCTTGGAGCTGCCGCCGCCCAGCGCGCGGGAGCAGCAGTTTCAGGCGCTGTGGACGCAGTTCTACAAAACGCTGGAAATCAAGGCGCGCCACAACGAAAAAGGCCGCATGACCCATTGCCCCAAGCGCTTCTGGGCGGATATGGTGGAGATGCAAGGAGAATTGTAATTAGTTTTCCTGTGCTTCCAGTGCGCTCTCCACGCCCTTAAGCAGATCCTCTGCCGGGATGCCGTACAGCTTTGCCAGCGCCATCAGGTTGGAGGTGTTCGGCTCCGAGGTGCCGTTCTCCCACTTGGACACCGCCTGCCGACTTACGCCGATGCTCTCAGCCACAAACTCCTGCGTCATCTTGCAGCGGGTGCGGTTCTCCTTGAGCATCTCGGAAAGCGACTTGCGCACGATCTTGACTTCCTCCGTGAGCTTCGGCGGCTTTTCCAGATTGCGGGCAATGCGCCAGAGCAGGTAGAGTGCAGCCACGATGGCCACCGGCAGCAGCAGCTGCACGATCATCGTCGCGATGCTCACCGTCTGGAGCGCTCTGAAAAAAAGGTTGGTCAGAAAATCACTTTTCATATTCGTTTCCTCCTTTGGAAGCTTTCTCTTGTGGTTTTTGTGGCACGATTTTAGCACAAAAGCCCGGTTGCGTCCACCAACCAGAGCGCAAACTCCGGTTGCGGCGCGTATTTTTAGCCTATTGGGGCAGATAATTCACAAAAACGTTGCATCTGCATCGTTGCAACGGGCAAAACCTATGGTATACTATAAGGGATATCCGGGCAGGCATTTCTGCCCACCAACACCCCCGCTGCGGGGTCAACACAAAAGGAGTATTGTAGCGTTATGGTTCGCATTACTATGGAAGACGGCGGCATCATCGACATCGAGCTGAACGAGGAAGTTGCCCCCATCACCTGTGAGAATTTCAAAAAGCTGGTCAAGGAAGGCTTTTACAACGGCCTGACCTTCCACCGTGTCATCCCCGGCTTTATGATCCAGGGCGGCTGCCCGCTGGGCACCGGCACCGGCGGCCCGGGCTGGAACATCAAGGGCGAGTTTGCCGCTAACGGCGTCAACAACCCCCTCAAGCACACCCGCGGTGTGATCAGCATGGCTCGCAGCATGAACCCCAACAGCGCAGGCAGCCAGTTCTTCATCATGCACAAGGATGCCCCCCATCTGGACGGCCAGTACGCCGCCTTTGGCAAGGTGGTTGCCGGCATGGACGTTGTGGATAAGATCGCTTCTGTCCGCACCGACTGGAACGACAAGCCCACCACCCCGGTCAAGATGGCCACCGTGGAGCTCATCGAGGGCTAACATAAGCTTTTGCATTTCAGGATAGCGGAACATCCCTGCGGGTGTTCCGCTATTTTTTAACCTTCTCAGGCGCTCCCGCGCCAGCAATGACTGAGAGGGTTCTCCCCGTGAAAACGCAATGCCGGGCAGCCCGCAAGCTGTCCGGCATTGTGCTATTTTAACGCGCCTTTTTCCTGCGCCGGAGCTTGCGCACCAGCTTGCGGAGCAGCAGCACAAGGCATACCACCAGTACAACGGCGGTGAGAATCAGACCAAGGAGGATAAAGGTAAAGCGGTTGGGCTTTTTCAGCAGCGCGGAAAGGCTGCGGCTGTCCTCCACCTTTTTGCGGTCGTGCAGGGTGCTGTAATAGTCCGGCACGTTGCCGATGCCGTCGCCGTCGGTGTCCTCAAACGACGCCATGTACCGCGCAATGGCGTCCCAGCCCTTCAGCTCTTTGCCGTTTTCGGTCAGGATCACATCCTCAAAATCTTCGATGGGTGTGCCGTCGGCGTACTTCGGCACGATGGACAGAATGCCGTAGGACATATCCGTCACGGCGCTCAGCATCTGCCCGCTGTAAAGGTCGGCCACGATGCGGTACAGCTTGTCGTCCTGCAGCTCCACGCGCTGCCCGTCCTTGACCAGATAGACGTCCGTCACCTTGTTCAGCAGCAGACGGTGGGGGTTGTAGGTAAAGTTCAGGCCGCTGCAATACAGCCGCGCGGTGGTCATGAAATCCGACACGGAAGCGTCGATCTCGGCGGCGGTGCGCAGTTCCTTGCCGGTGAGATAGACCTCGATAAGGGGATAGCCCGGCACGCCGTCCGCGCCGATGCCCAGCGAGAAGGAGTTGAACACCTGCTCCACCGTGATATCGCCCCGGGCGTAGGTGTCGCGCACGGTGCCGCTGGGCACGACTGCCAGATCCACCGGTACGCCGTCATAGTCGGCGGCGTTCTCCACCGCGTACACGTAGGCGTCCGCGATGATATCGCCCAGATTGTGCTCGGTGTGCACCTTGCCCAGATCCTTCAGGTTGGAGAAAACAACATCGTTTTCTGCCAGCACCTGATCCTTGGTGTAGCCGAACTGCGCCAGATAATCCTCGTCCACCGTGTCCATAAAGCGGTCGATGACCTCTTGCGTTTGTGCATCGGCGGGGATGTCGGCGGTGATGGGGATCAGCTGGTAATCGGTCACCTGCCAGCGGCCGTCCGCTTTTTGTGCCATGGTAAGGCTGCCCAAATTTTTGCCGTATTCGCCGCAGGAGACCACATAGGTGTCCCCGTGCCGGATAGGTTCCCGGATGCGGCTGTGGGTGTGGCCGCTCAGGATGAGGTCAAGGTCAGGTACACCCTTGGCCAGCAGCTCGTCCTCAGACTTTTTGGGGTCGTCCCAAGTGCCGCTGTGGGAAACGCAGACGATCATATCCACGTTTTCGTTCGCCTTGATCTCTGCCACGGTGGCCTTTACCGCCTGTACCGGGTCCTTGAATTTCAGCTCGCAGGTGGGCGCACAGGAGAGGGCATCCTTGCCGAAAACGCCCACCACGGCAATGCGCACATCGCCCTTCTGCACCACGGTGTAGTCCTGCACGCCGTAGGCGGCAAAGGCGTCCTTGAGCAGCTGCTGGCCCTCGGTAAGACCGGCGCTTTCCATAGCGTCCCAGTCCACATTGCAGACCACGATGGCCGGGACGGCATCGCCGGAGGTGCGGGCGCTGGTAAGCATATTGGCAAGCCCCTTGGAGCGGTAGTCGAACTCATGGTTGCCGAAGGTGGTCACATCGTAACCCATGCAGCCCAGCATCCGCAGCTCTGCGGCCTGCGTTTCAAACACCGTCTGGATCAGGGTGCCCATGGAAAAGTCACCGCCGTCGATCACAAGGGTGTCCGGGTCTTTGGCGCGCTGCGCCTTGATGAGGGTGTTGGCGCGGGCAAAGCCGCCGATGTCCGTCTCCTCATCCTCCACCACGGTGGTGAAGGTGTTCAGGTGGGAGTGGGTATCGTGGCTGAACAGGATATCCAGCGTTTTGCCCGTCTCCGGTGCCTGCCCATAGGCGGCGGGGATGCCCAGCAGCACTGAAAAAAGCAGCAGCACAGCCGCCGTCATGGCGAAAAGTTTTTTCATGGCGTGTTCTCCTTTTGTTGCGTCCTTATTTTTTTCGGCTCAGCCGAATTTTTACAGCATCAGAAAAGTAATACCACTCTATAAAAATCAACCATCCGTCCGTTATTTTAGCATAAGTGCACAAAATAAACAAGACGGCAGTTGTCTTTTTGCGATGATATGCAACCATTTTGGAGAATCCGCCTTGTTTTGCTTACGCTGGCACGCGTGCGCTCAGGCGCTATCGGGTCAGCTTCTCTCTTTTTGCTGCTGCGCGGTGCCTGCTGCCCCTGCCGCCAAAGAGAAACGGGCTGCTGCACGTTTTGTGCAGCAGCCCGTTGGTCGTTTTTACTGTTTTGCCAGCTGTTTGTCCAGTCATGCGGCAATGTCCGCGAAAACCTCCAGCTTGTTGGTCTCCACCAGCAGCTCGTGGCGGGCACCGGGGTAGAAGATGCTTTCAATGTTCTGCACACCGGCGTCCTTCAGGCTCTGGATGGCGCGGCGCACGCCCTTGCCCTGCTCGCCCACCGGGTCGGCATCGCCGGAGAGGAAGAGCAGCGGCAGGTCTTTGGGCATCCGTGCCAGAAAAGCCGGGTCGTGTAGACGCAGGATGCCGCTGAACATACTGTAATAGGCATTCAGCGTAAAGGTAAAGGTGCAGCGCTCCTCGGCCAGATACTTGTCCACCTCGGCCTGATCGCGGTTGAGCCAGTCATGGGTGGTGCGGCCCTCCAGCCCCTTGTTGTAGCCCATAAAGGAAAGGTTGGCCACAAAGCTGCTGCGGTAGTGCCAACCGTGAAAGACTGCCAGCACCCGGCAAAGGGTCTTGGCTGTCTTGACCAGCGCCTTGGGCTGGAAGCCGGTGCCCATGATGATGGCGCCGTCCAGCTCCCTGCCGTACTCGCACAGGTACTGCCGGGCATAGAAGGAACCCATGCTGTGCCCCAGCAAAAAGTAGGGCAGATCCGGGTAAAGCTGCTTGGTAAGCACGGTCACAGCGTGCAGGTCGGCCAACACGGCGCGGTTGCCGTCCGGCTCAGCAAAATAGCCGTAATCCTCTTTGGTGCGGATGGACGCACCATGTCCCAGATGGTCGTGCCCGGTGACCAGAATGCCCCGGTCGGCCAGATATTCTGCCAAGGGGCGGTAGCGGTCGATGTATTCCACCATGCCGTGGGACAGCTGCAGCACCGCCCGCACCTGTCCCTCCGGGACGCAGCGAAAGCCGTGCAGGGTGCGCCCCGGCACGGTGGAGGGAAGGGTAAAGTCGATGAACTGACTCATGGAAAGGGCCTCCCTTCTGAGTTACAGTGCGCTGAGCTTGCGGCGGCAGGCGGTACAGATGCAGTAGCCGCCGAACTGGATGGCCTGCTCGTCCACCTCGCCGCAAAAATCGCAGCTGCCGGCAGGGCGGTGCTTTTTCAGGACGATGGCGTCCCCATCCACAAAGATCTCCAGCTTGGTGTCGGTGTCGAGGTGCATACTGGTGCGCAGTTCCTTCGGCAGAACGATACGTCCCAGCGAATCAATGCCGCGGACGATGCCAGTGCTTTTCATAATATGTCATTCTCCTTCACTATTTCCTTCTTACTTAGCAACCACTGACACAATAGGAAAATTGTGCCAGCGTTGATAAGCTTAGTATACAAAAAATAACACCTTTCGTCAATGATTGCGTGTTAATTCGACAAAAAGCAACCTTTTGTACGTAAAGGTGGGGGAGAACCCTTTTCTGTGAAAAGAGGGTCAGGAAAGTCCGCGGACTTTCCTGACCCTCAAAATTACAAATAATTCTTCCTTACCGTCTCAGCTCAGCTCCACAGGGGCTTCGGGCTGGTTCTCCACGCGGGCGCTGGTGCGTCCCTCGGGGCGGATCTCTCCGGCAGCGGTCAGCGAGATCTTGGTCAGGGTGGGGCCTACCAGCTCGTACACCAGCACCGAGAACAGCACCACGTTGCGCACCATGTGGCCGTCCGACAGCTCGGCGGCTGTGGCAGCCATGCCCAGCGCCACGCCTGCCTGCGGCAGCAGGGTGATGCCCAGATACTTCTGGATGGCGGAGCTGCAGCTGG
>OIOG01000377.1_pt1 | contig 9842 bp, 9 predicted proteins | sample 1585471 | NCBI WGS metagenome assembly OIOG01 (sample SAMN02674699, study PRJEB24791) | human gut metagenome, SKBSTL042 | isolation source: stool | host: Homo sapiens | place: USA
ACCGCGCCCCGGACGATAAGGCGGTGGCTGCGCGTTCTGCGTTCCTCTTTGGATAGCTTCTGACGCAACATCTTTTCTCGGTTCTCAAACTGCCGGATTTTCTTCTTTCCGTCCTCAATCTCGGCTTGCAACTCCTCGCGGGTTTTCTCTCTTGGCTTTGTCATAGTTGGCCGATCCTTTCTGCTCATAAGCATAGAAAAAGGACAGTCGATTTTCTCGGCTGCCCTTGTAAAATAGAAAACTTATTTACTTTTCAAGAAGGTTTTGTTCGGATACTTTTTCATCAGAAGTATGGCTTGTTTGGGCGTGGGGCATATCAGTCTGAGTTTCCGTCAAAGTCTGTGTTATGATAGTGTTCATATAACCAGTATTTTCCCTCAAACTCAACGACAATGTTATCGCCGTACTGATAAACCGCAGCCCCTACAATATCATCATTTGCTTGGAAATTTTCTTTTGGTTCTTCCGAAGAACTAACTGTGTTTTCGATTTTTCCTAACAAATTGAAAGAACTTTTTTCATCTGCGAAGTTGGGTTGAGAGTCAACGATTTGATAAAGCGTATCATTTACATAGACCATAGGAGCAATATCTCCAGAAATGGGAACCAATGCCTTTAGCAAATCTTCTCCTGTTACACCTAATTGTGCTTCATCGCTTGCAAAAGGAATACGCAGCAGGTATTGTTGGTCTACTTCGTAAAGATATATATAAATGCCTGAGCCAACATCTTGTGTGTCACCTAAAAGAGAAAGAACATCTTCTCTTGTCATGGTCGGTGTTAGTTCTTTAATTTGCTCAGATGTTACCTGCGTCGGTGTATCGAGCGGTTCTTTGTTTTCTGGTATTAGACTAAGGATTTCTTCAGTCAACGGGTTACTTTCTCCTGCGTCAATCGTTTTTGCAGCTTCTTTTATTTCTTTATGAGAATAGTCGCTCAAATCTTCAACAGCAATGCCGAGAGAATTGAGATAATCAACCGCTGCATTATATTGAATTATATCAACGGCAAATGCGGTCAATGGTATCATCAAGCACAAGCAAGCTGCAATAGCCCCCCACTTTACCCAAATGGGCTTTTTGGCTTTCTTCTTGTAGTTGAGAGCTTCATCGACATATTTTGTGTCAAGCTCGCTCATAGCGTCGGAAAACTTCTTTGCATTCATACGAATACCTCTCTTTCAATCAAATATTGCTTCATCTTCTCGCGGATACGGGTCAGCCGGACAGAAATGTTTTTTTCTGAAAGCCCCATAAACTCGGCTATGTCCTTATAGCTGTCGGAAAACCAATAGCGGCGCATGAAAATAACGCGGTTTTCGGTAGTCAGCGTGTCTAAAAATGCTTCAATGATACGGGCTAACTCTTTGGCTTCGATTTCTGCTTCTACTGTATTCGGGGCTGCTATACAGGCTTCAATTTCTTCCAAAGCAATCGTGTAATGGCTGCTTCGTTTGGCTGCTTCCTTTCTCCAATAGATTTTGAGTGAAATGTTCCGAACGATTTTAACAAGATAAGATAGCAGCGGGTTAGGTCGTGCCGGGGGAATGGCGTTCCATGCGCCTAAATAAGCGTCGTTTACACATTCCTCCGCGTCTTGTCTGCTGCCTACGATATGGTAGGAAAGATTGTGGCAGACCTTTCCGTATTTTATATCCAGCTCTCGTATGCCTTGTTCTGAACGTCCAAAAAACATTTCTATGATTTTTTCGTCGTCTATCATCTCACCGCCTCCTTTCGGGCTTCACCTATGTACTACGGTTTCAGCGGCAAATACTACATCTAATCCGAAACTTTTTCAAAAAAATTATAGCACATCTTTTTGAATAGGGTGTGTCAAGTTGCCGGAATGTTTCTTTGCCGCTTTGCTGGCGGCGTTCCTCCGTTCTTCGCTGTATGGGGCGGTCAGACGGAAAGAGAAACGCCCCTTTACAATCTCAAACTCCATGCAACCCGTTTCGGGGTCTGCGTCGGTCTGGCGGCACTGGTCGGGGTACTGTCCGGAGTAGGCGGCAAGCCGCTTCTTTAAGTCGGTGTTGTGTGTGCGGATATGGATAAGGGGGTCTTTCTCGTCAAACCATATATCGGTGGTCTTTTCCTGCTTCGTAAGCCCTGTTCTCATAAACTCTCCTTTCTGCGCCCCTGTTACGCAATAGGGGCATTTTTCGGGTGTTTTTCCCGGCTCTTGACTTGGGGAAAATGAGGATTTTCAAATAGAAACCGCCCGGACAGGGAGTGTATCGTCGGGGCGGCTGTTATCGCAGGATTTCTGTTTTTTCCGGCTCTTGACCGTCAAGCATAGATTAGCTCATATTTTACGATTTCTTCTGCCTGTGCTTTGCAAGCGTTCAGCAGTCCTACCCACTTCATAGGGTCGGCGGCTTTTAATTCCTCGGTGGCTCCCGCGCTCTTGGCAAACTCCGGCATGATAAGGTCAATCCGGCTCCGCGCTGCTGCGTCGATCTCCGCACAATGCTCATACAACTTTTCACTGGCGGCAAGGGCGGTATAGAGGTCGGGGCGGTAGCCCTCAAGATAGGATTTCCGCAAGTGTCCGTAATGTCCGATATGGGGCAATCTGGCGGGCGGGGTAGTGCCATTGTCAATCAATCTTCTCATGCGCTTTTTTCTCCTTTCTTGTCTGCGACAGGGGGAAGTTCATGGGGCTTTTGTTCCTGCTCCCGTTCCCGCTGTTCTCTCCATTGTCTGCGTTTTTTCTCCATATAGCGGCGGTTGTATTCGGCTTTTTTTGCTCTGCGCCGTTCCTGCTCTGCCAATGCCGCTTTTTCTTCCTCTGTCAGTACGATTTCCTCATGGGGGATTTCTACCTTGCCGACAAAGTTAAAGAAAATCTCAACCTCCTGTGTGCGGCTCGCCCCTTTTCCCTCTGCTTGGTGGACAAGGATTTTTTCAACAAATTCATTTATCATGGCGGGGGTAAGCTCGGAAAAATCTGTATATTTTTTGACAAGGGCAAGAAATTTTTCAGCGTTGACGGTTTCCCAGCTTATACGGTCAAGCTCCTGCTCGTCTTGGGTAACGCTCTCGGTTAAACTCTCTAACTCCGCTTCAAAATCATGCAGCATTTGTTCAAAGAGCTTATCGGAAAGTCTGCCGTTTACATTGTCCTCATAGAGCTTGCGGATTAAGCGGCTCAATTCGTCGGCTCGTTTCTCGCTGCGCTGTTTTCTCTGCCGGATTGCCTTTGCCGCTTTCGCCTGCCGCTCGCTGGAAGCAGAGCAGACCTGCTCCATAAATGCCGCTTCATTGTTCAGCGCGTAGTCGCATACTTCCTTGATAGCTTCGAGCAGAAGCTCATTTACAACGGCTGTGCGGATAAGGTGCGTCGTGCAATATCTATCATAGTGCTGGTTGCCTAAATCGTAACGGGAACAGTTGTACTCGTCGCGTTCTGGACGCTTCCTGCCGTTGGGTCGCCCCGCCCAGTCCCGCGCCAGTCCAGCCCCGCCCCTGTGGTTATACATCTTAGCCCCGCAATCCGCGCAAAACATCAAGCCCGTTAAAGGATTTGCCGCGCCTATGGTGTCCGTCCGGCGTATTGTTTTTCGTAAGCTCTGGACGCGCTCCCATGTTTCCTTGTCAATAATGGCTTCCTGCGTATTTTCAAAAATGACTAAATCCTCTTTGGGTGTCATTCTGGAGCGTTTGTCTTTGTAGCTTTCTTTATAGGTACGGAAGTTTACTGTATGCCCCATATACTCCGGCTTGGACAGAATATCGGCAACTGTGCCGCCGCGCCATGTGTACCGTTCAGCGGGGTTAAAATTAGACTGATGTTTCCCCACGCCGCGCTGTGCAAGGTAATAGGACGGCCTTTCAACCTTTTCCAAAGCAAGGATACGGGCAATTTCATACGGACCTTTGCTCTCCAACGCCATGCGGTAAATCCGGCGTACTACCTCGGCGGCTTCCTCGTCGATAATCCAGTGGTCTTTGTCGTTGGGGTCTTTCTTATAGCCATAGATACAATGGCTGTTTGTATGCTTGCCGGACATTCCTCTTGCGCGGAGAACGCTTGTTATTTTTCGGCTGCTGTCACGCACATACCATTCGTTCATAATGTTCAAAAACGGGGCAAACTCGCTGCTTTCGCGCTTGTCGCTGTCAACTCCGTTTGCTATGGCAATAAAACGGACGCCCCGCTCCTTGAACATGACTTCTGTGTAAAATCCCACTTGCAGATAATCTCTGCCGACACGACTTAAATCCTTTACCAGTACATAGCCGATTTCGCCGCTTTCAATTCCCGCAATCATGCGTTTCCAGTTCGGACGCTCGAAGTTTGCCCCAGACCAGCCGTCATCGGTAAAGTGGACGCAATTCGTAAAGCCATGTTCCCTTGCATAATCTTCAAGCAGCTTCTTTTGATTGATTATGCTGTTGCTGTCGCCTGTGAGGTCGTCGTCGCGGCTCAACCGCTCATATAATGCGGTTATTTTGCCTTTATCGGTTTTCCTTGCTTTCATTAAGACATCTCCTTTCTATGGGCGATTTCTTATCCCCCTTTCATAGCATATAACATCGGTATAGGTCTTCGGCGGCTGGGTGAAATGCTCGGTAACAGCAATTTCCGCACTGTCAAAAATCTGCCCTTCGGTGAAGTCCGGGAGCGTGCCGCCGTCCCCGTCCGCAGGCTTTTCCTTCAGGAAGGCGCGGAAAATACGGTCGATCTCCCGCCAGCCTTCGGAAAGAATACGCTTGCCTTTCGCGGTGAAGGAATGGCCGCAGCAGTCGAAAGTTACCGTGACCGCCTCATACACATACGGCTCCGCCGATGCACACAGCAGCTTGCAGCAGACCAGCAGGAACAAATTGCGCTCGCCCAGAGGCAGAGCCTTGATATCTGCTTTTTCAATCTCCATTGTGGGGATAATGGCGTGGTGGTCGGACACCTCTTTGTCGGAGATCATGGCCTCCACCAGCGGGAAGAAGTTTGTGCAACCATCAAAGGGCGGCAGCTTTGCCGCCAGGTGGATCACACAGGAGACCGTTTCCACCATGTCGGAAGTCAGATACCGGCTGTCCGTGCGGGGATAGGTCAGCAGCTTCTTTTCGTAGAGGCTCTGGGCGTAGTCGAGGGTCTGCTTCGCCGTGTATCCGAACAGGCGGTTTGCCTCACGCTGCAAGGTGGTAAGGTCATAGAGCTTTGGCGGCTGTTCCTTCTTCTGCTCCTTCGTGACAGAGGTACAGGTGACGGCCGCACCCTTGCACGCCGCCGCTGCCTGTTCCGCCTCCGCCGGATCGGTGAACTTCTCCGACACTGCTTCGGCTCCGTCCAGCATCAGGCGCAGCAGATGATATTTCTCTTTGTGGAACAGTGTGATTTTTGCGTCACGCTCGGCAAGCATGGCAAGGGTCGGCGTCTGAACGCGACCCACATTCAAGGTGCGGTGATAGAGAACGGAAAACAACCGCGTGGCGTTGATCCCCACCAGCCAATCCGCTTTCTGACGGCAGAGGGCAGATTGATACAGGGCTTCATAGTCGGCGCCGGGACGCAGATCAGAAAATCCCTCCCGAATGGCGCTGTCCTCCATCGAGGAAATCCAGAGACGGAGGACCGGCTTGCGGCAGCCGGTCATTTCATACACCAGACGGAAGATCAGCTCACCTTCACGCCCGGCGTCACAGGCATTGACGATGGTATCCACGTCGGGTCGGTTCATTAGGGCGCGTAGATTTTCAAAGGCGTCCTCCTTGCCCGGTGCAAGCACATAACGGAACGGCTCCGGCAGAATGGGAAGATCGTCATAGCGCCATTTCTTGAAACGCTCGTCATAGCCCACCGCATCCATGGGGGAAACAAGGTGCCCTACACACCAGGAAACGATCAGGGCGTTCCCCTGAAAATAACTATCGGCCCCGGATTTAGCACCCAGGGCCGACGCGATAGATTTTGCTACGCTCGGTTTTTCCGTAATAATCAGTTTACTCATTCTTTTCCTCCGTTTCCTCGTCCTCGGTCAGATATTCTTCTTCATCCTCCAGGTCGAAATCATCCAGATCAGCGGGAACTTTCTTTCCCTGCTTCGGTTTCAGCACCAGGAAATAGACCGCCGCGCCGCCTCCGGCTGCAAGGATCAGCAGCACCGCCAGGATCGCCCCGGTATTGCTTTTCTTTTCGGGTTCCGGATTCTCCGGCTCGGTGGGCTCCGTAGCTTTCTGTTCTGTGCCAACACATTCACTGAGGTTCTTTACGCAGACCGGGCAAGCGGTATTGACCGCTCCGGCCTGGCACTTCTCCGTACAGGTGCAGACAATAGGTGTTTCCGCCTTTTCTCCATCCTTCGTGAGTGCCATGAGATCGGCTTCATCCACCTGGTTCAGAAAATGCACGGTTTCCTCGCCCGCGTCATCACGGTCGATGATGAGATAGAACACATTGCCGTTTCTTGTCTCCACCGTGATGAACTGCTTGCCGCTGGCGGCAGGGCTGCCGATATCGTCGATCAGTGACAGGTTCCCGTCCGGCGTTAGGGCGGCACCACCATTCAAACCACCGCCCAGCATACCCAGCAGATTTTCCAGAGTTTCTGCATCCAGAGAGAAAGAACCTTCCCCGGAACCAGCCTCGCCGTCACTTACCGTCATGTAGCCGGAATAGACATAGCCGACTTTCTCTGGCAGGATGACCTTCAGCCAGTCGCCGTCCGTGCCGATCACCTTCACGGTCGTTCCGTTGGGAAGCTGGGTGAAGGCGGTGTAGTCCATTCCCGCACCCGTGCGGACATTCAGATTGCCGCCGCCCGTGGTGACGGTGCCGGTCTGCCCGGAGTCATTTTCGCCGGAACTGAACTGGATACCGTCCTCGGTGACGGATACCGTGACCTGGCTGCCTGCCAGAGCGGAAAGCAGATCAGAAACATCCCCAGCCGTTTCCTGTTCAGCCACGGACTCCGTGCTTTCCTCGCCGCCGCTGGCAAAGGCGGTGATAGAAAAAGCGGCAGTGCTGAGCACCACCGCCAAAAGAGCCGATACCATTTTTGTCATAAAGTTATGCTTCATCCTCGTATCCCTCCGTTTCCTCATTCTCGGTGTTGCCCTCCTGCAGCATACCTTCCGGCAGGGAGATCATACCGCTGGCATAGGCTTTCAGGAAGGCGGTCAGTTCCTTGTTATCCATCTTCACGGCTTTCACCATGCGGACGATTTCCAGATTTTCTTCCTCCGCAAGCTGGGCCTCCAGCGCACGAAGGCGTTTCTGCTGTTCCGCGATCTTTTCTTTGGTTTTCGCAATGTCATTGCGGATCTTCTGTGTCGTTGCCATAAATCAAATTACCTCCATATCGTTTTTTAGTTGTAGGGCGGTCGCCCGAAAGCGTAAAAGTGGGATTGCCAGTAGCTTGTGTTGATATCTGCATACTGAATGGGGTCGCCGCAGTGCAGCATTTTTCCACCGCCCACATAGATACCCACATGGGAAACGCCCGGTGTATCGTAAGTGCCGACGAAAAAGATCAAGTCGCCGGGTCTTGCGTTGGCAGAGGATACCGGGGTGGAAATATTGTAGAGCCCCTGGGCTCCCAGCCTGCCCGTATTGCAGACGCCGCTTTGCGTCAGCACCCAAGACACGAAGCCGGAACAATCAAAAGAAGTGTTCGGATTGCTGCCGCCCCAGACATAGGGATAGCCGATGTACTTCTCCGCCTCGGTAATGAGCGCCGCAAAGGTTTCATCTTCCAGTGCGGAAGGCGGGATATCATAGGTGGTTGGCGGTTTGGTGTACTTGTCTACATAGCCGGAGCCTGGGAACAAATCTTCCCGGTTCCCCAGCGTCGCCATATAGACCGCATACAGGGAAAGCGTTTCTTCGTCCATGATGTAGACCGGCACATGGGAAAGGTCGAAGTTTTCCAGCTTCACATTGCAAATATAGTAGTTGTATGGTACTTCCACGTCATAGTCGTTTCCTTCGCTGTCTGTCCGTGTCTCCGTCCGATAGCGTACCTCCACCTCCACGGTCTGCGTCAGGATATACTGCTTTTCAAAGAGCATTTGCAATTCAGCCTGAACCTCGTCGATGGTGAACACCCCTTCATGGAACGCCGTGAGAATGGAGATCAGCACATAAGGGTCATGCTCGATCTCGTCCAGATCAAAACGGTATTCGTCATATCCGGGGTGCAGAGTCTCATAGTGGTCCAGCTCATATTGAAGCTCCTGCTCCAGTTCGCAGTAGGCCGCCTCTGCAGCCAGCATATCCGCATCCTCGGAGAGATAAGAAGAAGTAAATACACCGCCCACACCGGAGCCTGCCATCATGGAACAGGAAGATACCCCGCCAAACAGCAGGGCAACACAGGCGCCAATGCCGATCACCAACAGAACCGCCCGGCTATGATGCTTGATGTAGAGAAAGGTTTCCTTGAATGCGTCCTTTGCTTTCTGTGCCGCACTTTTCGCCGTGGCCGCTGTGTTCTTTGCGGTTTCCTCTGCCTGCCGCAGCTCCTTTGCATAGTTCCGCTTGATCCGCTGTTTCTGCAGAAAGCGGGATACCGGGTTAGAAGCTGCCAATGCAGGATCATCATGCAGTGCCTTTTGGTAAAGGTAGTCGGCGTTTGCCTTGACCGAAGCCTGCTCTGCCTTCGCCGCGTCACGCCAGGGCTTTGTGCGGTGATGGTGGACGGCGGCACGGACTTTGCCTTTTCCGTAGGCAAGCCCACGCTCCGTCAGCACCTCGCCCTTGTGTCCGGCCTCAACACCCACATTTTCCTGTTCCACCTCATGTACCTTCGTATGGGCGGCGTGGACGATCTCATGGATCGGCCGGGAAAGCGGATTGTGCCGCAGGCGTCCGTTGGGGCGTTTCTCCACTTCTTCAAAGTGAAGCTGCGTCTTGCCTTTTCCGGCTGTCTCGTCAAAAACACGCTCGGTACGGAGAACTTTCTTTGTGGGGATAGCGGCCTTTGCCGCGTCCAGCCTGTCCGCCGCACGGTCGGAACGGTCGATGTACTTTCCAAGTGCGGGATCGGCACGTTCTTCCTCGGTAAATTGCAGGCGGGAGGACGGGCGCTGCCTTGCGGCAGAACCATCCCGCACCGCCTGGGTGTCAGCCTTTTCCGCCTTTCGTGCGCTTTTCTTCTCATGGTGTTCCGCCGCACGCAGGGCAAGATCAGCCGCAGCGCCAGCGGATTCTTCCGAAGAAGCGGACAGTTCCGTTTCCGGCTCCCGGCTGCTGATATGTTCCACCTCTCCCGTGGCAAGGTTTTCCGATACCGCACCGTCACGGGTCATTTTCTGCGTGATCTTATCGGTCGCTTTCAGTTCCCTCATAGGCAGTCACCTTCCTCTCCATAGGGGCAGAAGTCACCGCAGGTGCCATTCTCGATCATGGCGATATAGCGGAAAATGGGATAGGCCTGGGGCGGGCAGACCGCATTTCCCAATGTTTTCAGCCGCAGCGCCCGGTCATCCATGCGCTCGGTCATGCGGGGGATTCCTTCCGGTTCGGCGGCCCAGAGGATACGTCCGTCCATCCTTTCGGAAAGCCCATGAGCCATTCCACCCAATCCGGGTTCAGTGCTGCCGTTTCGGACACCGGCCGCTCCTGGGAGATGATCTGCGCCGACAGGTTCCCGTCCTTCTTCGTCGGATCGAAGGCCGATGGCTTCAAGGTCGAGCGGAAACCGTCCGACGCCACCGGGGTCAGATAGAATACCGCCGCCGACAGGCTGAGGCTCCAGATCGCCCCGTTTCGGTTCCTCTTGCGGAATATCCCATTGTCCGACAGGAACACATCCAGGCTTGCCGCGTCCCTGGCGGTGTTGTTGTCGGAGGCAAGGGGTGTGGGAAACATCAGCCGCGACGATAAAAGTTCGCTGG
>OIOG01000396.1_pt1 | contig 9395 bp, 5 predicted proteins | sample 1585471 | NCBI WGS metagenome assembly OIOG01 (sample SAMN02674699, study PRJEB24791) | human gut metagenome, SKBSTL042 | isolation source: stool | host: Homo sapiens | place: USA
TCAAAGTGCCGGAGCTTGCCGCCTTCTATAATGAAATCACGGACTACCGCACGGCAGAGGACGTGGGCGTAGATCGTCCCAACAAGAATGAGATACTGCACCACATACCGCCCACGCCGGAGCAGGAGGACTTCATACAGAAGCTGATGCAGTTTGCCAAAACCGGCGATGCCACTCTGATTGGCAGGTTACCCCTGTCGGAAACGGAGGAAAAGGCGAAGATGCTCATCGCCACCGACTACGCGAGAAAGATGGCTCTTGATATGCGCATGATAGACCCGAACTACGAGGACCATCCCGACAACAAGGCAAGCCATTGTGCCAAGATGATTGCAGAGTATTACCACAAGTACGAGGCGCACAAGGGTACGCAGTTCGTATTCTCCGACTTGGGGACATACCAGCCGGGGGAAGGATGGAACGTGTACAGCGAGATAAAACGCAAGTTGGTGGAGGATTACGGCATACCGGCAAGTGAGGTGCGCTTCATTCAGGAGTGTAAGACGGATAAGGCTCGTAAGGCGGTGATAGATGCCATGAACGCCGGGACGGTGCGCGTGCTGTTCGGCTCCACAAGTATGCTCGGAACGGGCGTGAATGCGCAGAAAAGATGCGTCGCCATCCATCACCTTGATACACCGTGGCGACCGTCCGACCTGCAACAGCGTGACGGACGGGGTGTTAGAGCCGGGAACGAGATTGCCAAGCATTTTGCCGAGAACAACGTGGATGTCATCATCTACGCGGTGGAAAAGTCGCTGGACAGCTACAAGTTCAATCTGCTGCACTGCAAGCAGACGTTCATATCGCAGCTCAAAAGTGGAGCGATGGGCGCACGTACCATCGACGAGGGAGCAATGGACGAAAAATCGGGTATGAACTTCTCGGAGTATATGGCGTTGCTCTCCGGCAATACCGACCTTTTGGATAAGGCGAAATTAGAGAAGCGTATCGCCTCGCTCGAAGGGGAACGCAAGTCGTGGGGCAAGGGCAAGCGCGATTCGGAGTTCAAGCTGGAATCCAAGACGGGAGAACTGCGCAACAACACGGCTTTCATCGAAGCCATGACGGAAGACTGGAACCGTTTTCTTTCCGTTGTGCAGACTGATAAGGAAGGCAGCCGCCTTAATCTTGTCAAGGTGGACGGCGCGGATTCAACGGATGAGAAGGTCATCGGTAAGCGTTTGCAGGAAATCGCCAAGAACGCCACGACTGGTGGACTGTACAAGGCTGTCGGGGAACTTTACGGCTTTCCGATAAAGGTGGTCAGCGAGAGGACACTCAAAGAAGGTCTGGAGTTCACCGACAACCGCTTCGTGGTGGAGGGCAACTACAAGTACACCTACAACAACGGGCATCTGGCGATGGCAGACCCGATTGCTGCCGCACGAAACTTTCTGAACGCATTGGAGAGGATTCCGACCATCATCGACCAGTACAAGTCTAAGAACGAAGTGCTGGAAAAGGAGATTCCGCAGTTGCAGGAGATAGCGGGCAAGGTGTGGAAGAAGGAGGACGAGCTGAAACAGCTGAAGTCCGAACTCGCCGCACTGGACCGCAAGATACAGCTTGAGCTGGCTCCGGCTCAGGAAAACACAGAAGAGAACCGGCAAGGCAACGAGAAAAAACAGACGGAACAACAGCCGGAAAGCCCGCACGTGGACTTTGTACGCAGTCATTTAATTATAGGGAGACTCGGTTTATCGGAATCCAAAGGTGTAAAACTTTAATATCGAAGTCTTGACAGAAAAAGCCAGTGGTTGAATTTTTCACCACTGGCTTTAATTCTAATAATTTTTCAATCTAATATGACCGAATCTATAACGTTAAATCATAGATTATGTGTCTATTTGTGAAGAAAAAGACGTAACTTTGTATCAAAATCAAATAAGCATAACAATGGAGCCATCTATATCTATATACAGTTTTTCACTTTATACCGCACTGCCGTTGATGTTATTCTTCGGCTTTTATTTTTTGTTTGCAAAGACTCCTGAAAAGAAAATTTTCAAGAATTATCTCCGCTCCCGACAGATTATGGGTATAGCTATGCTGCTGCTTTCGGCAAATTATTCGGTACATTTCTTCTTTGGTATCCGATTCAAAAATGCGGATTCTGCCATATTGATGAACATGTCCACATACTTCCTGTGCTATTCTCTGTTCAGTTCGGCATTGATAATGTTGCTTGATCGTTTTTACATTACCAAACGGCGTGTGTGGACACATATCATTTTATGGATTATATTTTCAACTCTTTCCGGAGTTGTGTTGTTCCTGTTGCCAAGCGGAATCATGCAAAAATTCTCTTTATTTGCTTTAGCTGTATGGTTAGTCGTTTTTGGAGTCGTTTTAGCTCGCAGAGTCATAATTGCATATCGTAGAGCCATTCGGATTTTCAATGAAACTCAGGCGGATGATATAGGCGCATATATCGAATGGCTTTCCATATTCACTTATTGGGCACTTATCTTCGGTGTCGGATGCGGATTGCTGACATTTCTGCCAGACAAATATGTTTTTATCTGGATTTTGTCGTCAATACCGTTCTACAGCTATCTTTTCTACAGCTATCAGAACTACCTGCTGTTCTATGAACAGGTGGAAAATGCTTTTGAGCAAGATATACAGTCTGAAGAAGAACTTCTGACAGATACAGAAACAGAACCTGAAATAGTTTCTGAGAAAGAAGTTCCAGTGTCCTATACAGAAATTATAGAGAAAGTGGCCAACTGGATAAAGACAGACGGCTATGTCCAGCAGGGACTTACCATAAAAGAACTGTCCGAAATACTTCATACGAACCGTACCTATCTTTCCGCTTATATCAAGACTACGTATAAAATGACATTCCGCGAATGGATAACCAGTCTCCGGTTGGAGTATGCGAAAAACATACTGAAGGAGCATCCGGAAATCAATATACAGAAGCTGGCTGAGTCTTCCGGTTTTCTTTCCCGCAGTAACTTTATCAAATTATTTACCGAGAAGGAAGGATGTACGCCTGCCAAGTGGAAAAAAGCAAATCTGAAGTGATTTGCGTGGTAAAAATCCGATGAAAAAGCTCTCAGAAACCCATTTTCCAAAAGTGCTCATACTACAAAAAGTGCTAATTCGACAGCCACAAAAGTGCTAATTCGACAACTCAAAAAGTGCCGATTTGACAAAATAAGTGCTCAGACGACAATGCGAAAAGTGCTCAAACGACAATTTTTATAAAACGCTGTGTTTTAGCAAAAAAAGTTTTTGTAATATTTTGGGCGCTGAATGGCATTTATTACCTTTGGAGATGACAAAGATAATGAATTCAAGTTTATATGAGCAGAAAAATCACTTTTCTTACCCTGTTTCTGTGGCTGATGACGGTAACTTTTCCTGTCATTGCGCAGCAGAAAGCAGACACGACCTACACCTTCCGGTTCGTTACGCAGAAGGACATGTTCTACGTGCCTTGGAATGGCAATGACACGGAACTTGCCCGCCTGTTGGAATGTATCGAAAACAACAAAGCAACAATTCTTGACGGCAAACTGCCGCTATTGGTTGACGGATACTGCAATTCGCAGAGCAGTGAAGTCAAGAACCTTGCAACAGCGAAGATTCGAGCCAACCGTGTGAAATCAGAACTGATTACACGAGCGAAAATCAAGGAAGAAAACTTCATTACCCGCAATCATGTGACAGAGGGTGATTTTGTCACCGTGCGCCTGACGGTACCGGTAAAGGAAACAGCCGTGACGGATGCGGAAGCAGAAGCACGACGCAAGGCGGAAGCCGAACGCTTAGAAACCGAGAAGCGTGCCGAGCAGGAACGGCTTGCCGAAGAGCAGCGCAAGGCGGAAGAAGCCCGACTTGCCGCTGAAAAGGCAGAAGCCGAGAAAACCGCTCAACAAAATACACTTGCCGACACGCTGTCGGAAACCAAAATCACAACTGATTATCATCTCTCCCTGCGTGCCAACCTGCTGCGCTGGGCTACCTTGACACCAGATTTAGGACTTGAATGGCGCATCTGTCCATCGTGGGGCATTGCCGTAAACGGCTCGTGGACTTCTTGGAGCTGGAGTGACAAAGACCGCCGCTATGCACTCTGGGAAGTGGCTCCGGAAGTGCGTTACTATATGGGTGAGAAGAAAGCCTGGCATCTGGGCGCGATGTTCAAGGCTGGACAGTTCAACTACAAGCTTTCCGAAACAGGCAAGCAGGGCGACCTGATGGGTGGCGGCATCACCGCCGGCTATCAGCTGCGGCTGAACAAGGCACTGGCTCTTGATTTCAACCTCGGTCTGGGCTACCTGAATGCCGATTTCGAAAAATATGAAGTCATCGATGGTGTGCGCGTGCGCTGTGGCAACGAGACAAAAAATTGGTGTGGCCCCATCAACGCCGGTGTGACATTGGTATGGAAGTTATTCTAATACGGAGGAATAGAGTATGAAAGCAAGACAATATATAAATATGATGGGAATGGCAGCCGCCGTGCTGCTCTCTTCCTGCGTGAAGGACACGCTTTATGACACGCCGCATCCCGACTATGGGAAGATTGCGGTGACAGCCGACTGGTCGGCACGCGGTGAGGGTATCGACATACCTGCCACATGGACGGTTACCATGGGTGACTATACGGGTACGGAGACTTCCGCCACCCATGCCCCCAACCATCTGTTTGCTCCGGGCAGCTACACCCTTGCGGTGTGGAACCCAGCTGAAGGAATCACGGTAAATGGTACCACCGCCACCATTGCCGCAGCCACGGGAAACCGGGCAGGCACGGATGCCTTTGTGAACAATGCCCCGGGATGGTTCTTCACCTATACGAAACAGGTGAGCATCGAGAAAGACAAGGACTATCCGCTGACCGCCGCAATGAAGCAGCAGGTACGCGAACTGACGCTTGTCGTCGAACCTACTGGTGATGCCGCCGGACGCATCACGGAGATTGTTGCCCATCTGACGGGTGCAGCCGGAACACTCGACTTCGCTACCGATACCTACGGAGCCGCTTCGAACGTCGTGCTGCTCTTCACCAAGATTACCGAAGGTGACGATGCCGGCAAGTGGAAAGCCACGGTGCGGTTGCTGGGTGTGACCGGTACGGAACAACTGCTGATGGGTGAAATCCGCTATGCTGACGGCAACCCGACCCCCACCACGCTGAAAAGCGACCTCACAGAAGCTCTCAAGGAGTTCAACACCAGAAAGGGCAAATCGCTGACCCTCGGCGGAACGCTGGTTGAGACTCCCGAAGGCATGGAAGTGGACGGAGCCGAAATCAACGGCTGGGAAGAAGTGAAAGGTGATGATGTAAATGCCGATTTGTAAATAATTAGCAAACCGAACGCAGAAGCAAAGCTTGCTTTGATTTTGCTGAGGTGCAGCAATTATTGAAATGGAATTTAACTAATATAATGACAGATATAATGAAGACAAGATTTTTTGCACTTGCGACGCTCGTCCTCGCACTGGCAGCCTGCAACAACGACAACGAGAACCTGAACGGTGACCCCGTGGCCGCCCAGTTTACCGCCAACATCGCCCCCGCCACCCGCGCCAGCGGAACCACCTGGACTGCCGGCGACCGTATCGGCATCACCGACATCGGCAACGATTCCCAGTACGGCAACGTGCCTTTCATCCTGAAAAACGGGAAATTTGAGGCAGAAGGAAAGGTTATCTATATCGAAGATACAAAGACCCATACTTTCCGCGCCTACTATCCGTACAACGCGGCGGGAGGCATCCTCACAGCCACGACCGATGCCACGGCGCAGCAGAACCAGCCTGCCATCGACTTCCTCTTTGCTTCAGGAGCCACGGGAGACAAAAACAACCCGGTAGTAAGCTTCACCGACAAAACCGCCAAAGGCGGTGAAGACAACTCCTTCCACCACCGCATGAGCCAGATAACCCTTACCTTCGAGGCGGGCGACGGCGTGAATTTCAGCGTGGTCAAGCCTGAACGTTACACGCTGGACGGATTGTTACTCACCGGTACGTTCAACACGGCCGACGGTATTGCCACCGCAGACAACGGGGCACAGACCGGAGAACTGACCATGAATCTGGCAGACGGCAATCTCACGTCATCGATCATCCTCTTCCCGCAGACAGTTGCATCCCTGCCGTTGGTTGTGAATTACAAAGGTCAGGAATATCATGCCACACTCACCATGCCCGATGGCGCACTGCTGGCGGGCAACAACTATACCTATACCGTCAAGGTACGCAACAAAGTCCTTGAAGTCAGCGAAGCCACCATTGCAAAGTGGAACGATATAGACGGTGGAGATGTGGGTGCTGACCTGTAGGATGTTAATAATTAATCGATTAGAATAAAGACTTATGAGACATAGATTATTTATCCCCGCAGCCACCGCACTGCTGTTCGCCCTCGCCGCCTGCACGCAGGACGAACTTGCTGGCGATAACCGTCTGCCCGAAGGTGAATACCCCGTCGTCATCCGTGCCACCGGATTGTCCGTAGAAGCAACGCCGCTGGCAGCCCCTTCCACCCGTGCCGCTGTGGACGGCGACTGGCAGGGCGTCACTTCCGTGGCACTCAAGATGGGCGATGCGGTAAAGGAATACACCGTAACGGCTTCTACCGATTTCAAGAGTGCCACGCTTTCACGCGAGAACGACCCGTACTACTGGACCAGCCGCGACCCGATTACCATATCGGCATGGTGGCCCTTCAACAATGCCGACATCACACAGATGCCTGCCGTGAAGGTGGCAGAAGACCAAAGCAAATTGGCTGACTTCCAGAACAGCGACTTCATCTCTGCTGAGAACCGGAAGGTGGAATTTAACAACCCGACTCTTGAATTTACCCACCGCACGGCACGCGTGACAATCGAACTGAAGCCCGGCACGGGATTCACGAGCGTTGCCGGTGCCACGGTGAGCCTCGTGAGCCTGTCCGCCGATAACGGCAACCCGACCGCCATCAAGACCTACAACGCAAGCGGCAACACCTACGAGGCACTGACCGCCCCGCAGACCGTTGCGGCAGGCAAGCCGTTCATCCGGGTGGAACTCGGCAGCGGCACCTTCTACTTCCGCCCGCAGAACAACGTCGTATTAGAGGCTGGCAACCGCTATAAATACACCGTCAAGGTGAACGCCACCGGCCTGACGTTAGAGGGTTGCACCATCGGTGACTGGGCTGACGGTGGCGGCGAAAGCGGCGAGGCTGAGGATTTAGGCTATTCTATACAGAACGACGGCAGTTACACGGTCTATAACGCCGACGGCCTGCTGGCATGGAACAAAGCCGCACAAAAGGACGAATCGATAAATTGCACCCTCACCGCCGACATCGACCTGACGGGTAAGGATTGGACACAGATAGGCACATGGCCAGGTTACTCCGGCGTCTTTAATGGGCAGGGACACCGCATTACGGGATTAAACTTTTCAGCAGCGACTACTGAACTTTTTGGGTTATTAAATTTACGTGGTGTGATAAAGAACCTACAACTCATAGATGTGAATCTATATGGCAATAATGGATCAGCAGCTGGAATAGTGGATCAAAATAATGGTCAAATCATTGCCTGCTCTGTGACGGGAAAAATTTCTGCATATGGTAGAACTTGTGGTATAGCCGATTTAAATTATGGCAGTATCACAGCTTGCTGGTTTGACGGCACATTGAAAGATTATGAATCTGGAGCTATAGTGCGTTTCAACTACAATACTATAACTTCCTGTTATTGGGGAGGCAATGCCGAGCGAGGAGAATTCCGTAATTTTGGAGGAACGGTAGATGCCACGAAGGTGGACGGCGCGACAGTGAAATGGCAGACAGCCGTCGACGGCATGAACACCGCCCTCACCGCTGGCGACTACCAGTGGGTACTCGGCACCGACGGTCTGCCCGTATTGCAAAAGAAACAATAACGAACCCTAAACAACACGCATCATGAAACGAACAATCATCCATACATCTGCAGCCATAGCCCTGCTGCTCGGCATTGCCGCCTGCACGCAGGACGAAGCGGGCTTCCTGCAGGAAGGGGCGGAAGGCACACCCATCGTCTTTACCGCCACGGGGCTGAACCCCGTCGCGACAGCCACCGTCGGCACCCGTGCCCCAGCGGACGGCAATTGGGAGGGTGTGCAGAGCGTGGCAGTCCTGATGGACGGCACGGTGAAGACGTACAACGTGACGCCCTCCACCGCCGACCCCACCAGCGCCACGCTGACCTCCACCGACCCGTACTACTGGACCAACCACAACGACATCACCGTCACAGCGTGGTGGCCCTACACCGCTGGCGAGACAACCCCACCTGCGGTAAAGGTAAAAGCCAACCAAAGTGCCCAGAAAGACTTTGAGGGCAGCGACCTCATCGTAGCCGACGGACAGACGGTGACCTACGGTAGCCCCACGCTCCGCTTCACCCACCGCACGGCGCGGGTGACCATCGTTCTGACGGACTACACCGAGGGGCTGGCATCCGTGCGGCTGACGGGACTCTCCACCGAAGGCGACAACCCGGATATAATCGTCCCGTACAGCAAGGGCAGCAACACCTACACCGCCATCGTCGCCCCGCAAAGTGTGGCAGTTGGCACGACCTTTATCACCTGCACCTTCACTAACGGCAAGACCTTCGTTTATAAGATGAAGAATGCTACCGACTGGCAGGCGGGCGGTGAATATACCTACACTGTCTCCCTCGCTGCGGCAAAAGACCCGGGATATACCATAGAGGGCAACGGCAGCTACACCGTTACCTCCGCCGATGGCCTGATAAATGTAGCCGAATTAGTGAACGGAGGTAAGACCGACATTAACATTACCCTCGACAAAGACATTGACCTAACGGGCAAAGGCTGGACGCCGATAGGCACAAACTACGAAAACCGATACAAGGGTACCTTCGACGGCCGCGGCCATACCATCAAGGGGCTGACCGTTACGACAAATGACCAATTTGTGGGTCTGTTCGGCTATCTCGATAGAGCTGGTACGGTGAAGAACGTGGTGATGGAAGACATACAGATAACAAGCAATCACGTGTTAATGTCAGGCAATACTGGCGGCGTGGTAGGATCTAGCTGGGGCACCATTGAAAACTGCTCGGTGTCGGGCAGCGTCAGCGGCACGAATTGTGTCGGCGGTGTGGTGGGTGGACAAAAGGCTGGTTCCATCATCGGATGCAGCTCCTCGGCCACAGTGAAGGGAACGCGCTATGTCGGCGGCGTGGCAGGAGAAAAACAGGGCACCATGATCGCTTGCTATGCCACAGGCGACGTGACCTTAGAAATAGACTCCCAAAGGGATCTTTCTGGCGGCGGTCTGGTGGGATTCAACGGAGGAAACGGCGTTCTTGCCTGCTATGCCACGGGCAACGTAACCAGTACGGGTAGTAGCACTGGCAATG
>OIOG01000402.1_pt1 | contig 9302 bp, 9 predicted proteins | sample 1585471 | NCBI WGS metagenome assembly OIOG01 (sample SAMN02674699, study PRJEB24791) | human gut metagenome, SKBSTL042 | isolation source: stool | host: Homo sapiens | place: USA
GGTGGAGACTGGTACAGGATGGACTAACCGACGGGAACGTGTGGATGAAGGCGCGCAGCATCGGCTGAACGCCAGTCAGCATCTGCGCGAAGAACGCAGCATCCGCATCATCCGGGATTTTGGGGAGAATCGACCATTCCAGCCCCAGCACGACGACGAGCATCAGCACCGTCCCCAGCACGACCCAGACTTCCTTATGCCGGGTCAGCGACGTGAAGCGCCCCAGAATGCTTGCCAGCAGGAGCGAAATCGTCAGCGGGATACAGTTGACCGCCAGCAGCACGGGCACCATCCGCAGATAGTACGTCCAGTCCGCCGCGTAGTGAATCCCGTAGAGAACGACGGCGGGCGCGGCAATCAGGAGCGAAAAGAGCAGTTCACTGACGTAGACTTCCGTCCACTTTGCCGCCAGCACAGTTCGGCTCGTCAGCGGCAGATACGCCATGGACGCTGTGTCGCGCGAAAAGTACAGCGCAGCAAGCATTTGAAAGACGCTGAACAGCAGCGCTGTCACCATTGCCAGCAGAATCGCCAGCCCCGGCAGCATTTCGGGCGCATTCAGCATTTCAAACGCACTGAACATGCTGAACTCCATGAAAATGACGAATCCGGCCAGCGTCAGCATCCCCAGCAGCGCCAGCGGATAGAGAATCAGCCGGGAAATGTCGATTTTCCCGTTTGGCTTGCGCATGGCGCCGCGGAAGCCGGCCAGCAGATTCCGCAGGTTCAGGCGCAGCAGCAGAAAGTACGGTTTCATGCCTGTTTCTCCTCCGATTCGGTCAGTTCGAGGAAGAGCTGCTCCAGCGACGCGCCCTTTTCACCCGATCGCAGCGCCTCCAGCGTCCCCTGCGCAACCAGACGTCCCTTGTCGATGATGGCAATCTCGTCGCAGAGCTTTTCCGCCACCTCCAGCACATGCGTGGAGAAGAAAACCGTGTTGCCCTTCTCGCAGTGCTTGCGCATTTCTTCCTTGAGGATGTGCGCCGCGCGCGGGTCAAGCCCCACCATCGGCTCATCCAGCACCCAGACTGGCGGCTGATGCACCAAAGCGCCGATAATCGTCAGCTTCTGCTTCATGCCGCGCGAGTAGGACTTAATCTGCTCACCCGCCGCGTTTTCCAGCTCAAACAGCGCCAGATACTTCTCGATATGCGCCTTGCGTTCCTGCGCGCCGACGCCGTAAACATCTGCCATAAAGTTCAGGTACTCCATCCCCGTCAGGCGGTCATACAGTTCGTGGCTGTCCGGAACGAAACCAATCATCCGCTTAGCGGCAATCGGATCATCCTTCATCGACACGCCGCCGATGGTCACGCTGCCGCTCGTGGGCTGCAAAATACCCGTCAGCAGACGAATCGTGGTCGTTTTGCCTGCCCCATTCGGCCCGATAAAGCCGAACAGCTGCCCCTTGCCAACGTGCAGCGTCAGGTCATCCACCGCGCGAACGCTGCTCTTGCCGTATTGCTTCACCACATGATCAAAATCAATCATTTTCTCAAACCTCCCTGCTTGATAAGTCTATTATATCGCCGAACTTTTCACAATGCAAGACATTTTGTCTGAAAACCGACATTCTGCGTCTGAATTGTCATACTATTTCCAGATGAAAGGGCGCAAGCAGATGGCACAAGTGAAATGTACGGCACACAAAAAGCGCCCCGACACTTTTCCAAGCATCAGGACGCTTTTTCTGCATCAGCAATCCAGACAGGGGATTACGCCTGCGCGGGCGCACCAACGGGGCAGACTTCGGCGCAAGCACCGCATTCCACGCACACGTCGGGATCAATCTGGTACTGGGTGTCGCCCTCGGAGATGGCGTTCACCGGGCAGCCCTCGGCGCAAGCGCCGCACATGATGCAAGCATCAGAAATCTTGTAAGCCATATGGAATGTCCTCCTTGTGAATCTTCTACTTGGTTTATCAACGCACTGGTTGATGGCAATATCATATCACGAATTGCCGCGAATTGCAAGCCCCAGCAGCTTCCTTTGGGGCAAAATCGTTCGTGGGATTTAGATGGTGTCGTCATCCTCGTCCAGCGGAATCAAAGGCATTTCCATGGCATCCTCGACGGCTTCTTCCACCGCTTCGGTGCTTGCTGAAAGGGGCGTTTCAGCACCCTCTGCGGATTCTTCCACGACCGTCTCTACGGCTTCGCACGCTGCCGCCGGTGCCGCTTCCGGCATGGCGACAGGTTCCTCGCTTACGGGTGCTTCCTGCACGGGCTGCTCAATGACCTCATCCGCCGTATCCGCACTGTTCTGCGCAGCGCGGAGCGCCTGCTCGACCGCCATCTTCCACGGGCTGACGGCAGGTTTGGGCGCTTCAGCGGGCTTTTCCGGCTTCGGGGCTTCCGGCTGCTTCTCCACCTTCATCGGCTTTTCAGGACGCATCGGACGCTCTGCGCGCGGCGGACGTTCCGGGCAGGCGGGGCATTCCTTGATTTCCGCAGCTTCAGGAGTATCCTGCTTCTGCTCCGGCTTCTCCGCACGCTGTGCTTCCGGGCGCGGCGCATTCTGCGGGGTCAAGCGCTGCACGTCGGTCGCAGGGTACTCCTTGATTTCAAAGCTGTCGCCCTTCTTGATGCGCACCTTGACCGATTCAGTGATGATTTTCAATTCGCACACGACGCCCACGCCGTCCGGCGTCATGACTTCCTTGCCCTCTTTGGGCATGGACTTGCGGATTTCCTCGTAAGTATCCTGCTCGTACTTCAGGCAGCACATGAGACGACCGCAGACGCCGCTGATTTTGATGGGGTTGAGCGACAGGTTCTGTTCCTTCGCCATCTTGATGGACACGGGCTGGAAGTCGCCAAGGAACGTGCCGCAGCAAATCGGGCGGCCACAGGGACCGAGTCCGCCGAGCATCTTCGCTTCGTCGCGGACGCCAATCTGCCGCAGCTCAATGCGCGTCTTGAACACACCCGCCAAGTCCTTGACCAGGCTGCGGAAGTCCACACGCCCGTTCGCCGTAAAGTAGAACAGAATCGTCTTGTTGTCAAACGTGTATTCAACGCTGACCAGCTTCATATCCAGCTTGTGGTCGGCAATCTTTTTCTGGCAGATGGTGAAGGCTTCCTTCTCCGCCGCCTTATTCTCCTTGTCGTGGAGGATGTCCTCTTCCGTCGCGATGCGGACAACCTGCTTGAGCGGCGTCGTCAGCTTCGTGTCGTCAATTTCGCGCACTTCTGTGACGACCTCGCCGAACTCAATGCCTCGCGTCGTCTCAACAATCACAAAATCACCCGGCGTGGGCCAGAGCGCACCGGGCGTGAAAAAATACAGCTTTCCCGCGTTCTCAAATCGAACGCCAATTACGTTGACCATTTGCTTTTTTCCTCCATCAGGCTCAGCAGCAGCCGTTCGACCACTGCCTGCCATGTCACCTGATTCGCCCGCATCTGCCGTGCCTGTGCAACGGCATCCAGCAGACGCATCATGGCGGATAATTCTCCCTCGCGGCTGAACCGCTGCCACGCCGCCGGATAAGGCGTCACGGCGCTTTCGCTCCGCTGCCCCAAATGGCACAGCAGCAGCGTCCGCAGCATGTCCTCCACATCGTCGAGCAGCTCTTCCGCGTCGTCCTTGCGGTCTTTCCATGTGCTGGATATGCGCAGAATATCGCTCCGCCGCTCCAAGGCGAAGAAATCGCGCATGACCTCGCTCCGCCGCTGCCAATACTGCTCATCGCCCGCGACCGCCAGCGCTTTGCCGATTGATCCGCCGCTGACATGCAGTGCCTCCTGCGCGCGCTGACCCGTCACGCCGTGCTTTTCCAATACGGACAGCACCGTTCGATCATCCCACGGATGCAGCTTCAGTTCGCGGCAGCGGCTGACAATCGTCGGCAGCAGCAGCGACGGCGATTCCGTCATCAGCAGAAAAATCGTGCCCGGCACAGGCTCTTCCAGCGTCTTGAGCAGGGCGTTCTGCGCGGGCGGATTCATCTTGTCTGCCTGTTCAATCAGCACAACACGCCGTCCGCCCTCGAATGTGTGGCGACCCGTAATCGCAATCAGCGCACGGATTTCATCCACCGGGATTGACTTCATGTCCGGGCGCACGTCCGGGCTAATCGGTTTGCCGGGTGCAATGATGACCAAGTCCGCGTGCGTCCCGTCACGCACCTGCTGGCACGCCCGGCAGACACCACAGGGACGTTTCTCCCCCTCCGGCGCCTGACAGAGCCAATACTGCGCCAGCAGCCGCGCCAGCGTCCGCTTGCCCATGCCTTCCAGCCCGGTAATGAGGTACGCGTGAACGAACGTGCCGTCGCGCAATGTGCGCATCAAGCCATCATAAACAGCGCCCTGTCCCTGAAAATCGCTCAGAACGGGCGCTGCATTCCCTGTCTGTGCCGCCATTTGACGCTCCCTCAAAGTTTCATAAACTGATCGACTGTCAGGACGAACACTGTCGCACCGCCAACCGTCACTTCCATCGGGAAAGATGTGTAGACATTGCTCGCGCCGCCCATCGGTGTCGGGGATGCCGCCATCTGCTTCCGCGACTTGCAGACTTTCTCGATAATATCCAGCGTTCCCTGCAGTTTCGCGTCATCCACGCCGATGAGCAGCGTCGTGTTTCCCGCACGCAGAAAGCCGCCGGTCGTCGCCAGCTTCGTCACGCCGATTCCGGCTTTCATCAGCTGATTCACCAGCCGGGAGGCATCTTCATCCTGCACGATTGCAATAATCAGTTTCATTTGCCGGTCTCCTTTCGGGCGCATAAGCCCCTTTGATAGTATACAGCATCCCCGCGCAAATTTCAAGGGTTCGCGGGGACAAATGCGCCATCATGCCGCAGAAAAAAGGGGCGGCGCGTACCGTCCCTTCTTACAGCGCATGATTCATCAGCGCTTTCATGGCGTTGAGCGTATCCTGATTTTCCGGTTTATTCATCCCGAAACGCGTCACATACGGGTTTGCCGTACTGAAAGACATCAGATTGTTGACGTAGAGCAGTGCCACGCGGTCATCGCCGAAATAATCCGAAATGCGGAACGGCTTGCCGAAGGTGAACGGCGATTCAATACGCCGCGGCGTCAGGCGGTGCACCTCCTCCGTGCTGCGGAAGAAGGTGAAGAACTCGCGGTAGACGTGCACCTGATCCCACTGGCTGTCCGGGTCAAGGTCTTCGGAGCAGAAATAATCCACCTGCGCCCAATCGCCGTCCACCGTCACGGTCACATAGCCAAGATGCCAGGTGTCGTTCGCAATCATGTCGAACACCTGCGTGCCCTGCTGGCTCAAATCAACGACAGAGAAGCGGTACCATTCGTCCGTCAGCTCGTCGCAAGCCTCCTTGAACTGCGGGCCGAACGAGCAAACCTCCGCCTTGTTGTACCACGCGTACCGCGCTGCCTTCAAGTCCTCTTCCGTCTTCCAGTCGCGCAGGGAAATGTAGTCCAGCCCCAGCTCCGGCACATAGGTCACATCAAAATCCACCTGCGTGACCGTTTCGCCGTTGACCTTGACGTCCAGCCGATGCGTCACGCCGCCGTCATGTCCGGTGTTGTCGCCGTAATTCTTGAAATTCCACCAGATGCGCTGCTGACCGTCGTCCGCGCCGATTTCGCCCTGCAGCGGTGTGGACTGATCCCACGAAACGGTCGCGTCCTCCCATTCGTCGCCGTTCTTTCGGCTGATTGACCATGTTACGTCGTCGCCCTGCGGCGTGATGGTGAAAAGCGTGCGCGGCAGGAAGAACGGCACTAGCACGTCGTGTTCCTGCAGAATGCTGTCCACCTTCGGGGATGCCGCAATTGCCACGGTGCAAAACGTCACCAGCAGCACCAATGCCAATACCAGTCGCTTGCCTTTGCTCATGGGTGTCCCCTCCTACCTCTTCTCTTGCCACTTCCATTATACACCTATTTTTCTGATTTGTCGAGCGCAAAAAAAGACGCCCGCCGCAAGCACGGTCAGGCGTCTTGATTGGTCTATTCTTCCTTCGCGGCATCTTCCAGAATGGTCTGCGCGGCCTTTTTGCCAGCACCCATTGCCAGAATGACCGTCGCTGCGCCCGTCACGGCGTCGCCGCCCGCATAGACATGCTTCTTGCCCGTGCGGCCGTGTTCATCCGTCGTGATGCCGCCCCACGTTTCGGTCGGCAGGTCAGGCGTGGTTTTCTTAATCAGCGGATTCGGGCTGTTGCCGATAGCGACAACGACCGTCTCCACGGGCAGTTCGAACTCGCTGCCGGGCTTCGGCACGGGACGGCGGCGTCCGCGCTCGTCCGGCTCGCCCAGTTCCATTTCCACGCACGTCATGGCGCGGACAAAGCCGTTTTCGTCGCCCAGAATCGCCTTGGGGTTCGTCAGCATCCGGAAGTGGATGCCTTCCTCCTTGGCGTGGTGGACTTCCTCTTTGCGAGCGGGCATTTCCGCCTCGCTGCGGCGGTAGACGATCGACACGTCTGCCCCCAGACGGCGCGCACAGCGAGCTGCGTCCATCGCGACGTTGCCGCCGCCAATGACTGCCACGCGCTGACCGACCTTCACGGGCGTATCATGCTCCGGGAATGTGTAGGCGCGCATGAGGTTGATGCGGGTCAGGAACTCATTGGCGGAATACACGCCGCAGAGGCTTTCGCCGGGAATCTTCTGGAAGTTCGGCAGACCCGCGCCTGATCCGACGAAGACCGCGTCATTGCCCTCTTCGAGCAGTTCTTCCACCGTCATAGCACGGCCGACAACCGCGTTCGTGACGATTTTTACGCCCAGCTTGCGGATATTGTCAATTTCCTTCTGCACGAGCGCTTTCGGCAGACGGAACTCCGGGATGCCGTACATCAGCACGCCGCCGGGGGTATGGAGCGCTTCGTAGACGGTCACGTCCCAGCCCGCGCGCGCCAAATCCGCCGCGCAGGTCAGACCCGCGGGGCCAGAGCCGACAACTGCCGCTTTCTTGCCCGTCGGCGCTGCTGTTTCCGCGGACACCGTGCCCTCGGTCATGGCATAATCCGCCGCAAAGCGTTCCAGACGGCCGATGCCGACCGGTTCGCCCTTGATGCCGCGGACGCACTTGCTTTCGCACTGCGTTTCCTGCGGGCAGACGCGGCCGCAGATCGCCGGGAGGCCGTTCTGCAAGCGAATCGTCTCGTATGCTTCCTGGAACTCGCCCTTCTTGATATGCGCGATGAAGTCCGGAATCGGCACATTCACCGGGCAGCCCTTGACGCAGGGCGCATTCTTGCAATGCAGGCAGCGGTCAGCTTCCTCCATGGCGATTTCGCGGGTATAGCCCAGCGCGACTTCCTTGAAATTCGTCGCGCGAATGTCCGGCTGCTGCTCCGGCATCGGATGCTTCTGAAGACTCATGTTCGGCATTGTCGAACACCTCCCGTCAGGCGGCACTTGTGGAGCTTTTCCATCGCCCGCTGCTCTTCCGGGCGGAACATGCGGCTGCGGGAAATTGCTTCCGCCCAGTCCACCTGATGCCCATCAAAGTCCGGGCCGTCCACGCACGCGAATTTCGTCACGCCGCCGACTGTTACGCGGCAGCCGCCGCACATGCCCGTGCCGTCAATCATAATCGGGTTCATGGACACGATGGTCTTGATGTTCTTGGGCTTGGTCAGGTCGCATACGGCTTTCATCATCGGCAGCGGGCCGATGGCAATCACTTCGTCGTACGCCTTGCCTGCATCAAGTTTCGCCTGAAGCGCCTGCGTCACAAAGCCCTTGTTGCCGTTTGAACCGTCGTCGGTCATGATGGTCAGGTCGGTGCAGGCCGCCGCCAATTCATCCTTCAGGATGATGAGGTGTTCGTTGCGGAAGCCGACAATCAAGTCCACCTCGCAGCCTGCCTCGTGCAGCGCCTTTGCCTGCGGATAGGCAATCGCCACGCCCAGACCGCCGCCGATGACCGCCGCGCGCTTGACGCCCTCGGTATGGCTCGGCTCACCCAGCGGGCCGACGAAATCCAGCAGCGCGTCGCCCTCGTTCAGCGTATCGAGCTTCATGGTCGTGTAGCCGACTTTCTGGAAGATGATGGTGACGGTGCCCTTCTCGCGGTCGTAACCGGCAATGGTCAGCGGGATGCGTTCGCCTTCCTCATCAATGCGAAAGATGATGAACTGCCCCGGCAGCGCCTTACGCGCCACCAGCGGCGCTTCGATTTCCATGAGCGTGACCGTTTCATTCAGCACACGCTTTTTGACAATGGGAAACATATTGTGCCTTCCTCCCTCTTGTGAAAAGGATATCAGTTTATTCTATCGCAAAGGCGGCGGAATTGCAAGCGAGAAATGTTCTTTCTGCGTATTTCTGCAACCAGCGGCGGCATTTTCAGGGATTCATGCGGAACCAGCAGAAGGATGTCGCGTTCGGCAGATCCCAAATCGTCAGCTTGTAGCCGTCGGGCATATCGAACCACGCAAAGTCGTTGACCCCGTATGAGCCACGATTGGGCGCATCCTCGAACGGCACGCCGATGATGGAAATCGCCACGCCGCCGTCGGTCGTCTTGACCCCCTTGTAGTAGGAATCATCCTGATGGGCATCAAGGAACGCCTGAATGCGGTCTGTATAAGCGAAATTCGGCCCGCAATGAATCACCAGCGCGTAATCCAGATACGGCGCAAGCTCCGGCAGTTCCTCCTCTGTGTAGCCAAAATCGCGCAGCGTGCCGATGAACATCATGATATGGCGCGCGCGCTTCTTCGCCACCAGCAGATCGCCCACCTGCAGGTTCTCCGCCAGTTTGTCATACGACGGCATTCCCTTGCCCTTGCGGTGGCTGTACACATGGTTCTTGCCGTACTTGCCATACTGCAGAATCATGTTGGACAGGCTGTCATGCTTCGGCAGCCCAGCCTCGGCGTACACCCACTGCGTGAAGCCGGAACAGTCCAGCCCATAGAGATAGTACGAACCCTTGTCATAGAAGCGGGTCTGCTCCCAGATTTCGCGCTTGCTGTACAGCGGCGCTCGGGAGAACAGGCGCGTCAATGTCGTTTCGTCATCCGCCTTGCCGCCGAAGAAATACGGGCAGCCGTCCACAAACGTCGCTGTCACCTCAGCGCCGGTCATTTCATTGTAGCGGCGCACAAAGTCGTTCCCCTCTTCCAGCATGGAAAAGGCAGCATCCAGCAGCTTCGAGCGCTCCACCTCCGCCTGCGCCGGCAGAATGGACAGCACCATCGTCAGCATCAGCACCAGCAATGCTGTCAGTTTTTTCATCGTGTTTCTTCCTTTCTTCCTCCGGCGTTTGTGCCGAATATCGACATTATAGCACATCCGCCATCATATGAAGATCGGAAGAGCACACGTCTGAACTCCAGTCACTCGGAATG
>OIOG01000408.1_pt1 | contig 9219 bp, 9 predicted proteins | sample 1585471 | NCBI WGS metagenome assembly OIOG01 (sample SAMN02674699, study PRJEB24791) | human gut metagenome, SKBSTL042 | isolation source: stool | host: Homo sapiens | place: USA
GAAATCCTCTACAAGCACTTGGCGAAGGTGCTGAACCGCGCGAAAACCCGTCCCGGCGCGTTTGGCAGCATGGAGGGCGTGGAGCAGCTGGACAAAATCATCTGCATTGACCAAAGCCCCATCGGGCGCACGCCCCGGTCGAATCCGGCGACGTACACCGGGCTGTTTGACCAGATTCGCAAGATCTTTGCCGCCTCCCCCGAAGCGAAGGCGCGCGGCTACAAGGAAAACCGCTTCTCCTTCAACGTCAAGGGCGGGCGGTGCGAAAACTGCTGCGGCGACGGGATGCTGAAAATCGAAATGCACTTCCTGCCGGATATTTTCGTGCCGTGCGACGTGTGCAAGGGCAAGCGCTACAACCGCGAGACGCTGGAAGTGACCTACAAGGGCAAGAATATCTCCGACGTGCTGGACATGAACATCGAGGAAGCCATCACCTTCTTCGAGAACCACGAGAGCATCCGCCGCAAGCTCGAAACGCTCTACGACGTCGGCTTGGGGTACATGAAGCTGGGGCAGGCATCGACGACCCTTTCCGGCGGCGAAGCGCAGCGCGTGAAGCTGGCGACGGAGCTCAGCCGCCGCGCGACGGGCAAGACGCTTTATGTCTTGGACGAGCCGACGACCGGGCTGCACATGGCAGACGTGGACAAGCTCATCGGCGTTTTGCAGCGCCTGACTGAAACGGGCAACAGCGTGCTGGTGATCGAGCACAATCTGGATGTCATCAAGGTGGCGGACTACCTGATTGACCTCGGCCCGGAGGGTGGCGACAAAGGCGGCGAAATCGTCTGCGAAGGCACGCCGGAGGAAGTTGCCGCGTGCGAAAAGTCGTACACGGGGCAGTTCCTCAAGAAGATGCTGGGGAAACGCTGATTTCTGCCGCGCAATGCGGATGCCGTCAGCGCGAATCCGATTCCGAAGCGAATCACCATTTGAAAAATTGACGAGGCGGGTGTGCCTGCCATCAGCGGAGCGCACCCGCTTCCTGCTGCGCGAAAATGCAACATTCCCGGAAATATGTTGAAATTCATCGAAAAACGCGATATAATGGAACAAGTTAATCTGCCGGAAAGGGGTGAGCGGCTTGAAGAAACATGGAATCCGCGGCCTGCTGATATTGGCGCTGATTTGGGCGCTTATTGGCGCGGCATGGGCGGAGGAAATGCTGCCCGCCTCCATCCGCGAGGCGCAGTCCGCTGAAGAGGCAAACACGCTACTCATCCAGTCTGATACCGGCGAACGCTTGGATGTCGTGAGCGGGCAAGTCCGCCTGATTGTCCAGACGCGGCGCGACGACATGTTCTGCGCTGATTACTGGCGTTCGGGCGAGGAAAAAGGCGAATTTGACCTGACTGCGAAGGAAAACCGTTACGGCGCGCCTTATGCCTACTACATCGGCACCATGTGCACGCGTGCGGTGTACTCGATGGCGCTGTCCTACCTTGGCGTGGATATGACCCCGGTGGATATGAGCGTCCTTGCCCAGCGGCGCACGCTGAATGAGCCGTACGACGAAATCACGGCGCTGGTGGATGGTTTGGCGCGGCGTGGATTGACCGAAGCGACATTTGATGAAATGATGGCGCAGTATCTCAACGATGAGCGATATTCGCCGCTATATATATATATGAAGCGGACGAACGGTGTGGGCCATGCGCTGCTGATTGTGGGGTATAATGCGGAGCGGAAGCGGTTTGTGGCGGTTGATCCGTCGCCGCGCGGATTTCAGGGGGATACGGTGCGGACGTATGAATTGTCGTTTGCGCAGAATCGCCAGCGGGTGATGCGCTGCCCGTATGCGAAGGACTTGGAAGGCGCAAAGGTCTTGCAGGTGTATCAGTGGTATTGGATAGGGGAAGAAACAGAAAAAGAATAGGCGCGGCACAAAAGGGCTAAATACGCGGAAAAAGGATGGAGAAGAAGCCGTTTCCATCGCGCAGAGGGGTCAAAAGGGGAACTTCGCACGTCCGCAGACGCGCCCCCTAAGCCGCGCTATTACACCCTCGTTTGTCCTAAACACAGCCATGTAACCTTTTCTTCATGTTCCGCAACGTTCAAAGTAGCCTCTTCCGCAAATTGTATTCAAATTGTACACACCTGTACTTCAACTGTTTTTTTTGCATTTTCCAGCCGAAAACAGCCTATTTTTTACATTCGTCGCTTTTCTTTTTCTCTCATCCGTGATAGAATAGAAGCGTGAATACTTCTTATTGTGCAGTCGGACGTCAGGCAGTAGCAATTTGAAAGTTCCGTTTTTCTTTGTGTTTGTTTTGTCGAGTTTTTACTTCCATTTTTTTTTGTCGACTTTGAAGGAGGTCCTTTCCCGTGGATGATGCGAAACGCCCTGCGCCAGAAACCGTCAATTTCCCACCCTGCCGAGTTGTGAGCGTCCGCGCTGTACCCGCCGCAAGCCCGAACTTCGCGCCGGTGTACTGCCTGATGACGTCGGAGGTGGACGGGTTCCCTATACAGCAGGCAATTCCGCTCATCCCGCTTGGCGAAGCGGTGCAGGGCGCACAGACAGCGCAAGCCGTTCGACCCGCACAGCCCATGCCTTCCGTGTCGTCGTCCACTGCATCCGCCCGCCCGAAGCCGCCTCAGCTGCCCCTGCCGAAATCGCAAATCCCGACGCAGTGGGAGATTTCCAGTCTGCTGTCGTCTCTCGGCGTGCCTGCGCGTCTGTCCGGCTTCTACTATCTGGTGGATGCGATTCTGTATCTCCTGTGTCAGCCCATTGAGACGCGCTGCATGACGATGGAAGTCTACCCGACCGTTGCGCGGCGATACAGCACGTCGCCGCTGGCGGTAGAACGCGCGATTCGCACGGCCATCAACCAATCGTGGCAGGAGCAGAACATTCCGCTTTACTGTGCCCTGTCGGGGCGGAATCCCGCGCCGCATGAACCGCGCCCCACAACGTGCGAGTTTGTGGCGAACGTGCTGATGTTCCTGCGGATTCATCTGGCGGAGCTGAAGAAGTGAATATTTCTGGAGATTGAAAAAGCCAGCGGTTTTGTGCCGCTGGTTTTTCTTGTATCTTTTGGGGTTGGATATCCGTTTGGAGGGGGGAAGCAAGGGCGAGGTGTGGTGGAGCGGCTATGTGGTCGCGCCCATTTGGCGCGACAATGTGCAAGTAGTGGGTAGAGCCGCTTGGGGGCGCGTCTGAGGACGCGCGAAGTTACTGGCAGGGACGCTTCGCTGCCTGCGCCTTTGTTGCTGGCTTCCTTGGGATTGGTCGGACGAGGAACAGTTGGGGCGTTGCCCCAAACCCCACAAGGGGCGCCGCCCCTTGACCCCGCAAGGGAGTTCCTCCCTTGACCCATTCGCGCGATTGAGTTGGTGACGACTGCATACAGTGCCCGCGTGTTTATCCTTTTGGCGCTGCGACTTAGTCCTTTTCCCCTTCCCTTTTAATCCCCATGAATCGTTAAGCAGCCCGCGGGCACAAAGCCGCGTGTCGTCTGTCCATCCACCGTCGTCTCAATATAATCCCACGCAGATTTATTGAAAAAGCTCGTCAAATATGTCACCTGTGTCCCCGCGCGCAGCTGTGCAATCGTCGTTTTCCGCATTGCCGGGTCATCCGTCAGCGCAGTGCCCGCATTCAGCGTAGCGGCGGCATACGAGAACGTCAGCGACGTATCCATCGGCACGCCGCCGCGGATATCGTCACCGCTGACGTAGCCGACACGCACCGAGCCGCTGTTTGTTTCGTACATCACCAGCAGCCAGCCATTTTCCCATCCGGCGCTGTAAATTGCGCCATTTGTGCCGACGGAAGCCTTGCCGTTCGCGCCGCGCCACGAATTGCGGCTGGGCGCGGAATACACCGGGAGGTTCTGCCCCGTGCGCAGCTGCACATAGTCAAATCCGCCGAGGGTATCGAATCCGCCGGAGAAATACGTCCACATGGATTCGCCGCTGTCACCGTTTTCAGCCTTGTAGCTGCGCACTTCCTTTATCAGCTCGTAGTTTGCCCATTCTGTCGCGTTGAGGTAGGGATAAACGGCGCGCTGATTGTTGGTATCACGGTTGGGCGTATACCACGGCTGACAGGAGAAGTAATTGTCGTACTTTTCGCCGGGATGAAAGACGTAGCCATGGCGGGCGAAAATCTCGTTGAACGCGTAGCCCAGCGTTTCGTAGTCCCAGCGGGCGACCTCATCCCATGTCAATTCGCGCGAATTGCTGTCCGGCAGAATGTAGTTCAACTCCGCCGAAGCAATGCCGATGCTCAGCAGCAGCGCCGCCAGCACCATCAGCATCCACCGTGCCTGTTTCAAGTTTCCCACTCCTTCCAATTTCTATCATATAGTATAATATTCGACCCGGCAATTGTCAAGCAGAATCCACCTCTTGCGAAAAGTTCACACAAATGGTACAATAGAAGCGAATCCACAGGAGGCGATTGACCGATGATGAACATCGTGCTGTTCAACCCGGAAATCCCGCAGAACACGGGCAATATCGCGCGTACCTGCGCCGCGACAGGCGCAACGCTGCATTTGATTGAGCCGCTGGGCTTTTCGCTGAGCGACAAATACCTGAAGCGTGCCGGGCTGGACTATTGGAATCTGATGACCTACCACACCTACCCGGACTTCGGCGAATTTCTCCGCCAGCATCCGGATGCAAGGATGCACTTTGCGAGCACAAAGGCACCGCGCGGCTATCACGAGGCGACATATCAGGATGGTGATTTTCTCATCTTTGGCTGCGAGACGCGCGGCCTGCCGGAAAACCTGCTGGAGCAGGTCTACGACCGCTGCATCCGCATCCCGATGCGCCCGGAAGCGCGAAGCCTGAATCTGTCAAACTCCGTCGCTATCGTTCTCTACGAAGCGCTGCGGCAGACGGATTTTCCCGGTCTGAGCAGTCAGGGCCACCTGACCGGGCGCGACGAAGAACCCGCGCCATGGCTGGATTACGTTTGATGATACGGTTTTCGGATTTACCTGTGCCGTGAATTTTCATCAGGAAATCGCAACCCATCCAATCATAGAACGCGGCATATGGATGTTTTTATCCCGCTGAATCGTTCTATGGTCGAAATTCTTCTCAACAGGAGGCCATCATGCCTGAACTCAAACGCCGTCGCCGCGCCGCGTCCGAGCCGGACGCTGATTCCGCGGATGCCACGCAGGAATATTCGCCCTATGTCCCGACATTCCAGTCCGCGCGTCCCGAAGACCCGAATGCTCAGCCGACTTTCACTAACGAAAGCACATGGCAGCCGGACTACGCGGATGATGATGCGGATATTCCCGCCCCGACTGCCGAAGAGGTTTTCGCGGACGAAGCCCTCGAAGATCCGGATTTATACCTGACTGAAGAGGAACAGGCGGAACTGCGGCAGAATCACTGGCGCTTGTTATCCGGCTTCGGCGATTTCATCAGCATTATCGCAGGCTGCGCGGTGATTCTGGTGCTGATTACGATGCTGGTCAGCCTGCTGAATTGGCTTCATTCCGACATTCTGCAATCCATCTCGCTCTTCCAGACGATGATTTAAGAAGGTGAACGCGCCATGCCCGACCTCTCTTGGGAACTCTTCGAGCGTCAAGTCGCGCAGTGCCAAATGTGCGGCCTGTGCCAGAACATTCACCACAAAGTCCCCGGACAGGGCGACCGCCACAGTCCGCTTATGCTCATCGGTGAAGGGCCGGGACAGGTCGAGGATGAGGAAGGGCTTGCGTTTGTCGGCCCAGCGGGGCAGCTGTTAACCAAAATGCTCGCTGCTATTTCGCTCCCGCGCGACCGCGTTTATATCTGCAACGTCGTCAAGTGCCGCCCGCCGCAGAACCGCGTCCCCACGGATGAGGAAGCCGCCGCCTGCAAGCTCCATCTCCGCATCCAAACCCCCCTCATCCGCCCGAAGGTCATCGTCCTGCTCGGCTCAACCGCCGCGAAGAACATCATTGGAGCGGACATCCGCATCACTCGCGACCGCGGCAAGTGGTTCGAGCGCAAAGGCATCTGGATGATGGCGACGTATCACCCGTCGGCGCTCCTGCGCGACCCGTCGAAGAAGCGCGACGCATGGGAGGACATGCAGTCCCTGCGCGATCGGCTGATGGATTTGGGACTGTACAACGACATTTATCAGGAGCAGACACCATGAGCGAAACCATCAAGCCCGGACGCTACCGTCACTTCAAGGGCAAAGAATATGAAGTCCTCTATATCGCCACGCACAGCGAGACACGCGAAGAAATGGTGGTCTACCGCGCGCTGTATGGTGAACGCGGCGTGTGGGTGCGCCCCGCAAGCATGTGGAATGAGGTCATCGAGCGCGACGGAAAGACGTATCGACGCTTCACCTACATCGGCGAGGGCGACGCGTGACGCTTGACAAGCGCATCGAAATATGCTATGCTGTTTTTGTTTCCATGAAGGAAGCCATCGGACGAGAATGCCCGGCTTTCTTCATGGTATTTTTCTTTTTGGAGGTTTTTTCTCATGGCAATGAACCGAAAGAGCGGTTTGTACTCCCTGCTGGTAACAGCGATTCTGCTGGCTGTTGGCATTGTATTGCCTTTCCTGACGGGCAATATGCAGGTGCTGGGGCAGGCCATCAGTCCGCTGCATATTCCGGTGCTGATTTGCGGCCTGACGTGCGGCTGGTGCTGGGGCATGGGGCTTGGCATTGTGCTGCCGCTGCTGCGGAGCGTGCTGTTCGGTATGCCGCCGCTGGTGCCAGTCGCAATTCCGATGGCATTCGAAATGGCAGCGTATGGCGCGCTGTGCGGGCTGCTCTATCCGATGCTGAGCAAGAAGATGAGCAAGACCTGCTGGGCCATGCTGATTGCCATGGTGATTGCCATGCTTGCGGGTCGGCTTGTCGGCGGCGCGGCGAAGGCGGTCGTGATGGGCATTCAGGGGAATGCGTACACATTCCCAGCGTTCGTGACGGCGTATTTCGTGAATACGGCCGTCGGCGCGGTGATTCACCTGATTGTTGTGCCGCTGGTGGTGACGGCGCTGGAGAAAGCGCGGCTGTCGCCGTTGGGCTTGAAGGCAAAAGCGGCTGTGTGAGCCAAAATAAACGGGTCAAGGGGCATCAAAAAAACGCCCCTTGACCCGTTTTTGCGTAACTGCTGTGTGCAGATTATCTGCGTCATACTATTTCCAAATGAGAATGCGCCAAGGCGCGAGCAGATGGCGCAGGTGAATTTAGAAATAGTATCAAAGCCCATTACAGCAGCTCATGATACTTGCGGATATACAGCTTCTTCATCAGCGTTGCCAAGACCATGTAGCCCAGCACAATCAGCGCCAGATAGGCGAAGTAGACAGGCGGGAGGGCGCACAGCCCCAGCGGCGCGGCGAGGGGCGTGAAGGGCAGCAGCGTCACGACGGCAATGCCGAGCATCGTCAGCAGCATCACCGGCAGGGACGCGTGGCTCTGGATGAACGGCAGCTTCTTCGTGCGAATCATGTGCATGACGAGCGTCTGCGTCCACATGGATTCGATGAACCAGCCGGTCTGGAACAGCGCGGCGAACTTGTCCTGCATCGCGGGGTTGGTCAGCTGCGCGAAGGTCATGCCTCCGCACGCCATCGGCGCAATCACGAAATACAGCAGCAGGTACGTCGCAATGTCGAACAGCGAACTGACCGGACCCATCCAGAGCATGAAGCGGCTGATGCCCGACGCATCCCACGTCCGCGGCACTTTGAGGTACTCCGCGTCCACGTTGTCCCACGGAATCGCGGTGCAGGAAATATCGTAGATGAGGTTCAGCAGAATCAGGTGCAGGGACGCCATCGGCAGAAAGGGCAGGAACGCGCTGGCAGCAAGGACGGAGAACATGTTGCCGAAGTTCGACGCAGCCGTCATCTTGATGTACTTCATCATGTTCGCGTAGATTTTCCGACCCTCGATAACGCCTTTTTCCAGCACCATCAGGTCTTTTTCCAGCAGGATGATGTCTGCCGATTCCTTGGCTACGTCCACGGCGGTATCCACCGAGATGCCGATGTCAGCAGCTTTCATGGCGGCAGCGTCGTTGATACCGTCCCCCATAAAGCCCACGGTGTGGCCATTTTCCCGCAGGACGGACACCACCCGTGCCTTCTGGTCCGGGGTCAGCTTCGCAAACACATCGGTGCTCTCTGCTGCCCGGGCAAGCTCTGCATCGGACATATGGTCCAGGTCGGAACCCAGCAGCATATTGCGGACCTTCAGCCCCACCTGCTTGCAGATGGTGCGGGTGACCTTGTCGTTGTCGCCGGTAAGGATTTTAGTGGTGACACCGTGGTCTTTCAGTGCTCGGATGGCATCGGCGGTTGACTCCTTGGGCGGGTCGAGGAAGGCAAGATATCCCAGCAGTACCATATCCCGCTCGTCCTTTACGCCAAAGGCATCCACCGGGGAGGGGTTGCTCTTCTGGGCAATGGCCAGCACCCGGAAGCCCTTATCATTGAGTTCATCCACGGTATGCAGAATTTTGCTGCGCAGGGCATCGGTCAGAGGCTCTACCCTACCGTCCTGCTCCGCATAGGCACAGATGGACAACATTTCCTCTACTGCACCCTTCGTCACCATCTGGGTCTTGCCTGCCTTGTCCTGCACCACAGTGGTCAAACGGCGGCGGGTGAAGTCAAAGGGAATCTCATCCACCTTCACATAGTTTTCCGACAGGTCTAACAGCCGGGAATCGGCCGCTTCTTCCTCCTCGGTCTTGTGGATGATGGCAAGGTCCATCAGGTTCTTATAGCCGGTCTGGAAGTAGCTGTTCAGGTAGGCGTGGCGCAGTACCCGGGTGTCGTTTTCGCCGTTGACGTTCAGGTGATATTCCAGCACTACCTTATCCTGTGTCAGGGTGCCGGTTTTGTCAGTGCAGAGGATGTCGATGGCACCAAAGTTCTGGATGGAGTTCAGATTTTTCACGATGGTCTGCTTTTTGCTCATGGAGATTGCGCCCTTGGCAAGGCAAGTGGTCACGATCATGGGCAGCATTTCCGGGGTAAGCCCCACGGCGATGGAGATGCCGAACAAAAACGCTTCCAGCCAGTCGCCCTTGGTGATGCCGTTGATGAAGAACACCAGCGGCACCATGACCATCATAAAGCGGATCAGCACCCACGAAACGGCGTTGACCCCCTTGGTGAAGCTGGTCTCTACCGCCTCCCCAGCCACGGCAGAGGCCATGGAACCGAAGAGAGTCTGGTCGCCCACGCAGACTGCCACGGCAGTGGCGCTGCCGGAGATCA
>OIOG01000412.1_pt1 | contig 9196 bp, 7 predicted proteins | sample 1585471 | NCBI WGS metagenome assembly OIOG01 (sample SAMN02674699, study PRJEB24791) | human gut metagenome, SKBSTL042 | isolation source: stool | host: Homo sapiens | place: USA
GGTGTAGCTTACCGGCGTGAACAGCCGCGCCTTGCCGGGCAGCAGCCACGGCACAAAGTAACTGGAATCCAGCAAAAGCTCCGGCTTTGCAGCGGCAAGCGCTTTGCGCACACGGATCACCATGGCGGAGTCTGCCCTGTTTTTGCAGTAGCAGATGGCGTATTCCGTTTGCATTTCGGTATCGGCCTGCGCCACCTCCTGCACCAGATGTTCGGTACGGATGAGCCGCCGCAGCAGGCTCAGATTGACCCGCAGCAGGTCGGCAAAGCCTTCGCGGGAGCCGCGCAGATTGCCCTCCCCGGAAGGCTCGTCTACCGAGCGGAACTTCAGTCCCTGCACCGAGAAGGCAATGCCCTTTGCGCAGCCGTCCAGCAGTAAGACCGCCATGCCTGCCGTCATTCGTTTGATCAGATCAGCCAGATCTGTTACCGGCTCACTTTCTGCCGGAAAGGCTGAGCCGTGCAGGATCAGCTCAAAGACCTGCGGCCCGGTGCAACGCTGGCCTGCCTGCTGCGGCGGTGCCTGACGGCTGGCCGCATCAAGTAAAAGCTCCCACAAAGAATCCAGGCTTGCCATGCCGTCAAACAGCAGGATGCTTCCCCTGCAATGATAAATCGTGATCTCCTTGGCATAATAATCCGCAGAGGTGCCAAACATTTTGTCCAGCACCGCAAGATTTGCCGCAAGGCTCTGTGATAACTGCCGCATCCAACCACTCCTTTGCACAGCAGTATGCCCGGCTGCAGCGGCATCCATTCCGCCAGAAACGACAGGAGGTCTTGTTACTTGAAGCTTCTGATCTGCCGCACTATCATCATTTATCTGTGCGTTCTGTTTGCCATGCGGCTGATGGGCAAGCGTCAGCTGGGAGAGTTGCAGCCGGAGGAGCTGGTATCCACCATCCTGATCTCCAATCTGGCGTCCATCTCCATTGAATCGGAGGATGTGCCCATCACCGCCAGTCTCATCCCGCTGTTCCTCATTGCGGCACTGGAACTGCTGGGTTCAGTGGTGAGCTTCCGCAGCCAGAAATTCTTCAATTTTCTCTCCGGGCGACCCAAAACGGTCATTCTGGATGGAAAGATCGATCAGAACGCTTTGCGGATGCTGCGGCTGACCACCGCTGACCTGATGGAGGCGCTGCGCGGCAAGGATATCTTTGACCCACGCAGGGTGTCTTACGCCGTCATTGAAACGAACGGCACATTGTCGGCGGCGCTTCGCCCGGAGCAGGAAGCAGCCACCCTGTCCGACTTGCAGCTGAAGGTGCAGCAGACACAGGCCACCATCCCCTTTGTGCTGGACGGACAGGTGCTGGAGGATAATCTGCGCTGGTGCGGCAAAGACCGTGCGTGGCTGGAACGCACCGCCACGGCAAACACGGTTTTGCCGCAGGAGATCTTACTGCTTATCGGCAACGAGACCGAGGACTATTTTCTGCTGAAAAAGGAAGGCCGTCAGCCGGGAGGGAAACGATGAAGCGGATCTATGCGTGTATCCTGATCGTAGCTGCGCTGCTGGGGATATCTCTTTACAGCAGCGGACGGGTGCAGGGCTTTGCGCAAGATATCTCGGCTGACTTGGACTGTGCCCTTGAAGCTGTGCGGCAGAAGGATCTCCCCACTGCACGGCAGGCGCTTGCCGAGGGCGCAGAGCTGTGCGACACCATGCGCCAGACCATGAGCCATCTGCTGCGCACTGCTGACTACACAGAGCTGGAAGCTGCACTGCGGGCGGCGGACGGATACCTTGAGCAGCAGGCCACCGAGGATGCGCTGGGCGAGCTGCGCCGCGCACAGGTAGAGGTGGAGCGGCTGGAATGGCTTGCCCGGCGGCTGGTGTAAGCGGCACGCAAAAAAGGAGAGCGGCTCCGAAGAACCGCCCTCCCACAATTCAGGCTATGCTATTGTAAATATGCTCGGGGACAGATGATCACAGAGCAGCCTTTGCTGCCTCGATCTGCTTGATCAGCTCGGGCACGACCTTGAACAGGTCGCCCACGATGCCGTAGTCTGCAACACCGAAGATGGGAGCACCCTCGTTCTTGTTGACGGCGATGATGCACTCAGAATCCTGCATACCTGCGGTGTGCTGGATGGCACCGGAAATACCCAGAGCCACATAGATCTTGGGGTGCACGGTCTTGCCGGTCTGACCAACCTGATGGTCAGCGGTCATCCAGCCTGCATCGGTGACGGCACGGGAAGCGCCCACGACACCGCCGCCCAGAGCGGCTGCCAGCTGCTCGGCCAGCTCGATGCCCTTGTTGACATCCTTGCTGATGCCGCGGCCGACAGAGACGATCACGTCTGCGCCGATCAGATCGACCAGCTTCTCAGCGGCCTTCTCGACGCTCAGGACCTCGGTCTTGATGTCCTCAGCAGCCAGAGCGAATGCGGGCTTCACGATCTGGCAGGCATCAGCCTTGGCCTGATCGAAGGGAGCCTTCTTCATAACGCCGGGACGCACGGTGGACATCTGCGGACGGAAGCGGGGGCAGATGATGGTAGCCATCAGATGGCCGCCGAATGCGGGACGGGTCATCTTCAGGTTGCGGTCTTCCATATCGAACTTCTGCTTGGACAGGTCGATGGTGGAGCTCTCCTTCAGGAAGTCGATGTACTTTGCAGTGTCGATATCCAGATGGGTAGCGTCGGCGGTCAGGCCGGTGTGCAGACGGGCTGCGCAGCGGGGGCCGAGGTCGCGGCCAATGTTGGTAGCGCCGATCAGCAGCACCTCAGGCTTGTACTCGTTGACCATATCGCACACGACCTTAGCGTATGCGTCGGTGGTGTAATTCTTCAGCAGGGGGCTGTCGCACACCAGAACCTTGTCGGCACCGTAGCCGCCCAGCTCCTTGGCAATGCCCTCCACGTTGTCGCCCAGCAGCAGGCCGGTGACCTCGCAGCCCAGCTCGTCGGCCAGCTTACGGGCCTCGCTTACCAGCTCGAAGTCAGTGGACATCAGTGCGCCCTGGCGCTGCTCGCAAAAGACCCATACGCCCTTGTATTCGTTAAAATCAGCCATTGTAATCCTATGCTCCTTTCATCAGATCAGGTGCTTCTTGGCCAGGATGCCAGCCAGCTGGGCAGCAACATCGTCGCCCTGCAGCATGGTGCCTGCGCCCTTCTGCGGAGGAGTGAAGGACTTAAAGACGTTCGTCGGAGAACCCTTCAGACCGATGGTATCGACCTCGATCAGCGGATCGTCCTTCAGTGCGTTGTAATCGAACACTTCCATCGGCTTGTCGTAGCAGGTGAAGATGCCGTTCACGCTCATGTAACGGGGCTGGTTCAGCTCCTTGATGCAGGTCAGCAGGCAGGGAGTCTGCACCTTGACCATCATGTAGCCGTCTTCCAGCATACGCTTCACGGTCAGGGTGTTGCCATCCTTCTGGATGTCTGCAACATAGGTCACCTGAGGCAGGTGCAGCTTCTCAGCGATCTGAGGGCCGACCTGTGCGGTATCGCCATCGATTGCCTGACGGCCGCAGAACACAACGTCCTCGGGGCCAACGCCGATCTTGTTGACGGCAGCAGCCAGGATCTGGCTGGTTGCAAAGGTATCGGAACCGCCGAACTCACGGCCGGAGACCAGAACGGCCTTATCAGCGCCACGAGCCAGCAGCTCACGCAGCATACCCTCTGCCGGCGGGGGACCCATGGTGACAACAACGACCTCGCAGCCAGTGGCGTCCTTCAGCTTCAGGGCGGCCTCCAGAGCGTTCAGGTCATCGGGGTTGGTGATGGTTGCCATGGATGCACGATCCAAAGTGCCATCGGGCTTGACGGACACCTTGCCGGAGGTATCAGGAACCTGCTTTACACAAACAATTGCTTTCATTGTAACTCTTGCCTCCCTTACTTCAGCAGCGCGCCGGAAATGACCATCATCTGCACTTCGCTGGTGCCCTCGTAGATCTCAGTGATCTTGGCATCACGCATCATGCGCTCGATGGGGTAGTCACGGGTGTAGCCGTAACCACCGAACAGCTGCAGGCAGCGGCGGGTCACATCGCTTGCGGTGCGGGCTGCGATCAGCTTAGCCTGTGCAGCCTCGACGCTGTAACGAACCTTTGCGCCATCCATAGCCTGCTGCTTCTTCAGAGCGGCAGCATAAACCAGATACTTAGCAGCCTCAACACGAGCCTTCATCTCAGCCAGCTCGAACTGGGTGTTCTGGAAAGCGGCAATGGCACGGCCGAACTGCTTGCGCTCCTTGACGTAAGCAACGGTCTCCTCCAGAGCGCCCTCGGCAATGCCCAGAGCCTGAGAAGCAATGCCGATACGGCCGCCATCCAGGGTAGCCATGGCCAGCTGGAAGCCCTTGCCGCGCACGCCCAGCATACGATCCTTCGGGATACGGCAATCCTCGAAGATCAGCTCGCAGGTGGAAGAACCGCGGATGCCCATCTTGTCCTCAGCCTTACCGACAGAGAAGCCCGGGTCGGTGCGCTCCACGATGAAGGCGGAGCAGAGCTTGGTGGGACGGCCGCGCTTATCCAGCACGTTATCGGTAACGGCGATGACGATGAACACATCAGCAAAGCCGGCGTTGGTGATGAAGATCTTGGAGCCGTTCAGCACCCAGTAATCGCCATCTTCCTTGGCAATGGTCTGCTGACCCTGCGCATCGGTACCAGCGCCCGGCTCGGTCAGGCCGAAAGCACCCAGCCACTCGCCGCTGCACAGCTTCGGCAGGTACTTAGCCTTCTGCTCGGGGGTGCCGTTCTCGTAAATGGGGGCAGCGCACAGGCTGGTGTGAGCAGAGACGATGACACCGGTGGTGCCGCAGACCTTGCTCAGCTCCTCCACGGCCATGACGTAGGACAGCACATCGCCGCCTGCACCGCCGACCTCAGTCGGGAAATAGATGCCCATCATGCCCAGCTTGCCCATCTTTTCGACGGTCTCCTTGGGGAAGTATTCCTCTGCGTCAACCTTCTTTGCCAGAGGCTTGACTTCGTTCTCAGCAAACTCGCGGTACATTTTCTGCACCATCTGCTGCTGCTTGGACAGAGTAAAATCCATCGCTATATCCTCCTAACAGGTCTTTTTTCATTTACCGGAATAGCCCGGTGCAAACAAATTCCTCCCGACTGCTTTCCCCGCAGCCGGGAGAAATGTTTATCAGAACTTACAGCTGGTCAACCGGGGTCTTGGTGCGGTCTGCGTTGTAAACGTAGAAGCCCTTGCCGGTCTTGCAGCCCAGGTTGCCGCCGCGGACCATCTTGCGGATCAGCGGGCAGGCACGGTACTTGCTGTCGCCGGTCTCCTTGTACAGCACATCCATGATGGCCAGGCAGATATCCAGGCCGATGAAGTCGCCCAGCTCCAGGGGTCCCATGGGGTGGTTGGCACCCAGCTTCATAGCGGTGTCGATGCCTGCGATATCGGAAACGCCCTCCATCTTGATGAAGGCAGCCTCATTGATCATGGGGATCAGGATGCGGTTGACCACAAAGCCGGCAGCCTCGTTGACCTGAACGGGGCTCTTGCCGATGGCAACGGAGATCTCCTTGATCTTCTCAACGGTCTCGGCGGGAGTGTTGCAGCCGGCGATGACCTCGATCAGCTTCATGCGGTCTGCGGGGTTGAAGAAGTGCATACCGATCAGGGGACGGGTCAGACCCTTGCCGATCTCGGTGATGGACAGAGAAGAAGTGTTGGAAGCGAAGATGCACTCGGGCTTGCAGATCTTATCCAGCTCGCCGAAGGTGGTCTGCTTGACCTTCATATCCTCGAAAGCAGCCTCAACGACCAGATCGCAGTCTGCGCACAGATCTTCCTTCAGGCCCGGGGTGATGGCTGCAACGATCGCGTCAGCCTTCTCCTGAGTCATCTTTCCCTTAGCGACCAGCTTCTCGTAGCCCTTCTTGATCTTTGCCAGACCATTCTCGGCCCACTCCTGCTTGATGTCGCACAGAGCAACGGTGTTGCCCTCAACCTGTGCAAATGCCTTTGCGATGCCCTGGCCCATGGTGCCAGCGCCGATAACACCGATCTTCATAGGAAATCTCTCCTTTAATATCAAAAATTATGTAATGGATTAGTTGTTGGTGAACACTGCCTTGGGCTTCGGCTTCTCACGGCTCAGGAAGCAGGCCATGCCTTCCTTCTGGTCGTGGGTCTCGAAGCAGTCGCCGAACAGCTTCTCCTCGACCTCAACAGCCTTCTCGATGGGCAGGCTGATGCCGTCGTTCATTGCCTTCTTGCAGTTGCGCACAGCAATGGGAGCGTTCTTTGCGATCTTGCCGGCCAGCTTCAGGACGTTCTCTATCAGCTCAGCCTGCGGATACACGGCGTTGACCAGACCAATGCGGTAAGCCTCGTCAGCCTTGATGTTCAGAGCAGAGTAGACCAGCTGCTTTGCCATGCCCATGCCGACCAGACGAGCCAGACGCTGGGTGCCGCCGAAGCCCGGGGTGATGCCCAGACCGACTTCCGGCTGACCGAACACAGCGTTGTCAGAGCAGATGCGGATGTCGCAGCTCATAGCCAGCTCGTTGCCGCCGCCCAGTGCAAAGCCGTTGACGGCTGCGATGACGGGGATGGGGAAATGCTCGATCATCAGGAACACATCATTGCCCAGCTTGCCGAAAGCTTCGCCCTCTGCCTTGGTCATGGTGCTCATGGAGCCGATATCGGCACCGGCAACAAAGCTCTTGTCGCCTTCGCCGGTCAGAACAATGCAGCGGATAGTCTCCTGATCGACTGCTTCAAAAGCAGCCTTCAGGTCAGCCAGAACCTCAGGGTTCAGGGCGTTCAGTGCCTTGGGACGGTCGATGGTAATGACCTCAACAGCGCCCTGCACCTCGGTTTTTACAAATGCCATTGTGAAAACCTCCATTTCATACAGTTCAGTTTTTTCAAAACAGCCCCCGGAACGCGGGAGGGCTCTCCGGTTCCCTCCGGCGCTCCGGGTCTGTGGTTCAATCAGGATTCAGAGAAAAAGTGCTTAGTCCATCTCAACGATGGTAGCGCAGCCCATGCCGCCGCCGATGCACAGGGTAGCCAGGCCCTTGTGAGCACCACGGTGCTTCATAGCGTACAGCAGGGTGACCAGGATACGAGCGCCGGAAGCGCCGACCGGGTGGCCCAGAGCAATTGCGCCGCCGTTGACGTTCACCTTGCTCATATCAAAGTTCAGAGCCTGGCTGACAGCCACAGACTGAGCAGCAAATGCCTCGTTGGCCTCGATCAGATCCATGTCAGCAACGGTCAGGCCGGTCTTTGCCATGACTTTCTTGGTAGCAGCGATGGGGCCCAGACCCATGACCTCAGGCTCAACACCAGCCAGAGCGCCAGCGACCCAGGTTGCCAGAGGCTCAACGCCCAGCTCCTTGGCCTTTTCTTCGCTCATAATGACCAGAGCAGCAGCGCCGTCGTTGATGGCGGAAGAGTTGCCTGCGGTCACGATGCCGTCCTTGGTGAAAGCGGGCTTCAGCTTTGCCAGCACTTCAGGAGCGCTCAGACGGGGGCCTTCATCGGTATCGAACACGGTGTCGCCCTTCTTGCCCTTGATGACAACAGGAACGATCTCGTCCTTGAAGGCGCCGTCCTTGATGGCCTTGTCAGCCTTCAGCTGGCTGTTGTATGAGAACTCGTCCAGCATCTCGCGGGTGATGGGGCTGTAGCCGTACTTCTTCTGGTAGGTCTCGTTGGTGCAGACGTTCTCAGCGGTCATGCCCATGTGCTTGTTGAAGCCGCAGGCATCCCACAGAGCATCGTTGACCATGGTATCCACGATCTCGCTCTTGCCCATAGGAGCGCCCATGCGGTAGCCGTAACGAGCCTTCTGCAGTGCGAAGGGAGCCATGTCCATGTTCTCCATGCCGCCTGCGACCACGATGTCAGCATCGCCAGCCTCGATCATCTGAGCAGCCATGTTGACGCAGTTCAGACCGGAGCCGCACACCACGTTGACGGTGACAGCCGGGGTCTCGATGGGCAGGCCAGCCTTCAGAGCAGCCTGACGAGCAACGTTCTGGCCCAGACCGGCCTGAATGACGCAGCCCATGTAGACATGATCGACCTGCTCGGGAGCGACGTTTGCACGGTTCAGAGCTTCCTTGATGACGATGGAGCCCAGCTCAACTGCGGGAACGTTTGCCAGAGTGCCGCCGAACTTGCCAATAGCGGTACGGCATGCAGATGCGATAACGATCTTTTTCATGTGAATAGCCTCCTGAATTGTGTATGTGTTACTTTTCGTAAGCCATTTTTATCAAAACGCCCGTAAGCGCTTTTACAAATTAGGTCTCGGGGTCTTTTTTCTGCCGGATCAGCGCATACTTTTCGTTGACCGCCTTTTCCACATTGGGTGTGACGAACTTACCGATGTCGCTGCCGTAGTAAGCTGCCTCTTTTACAATGGTGGAAGAAAGGTAGCTCCACTTGATGCTCGTTGCCAGAAACATGGTCTCGATGCCGGGCATCAGTGCGTGATTGGTCTGCGCAAGCTGGATCTCGTTTTCAAAATCCGTCACCGCCCGCAGGCCCCGCACCATCACCGAAGCGTGCCGTTTCTTGGCGAACTCCACGGTCAGGCCGTCGAAGCTCTCCACCGAAACATTCTGGATGCCCTTGCAGCATTCCTTTAGAAGCTCCACGCGTTCCTCCACGGTGAACAGCGGATTCTTTGCGCTGTTGTTGAGCACCGCCACGATCAGATGATCGTTGATCTTTGCTGCGCGCTTGATGATATCGAGATGCCCTTTTGTGACCGGATCGAACGAACCGGGATAAACTGCTGTTGCCATCGTCTGGTGTCCTCCTTGAGCGCTGTGAAAAGCGCGTTTTGGTTCTGCCATGATAGCACTTTCCAGTCTTGGGTGCAAGATTTTTGTGCAAGCTGTACGTTTTATCGTTAAAATTTAAACAATCAATGTCGTGCTGCATCGCAGCTGCTTGCTACGCTATAAGTAAACCATATCGTCAAAATTTTATCAAGTCCTTTTGCAAAGATTTTGGTTTTTCAGCACCAAACAATCGTCCAAAAACTCCGCGAATTTTGTCCATATTGCCAGTCGGTCAAAATTTTCTCGATAAACTATTGATTCTACACATTGTTAATGTTATAACTAAGTTGTGCAGATCTGCTGCCCTGTCCGACAGCTGCCTTCTGCTGGTTATCAGGATATCATCCGCCTGTGTCAGAGCTGTGTTCAAATTGCCAACAGGTGGTAAACATCCTG
>OIOG01000418.1_pt1 | contig 9055 bp, 8 predicted proteins | sample 1585471 | NCBI WGS metagenome assembly OIOG01 (sample SAMN02674699, study PRJEB24791) | human gut metagenome, SKBSTL042 | isolation source: stool | host: Homo sapiens | place: USA
AGAGCATAACCTTGCCAAGGTTAGGGTCGCGAGTTCGAGTCTCGTTTTCCGCTCTCTTTTCCCTTTTTAGGATGCTCGAATGGTGGAATGGTAGACACGAAGGACTTAAAATCCTTTGGCCAGTAATGGCTGTGCGGGTTCAAGTCCCGCTTCGAGTACTCATCTAAGGCTTTGTAAATCATTGATTTATGAAGCTTTTTTTATGCTCTTTATCTAAATCGGAAATCTTATTTTTTTTTCGGACCGCCCTGTTTTTCAGCAAAAATAGAGTTGCATTTTACCTTGAATTATGCCGCTCATGTAAACCAAGATGTAAACCGAAAAAGTATATACGTTAGCTGTTTCAGTTGGAATCCCCTGTAAGAAATATCGTTGTCCATAGTGTATTATGTCGTAAAGGAGCATTGTAAATGCAGCTGTATATCAGCAAAAACCTCGTTTTGCAATTGCGGGCTCTACGGTTGCCAATTGCGGGCCGTACAGCCCGCAGATGGAAACCGTATGGTTCGCAACTGCAAAACGGAATTTATCAAGAGTTATGACGGCATAATATAAGGTGCAACGCAAGAAAAAGAACAAGGAGAAAGTGTATTTTCCTTGTGCATTTTGGGACAAAATGTAAGGGGTTGGGGTACTTTTTCCCCTTAATATGGGCAGAATGCCTCAAAATATGATGAGATGTGTATTATTGGGTAAAGTAACAGATAATTAAGTAGTTATAGAAGATGAAATGCTGAAAAAGCGGACATTTTAGTGATGACCGATAGTTTCTCGTCACCGGTCGTCACACTTCTCGTCACCTCTGTATCGCCCTCTGGTAAAGGGATACGGGCAATAGGTGACGAGTGACGACCAAAAAACAGTTTTCTTTATTTCAATATCAGTTCATAATCTGCTACATCCAGCCATTCTCCGAACTTCATGCCTACTTCCTTGAAGTGGGAAACTTGTGTAAAGCCAAGTTTGCTGTGTAAGGAACAACTGGCCGTATTACAAGCGGTAATACAAGCTATCAGTGTGTGATAATTATGTTGCCGGCATTCTTCGATGAGAACCTGCATCAGCAGTTTGCCGAGTCCTTTTCCTCTATGTCGGGCAGACAGGTATACTGTCGTTTCGAGGGTATATCGGTAAGCCGTCCGTTGTTTCCAGGGATGTGCATAGCAGTATCCCACAACTTTATGGTCTGTTTCGCATACGAAAAAGGGAAAGTGGGGAAAAATTTCTGCTATACGCAGGCGCATCTCATCTTCAGATATCGGCTCTGTTTCGAATGTATAGGTACTGTTGAGGATGTACTCATTATAAATATCGGTGATGTACTTGACATCTTGAGGTTGTACAGGTCTAATCATACCGAAAAATCATTGTTTGGATAATTTAAGCAGGTAAGTGCTTGCTAATTAACGATACAGCCGGGGACGCCTGTTATTAAACCGATACCCTATACCCAGCATCAGATAGTTGGGTTCATGAAAATCCTTCAGGTTGTAGCCGACATGCAGGAATGTGTCGCGGGTCATATCTATTTTGAGCGCCAGGATTTGGTAGAATGATTGCAAGTCGCCCCCGCCATGCAGGATATTGGCTCCGAAACCTATGCCGACGGTAAAGTAGGGCATTACCCATTCTCCGCGTGCCGAGACACCCAGAGAGAGTTGTTTGCGAAGCGGGGGAGTGCCGAATGCCTCTTCCTCGCTGGCATCGTCGAGCTGGGTAGCGTAATCCTTTGTATAAATGTTGGCACTGGCATCATAGACACCGTCCAGAGATACTCCTGCACGGAATTTATATCCGAAGTTATACATCGGAGCGAAACAGAACCCGGCTACGCCGTATTTGCCGGGAGCGGGGACTTGTCCGCCGGGAACGTTTACGGCTTTCCGTCTCCACGAACCGAACAGCATAAGGTCATAGCTGACATGCCGGGGGAATGCCGGAACCGGAATTTGCTGCAACGGTTGCAAGGTTTTGTCAATGTCCCGGTTGAAATTATATGCCACTCCGATTTTAAAATCTATCGTGTTCAGTCCGGTGTTGGGGTACCGGGTATTGCCGTTGGAGAAATGTACTGCCGTTGCGCCGATATTGAGGTCGAACCGCGGGGAAAGTATCCAGTTCAGGTGAATGCCTGCGCTGAGATAGGCGTTTACTTTGCTTCCCATTACAGTATTGTTGGGATTGCTGAGATAGTCATACGGCTTCCAGCCAAAAGATGCGCCGAACCCCCATTCGTAGTTAAGCGACAAGCGGGGAGTGATTCCGGCGATGCGGGCGCCTTGGAAGGCGTAGAGGGCAACGGGAATTCCCATTTCCCTGCGGTTGCCGAAATCGAAATAGCCCAATCCTATTCCCTGATAGGAACTTCCGTATACCCGGTCGGCGGCAGTACCCGGTGGCAGCCGGAATGAGTACTTCAAGTGGGCGGAGCAAGCAGACCTCATTATTTTGCGCATATCGTTTTCACCCCGCAGAAAGGAGCTGGTGGGGAAAATATATCCCGCCCGGCCTTCAATGCCGAGACGGTGGATATAAGCATCTTGTGCGCATATATTATTGGACAGAAACAGTATAATCATTAAGAGAATCATATCTCTTCCGGTCCGCATTTTACTATTCATGATGTCGTGGCGTTCTCTGAATCTTGTGCAAATATAATCCTTTTATCTTTTTATTTGCATGAAAATCTTATATTTGCAAGGTTAATAATTCGTCATCTATGTTATTCAAGAAATATGCTGGTCAATCGGAATAACAGTGGAATTTCCGGTGGCTTCCTTATTCGTTGACTATTCGACGGACTGAACTTATCCGGGGTGCTTATGGACAGGGTATATTCCTGTTACATGGAAACGGAGTTCTCGCTCTTTCCTCGTATGGCGGCATTGGCCGAGAATGTGTGGTCGCCGGCAGAGAAGAGTTTGCAGGATATAGTACGGAAGCGGTAGTCTTCATTCCAAAGAACAGGACAGCGGTTGTATCAATTATAGAATGACAGATAATACGTCAGTCATCATTTTGATACAACCGCTGTCTCTTTTACAAGCCATCTATGCTTCTGCTTATTCCGAAGCGGTTATTTCTCGTCGTTCTTCCGGATTTCCACACGGCGTATCTTACCGCTGATGGTCTTGGGAAGTTCGTCAACGAACTCTATGACACGGGGGTATTTGTAAGGAGCGGTCACTTTCTTTACGTGGTTCTGCAACTCCTTGACCAGTTCCTCGCCGGCGCGGTTCTTATAGTCTTTGGACAGTACGATGGTGGCTTTCACCACTTGTCCCCGTATTTCATCGGGAACTCCGGTGATGGCACATTCTATAACTGCGGGATGCGTCATCAGGGCGCTTTCCACTTCGAACGGGCCGATGCGGTAACCGCTGCTCTTGATAACGTCGTCGGCGCGGCCTACAAACCAGAGGTAGCCGTCCTCGTCCTTCCAGGCAACGTCGCCGGTGTAATAGATGTTGTCGTGCCATGCTTCGCGGGTGCGGTTGGCGTCGCGGTAATATTCCTTGAACAGACCGAGCGGCTTGCCTTTGTCGGTACGGATTACAATCTGTCCTTGTTCACCGGCCTCTACCGAACGGCCGTCATGGTCTATCAGGTCTACGTCGTATTGGGGATTGGGCAATCCCATGCTGCCCGGCTTGGGTTGCATCCACGGCATGGTGGCTACGGTAAGGGTGGTTTCGGTCTGTCCGAAACCTTCCATGAGGCTGATGCCTGTCAGTTTCTTGAATGTATCGAATACGGCGGGGTTCAACGCTTCTCCGGCAATGGTGCAATACTGCAATGAAGAGAGGTCGTACTTCGTCAGGTCTTCGTGAATCAGGAACCGGAAGATGGTAGGCGGTGCACAAAGCGAGGTGACGTGATAGTCCTGTATCTTTGTCAGAATATCGGCAGGAGTGAATTTCTCGTGGTCGTATACAAAGATGTTGGCTCCGGCTATCCATTGTCCGTACAGTTTGCCCCATACGGCTTTACCCCAGCCCGTATCGGCAATGGTGAGGTGCAGGCTGTTTTCGTGCAGGTTGTGCCAGAAACTTCCGGTAACGATGTGCCCCAACGGATACGTGAAGTCGTGCGCCACCATTTTGGGTTCGCCGGTAGTGCCGCTGGTGAAGTACATCAAAGAAATATCGTCGTTGCTGTTGGGATGCTCCGGTCGTGCGAAAGGGGCGGCATCGGCAATGCCTTTGTGGAAGTCCTCAAAACCTTCGGCTATCTCCGGGCCTACGCTGACCAGCTTCTTCACACTCGGAGAGTCGGGCATGGCAGCCGTGATGTGGTCGGTAATGACGCTTTCGCCGGCACAGACAATCATCTTGATGTCTGCGGCATTGCAGCGGTATACAATATCTTTCTTGGTAAGCAGGTGTGTGGCGGGGATAACGACGGCTCCCAGCTTATGCAGTGCGATGATGCTGAACCAGAACTCATAGCGGCGTTTCAGAATGAGCATTACCATATCGCCGTGGCCGATGCCGAGGCTCTGGAAATAGGAAGCCGTCATGTCCGTATAGCGTTTCATGTCGGCAAATGAGAACTGGATGTGCTCGCCCTTGTCATTGGTCCAGAGCAGTGCGGGCTTGTCGGGATGTTCGGCCGCCCAGGCATCCACTACGTCATAACCGAAATTGAAATTCTCCGGTACGTTAATCTTTAAATTCTTGATGAAGTCCTCTTGAGATGTAAAGGACGTTTGCGATAAAAATCTTTCTACCATAACTTTTGGAATTTCTTCATTCACCGTTCTTCATTTATGTGTTGTTACATGATTACAGCAAGGAAACGTACTTTCTTTCCGTCCAGCGCTTTCATGCCGTGAGGCAGTTTGGAGTTGAAATACAAACTGTCTCCTTCGTTTAAAATCAAGTCTTTGCCGTCGATGCTCAGCATCATGCGGCCTTCCAGTACAAGGTTGAATTCCTGTCCGGAGTGACTGTTGTAGTGTATCGGCTCGTTATCCGGCTTGGGTTCGACGGTGACGATGAACGGGTCGGCGTTGCGGTTCATGAAGCCGGCAGCCAGTGACTGGTATTTATAGGCTTTTGTACGCTCGATGCTGGTTCCCTTGCCGGCACGGGTAAGGAAGTAGCTGCTCATCTTCGGCTCTTCACCGAACATCAGGGCATCCAGTGCGATGCCGTAACGGCGGGCTATCTTTTGCAGCATGCTTACGGAGATGTCGAATTCTCCCGTTTCGGCAAGACGGTACTCTTCTGCCGGGATGTCGCAATCGCGGGCGATGTCTTCGGCATTCAATTCCAATACGTCGCGCAGTCCGCGCAGGCGTTCGGCTATTTGTTTAATCTGTTCGTCCATGTGGTTTTTATTAAGTGGATTAGTACGGTTATTTACTTGCTTTGATGGCATTGATAATGGCGGAAGAGAATCCTTGATGTTCCAGTTCGTTGATACCCTTGATTGTAATTCCGCCGGGAGTGCATACCTTGTCAATCTCTATGGCGGGATGCGTGTCGTTGTTCAGAATCAGTTCGGCGGCGCCTTTTACCGACTGGGCTATCATGCGCATGCCGTCCTTGGGGTAAACGCCCAGTTCTATTCCGGCCTGCATGGCTGCCTGGATATACTTCAGTACATAAGCGATGCCGCAGGAAGTCATGGCGGTGGTTGCCGCTATCTTATCTTCGGGAATCAGCATGGCAAGTCCCATTTGGTTGAAGATGTCGAGCAAAAGCTGTTCCTGTTCCTTGCTGGCGTTACGGCTTGCAATGAGCGTCATGCTTTCCATCTCGCTGATGGCGGTGTTGGGGATGAGGCGGAACATGGTCATCTCCTTGTCTGCCACGTAGTGTGCCAGTTCTTCGAAAGGGATGCCGGCAGCTACGGAGATAAGTATCTGCTTGCTTTTCAGCTTGAGTTCGCTTACCACCGGTTTTATCAGCCACGGTTTGACGGCGAGTATGATGAGCTCGGCGCCGGTAACGGCTTCCTGATTGTCGCGTGTGGTTTGCAAAGTGGGGAGCTCAGCCTTTAACGCATCCAGTTTGCCTTGCGTGGGATTAGAAACAATGATGTCGCTGGCGGGGATGATGGTTCCTTTTGCCAGACCGCGGGCGATGGAGCCGCCCATATTTCCTGCACCGATAATTGCTGTTTTCATATCATCTTGTCATTTAAAAAGTTGTCTTCGGGCAAAGGTAAAGATTTTAATGAAAAAACGACCGAAACAGGAAGGTATTCTTCTTTCGGTCGTATCTTTTGCCGGCTGATTATCCGTAAATTGTCAAAGTGCTTTCTTAAAACGTTCCAGGAAGAGGTTCGCTTCGTCCATGCCGAGACACAGGGGCGGCAATAGGCGGAGTACGTTCGTGCCGCTGACACCGGTAAACACATGCTGTTCTTTCAGTAACCTCAAACGCAGTTCTTTGACAGGCTCTTCAAATTCGAGGCCAATCATCAGTCCGCGTCCGCGCACTTCCTTGATTTGCGGGAATTTCTTCAGCTCTTCCATCAGGTATGCGCCTACTTGGGCGGCATTCTCTACAAGAGCTTCCTGCTCTATGACATCCAGTACGGCAAGCGCAGCGCTGCAAGCCAGATGATTTCCGCCGAAAGTGGTTCCGAGCTGGCCGTAAACAGGAGTAAACATCGGACTGATAAGTACGCCCGCCATCGGGAATCCGTTGCCTATGCCTTTGGCCACGGTGATGATGTCGGCCTTGATACCGTTGTACTGATGGGCGAAGAACTTGCCGCTACGTCCGTAACCGCTTTGGATTTCGTCCAGAATCAGTACCGTATTGTGCTCTGTACAGGCCTTGCGCAAGGCTTGCATAAACTCGTCGGTGGGCAACTGTATGCCGCCTACTCCCTGAATGCCTTCGATGATTACAGCGCATACATCGCCTTTCGCCAGTTCGGCTTTCATTGCCTCTGTATCATTCAGCGGGAGATAGGTAACGTGTCCGCAGTTGTTGATGGGAGCAATGATTTTGGGATTGTCGGTTGCCTCTACCGCCAATGAAGTACGTCCGTGGAAAGCTTTCGAGAAGGATACCACGCGAGTTCGTCCGTTATGGAACGAAGCGAGCTTCAACGCGTTTTCGTTGGCTTCGGCTCCGCTGTTGATAAGGAAAAGGGAATAATCATTGTATCCGCAGACCTTTCCCAACCGTTCTGCCAGTTGCTGTTGCAGTTCGTTGATAACGGAGTTAGAATAGAATCCAAGCGTGGCTACTTGCTTGCCGAGCATCTCTACATAGTGCGGATGTGCATGTCCGATAGAGATTACTGCATGACCGCCATAGAGGTCGAGGTACTCCGTACCTTTATCGTCCCATACATGGCAGCCTTTTCCTTTGACAATATTGATGTCAAAAAGGGGATATACATCGAATAGTTTCATTCTTTCAGTAACTGATTACAAATTAAAGATACTTTAGAAAGCACTGGGTTTCAGTCTCAAACCGACAGTCTCTTCCAGATTGAACATCAGGTTCATGTTGTGTACGGCCTGTCCGCTGGCTCCTTTCAGCAGGTTGTCTATGCAGGAGATGATAAGGAGCTTGTCGCCATGCTTTTCCAAATGGATAAGGCATTTGTTGGTGTTGACAACCTGCTTCAAATCGATGTTCTTGCCGACGATATGCGTGAAGGAGTCTTTGGCATAATACTCTTCATACATGCGGACAATCTCTTCCAACGCCACTTTGGTCTTTATCACGATAGTGGTAAAAATGCCGCGGGGAAAATCACCACGATAGGGGATGAAATCGATGTCCGAATCGAAACTGTTCTGGAGCTGTTTGAGCGATTGCTTGATTTCGGGCACGTGCTGGTGCTCGAAAGCCTTGTACACACTCAGGTTGTTGTTGCGCCAGCTGAAGTGGCTCGTAGCTCCCGGCTTGACGCCCGCACCGGTGCTGCCGGTGATGGCATTCACCATAATATCGCCGTTCAGCATCAGATGCTTGGCAAGCGGAAGCAGGCCCAACTGGATGCAGGTGGCGAAGCAGCCGGGGTTGGCAACATGCTTTGCCGTGCAGGTGGCACGGCGGTTCAGCTCGGGAAGGCCGTAGATGAAGTCATGGTCGTCGCTCTTGATGCGATAGTCCATGGAGAGGTCGATTATCTTCAGGTCTTCCGGTACGTTGTGGCTTTCCATGAATTTTCTGGTGTCGCCATGCGCCGTGCAGAAGAAAAGCACATCGATTTCGTCCAACGGAAGTTCGTCGGTAAACGTTAAATCCGTCTCTCCGTACAACCCTTCGTGTACGTCGGTTATTTTGTTGCCGGCATTGCTCGAGCTGTTTACGAATACGATTTCCGCTTCGGGATGGTTCAGTAACAGGCGTATCAGTTCGCCTGCCGTGTATCCGGCTCCGCCGATGATTCCTACTTTAATCATGTTGATAATATCTATTGGGTTCTTCTGGTATTATAACTAATAGTATGATATATATAAGCGTACCTGCAAACGCAGTGAAGATCGTAGCAAAAACGTAGATGATGCGTACCAGTGACACGTCGAGTCCGAAAAAGTTTGCCAGTCCTGCACATACGCCGGAAAGCATTCTTCCGTTTCGGGGGCGCGTTAATTTTTGCTTCCGGTTCATCATTTAGATTTCTTCGTCTTTGTGGTTTGAGTAATAGGCACGCAGTGCGGTAGAAGTCACCTTGATGAAGCCTTTGGCGTCTTCCGCAGTCCAGCCTTTCTGCATTTCACCGTATTCGCCGAATTTATTCTTTACAAGGTCGTCGTCGCTTTCCACGCCTACGGTAGAGAAACAGAGCGGATGAAGTTCGAGAATCGCAGTACCGTTTACATTGCGTTGCGAAGACTCCAGCATGGCTTCGATGTCGCGCATTACCGGTTCCAGATACTGGCTTTCGTGCAGGAACATACCGTACCAGTTGGCTACCTGGTCTTTCCAGTATTGCTGCCATTTGCTTAATGTGTATTTCTCAAGGAACTTGTGTGCGCCGATAATCAGCATGGGAGCGGCTGCTTCGAAACCTACGCGGCCCTTGATACCGATAATCGTGTCGCCTACGTGCATATCGCGGCCGATGCCGTAAGCCG
>OIOG01000461.1_pt1 | contig 8380 bp, 7 predicted proteins | sample 1585471 | NCBI WGS metagenome assembly OIOG01 (sample SAMN02674699, study PRJEB24791) | human gut metagenome, SKBSTL042 | isolation source: stool | host: Homo sapiens | place: USA
TCTGTACTCCAACACGCAGGTGATGACCGGCGAAACGCTGGCGGGCCTTGGCAGCTCTGCGGCCATCCTCTATTACAATGATTTCGTCACCTACCCGGACAACACCACCGAGCCCACCGATCTGCTGCTGGCACCCCTGCCGCACGCCGCCGGTACCGCCACGCCTTTGATGCCGCAGGCCGGTGTGGGTCTGTGCGCCTTTAAGACCACCGACCAGAAGGCCGAGGCCGCCGCTGTGTTCCTGCGCTGGCTCACCGAGCAGCAGCGCAATCTGGAATTTGCCGCCGATACCGGGTATATGCCGGTGTCCAGCGCCGCCTTTGACGCCATTGCGGACTATCCGTTCGAGCAGCAGAGCTATCAGCGGCTGTACGACGTTTACAACGCGATGCGCATCCAGAACACCCCGGTGTCCGAGCCGGGCATCGTGGGGTACCATGCCAAGACCAAAACCTTCTATGACAGCCTGCGCCAGCGCCAGAAGGACTACCCGCAGCGCCTTGCCGGCGGCGAAACGCTGGAGGCCCTGACCGCAGAGACATGGCAGCTGCTGTGCGACAATGCCTGAACCCGCAGCGCAGCCGGAAAAGGGGGACTTTGATGCACTTTTTTGCCAGACACCGTGAGAATATCCGCCAGAGCGCTATGAGCGCCCGGCTGCTGTGGCCCTGCCTGCTGCTGGTGGTGCTGCTGGTGCTGACCTTACGAAAAACTGGGTGTAAGCTCCCTCAAGCAGCTGCAGCAGTTCGTGGCGATCCTGAATTCCGGTGTCAACAGCGTCCCGGACGACGGCACCCCCGGGAAGGGCTGCTGAACCGGCTGCTCCACCGTTCAATGATGTATAAATGGGAGGTGCCTGCCATGACCGACCTTCGGGATTGGTTAAAGGCGTACAACATCAAAAATTCTATGGGCGGGGAGATGGCATATAACACGATTCAGCGGATGCTGAGCAGCCGCTGGCTTTTCATCTTGCCGGGGATTGAACATAGCCACTAACAATGTTAATGCGTCCTAACATCGTCGAAAAATATTGAAAAACCCTGAAAGCGTGCTAAAATATAAAGATAAAGAGCCCGCCCTGCTCAAGGGTACGGGCGCTCAGATAGGAAAAACAGAAACGAGGGGTAAATATGTTTGATGCAAAAAAGCTTGCACTGTTTTTGGGCGGTGTAGTGTTCGGCTCTGCCGGTTTCAAGGTGCTGTCCAGCAAGGACGCCAAAAAGGTCTACACCCAGACCACCGCTGCGGTGCTGCGGATGAAGGACTGCACCATGCAGACCGTGAATAAGGTGCAGGAGGAAGCAGGGGACATCCTTGCCGATGCAAAGGCCATCAACGAGAGCCGCGCCGCCGAGGCTGCACAGGAGGTCATCGAGGATACGGCTGAAGAAGAGCAGCCCGCAGAGCAGACCGCACAGTGATATAGCGCAGCAGAGCCGCCGCTTTGGGCGGCTCTTTTTGCACAGAGGGGTAAGAAAAGCAATGAAATGTACGATCCTACATGAAGGGAAGGGACGGATGCGGGTGCACGTCTGCGCCGTGCGCATGACCCTGCACCGGGCAGATGTGCTGGAAGCCTACCTGAACGGGCAGGACAACATCCAGAAAGCCACCGTCTACGAGCGCACCGGAGATGTGGTGCTGACCTACCGGGGCAGCCGGAAGGACGCCGCCGCCCTGCTGGCGGCCTACCGCTTTGACAACGAAGAATTGGAGGTGCTGGTCACCTCCCACGACAGCCGGAAGATCAATCAGGAATATCAGGAAAAGATGGTCGGTCTTGTGGCGGGGCGGGCGTTCCGCAAGGTGTTCCTGCCCGCGCCCATCGCGGCGGCCTATACGGTGTGGCGCTCCATCGCCTTTATCTGGAAGGGCGTCCGCTGCCTGCTGCACCGCAAGCTGGAAGTAGAGGTGCTGGATGCGCTCAGCATCACCGCCTCCCTCCTGCGGGGCGATTACAACACCGCAGGTTCGGTGATGTTCCTGCTGACGGTGAGCAGCTTGCTGGAAGAGTGGACGCGGAAAAAGAGCTTGGACGACCTTGCCCGCAGCATGGCGCTGAACGTGGATAAGGTCTGGGTGCGCACCCCGCAGGGCGAGGTGCTGGTGCCGTTGACCCGCGTCCACGCCGGGGACGAAGTAGTGGTGCGCTCCGGCAACATGATCCCGCTGGACGGCATGGTACTGGAGGGCGAAGCCATGGTGAACCAAGCCGCCCTCACCGGCGAGTCCATGCCGGTGCGCAAGACCACCGGTGCCACCGTCTACGCAGGCACGGTGGTGGAAGAGGGCGAATGCGTCCTTGTGGCCAAAGCCGAAGGCGGTGCCAACCGCTACGATAAGATCGTGGCGATGATCGAGGAATCGGAAAAGCTCAAGTCCGGCACCGAGAACCGGGCTTTGCAGCTGGCCGACCGTCTGGTGCCGTGGTGCCTTGCCGGTACGGTGGCTACCTACGCCTTTACCCGCAATGTCACCCGCGCCATCTCCATTTTGATGGTGGATTTCTCCTGTGCACTGAAGCTTTCCATGCCGCTGGCGGTGCTCTCTGCCATGCGGGAGTGCGGGGAATACCACATCACCGTAAAGGGCGGCAAGTATCTGGAAGCGCTGGCAAAGGCGGACACAATCGTGTTCGATAAGACCGGCACCCTCACCCGCGCCACCCCGCAGGTGGTGCAGGTAGTGCCTTTCTCCGGCTGCGAAGAGCAGGAGGTATTGCAGCTTGCCGCCTGTCTGGAAGAGCATTTCCCTCATTCCATGGCAAACGCCGTTGTCCGTGCTGCCAGAGAGCGGGGCATCTCCCACGAGGAGATGCACTCCGAGGTGGAGTACATCGTGGCGCACGGCATTGCCAGCCGGGTGGGCGGCACGCGGGTGGTCATTGGCAGCGCCCACTTCATTTTTGAGGACGAGGGCTGCACCATCCCGGCAGGGGAACAGGCAAAGTTTGATGGGCTGGATCCGCAGTATTCCCACCTGTATCTGGCAGCGTCCGGGGTACTGGCGGGGGTCATCTGCATCGCAGACCCCCTGCGCCCGGAGGCGGCACAGGTGCTGCATAAGCTCCGGAAGCTGGGCATTGCCCAGACGGTCATGATGACCGGCGACAGCGACCGCACTGCCCGCGCCATTGCGGCGCAGGTGGGGGTGGACCGCTGCTTTGCGGAGGTGTTGCCGGAGGATAAAGCCGCCTTTGTCCGCGATGCAAAGGCTGCGGGACATACGGTGGTGATGATCGGTGACGGCATCAACGATTCGCCCGCTTTGTCGGCGGCAGATATCGGCATCGCCATCCATTCCGGTGCCGCCATCGCCCGGGAGATTGCCGATGTGACCATCCGCGCCGACAGTCTGGAAGAGCTGGTGACCTTAAAAGCCATTGCCAACGCCCTGCAAAAGCGGGTGGGCAGCAATTACCGCTTCGTCCTCAGCTTCAACTCGGCCCTCATCCTTCTGGGGGCTCTGGGCATCCTGCCCCCTGCCACCAGCGCCATGCTGCATAACCTTTCCACCCTTGGCATCAGCCTGCGCAGCATGACAGACCTGTTGGAGCAGAAGTCTTCCCTGTAAAAATGGTACGCCGGAGCGTTCGCAGATGCTCCGGCGTATCGAAATGATAGATCTCCCAGCCAAAAGGAGGCTGCTGCACAAATACTGCGCAGCAGCCTCCTTTTTTAGTTCAGATGAATCGGCAAAAGCCCAGCCAGCAGCCCAGCAGGAAGAAGAGCAGCGCCTTACCCAGCACCGGCAGCCACTGGTGCTTACACAAGGCGGTATCCCACCGGTGGATGTTCTGTTTGGGGCAGGTGCCCACGCAGGCTTCACAGGCGATGCATTCCCCACTGCGCAGGCTGGTTTCCTCCAGCTTCAGGCACACCGGGCACTGCTGTTTACAGGCATTGCAGCCCGGGATGCAGCCGTCGCTCTGCCGGTGCAGCCGCGCAAATGGCAGCACCGGCAGCAGGGCAAACACCGCTCCCATGGGGCAGAGGAACTGACAGAAGAACCGGGGCTGCACCGCCATACCCAGCAAAATGAGCACAAGCAGCCCGATGCCCACACCAAAGCCCTCCGGCGGCAGATGCAGAGCCGTCAGGCGGGAAAACACCTCCCACGGGCTTGCGCCGGTCAGCATCTTTTCCTGCCGGGTCACATACAGTGCTACCAGCCATGCCAGCAGCAGATATTTGACCTTCTGCCCCAAAAGCACCGCCCGCTCCGGCAGACGGAGCTGCTTTTTGCGGTGGAACAGCTTTTTCTGAATAAGCCCGGAAAGCGCCCAGACGGCATCGCCCAAGCTGCCGAAGGCGCAGGCGTACCCACAGAAAAAACGGTCGAAAAGCAGGGTGAAGCCGCACAGCCCCAGCAGGGAAAGTGTGAAGCTGTCCACAGAGAGCACCTCGCCTGCACCGATGTGCAGAAAGATCTGTTTTACCCCGGAAAACCCGGCCACGAATGCGCCCGGCATGGTCACAAAGAAGAACAGCTGTACCCCGGCGCGCAGCCATGTGCGGCGCTTTTTGTCCCGCTGGCGCTGCTGTGCCGCCGTTAAAGGCTTCGCTTGTGTTTTTTCCATCATCCTGCCGCCTTTCCCAGTGCGTCCTCTACTGCACCGATGAGTCCTTCTGCCGTGAGGGTAGCGCCGGAAACTGTATCTACCTCGGCAGACTGCACCGCCAGCATCTCGTCCAGCAAAGGCAGCGCCTGCTTATAGTAGGGCTTATCCTCGCCGGAAGCATCCAGCACCGCAATATCGGTCATTTTTCCGTTCTGGATGGTTACCGACACCCGGATGACATCGCCAAAACCAAAGGCGCTGCCCTCGTAGGTGCCGTCCCGGTAGCCGCTTTGGCTCTGCTCCGCCTGCGCTGCGCTCTGCGCCTGCAAAACGGAAGCGTTGTAGGCTTCCACCTCGGCAATTTCCTGCTTGCGCTGGCTTACCGCTGCCGCCCGGACCAGCGCTACCTGCTGGTATTGCCACAGGATGCCAAGGATCAGCAGCAGGTTCACCGCCCGGAGGAGAAAATTCTTGTATTTCATTCCGCTGCTCCTTCCGTTTCAGGTTCGGTCTCTTCCGGCGGCAGCGCCGTCTCGGATGTCGGCAGCACTTCCTCAGAGGAAGCCGGTTCAGAATCGTCCGGTGCATCTGCCGGGAAAAGCTGCTGCCATACTTCCTTGAACCATGCGGAAACAGCGCTCTTTTCCTCCGGCTGCACCACCTCCACGGTGGGCGCGGTGACCGGCGTTTCCCCGGGCTCTGCTGCTTCAGACGGTGCGGTTTCCTCTGCCGTCTCTTCCGATGCAGTCTGCTCCGGAGCGGTTTTCTCTGCCGGGGCAACAGCGGCCTTTGCCAGTGCCAGCTTGACTGCGTTCAGAATTCCGGTGGAGGAGTAGGTGGCGCCGGAAACAGTATCCACGTTGGGGCTTTGTCCCTCCAGAATGGCGGGGATGACCTGTTTTGCCCGGGAGAGATATTCCTCCTCGTCCTCGGCGCTCAGGATCGTGATATCGGTGATCTTATCCTCTGCCACCGTGACCTGCACTGTGATCTGCCCCTCAAAGCCCATGGCTTCGGCAGTGTAGATGCCGTCCAAGTAGATGGAGGGAGCCGTAAATTCCTCCACCACAAGCGTTGCAGCGGGTTTTGGCTGGGGCGGCAGGGGATTGTTGACCACCTCGCCGGTCAGGGCGTTCTGCACTGCGCCCAGAATGCCCCGGCTGGTGTAGGTGGCCTCGGAAACGGCATCCACCTCCCAGCTCTGGGCATCCACTACAGTAGTCAAAAGCCGCTTTGCGCGCCGCAGAAACTGCTTGGTCTCGTGGGAAGCATCCAGAATTTCAACCTCCGTGATGCTGCCGTTTTCCATGGTGACCTGTACTCGGACGGCACCGCCGTAGCCCCGGGAAGAGCCGACGTAAACGCCGTCAGCATAGGGCAGCTTGGGCAGCGCTTCTTCCTCCGCTTCGGAGGAAGCGGCTTCCACCGGCTGCTCCACCACGGCTGTCAGCCTTTCCGGCACGGCAGCCAGCACCGGCACAGTGCGCGGCAGGGCAAAAAGCACAGCCGCCGCTGCCGCCACCGCCGGGAGCAGCTGCACCAGCGGCAGCAGTGTGTTGCTTCGTTTTTTGTTCATTCCAACTCCTCCTGACACGGAAAAGCAAGGCCGCCTGCATAGAGCGACCTTGCTTTTTGGGTATTCTGTTTTTTGCCGGATCAGGCAGCTTTCAGGTTCTGCACGGCATCGGTCAGGTGGGTCACCTGCTCCAGTGCAGCGGCCTTATACAAGGTCTCGCGGCTCAGCAGCTCCACGCTTTCGGCCAGTTCGGTCTCCAGATTGGCGTAGCTGTCGGCGGTGTAAGCGGCCTTTGCCTTGCCCTGTGCTTCGGCAACTACAGCCTGCAGGGCGGCGCGGTCGGCATCGCTTGCCAGTTCGTGCTTGGCAAGATTCTCGGCAGTGGTCTGGAACTTGACCACCGTGTCGGCATAGCCCAGTGCGCGGATGGTGATGGTCCAGTAGCCGGTGCCGTCCGTGCCTTCCGGCAGCTGGCAGCGGGCGGAATCGCTCAGACCCAGCTGGATGCCCATGGACTTGTGCATCCAGTTGTCGGCTGCAAACTTGGTGCCGTAGGAGGCCTTGGCGTGGGTGTAGGTGCTGTCGTTGCTGTAGTAGGTCCACACCACGGACTGCATCCGGGAGCCCAGCTCGCCGTAGTTGCCGTTCAGGTCCACACGGATGAACTCGCCAAAGCTGCCCACATCGCTGCCGCTGCGCAGGTTCACGGTAAGACCATCAGCAGCTTTCTGGGCGGCTTCAGCCACGCCGGAACCGGTGCCGGTGTGTGCGGCGGAGAAGGTGTAGCCATCGCCGCTCTTGGTTGCATACTTCAGGCCGTTGGTGTTCTTGTCCACCGCAGCCGTCAGGGTGTAGGCGGTCAGGTTCTTTTCAGAGTAGCCGCCCACCAGCTGGCCGCCGTTTTCCACAACGGTGTACTTGGAGCAGAAATCTGCAAGGTCGCTGGTAGCCACGCGCACCGGCACATACTTGGTGCCCAGCACCTCGTAATGGTCCATCTGCACGGTAGAGCCATCGGCCTTAGTGATGGTGCCGCGGTTCCAGCCTACGGTAGTGCCATCGGCCAGATAGATGGTCTTGCCATCGTCCGACCAGTGGGAAACGGTGTAGGTGCTGCCGTCCTTGGCGTAGATGACAGCAGTGCTCTGGAAGCTGCCGCGGTGCAGACCATGGTTGGCGGTAGCGCGGGAAACGGCGTCAAATGCGCCAAGGTCGTGCTCCTCGTGGCTGTCCAGCTGCGCAGAAGCGGCAGTGCTGCCGGCAGCATAGACCTTCTCGTTTGCCCAATACTCGTCCCAAGTCAGGGCAGCGTAAAGGTAGGTGTACTTTTTGCCCAGCAGAAAATCGAAAAAGCCGTTTTCCTCCTCGGCGGGGGCTGCTGCAAAGGCGGTAGCGGTCAGCAGGCTGAGCGCCATAGCCGCCGACAGCAGCAGGGAAAGAAATTTCTTTGTTCTCATGAAAAATGCTCCTTTCATCACACTGGCAGGGGATAGGGATCATGTAGTTAGCATCACCTAACATTGCGCGCAAAGAAAAACCTGCGGGGCAAAGCCCCTCAGATGGTTAGGATAAGCTAATTGACGAGACCTAAAATAGCACGCCTGCAAAGCGTTGTCAAGAAAAAACGGGGATGTTTACAGAGGTTAATTTGTGGGCAAAAGGTGCCGTTTACGCTCTTTATGCTGCAAGTCCTTGACCTTTTTGCCGGAGCGCAGTATACTTTTCATATGGTTAGTTATGAATAACCGCAAGGAGGTACTACATGATACAAGACGCATTCTGGGGGATCTTGATCCCGTTTCTGGGCACAAGCCTTGGAGCAGGCTGTGTATTCTTTTTAAAAAACTCTTTGCGTGACGGCATCCAGCGCGCCCTCACCGGCTTTGCCGCCGGGGTCATGGTGGCGGCATCGGTATGGAGCTTGCTGATCCCGGCCATGGAGCAGGCCGCAGATCTGGGCAGACTGGCGTTTTTCCCGGCGGCGGTGGGCTTCTGGCTGGGCATCCTGTTTTTGCTGCTGCTGGATCATCTCATCCCGCATCTGCACCAGAACAGTTTGCAGGCCGAAGGGCCAAAAAGCCAGCTCCAGCGCACCACCATGATGGTTCTGGCGGTGACGCTGCACAACATCCCGGAGGGTATGGCAGTGGGCGTAGTCTATGCCGGATACCTTGCCGGAACGGCTCAGATCACCGCCGCCGGGGCGCTGGCACTTTCCCTTGGCATTGCCATCCAGAACTTCCCGGAGGGTGCCATCATTTCCATGCCACTGCGGGCGGAAGGAATGAAAAAAGGCCGGG
>OIOG01000463.1_pt1 | contig 8368 bp, 9 predicted proteins | sample 1585471 | NCBI WGS metagenome assembly OIOG01 (sample SAMN02674699, study PRJEB24791) | human gut metagenome, SKBSTL042 | isolation source: stool | host: Homo sapiens | place: USA
AGGTTTACTGGAGGTAAATCGAGATTTCTGCAAGAAGCAGATGGCAGAAAAGGCACCGCCAGCGCTGCCGACGAATTGTGCGGTAGTGCCTTTGATGTTGCAGAGGGTTTCGCCTCTGCGGAGGCGAGGAGGGGGCTTTCCGCTCGCTCCCTCCACCCCTTCGGGCTGCACACCCATGTTTCTTGGATTTTATCGGAAGTTTTATGGTTAGTTTCCCTATCGTTTTCCCAACCAACACAATAAACCTGTAACATGGGCGTGCGCTGCGAAGGGGTCAAGGGGGACGATCGCAGACTTCGTCTGTTTCTATTGCCCCCTTGTCGCGTCCGCAGACGCAAAACCTCCGCGCCGCAGACAAATTCTATTTTATTGAATAAACTCAATTTCAAAAAAGGAGCTGACCACCCTGATGCAACAGGAATCCAAAGCGCACCGTCTTTGTACACTCTTTTCTTCCATGCTTCTCATCAGCACCTTCACTTTCGGCGGCGGGTTCGTCATCGTATCGCTGATGAAGAAAAAATTCGTTGATGAGCTGCATTACCTGACCGAAGAGGAAATGCTGGACATGACCGCCCTGGCGCAGACCGCCCCGGGCGCGATTGCCGTCAACGGCGCCATCCTCGTTGGGCGGCGCATCGCCGGGATTTCGGGGCTAATCGTCGCGGTGCTGGCGACAATTCTGCCGCCGATTGTCATCATCAGCATCATCTCCATGATGTACGCTGCGTTCGCCGAGAACGAATGGGTACGCGCGGTGCTGACGGGAATGCAGTCGGGCGTGGCGGCGGTCATCTGCGACGTAACGGCAAATCTTGGCGGCAAGGTCGTGCAGTCGAAGGATTGGCTGAATCTGCTGCTGATGGCGGGCGCGTTCGTGGCATCCGCTGTCTTTCACATCAACGTCATCGTGGTCATCCTCGTCGCGGCGGCGATTGGCGTTATCCGGGCACTGCTGGCGCGAAAGGGGGGCGTATCCGCATGATGGTGCTGTTCCTCGTCTTTTTCCAAATCGGGCTGTTCAGTGTCGGCGGCGGATATGCTGCCATGCCGCTGATTCAGTCGCTGGTCGTGGAATCGCACGGCTGGCTGACGATGGCAGAATTTACGAACCTAATGACGATTGCCGAGATGACCCCCGGCCCGATTGCGGTCAACTCCGCGACATTCGTCGGGATGCGCTGCGCAGGGCTACCGGGGGCGCTTGTCGCGACGTTCGGGTGCATCGCGCCGTCGCTGATTCTCGTCACGCTTCTTTCCTATTTGTATGGGCGATTTCGTTCCGGGCAGACGATGCAGAACGTGCTGGGCGCGCTGCGTCCCGTGGTCGTCGCGCTGATTGCGTCGGCGGCGCTGAGCATCGTGCAGGTCGCGGCGGTGAAATCGGGCGGCGGCGTGTCCATCGTCGGCATTGTGCTGATGGCTGCGGCGTTCCTCGTCCTGCGCTGGAAGAAATGGAACCCAATTCTGGTGATGCTGCTCTGCGGCGTCGGCGGCGCGGCGGCGCACGCGGTCGGCTGGCTGTAACGAAAATCTTCCGAAACCATTTGTCCGCCCTTGACAGGGATTGGTGCGTGTGCTATACTCCAAATTGAAGTGGTTAGTTGCAATTAACTAATTAGGAGACATACGCGCATGAATATCCTGTACATCCTGCTTGCCCTGGGCATCATCGGCCACGCCATCAACATGTACTGCGACCGCATCCTGAGCATCTTCCCCAACGGCACACTGAAACTCGTCAACTACAGCAAGCTGAAGGATGGCGACTATGCTGCGAAGCTGCTGGAGGGCGTTTCGCCGAATGTGCCGATGCGTTCGGGCGTGCTGGGCGTGTTTGCCATCGTGCTGGAGTTCTGCGGATACGCGGCACTGGCGGCGTATGCGTACCAGAAAGCCCCGGTGTACAGCGCAATTCTGTTCGTCGGCATGACGTTCGCGTGCATCGTCAGCTCCGCGTATCACTTGAAGTGCGGGCTGGCGGAGTACATGTTCCTCAAATATGGGCGGGACGAGCGTGCCAAGGGCATGATGCTTGACCTGATGGGCAGCGGCGCATCCCTGCGCCTGTGTTCTCTGGGAATGATTACGTTCTACATCACCCTGATGGTTGCTATCATCACCGGCGCGATTGGTTTCCCGATCTGGGCGCTCGTGTTCACGATTCTCCCGATTTTCATCGTCATGTTCCCCCTGCAAATCGTCGGCATGCTGCATATTGCCGCGATGGTGTCAATGCTTGGCTGGATGTTCCTGATTTAACCGCAAAAGGACTGCTGCGCGGGCACTTTTCTCCGCTCACAGTCCTTTTTCTGCGTTTGCCCTCACTCGCGCGGATTTTTTGCAAAAATCACGAAAAGTCCCTTGACAAACGCCCCGATTCGCGCTATAATAATCAATGTTGCGGATGACCCGCCGCAATGTGAACTTCATATGGAGAGTTGGCTGAGTGGTCTAAGGCGCACGACTGGAAATCGTGTGTGGGCTTATACCCCACCTAGGGTTCAAATCCCTAACTCTCCGCCAGATTAGCATCGATTCGATAGAATCGGTGCTTTTCTTTTGCCCTCGCAGCGAATCCTTCCCCAGTCACCCAAAGTGCCTCGCTAATAAAAAAGTGCGTACTTGCGTCCATATCACAAATGGTGTATCCTTTCATCGTGGCCACAAGGTAACCCCTTTCCCCGAACGCCCCACCTTGGAGGAACCCATGAGGAAACTGATTTCCCTGCTGATGATGATTTTGCTGTTCCTGACCGCCGCGCTGGCGGAAGTGAGCACCCCGACCTGCACCACCGTGACGCTTGCAACCGGCAGCGTTCACGGCGGATTTTATCGCGAAGATGCATGAGGTTTTCCCGGACTACGCGGGCGAAAACCATCTGGAAATGACGGCGGGATTCCTGTTCCCGGCAGAGTAAGTAGCAGAAAGAACAGGCTGTTCGAGCGTTTTGCCCGGACAGCCTGTTTTTTGTCAGTATCCCGCTTTCTGCAATTCGTCCAGCAGTGCGCACTTGCGCTTGTAGTCCCTGCGCCACTGTTCAGCAAGGTCAGCAATTATCTTTCTTCCCTCGTCGGTGCCTTTCATGCGTTCCAGCTGTTGGATGACCTCGCAGTAGGCGGCGCGCGACGAAGCCGCTTGCATAGCGCGATTCACCATGTTGCGGTAGAGTGCCAGCGTGCGGGCGGAATCCCATGCCATCAGCGGGTCAAAATAGGTACACAGTCCCTCAAAATTGCTGTGTTGCTGAATCCGCTGGAGCAGTTGCTCCCACTGCTCAATGGATGCCAGCAGGGGCAGGCGGATAGTGCTTGTCGTCGGCAGTTTCAGCAAACGTTCCGCCTCGTCGCGCCATGCATCGGTGGGAAGCGTCGCTCGAAGCGCATCAATCTGCTCCATGCTGTACTGATTGTACTGCTCAATGTACTGCCGAATCTCCCGCTGCGCAAGGTCAGGCTGATTCGCGCGCTGATAGAGCAAAATCAGCTGTTCGCGGCGCTGCTTGCATGGCATATATTCCCCGACGAACGTCTGCAAATCCGCCTTGACCTGCTCGATGGCTTCCGTCCACTTTTCCGCCGCCATCAGCGTTTTCAGTGTCCGGTCATGCGCATACGGCACATCCCAATGCGAATGCCAGAAGCTGATGATGTCCTCCTGCGAAGCGTGCAGCCGCTGCATCGTTTTTTCACGCTGATTCAGCAGGTTCACCATCGCGCCTCCACCACGTTCCTGCGCATTCGGCTTCCATTCGGCAATTTTCTCGTCCAGCAGCGCAAGATTCCGCTGATGAATTGCTTCGTCCCACGGATACGAAAACAAGAACGCCAGCGGCGCGGTGAAATACGGCAGCGGTTGCCACGTCCGGAATGCAGCGGCGAACCACTCGTACATTGCTGCCTGCTGGTCGGGTGCTGCGATGGCAAGAATCCGCATCCATGCATCGCGGCAAGCGGCTTCGATATCCTCCTGTTCAAGAATTTCATCGGCGGATTCAAACATCATTGCCGTGTCGCAAACGAGTTCAAACGCCAGCATCGCATGTCCCGGCGTCAGCAAATCAGCCAATTCCGCATCCATCAGCTCCAGCAGTTCCTGAACGGGTAATTCCTCTTCTTCGTCATATTCTTCTTCGTCATATTCCGCGTATTCGTCATACTCGTTTTCGGAATAGCGTTCGGCGGCGTGAAGCGTCTGCGTCAGGGTGCGCTGCCAATTGAGGCGGCGTTCATCCGCACGGACAGGTGCATTTCCCTTGCACAGCATCAGCCGATTTCGGAGTGCTTCGTCCTTTTTCAGCAGCGGACGAAGAAAATCCCGAAGCGTTTCAGCGGACAGGCTGTTCAGCTTCTTCTCCCACTCCGGCGCGGGCAATTCCGATTCCGGCAGATGGGTCGCCGCAAAGAGAACCGCCGCCATGTGCTTGCAGTTTGCGCCCTCTTTCGCAAAAGGGCAGGTGCAGGACAGAGTTGCCACGGCATCGCCTGCCAGCGTAATCTCAACCCGATACAGCCGCGTGCCTTCTACATCAGCAGTGATTTTCTCCTGCGTGCAGTGCAGATTTTTCACTGCCCCGGCACGCCAGTAATTGCGCCCGCGCGTAATCATCTTCGAGATAAAATTCTCTTTCCAGTCAGTGATGTGCATCGGCATTCCACCTTTTGCAAAACAGGCTGCCCGTTTTTCTCGGACAGCCTGCTTGCTTATTCCTTCGTCTCAATCTCAATGCCGCGTTCTGCCAGCCAGTTCGGCCAGTAGTTGTCGGTGTAAAGCAGTGCCTCGCGGGTGGAAGGCATCGGGGGCAGCGAGCCGCCCGTGGCGTAAATCAGCGCGGAAATCGGCAGAACGGTGTAGCCCTGCTCCTCGTAGTAGGTCAGGACAGCATCGAGAATTTCCCAGCTGTGATTCGCGTCGAGATGGCAGAGCAAAATATTGCCGGGCGCGAGCTTGGCGCGCGTCGTACCGTTCTTGATGCACTCCTCCACCGTATATTTGCCGATGGAGTCCTTTGTGCTCATGTTCCACAGCACGCACTCCATGCCTTCCGCGCGCGAAACGCTGATGACGTTGCTGTTCACGTCCCCGTACGGCGGGCGCATCAGGCGCGGCGAGACGCTCAGCGTTTCCGCCATGGTCTCCGCCGGAAAAACGATTTGGCGCATCATGCTGTATGGCCGTTCCTTCGTCAGCTGCGGATGCGTGTTCGTGTGGTCGCCGATTTCATTGCCCGCCGCCAGCACGCGCTTGGATTCCTCCGGGAACGTGCGGACGAAATAGCCCGTCATGAAGAAGGTGATATTCGTGTTGTGCTTCGCCAGCACTTCCAGCACCTGATCGGTGTTCTTGCCGCCGAAACCGCAGTCCATGCCGATGCCGACAAGTTTCCGCTCCGTCTCCACGTTCTTGACGGCGCGCTGCCCCTTCGCAACGACGGTCAGGTAACCGCCATCCGCCACACAGCGATCGCCCAGCCACACGCTCAGGCGGGTGTAGCCCTCCATATCAGCGGTTGGGGTGATGGAGAAGTTCATGTCGCCGCTCGGATTCGACCACTTTGCTTCCGCCAGCACTGTACCCTTGTCATCGCGCAGCTGGAAGGTGTTGTTGCCCTTGACGATGGTGGATGAATTCGTCACCGTCATGCGGACGCTCATCTTCTTGCCCACCGTGCCGAAGTTGATGCCCAGATAGAACTGCACGTTCGGCAGGCGCTGGATGGTCAGCGTGTGCTTGCCTGCACCGGCGTAGCCGTCGCCGCTCTGCAGCTCAAAAACGACCTTGCCGCGTTCCTCCACCACCTGCGTCGGAACGGTCAGCGTGGTACTCTTCTGCCCTGCCGGGATGACCACGGAATACGCGCCGTCCAAGCCGTCGCAGGTCAGGGAAACCGTCAGGTCTTTGTCGCTTGCGGGCGACACGTTCAGCTTCAGCGTATAATCATAGCCGCCGTTGATTTGCCCGTTTTTCTCGGCAAAGGTGACTTTCACGCCGTCCGCCAGCGCGACGGACATCAGCAGCGCCAGCATCATGCCCAGCGCGCAAAACCATTTTTTCATATGCAGCCTCCATTGGTCGTCGATCGTTGATATATCTGCTCGGACATACACGTCCACTTCTATTATAACATTGATTGAAAAGGAACACAAGTGCAAAAAACGCCGCTCCGCTTAACCATATTCAGTCAGCGGGGCGGCGCGATGTGTCAGGGGATTACTGCTCTGCCAGCTTGTTCAGCATCTCAACGATGCTGCGGCTGTTCTCCAGCTGATTCTCCATGCCTTCGACAATCTGCTCTTCCGCAGTCGTCTCATCCGCATCCGCGTGCAGGACAACCGGCAGCTGCTTGCCGACGAACTGCTCCGCGAAGGCGTCCAGCATTTCCTGCGTCAGACCTTCGACTTCATTTTCCAGCGTCAGCTTCAACTCCGTCACCACATTGTTCGCATCCAGATGCAGTTCAACATCAAGCGTATATTCGTCCGGCAGCATAGACGTGATGGTGGTGGTAAGAACTCTTCCTTCAGCGGCGGGTTCTTCCGTCGCGTCAGGCTCAGCAGCGGGTTCTTCCGTCACAGCGGGCTCGACAGCGGGTTCTTCCGTCGCAGCGGGTTCAACAGCGGGTTCTTCCGTCACATCCGGCTCAGCGGCGGGTTCTTCCGTCGCTTCGCCGTTCAGCGCGCTCTGCGCCAAGCCGAGGTTCTGCATCAGCTCATCCAGCTGGGCGGACACGTTGTCGAGGTAGCCCTGCGCCGCCGCCTGATTCGCCTTTGCGGTGTCCAGTTCAGCGGTCAGCGTTTCCACCTGCGCCTTGTTCGCTTCGTTTTCGTCGTTCAGCACAACCAGCTGGGCTTCCAGCTCCGCCACCTTTGCGGTGGATTCTTCCAGCACCAGCTGCGCTTCGCGGAGGTCATTCTGCGCGGTGGTCAGTTCCGCCTGCGCCGTCTCCTTGTCAGCAATGGTCTGCTGGAGTTCGGTGTTGCTGGCGGCCAGCTGACCGTTGACCTCATCCAGCTGACTGGACAGGTTATTCGACCGCACGAACAGCGCGACCATCACGATGACCGCCACGACCAGCACGACGATGAGTGCAAACAGGGAGACTTTCTTCTTCTCGCTGTTTTCCGGCGTGTTCTGTGCCGGCGTCTGGGACTTGTTTTCGGACATGGGAACTTCCTCCTTGCTTTGTCAGTCGAATCTCAGGCTGTGAATAAATGCGGCTGGTATACTATTCCCAAATGCGAATGCGCAAGCAGATAGCGCAAGTGAATTTGGGAATAGGCTCACTCCTCTGCCTGCCCAAGGAGCTGCCGTGCGGCGTCCACCTGCGCCTGAAGGGATGAAAGCGTCTTTTGCAGCGTCTCCACCTCTCCGATCAGCTCACTGTCCGGGGTCCGAAGGAAAGCGAGCTGCTGCGTGAGCGTTTCCGCCTGCGCCGCTAATTCCGCATTCTCGCTGCGGAGCGCCTTGCGCTGGGCGCGGAGTTCCTGCTCGCGCGCGGACGCTGCATCCGCTTCGGGCTGCACCGCCTGCAATTGCGCCAGCGTTTCCGGCAGGTCAACGTCGATTTGCGCGCGCTGCGTCTGCTGGAGCTTCAACCGCGCCAGACTTGCATCCAGCTGCAATTGCGTCAGCCGAAGCTGCTCGCCCTGCTGTGTCAGCCGAACCGCCAGCACGCACAGCGCCACGCACACCACACACATCACCGCGACAAAAATGGCGCGGAATCCCTTGGAAACTTGCGGCAGCATACTGCTTCCTCCTCTTCCAGTCTCGCCAGCAGGGAGCCTTTCTATTCACTATTGTAGCATATTCCGGTACAAATTGCAAAGCAAAAACGCTGAAAAATGCCGTTTGTTCGGCAAATTGTTACAAATCATTCATTTTTTGAGCCGCGTCAGCGAGACTTTTGGCGAGATAGTCCAAATTTTCCTGTCGGCAGACGGTATCACGGGAAGTGTGGATGCGCCCGGTGATGAGTCCCACCCCCGCGCTGTGGTGGTATGCCGACACGCCCACCCCGCACACGAACCGCCGATAATCGCCCGCGCCTTGCACGCCCGCGCGTCCGAAGAACTGCGTCGACACGCCGGATGCCATTGCGTTTTCTTCAAGGGATTCGCGGACGGCGGCGTATTCCGGCTTATCCTGCGCCATTTTCGGAGCGCTGATGACGAAGGTGTCGCCATCCCCGACGCAGTTGAGGTCAACAAGCAGCTTCATCGTCTGCACTTCGACGTGCTGTGCGCCGTAGCTCTTTGCGCCGCGGCTGCCCGTCTCCTGATGGTCAAAGAGGATGAACGCCGTCTTTTCGCGCGCTTCAGGGGACAGGCGCTGCATCGTCTCCAGCAGGGCGGCAATGCCGGATGT
>OIOG01000464.1_pt1 | contig 8360 bp, 7 predicted proteins | sample 1585471 | NCBI WGS metagenome assembly OIOG01 (sample SAMN02674699, study PRJEB24791) | human gut metagenome, SKBSTL042 | isolation source: stool | host: Homo sapiens | place: USA
ACGCACAGGGTGGCCAGAACCAGAGCGCTCAGCAGCTGGTTGGCGGAACCGAACAAAGGCCAGATGTTTGCGTAGCCGATCTTGGTCAGCAGGAAGCCGAAGGCCAGAGTGAGGAAGGTGGAGAAGTAGACGTTGCAGAACAGCTTGCGCCAGCCCTCAGCGTGCTCCATGTCGTCCACACTGAACAGCTCCTGGAAGCTCATGCGGCCGATACGGGCCACAGCGTCCAGGCTGGTCAGGGCCAGAGCGGAAACGCACATGGTCATGAACACGGAAGCAAAGTGCTGGTCCAGGCCAAAGCCCACGAAGAAGCTGGCAACGCCGCGGCTGAAGACCTGGAACGGAGTGCCGTCTGCGGGGGTGCCGTCTGCAGCAGCAGAAGCACCGGCAACACACAGGGCGATGACAGCCAGCAGGCTTTCCAGCACCATGGCACCATAGCCGACCTTCAGCATATCCTTCTCATTGGTAACGGTCTTGGAGGAGGTGCCGGAAGACACCAGACTGTGGAAACCGGAAACAGCGCCGCAGGCAACGGTAACGAACAGGATGGGGAACATGGTGCCCAGCTTGGCGTTGGTAAAGCCGGTGAACACCGGCAGGTTCATGACGGGATGGTTGACGATCAGGCCCAGAACAGCGCCCACGATCATGGCCACGAACATAAAGGTGGTCATGTGGTCACGGGGCTGCTTGAGCAGCCACATGGGCAGCACGGCAGCAAAAAAGATGTACACAAAGGTGATGTAGCTCCATGCAGCCTTGCCCAGGATGACAGGAGCGTTTGCGCCAACCACGAAGGACAGCACGATGAACACGATGCTGATAACGCTTTCCTTCCAGCCGGAGAAGTTGAACTTCTTCTGCAGCAGGCCAAAGACAACGGCGAACACCATGAACATGATGGAAACCATACCGGCAGCGCCGTTGGTCTTGGCAGCCTCGACCATTGCGCCGTCTGCGCCGAAGGCATTGAAGGTGCCGGCGACCATGTCCGCAAAGGCAGCGATGACGATGCCGCAGAACAGCCAGCAGAACAGCAGGAACAGCTTGCGGCCGGTCTTGCCGATGTACTTTTCAATCAGCATACCCATGCTCTTGCCGTCGTTCTTAACGGAAGCATACAGGGCACCAAAGTCGGTGACAGCGCCGAAGAAGATACCGCCCAGCAGCACCCACAGCAGCACCGGCAGCCAGCCGAAGGCTGCGGCCTGAATGGCACCGGTAACAGGGCCTGCACCGGCAATGGAGCTGAACTGGTGAGCAAACACCGTCCAGCCGTTGGTGGGCACATAGTCCCGGCCATCCTCGTGGACGACTGCCGGGGTCTTGGCTGCGGGGTCGATGCCCCATTTGTTAGCCAGCCAGCGGCCGTAAAGCACATAAGCGCCAAACAGGCACACCGCTGCGATCAATACGATGACCAGCGTATTCATAGTTTTCTACCTCTTTCCTTTTTTCACTCCGCAACAGGTTCGGAACGTTAGACTGCCGTCCGGCAAAGCGTTGCCCCGGAGCGTAAAAAACCTTCGTCCTCAGCACATGACCGATGTCCCGGTCACACTCCGAAGACGAAGGCTTTTGCACCCGCCTGCCAGGGCAGGGGCATTACTCCGCGGTACCACTTCGCTTGCTGTGTAAAACAGCCACTCTCCCACGCATGGTACGCTGACCATGCTGCCCGATAACGTAGGCTGGACGGCACCGTGCTACTAAGGGGCACAAAACCCGGTTCACACAGGCTGCTCCCAGGCGAGGGTCCTCTGCTCCTGACTGCCGCTTTTTCACCCGAGAAGCGGCTCGCTGAAAGAGGGTGATGCAGAAGATCATGTCCTGTTCCTTGCATTTGCTGAATGATTGTGTCTTACTTTATTCCCGTTTTCATCAATTGTCAATATTTTCGTCACAAGTTCAGAGGATGCGCCAATTCAAGCCATTTTCTGGGAATAATTTTTAGATGATTTTCTTTCATGTGTGAAGAGAATAAAACTAAATAGCATATTAATTGAAAACCATTCACCCACAGGTCTTGACTTTCACACTTTGAAGTGCTAAAGTAATAGCGTGCAGAATATTCCGTGCGGCAGCACTGCCTGTTTTGCCCGCTGCCGCCGCTGTTATAATAAGGAGAAAAACAATGGCTGAGAAGAATTCCAGAAGAAATGAGACAACGGACGCACTGTTTGATGCTATCCTCAGTCTGGAGAGCCGGGAGGAGTGCTACGCTTTTTTTGAGGATCTGTGCACTGTAAAGGAGATCTCGGATATGGCACAGCGCTTACAGGCTGCAAAGCTCCTGCTGGATGGTGCCACCTACGAGCAGATCGTCAAGGCGGTGGAGATCAGCACTGCCACCATCAGCCGCATCAACCGCTGCATCCAGTACGGCTCCGGCGGTTACCGCGACACCATCGAGAAGGTGCGCGCACAGGCGGAAAAGCAGTAACAGCCGCACCTGCCGCAGCATAGGATAGGGCACACGACCGGAAAGGAAGGTTTTGCCCTATGATGATCGATACACCCTGCGCCCGTTCTCAGTGCCCGGAAATGCCCAAGGTCAGCCTGGATCAGGCTGTTGTGGACCTGATGGAAAGCATTGCCCTGCAGGAAACGGCGCTCAGCCACATTCTGTGCGCCGAAAGCCGGAAGATGCAGAAGGCCATGGATCTGGATGGTCTGGATCTTTGCAAGCTGCTGGAGGTGAACGACTCCGCCACCAATATGGTGCACGCCGTCGCAAACCTTGAACTGGTGCTCAAGGATAAGCTGGAGTTCGTCTCCAACAATCTTTATGTCCCGGGGGACAGCAGCTGCCCATCACCTGCGCAGTAATGTTTTTTGGGGCGGGGCGCTCTCCGCTGCAATTTGACCCGTGAAAATGCAATGCCGGGCAGCCCGCAGGCTGCCCGGCATTGTTCTAATAAAATGTTTTTTCCTCTAAATAATGCCCAGAGCGCACGCGGAGGGCATTCTAAATCGTTCTATTGCAAGGGAGACTGCTGCGCAAAATACGGTGCGGCGGTCTCCCTTTTCAGGAAAATTCTGCATAAGAGACAGAAAAATCTTTTGTTGGAATTGCTGATGTATCAAATCTGTGCTATACTATTGGATGTATCACCATGAAAGCGAGGAATAAAACATTGCTGCATTATGATGCGATCCTATTTGATGTGGACGGGACGCTGATCGATTCGGCTCCCGGTATCATTCATACATTGCAAGAGGTTTTCTGTACCATGGGTGTGGATGTATCCGGCATAAACCTGCGCCGGTATCTGGGCCCGCCGCTGCGCAAAAGCTTCGGCGAGCACTTCACCGACCCGGCGCTGATCGAAAAAGCTACCGACCTTTACCGCACGAGTTACGCGGTGAAGGGCAGTCACGAGTGTGCCGTGTTCCCGGGCGTTCCGCAGATGCTGCAAACCCTGAAAGACGCGGGTTTTCTCCTGTGCACTGCCACCTCCAAGCCCACCAAGGTGGTCACGCCCATTCTGGAAGAGCAGGGGCTGGCACCGTATTTTGATTTTATCGGTGGTGCCTCCATGGACGAGAGCCGGGATACCAAGACCGAGGTCGTGCGTTATGTGCTCAGCCAGCCCGCCTTGCAGGGCAAGCGGGTGCTGATGGTGGGCGACCGCAACGATGATATGCGGGGCGCTGCCGACTGTGGTCTGGATGCTGTCGGTGTGCTGTACGGCTACGGCAGCCGGGAAGAGCTGGAAGCCTTCCATCCAGTGCTGCTGGCTGAAAGCTGCGCCGACCTTACCGACCGGCTGCTGGCAGCCCGGGTATGACAGGAAGTTTCATTCCTTCGGAAGGAGAATGGATAGAATATGAGAAGCAATAACCAGAAGGAGAATCAGGCGCTGACCCCGATGCAGAAGCAGGCGGTGCTGGTGTGCATCGTGTGTGCACTAGCGGCGCTGCTGACCATCGGCATCACCCTTACCATGCTCAAGCGGGGCAAGAACCCGACGGAGCAGCCGGGGGATTCTTCCATTATTACCCCCGCGCCCGCCCCGGAAGGGGAGGAGGATATCTCTGACCACTACCAGATCAACGAGACCTCCAGCGCACTGCTCACCGGGACCGCCGATGCAGGCAATGCCTATCAGGAGCAGACCCTTTTTATCGGCGATTCCAACACGGTGCGTCTGTATGCCAATGGCCTGATCTCGCTGCAGCAGTTCTGCGCCAAGGAGGGCATTGGCACCGGTGCCGCCCTGAACGAAGGCATCGTCACCTTCAAGCGGGACGATAACCGCTACACCATCGCGCAGGCAGTGGCAAAAATGAAGCCCCGCCGTGTGGTCATCATGCTGGGCACCAACGATAACGGCATGAATACCGAGGATTTCATCAGCAACTACACCGCACTGGTGCAGGCCATTCAGGCCAGCTATCCTTATACCGACATCATCGTCAACACGGTGCCGCCGGTCCCGTCCAACCACTCTAATTACCCCAATATGGACCAGACCCGCATTGATGATTTCAATATGGCGCTGCTGACCATGTGCGAGCAGCTGGGCGTCAAGTTCCTCAACTCTGCTGAGGCGCTCAAGGACGCCAACGGCTACGGCAATGTCGATTACTACCAGAGCGGCGATATCCACCTCAAGCCCGCAGGTCTGAAGGTGCTGCTGAAGTATCTGCGTACCCACGCCTATGAGACCGAGGACCGCCGCCCGGATACCAATAACATCCCCACCCGTGCCGAGTATACCGCAAACCCCAGCTCTGCGGTGGAAGCACCCAGCAGCTCGGAGGAAGTCTCTTCCTCGGCCGTTGAGGAGAAAACGGAGTATCAGGCCGGTTACCGTGTAGATAAAACCGGCGGCGGCTCCCTGACCTGCGGCAATGAGAGTGGCAAGTCCCTTACCGTCAAGGTGACCAGCGCCACCCAGAGCGTTACCGTTACCGCTGTGCCGGAGGACGGCTATGTGTTCGTCAAGTGGAGCGATGGTGTGACCAAGCGCACCCGCACCGATACCAATTTTGACCAGAATGTGGATGTGACCGCTGTGTTTGCAGCCGCTTCCATCCAGATCAGCAGCAGCGGCAAGGCTGCGCTGGGGGATTCCTACACCTTCAAAGCTACCCTCAAGGGCAAGTATCTGGATGCTTCCAGCATCCGCTGGTATGTCAACGGCAGCGAGGTGACACAGGCTGCCGGCAAGACTTCCGTAAAGGGCGAGGTAGACCCCTCCATGGTGGGCAGCACCTTCCGGGTGTACGCCACTGCCAGCTATAACGACTGCACAGTGACCAGCAATAAGCTGGAGTTTACGGTCAGCGGTGCACCGTCCAGCTCGTCCACCAGCTCCAGCAGCTCTGATGCTTCCTCTAAGGAGGATAAGCCTGCTTCCTCCAAGGAAGAAACGTCCGTCTCCTCCAAGGAGGAAAAACCGGCTTCTTCTAAAGAAGAAAAACCCGCTTCTTCCTCCTCGAACGGCACCTCTGAAAGCACCGGCAGCTCCTCTAAGGCGGAAAAGCCGGCTTCGTCTCCTGCTTCCTCCAAGGAAGAAAAGCCCGTCTCTTCTTCGCAGAGCAGCACCTCCTCCAAGGAAGAAACAACTGCTTCCTCTAAGCAGGAACACACAGCTTCCTCCAAGGAAGAACAACCGGCTTCTTCTAAAGAAGAAAAGCCTGCTTCCTCCAAAACGGAGGCAAGCGCCAGCAAGGAAGCCGCCAACTGAGCGCACACTCCGCTCCCGCGCCGCATAGGCTGGCGTGAGAGGAAGGTGGAGCCCTATGTACTGGCAAGCGATGCGCACGCCCGCCCTGCCCGGGGAAAATGACGTGACCGACGGCAGCGTGGACTACTACGACACCGACTGGGAAAACGTGGATAACAGCGCACTGGAGGAAGAAATGCAGAAATGCGGTCTGACGCCCTGCGAGGGAAAGACCGCGTGCCCGGACAATACCCCGGCACAAACAGACCTGTCTGCGTATGAAATCGTTTCTGAATAACGAGAAGCCAGCTCTGCCGGGGGGTGGGGCTGGCTTCTCCCTGTTGATACACCAAAGTGGGAAATGCTGAAAAGAAAGTGAGATACTATGGCAAAATACTATTGCATCCTGTTCGATGCGGACAATACGCTGCTCAACTTTGACGCAGCCGAAAACAAGGCGCTGGCCGAAACGCTGGTGAACTACGGCATCGAGCCGGATGCCGAGACCGTGCAGACCTACCGCACCATCAACGAGGAACTGTGGCGGCAGCTGGAAAAAGGCCAGATCCGCCGCGAAAAGCTGTTCGGCGAGCGGTTCAGCCGCTTTTTAAAGGCCATCAATGCCGCCGGCGACGGCGTGGAGATGAACCGCTGCTATCTGGAGCAGCTGTCCACCCACCCGGACCTGATGAGCCCGGAGGTGCTGGACGTGCTGCGCGAGCTTTCCGAGGTGGCAACGCTGGCCATCGTCAGCAACGGTGCCCAAAAGGTGCAGACCCGCCGTCTGGCGGAAAGCGGCGTGATGAACTTTATGGAAGATGTGTTCATCTCTGAAAAAATGGGCTGCGAAAAGCCCAATGCCCGCATCTTTGATGCAGCCCTGCGCGCGCTGGGTGTGGAGAATCGGGAGCACGTTCTGATGGTGGGCGACAGCCTGTCCAGCGATATTCAGGGCGGCAGCAACGCCGGGCTGGATACCTGCTGGTACAACCCCAACCACGCCGAGAACCCCGGCAAGGTGGTGCCCACCTACGAGATCGCAGACCTGAAAGAGCTGTACCCGCTGGTGATGGAGCAGGAAGAGCTGGCCAATGTGGGCCTGAAGAACCGCCGCCACCAGTGCTGAGCCAATAAGCGGATGGAGAACGGGATCATAAAACTATGCTGATACATTTGGAAAAACTAGGCAAGAGCTTTGGCGAGAAGATCGTGCTGCACGATGTGACCGCCAGTGTCGAGCGGGAGGACCGCATCGGCATCGTGGGACAAAACGGCGCAGGCAAGACTACTCTGCTCAAGATCCTTACCGGCGAATATCAGGACTACGAGGGTGAGTTCAGCGTGACCCACGGGGTAACGCTGGGCTATCTGGAGCAAAACGCAAAGCTGGACGCCACGCTGGATATCTACGGCGAGATGCGCGCCACCTTTGCCCCGGTGCTGGACGCCATGGCGCAGATGCAGATCTTAGAGCGCCGCATGGCTGCCCAGCCCGATAACGCCGACCTGCTGGCGCAGCACGATGCTTTGCAAAACATCGTAGATGCTGCCGACGGCTACAACATGGATGTGAACATCAAAAAGGTGCTGTCCGGCATGGGCTTTGCGCAGGATACATGGCAAAAGAACATTGCGGTGCTCTCCGGCGGCGAGCTGACGCGGCTGCGTCTGGCAAAGCTGCTGCTGGAAAAGCCGGATGTGCTCATTCTGGACGAGCCCACCAACCACTTGGACTTTGCCACCATGGAATGGCTGGAAAATTACCTCAAGGGCTACTCCGGCGCGGTGCTGGTGGTCAGCCACGACCGCTATTTCCTCGATAACGTCTGTACAAAGATCTGGGAGGTATCCTTCCAGACCATGACCACCTACAAGGGTAACTTCTCGGCCTATCTGCCCCAGAAGGAAGCCGCCGATGCCCTGCGCCAGAAGCAGCACGATGCAGATGTGGCACTGGCCGAAAAGCTGCAGGACTACGTGGACCGCAACCTTGTGCGCGCTTCCACCACCAAAATGGCCCAGAGCCGCCGCAAGCAGCTGGAAAAGCTGGAGATCACCGAGGCACCCAAGGACGAGACCAACCAGCTGAAATTCCGCTTTGAATATGACGTAGAGCCGTGGAACGAGCTGGTGCTGATGAAAAACCTCAGCATCAAGATCGGGGAGCGTACCCTGCTGGAACCCTTTACCTATACGGTCTGCCGCGGGCAGCGGCTCATTATTGCCGGCCCCAACGGCGCAGGCAAATCCACCCTGATGCAGGTGCTGGACGGCAAGCGCCGCCCCTCCGGCGGCATGGTGCGGCTGGGCACCGGGGCACGACCCAGCATTTTTGCCCAGCAGCAGAACCGTCTGGGGCAGGGCCGGGTCATCGATGTGATCTGGAACAAGTACCCCCGCATGACCGAGCTGGAGGTGCGCAGCCACCTTGCAAAGCTGGGGTTCCGGGGCGATACGGTGTTCAAGCCCTGCGAAGCATTGTCCGGCGGCGAGCTGGCGCGTCTGCGCTTTGCAGAGATCGTGCTGGAACGGCCGAACCTGCTGTTTCTGGACGAGCCCACCAACCACTTGGACATCTACACCCGCGAAAACCTGACCGAAGCACTGATGGCGTACACCGGCACGCTGCTGCTGGTCACTCACGACCGTCACCTGATGAACAGTCTGGCCAGATCGGAAGAG
>OIOG01000467.1_pt1 | contig 8307 bp, 6 predicted proteins | sample 1585471 | NCBI WGS metagenome assembly OIOG01 (sample SAMN02674699, study PRJEB24791) | human gut metagenome, SKBSTL042 | isolation source: stool | host: Homo sapiens | place: USA
TTTACACACGTTTTTCCTGTTTCAGTCGGTTATCTCAGGCGTGGAAGGAAAAGGTATCGTTCAGCCATTCCACCGCAAGCTTGACCCAGCGGTGGCGGTGGGTGCTGTCGGCGTCCACCTCCGGGGTGGAGATGCTGGTGCCGTGGCAGCCCTTTTCAAACAGGTGCACTTCGCATGGCACGCCTGCCTTGTGCAGGGCGCTGAGCAGCAGCAAGGTGTTTTCCACCGGGACAGTTTCGTCCTCCATGGTATGCCAGACGAACACCGGCGGTGTGGCGGGGGTGATCTTATCCTCCAGCGTAAAGCGCTGGTGGGCGGCAATATCCTGCGTACCGGTCAGCTGCACAAAGCTGTCCCTGTGGGCGTATTCCCCGGCGGTGACCACCGGGTAGGCCAGCAGCAGGGCGTTGGGCCGCGGCTGGTCTGCCATGCCGGGGATCTCCCACACTGCACCGGACAGTGCCAGATGCCCGCCGGCAGAAAAGCCGCACAAAGCAATCTGATCCGGCAAAATATTCCACTGTTCTGCGTGCTGCCGCACAAGGCCGATGGCCTGTGCCAGCTGCCGCATGGGCAGCGCATCCCGGGCGCTCTCCCCTACTGCGTAGTGCAGTACCGCCGTGTGGTAGCCAGCTGCCGCAAATTGCAGCGCTACGGGGTCGCCCTCCCGGGGGCTGACGTGGGTATAGCCGCCGCCGGGCACCACCAGCACCAGCGGGCGCTGCCGGAAATGCGGCATGGCCTCCACGCTCTCCCGCAGGTAGAGCGTCAGCGTACCGCCGCCGGTCAATTCCAGTTGTTCAAGCTGCATTCAAGCATCCTCCTTATAAAAGCCGTGCCGCCCCTCCGGGTGGGCTGCGATAAATTCTGCGCACAGGTCGGCGCAAAGGCGGCACAGCTCCGGGCAGGGGCGCTTTTTATAGTAATCTGCGGTGCGTTCCTCTGCCGCCGTGCCACCGGCAGGGGCAGCGCCTGCCTTTGCCAGCAGCTCCCGGCAGATGATGCTGCCGCCGCCGTTGCGGGTGCGGTACTGCTCTGCCGCCTGTTGCACCAGTGCGTACATCCGGGATTTATCTTTGGGGTCTGTGGGGTCTGCATAGACCATGCTCAGCACAGTCACCACGCCGCAGAACGCCCCGCACACCTCCCGCATCCGGCCAATGCCTGCGCCAAACCCTGCGGAAAGGCGCAGCGCCATCTCCTCGGTCAGGCCAAGCTGGGGTGCAAACGCCGCCACCACGCTCTGACTGCAATTATAGCCCTTTAAGAACCATGCGTAGGCGGCATCGCCCTGTTTTGACATTTTCTCACATCCTTCCGGCATACTCGCTCCATTATAGCACAGTCTGCGCAAAAGTGGGAAAGCTTTTCCGAAAAAATTTCGTCCTTCATATAAGAAACGATCCGGGCGCGCCGTTTCGTGCACCGGGGCAGCAAATCTTTTACTTTTTTAACTTTTTATGAAAAGCCTTGATTTTCCCTGCAAGTCGTTGTATATTAGCACTCAGAAGTTATGAGTGCTAAGTATTCCGGCATTCTGCCGGACACGGCGCACCAAATATGTGATAAAAGAGGTTTTGTATTATGGCCAAGAAAGAATTTCAGGCAGAGAGCAAAAAACTGATGGACATGATGATCAACTCCATCTATACCAATAAAGAGATCTTCCTGCGGGAGCTGATTTCCAACGCTTCGGACGCCATCGACAAGCTGTATTATAAGAGCCTGACCGACACCTCCGTGGGCATGAACAAGGGCGATTTTCGCATCCTCATCACCCGCGATAAAGAAAACCGCATCCTGACCGTGGAGGATAACGGCATCGGTATGACCAAGGAAGAGCTGGAGCAGAATCTGGGCACCATTGCTCACTCCGGCTCTCTGGATTTCAAAAAGGACAACAAGGACGAAAACATCGATATCATCGGTCAGTTCGGCGTGGGCTTCTACTCTGCCTTTATGGTGGCCGATAAGCTGACCGTCATCTCCAAGGCTTACGGCTCGGACGAGGCTTGGCAGTGGGAGTCCTCCGGTGTGGACGGCTACGAGATGACCCCCGCCCAGAAGGATACCGTGGGCACCCAGATCATTCTGCACATCAAGCCGGATACCGACACTGAGAAATACGACAACTTCCTGGACGAATACGGCATCGTGGCTATCGTGAAGAAGTACAGCGACTATGTGCGCTACCCCATCCAGATGGAGCGTGAAAAGAGCCGTCAGAAGCCGGAACCGGACCCCAAGCCCGAGGACTACAAGCCGGAGTGGGAGACCTACACCGAGCTGGAGACCCTGAACAGCATGATCCCCATCTGGAAGAAGCAGAAGAGCGAAGTGACCGATGAGGAATACAACGCCTTCTATAAGGACAAGTTCGGCGACTATGCCGACCCCGCCCGGGTCATCGTGAGCCGCACCGAGGGCACTGCCAACTACAACGCCCTGCTGTTCGTGCCCAGCCACCGTCCCTACGATTTCTACACCAAGGACTACGAAAAGGGTCTGGCCCTGTACGCATCCGGCGTGCTCATCATGGAGAAGTGCGCCGACCTGCTGCCCGATTACTTCAGCTTCGTCAAGGGCATTGTGGACAGTCAGGATCTGAGCCTGAACATCAGCCGCGAGATGCTGCAGAAGGACAACCAGCTCAAGCTGATCCACAACGCTCTGGAAAAAAAGATCAAGAACGAGCTGCACGCCATGCTGGCCAACGACCGTGAGAAGTACGAGGCATTCTGGAAAGAGTTTGGCCGCCAGATCAAGTTTGGCGCTTACTCGGATTACGGGATGCACGCCGAGCTCCTGCGCGACCTGCTGCTGTTCTGGTCTGCCAAGGAGCAGAAGATGGTCACCCTGCAGGAGTACATCGACAAGATGCCCGCAGAGCAGAAGTACATCTACTTTGCCGCAGGCGACTCTACCGACCGTCTGGCAAAGCTGCCCTCCGCAGAGCTGGTGCTGGACAAGGGCTTTGACGTGCTGCTGCTGACCGAAGACGTGGACGAGTTCTGCCTGCAGATTTTGCACAGCTATCCCCGCAAGGATGCCGAGGGCAAGGACGGCACTGTGGAGTTCAAGAACGTGAACAGCGGCGATCTGGGTCTGGAATCCGAAGAGGAGAAGAAGGCCGCCGAGGATGCCACCGCCGAGAATAAGGCACTGTTTGACGCCATGAAGGACGCTTTGAACGGCAAGGTGAAGGAGGTCAAGGTCTCCACCCGCCTGAAGGATCACCCCGTCTGCCTGAGCGCTGACGGCCCGCTGTCCATCGAGATGGAGAAGGTGCTTTCTAAGCAGCCCGGCAGCGAGGGCGTGAAGAGCGACAAGGTGCTGGAGCTGAACGTGAACCACCCCGTGTTTGCTGCCCTGAAGGCCGCACAGGAGGCCGGCGACACCGAGAAGCTGAACAAGTACAGCGCCCTGCTGTATGCACAGGCACAGCTGATCGAGGGTCTGCCCGTGGATGACCCCGCCGCTTATGCCGAAGCCGTTTGCAGCCTGATGAAGTAAGTTTTTATGGAGAGGCCGTTGTGCATTTGCGCAGCGGCCTCTTTTTGTGTCAACGATTTTAAATGGCCTCCGCGTGCGCTTTGGCCATCTTCAGCGGAAGAGATATTTTTAATTTTTCGCTTGTCGCGGTCTGCGGACCGCTCCAAGCGCATTTTCACGGGATAGAAATACCCCCTTAACAAAAAGGCCGCGCTCCGCTATAATAGAGTGGAACGCGGTCTTTTATTTTTATCTTTCTGTGAAAGGAAATTTATTTCATGGAGCCGAAAAAACATTATTTTGCAAAGATCCCCACCATTGCCATCTTTATCGTGATGGCGATGTCCGGGCCGTTGGGGGTGCTGTTGTTTATCCTGAAAGGCATCGACCAGAAGGTGCAGAAGGAGGAGCAGGAAGCCGCCGCTGCCCGGGGCGGCTACCGCCCCGACCCGGAACCTGCCTCAACGCAGAAAGCAAACGCATCCTATGGGCAGGACATCCCAACGGCAGAGCAGAAAAGCGCCAAACAGTGGCACAAGAATATTGCCACCCTCTGCACCATCATGGGTGCGGTCTTTCTGCTTGCCGGCGTGACGAATGCGGTGGACGTCCTGGAGATCTGGCGGTTTTACCCGGGCTTCAGCGGCCTGTTCTCGAATATCGCCATGGTCATTGGCGGCGGCGGTGCACTGCTGACCGGCCTGCGGATGAACAGCACCCGCAAGCTGGAGCGGCTGCTGGACAAGGTGGTAGGCGAACGGGATAACATCCCCCTGCCGGAACTGTTTGCCGCTGCCGGGGTGGACGCCGCCCGGGGACGCACTGCGGTGAAAAGCGCCATTGAGCACGGATACTTCGGCGCGGATGCCTACATTGACAACCGCACCGACACGCTGGTGGTGCGGGGCGCGGCACCGCAGCCGAAAAAGCCCGCACCCGCTCCGGCACCTAAAGCTCAGCCCGCCGCAGAGGACGAATACGCCGCCCTGCTGCGCCAGCTGCGGGAGGTGAACGATGCCATCCCTGACCCGGTGATGAGCGCGAAGATCTCCCGGCTGGAAGAGGTCAGCGGACGCATCTTTGCGCTGGCGCAGAAAGACCCGGACAAAAAGGCACAGCTGCAAAAATTTATGAATTACTATCTACCCACTGCGCTCAAGCTGCTGAACACCTACGCCAGCCTTTCCGGGCAGGCAGTGGAGGGCACGAATATCACCGAAGCCAAACACAGCATCGAACGCAGCATGGACCTGCTGGTGACCGCCTTTGAAAACCAGCTGGACAAGCTGTTCCAAGCCGATGCACTGGACGTGAACGCCGACATTGCCGCACTGGAAGGAATGCTGAACCTTGACGGCCTGACCGGCAGCGAATTTACCCGCTGAACCACATCCCCGCACCCGATGGCTGCATCGGTGCGGGGATGTTTTTTGTGCAAAGTGCAATTTTCCATCCCGTCTTTTTTGGGCGCTGCGCTCAAAATTCCGGGATTTGTGTGCATTTATGCCAAGCATTTTGATTTGCCGGAAAAATTTTTATTTTATTTGTTCGGCAGCAGCTAATCGGGCTGCGCGGGTGTTTTTTGCAACTTTTCATCGAGATGCAACAATAACACATGGTTTTTTGCGTTGTGTTTGACTATTATAGAAGCAGCTACGGCAGCTGCGAACGGCTGCATCGACTTTTCCGATCATAATAGTAGGAGGAAATTTCCATGATGAAGTCCATTTCCACCTGGAAGCAGGAGCTGACCGAGGGCGCACACGCTGCGCGTCTGGCTGCGCTGTACTGCTGCACCCCCGACCAGACCCCTGCACAGGCAGCCCGCTATGCGGCTGTTCTGGACGGGTTAGAGACCACCTTCGGCGCACATACCGAAGCCGGTCTGTATAGTGCCCCCGGCCGCACCGAGATCGGCGGCAACCACACCGACCATCAGCATGGCCGTGTGCTGGCAGGCAGCGTGAACATTGATATGATCGCTGCTGCCGCCCCCAACAGCCTGAACCAGCTGCGCGTGCAGAGCGAGGGGTACGACCTGTGCGTCATCGACCTTGACGACCTGACCGCCCGCAAGGAGGAGGAGAACACCACCGCTTCCCTGCTGCGCGGCGAGTGCGAAGCCTTCCGTCAGCGCGGCGCAAAGCTTTCTGGTCTGGACGTGTACATCTCCTCCAACGTGCCCAAGGGCAGCGGCGTTTCTTCCTCTGCTGCCTTTGAGGTGCTGGTCGGCGTGATTTTGAACGACTGCTTCATGGCCGAAAAGGTCTCCCCCATCGCCATTGCACAGATCGGCCAGTGGGCAGAGAACGTCTACTTTGGCAAGCCCTGCGGCCTGATGGATCAGATGGCTTCCAGCGTGGGCAACATTATTACCATTGATTTTGCGGACCCTGCCCACCCGGATGTGGAGCCGGTGGCCGTGGATTTCTCCAAGGCAGGCCTTGCCCTGTGCATTCTGGATTCCTGCGCAGATCATGCCGACCTGACCGACGAATATGCCGCTGTGCCCGCCGAGTGCCGCGCTGTGGCTGCTGTGTGCGGCGGCGAAGTGCTGCGGGATGTGCCGTTCGAGACCTTCCTTGCACTGCTTCCGGAGTGCCGCAAGCAGTGCGGCGACCGTGCCGTGCTGCGCGCCTTCCATATCTATGCCGATAACGACCGCGTGGCAAAACAGGTAGCTGCCCTGCGCGAGGGCGATTTTGACACTTTCCTGCGTCTGGTCAACGAGTCCGGCCACAGCAGCTGGGAATACCTGCAGAACGTGATCCCCGCCGGTTACAAGGAGCATCAGGAGATGGGCGTGACCATTGCAGCTGCCAAGCATTATCTGAACGGCAAGGGCGCTGTGCGCGTGCACGGCGGCGGCTTTGCCGGTACGGCTCAGGCCTTTGTGCCGGTGGAAATGCTGGCCGACTTCAAGGCCCACATGGAAGCCATCCTCGGTGAGGGCCGCTGCCATGTGCTGAGCATCCGCCCGGAAGGAGGCGCAGTGCTGTGATCTCTACCGCCATTCAGCAGCTTGTGAATTACGGGCTGGACACCGGCCTTATCCTGCCCGATGATGAAATTTACATCCGCAACCAGCTGCTTATGACCATGCAGCTGGACGACTTTACCGCGCCGGAGGGCGAGGTGTGCTATACCGATCTGGAAAGCATCCTCAAAACGCTGGTAGATGATGCCGTTGCCCGCGGTGTGTGCGAGGACAACTCCACCGCCCGCGACCTGTTCGACACAAAGCTCATGGGCGTATTGACCCCGCGGCCCAGCATCGTGCGCGCCAATTTCGAGGAACGCTACGAAAGCGAAGGCCCGCAGGCCGCAACCGACTGGTTCTATAAATTCAGTCAGGACACCGATTATATCCGCCGCTACCGCATCAAACGCGACCTGAAATGGGTCACCAAGACCCCCTACGGCGATCTGGATATCACCATCAACCTCTCGAAGCCCGAAAAAGACCCCAAGGCCATTGCCGCCGCCAAACTGGCTCCCCAGAGCGCCTACCCCAAGTGCCAGCTCTGTGCCGAGAACGAAGGCTATGCAGGCCGCATGAACCACCCCGCCCGCGAGAATCACCGCATCATCCCTCTCACCATCAACGACAGCGCTTGGAACCTGCAGTACAGCCCCTACGTCTACTACAACGAGCACTGCATCGTGTTCAACAACCAGCACACTCCCATGAAGATCGAGCGTGCTACCTTCCGCAAGCTGCTGGATTTCGTGGGCCTGTTCCCCCACTATTTCGTGGGCAGCAACGCCGACCTGCCCATCGTGGGCGGCAGCATCCTGAGCCACGACCATTTCCAGGGTGGTCACTACGAATTTGCCATGGCTAAAGCCCCCATAGAAAAGGCTTGGGTGTTCCCCGGCTTTGAGGACGTGGAAGCCGGTATCGTGCACTGGCCCATGAGCTGCATCCGCCTGACCAGCGAGGATGATGCCCGTCTTGTGGAGCTGGCCGATAAAATTCTGACCGCATGGCGCGGCTACTCGGACGAAAAATGCTTCATCTTTGCCGAGACCGACGGCGAGCCACATAACACCATCACCCCCATTGCCCGGATGCGGGACGGCAAGTATCAGCTGGATCTGGTGCTGCGCAACAATATCACCACCCCGGAGCATCCGCTGGGCGTGTTTCATCCCCATGCAAAGCTGCATCACATCAAAAAGGAAAACATCGGCCTGATCGAGGTCATGGGCCTTGCCGTGCTGCCCAGCCGCCTGAAAAAGGAGCTGTTTGAGCTGGCCGATGCACTGGTGGCCCGCACCCCGGTGAGCCAGTACCCGGAAGAACTGCAGAAGCACGCCGAGTGGGCCGAGGATATTCTTGCCCGCCACCCGGAACTGAACGGCGACACCGTGCACCTCATCCTGCAGGACGAGGTGGGCCATGTGTTCGCTCAGGTATTGGCCGATGCCGGTGTCTATAAAATGGACGAGGCTGGCCGCGCAGGCTTTGTGCGGTTCCTTGCAAGCGTGCAATAATCTATTAAAAAACGCTCTCCCCCTTTCCCCCGCCGGTATGCCTTGCCGACGGGGGATTTTTATTGTTCAGTGGAGGTCCCAAGCCGTTTTCAGTCCCGTAACACAGCACAAAAAAGCCGCCTTTCGTGCCAATTAGCACAAAAAGCGGCTTTTTATCGTCTTATTTCAGGAGCAAAGAGCCTTGCGGAAGGTTATTCCGGCAGATCCTCTTCGTTCTCCAGGCTGTGCCAGACGTTCTGGACATCATCATTGTCTTCCAGCGCATCCAGCAGCTTGCCCATCAGCTTCAGCTGATCGGGGTCGGTCAGGCGGGTGGTG
>OIOG01000473.1_pt1 | contig 8223 bp, 9 predicted proteins | sample 1585471 | NCBI WGS metagenome assembly OIOG01 (sample SAMN02674699, study PRJEB24791) | human gut metagenome, SKBSTL042 | isolation source: stool | host: Homo sapiens | place: USA
CTTTTGCTGCCTGTATCACGGCGGCAATTTCTTTCTTTTCTGCGCGGGTCAGCTTACGCTTCACGGGTTTTTTTACCGCGCGGGTCATGGTTTTTCGTTCTGCCATTGACAATAGCCGATACCTCCTTTTCCAGTTTTCGTTGTTTTTCTATGACGGCATAAAAATTTTCCGTCTGATAGGGGCGTTCCTTTGGTCGGATTAACTTTGTCTGAATGACGTTTTTTATCACGACTTCAAGGGGCTGCCCGTGTTTTTCATACATTGCCAAGAGGAAGCAGGGAAGCATAACGACAATCATTGCAAATGCCGCCATGCTTGTTCCCGCGCTGTCTTTGAGCAAAAAGAAAAGCGGTAGTCCCATAGCGAGGGCTGCCGCAAAACATATAATCTGCCGCTTTGTCAGATTAAAAGCGACTTTCGTTTTGATTTTTGATAAGTCTTTGGGTACGGGTACATACGCCAAGTGAAAACCTCCTTTCGGTCTTTAATGGGCGTTAAAGATTGACTTCGCAAGTGCGCCTGTTTTGAATAGGGAGAAGCACAAAATCACGGTGTAGGCTGCAAGGGAAAAAATCGCGCTGTGCAGGTTGTCCGCTACAATCATGCTGCCAACCAAAACCGCATAAATGCCGACGCATATCATTATGAGGAAGCCTTGAAAACCGAGGGCGAACAGGGCTTTTAAGTAGTTGTTGCCTATCTGCCCCCACTCTCTGTTGGTCATAGTTGCAAACGGGATAGGCGATACCGAACAGTAAAGGTAAATCTCTATCATTCTGCCGTACAGGATAACCGTGATAAGCACCGACATGATTTTCATGCAAAGGCTCACAAGGCTTGTTTCCATAACGAGCAGTAACAGTTCGGGGATTTCCATAGCGTCAAGTCCGGCTTGCATGGACGAGAGGGCGGCGTCAACGTCGATATTCGTATCGCCGCCGATCACGCCCGCCGCGCCGGAAACAACGTGCTGCGCCATATCGAACACCGCCATAGTGATAGTAAAGGTGTGGGTAACGAGATACACCGCTACCCACGCCTTGAAAAACCACTTAAAGAACATGAACGTGTCAATATCGTGCATATTGTTCTTTTCCGTTACCATGCTGATAAGCTCCACGCATAGAACGTAGGTAATGACAAGCCCCGCAATGGGTACAATCACATTTTCCGACAAGCTCTGTATCATGGAAAATATGCCTGCGTTCCACCCCTGCGGGGTTTGTCCTACCTCTGCGGCGATAGTTCCGACTTTTTCGTTTACGTCCCCGAACATAGTTGACAGATTACCGTTTATGGCTCCTATGAGGATTTCCTTTATCCATTCGTTAATCGCGTCAAGTATGCTCTGCATAAGCCTTTACCCGCGCTTCTTAACCGAACAAGCCGGAAAGCAGAGGTACAAGGGTGCCGCCGATAAGGGCAACGCCGCCGCCCGCCATGAGCTGTTTTATCCCCAATTAGGTGTAAAACTCTGCTCGATGGCGGGCGGCGGCGTACAAAAAATCTATATGGTGTTTTTAAGAGAACCGTCCCGGCGGGACAGGTCAGGCAGTGACCTGTTCCACCTCCGGGATGGGTTTGAGATTAAAATGAATTTCGATAGAAATGTGTCTTGTTTTATCTTCGTCAATGCGCTCATGCACGACGATTTCTTTGATTAAGCGGTTGAGGGTGGCTGCGTCCAGCTCTGTGATGTTGGCGTATTCCTGAATGGCTTCCACCCATTGTTTTGCGTCATTGGCAAGCTGGACTTCATCGGACAGCCGCTTTCTGCCCTCGGACACTTTTGTTTTAAGCTCCGTCTGCTCGGTCTGTGTCTTTTCCAGCATGGTGTTGAAATTCTGCTCACTGATACGCCCTGCAATCATATCCTCATAAAGCCGCATGACCATTTTGTCCAGAACCTCAATCCGTTCCTCGTCCCTTGTAAGGGAGCGTTCCATTGCTTCCCGCTGTTCCCGCTGCTCGGCTTCACAGGTATTGGTCAGGCGGTCGGCAACCGCTTCCCCGTCCATCAGGGCAGCTCTGGCACATTCCCGGATTTTCCGCAGCACATGGCTGTAAAGGGTGTCATAGTCAATCCGGTGCTGGGTGCAGTGGTTCTTTCCAAAGGCATTGTAGGTCTTGCAGGAATAAATCTGCTGGGGATGTTTTGCGTTTGTGTAGCGTATCGTCAGCGACTTCCCACACTCGCCGCATTTTATCAGTCCGGCAAACAGGCTGATTTCATTGGTCTGCCCCGGACGCTGGCGGGATTTCAGCTTGTTCTGCACAATGTCAAAGCTCATGCGGTCAATCAGCGGTTCATGCTGTCCCTCCACCACAATCCAGTCCTCCGGCTTCTTTTCCCCAATCGTGCCGATTTTGAAGCGGTAGTCTTTTTTCTGGGAAGCAATCGCCCCGGTGTAGACGGGATTCATCAAAAGGTCTTTGATAACGGAGAAGTCCCACATATACCGCCCGTTTTCCGGGTCTTTCTTTTCCCATTTGGTGCGGGTATTGCGAAGCCCCCGTTCCCGGTTCCACCATGTGGGGCAGGGGATTTTTTCTTCCTCCAGCCGTCTGCGGATATAGTTCGGACCATGACCGTTTAGGGCATATCCGAAAATCAGCCGCACAATCGGGGCGGTTTCCTCGTCAATGAGCAGATGGTTTTTGTCCTCCGGGTCTTTCCGATACCCAAACGGGGCAAGACACCCGGTAAACTGTCCTTTCTGCGCTTTCAGAAGATAAGAGGAATGGACTTTCTTGGAAATATCCTTGCTGTACATCTCGTTCAGGATATTCTTGAACGGGGCAATATCGTTGTTATCACGCAGGGTGTCGATACCGTCATTCATGGCGATATAGCGGACACCGTTTCTTGGGAAAAAGTCCTCAATCAAATGCCCGGTTTGCAGATAGTTACGCCCCAGTCGGCTGAGGTCTTTCGTGATGACAAGGTTGATTTGCCTGCGCTCAATGGCTCTCAACATTCTCTGTAAATCAGGACGCTCCATATTAAGACCTGTGAAGCCATCGTCCTGATAGACTGCCACAACCTCCCATCCCTGCTTTTCGCAGTATTTTTCCAGCATATCACGCTGGTTTGCGATACTGGCACTTTCGCCTTGCAGGTCATCGTCCTTTGACAGCCTGCAATAGACCGCCGCACGATAGCCCCCGGCAAGTGCCGAACCGATTGTTCTGTATTCCATTTCGTTCATCATAGCCATTTACCCACACAATCCAGACGGTATCTGGCTCTTTTGAACCTCATCTTCATTATACTTCAATTCTTTCTTTTTAGCAAGATATTCTTTTGTATTTGTCTTTCCGTATTTCTGGGAAATCAGGCTGACGAACACATCGGTGGCGTCCAGCTCCCCGTCAAATACAGTGGTCACATGAATCTCTGTTTTGTTTTTTGCCATAGGCAGTTATCCTCCATACATGAAAATAGCCAGACAGAGGGTGTCGGCAACGAAGTCCGGCAACGGGCTTCAAAAGACCTTGCAAACAATCTCAATCTGGCGATGGTTACTATTTATACTTTTCTTTTATTTTTCTGTTGTTTTGGTTGTCATAGGGGAGAAAAGCCCGCAGTTAAGGGTTTTTCCCCGGCAACCGGCTCGGCAACGGGATAGCAACAGGGGGTGCAACGGGCTGTCATTTTCAGAATGGAAGCTCCATCTGTTCTGTGACCTCCACAAAACCGTCCATCGTTTTTTCAGACGGGTTGCCGGAGTCCGTTGCCGGGTTTTCACGCTCCCAGCCCTTTTGTCTGCCATATTCGGAAAACATTCTTGGGTTCGGGAAGTACCGCCAGCCGGAAATGCACTGGTTCATAATCTCGTTGATTTCCCGGATTTCCCATTGCTTCGGCTCGTCAAAGGCATGGTTCAAGGCTTCCTTATAGAGCTGCTTGGAGCAGACCATGTTCCCGGTGTACTTATCAAGATACGCCTGTATCATCCCGGCTTTGGTGTCCTCCGGCATAAAATCCCGCTGGTGTTCTTTGAGATACCGCTGCATGGCGGGGCTGAAAGCCAGCTTGAACCTGCCGCTTCGGTAAATCTCCATCGCTTCCGCCCACATCTGCTCGATATAGGCTCTGGAAGCAGCTTCGTCCTCCAAAATGTGAACCTCGGCTTGCTCCGGGTACACCATGACCGGGATAAAGCGGCGGTTGCCGGAACGGTCAAGGGGCAGGAAGTCAAGGGCATTGGAAGTGCCGCCAAACACGCACTGACGGGGGCGGTCTGCCGGGTGGGTTTCATAGGGTATCTTGTAAACCTCTTTCTGCCGGCTTAAAAATGACTTGATTTCCTCAATGCTCTTGGCGTTGGCGGTTGCCATCATTTCCGACATTTCGATAATCCAGTGACCTTGCAGCTTGCGGTACACATTGTCATCGTCCAGCTTCCGCAAATCATCGGAGAACCACTCGTCCCGGACTGCCAGCAGACGGAAGAAGGTGGACTTGCCAGCCCCCTGACCGCCTACCAGACAGAGCATGATTTCAAACTTGCACCCCGGCTGAAAGGCTCGTGAGATTGCACCCAGCAGGAACAGCTTCAACGCTTCATAGGTGTAATCGTCTGCGTCAGCCCCCAGAAAGTGCCGCAGACAGAAGCGGATGCGCTCAGTCCCGTCCCATGCAAGGCTGTTCAGAAAATCCCGGATGGGGTGGTACTTATTCTCATTCGCCACAATCCCGATGGCGGTTTCAATCTTTTTCTCACTGGTCAGCCCGTAGGTTTCCTCCAGATAGAGAAGCAGATACTTCATGTCTGTATCGGTCAGGGCTGTGCTTTCTCTGTGAAAACCGATGGGCTTTATGATGTCCTTGCGGTCGGTCAGGATGTTGTAGGCGATTGCCCCGGCAAGCACAGGGTCACGCTGGAATACGGTCAGGCAGTTCCGTATGCTCTGGCGGACGCCGCCTTTCTCGGTGGTTTCCAGAGTTGCCTTTACTTCCTCAACGCTCTGGGGCGGCTGCATGGCGTTCATGGTGTTTTTTAGTTCTTGCTGCGTCTGCGGCTGCAAGCTCTGCCATTCGCTGTTCAAGCTGTATCACATCCTTTCCGTAGTCCGTAATCAAAGCCGCTTTTTCCTCTGTTTCCCCGAACAGCAGCACATCCAGCAGATATTCCACTTGGTCTTGCTTCTGTAAGGCTTCCACAAACCGGGGATGAAAGGCTTCCTCCGGGGAGTGCGGGGCATATTCCTTTCTCCACACTCGAAGCAGGTGGAGATAATCGGCAAGGATACGGAAGCAACGGTTTTTTGCTTCCTGAAACTGTTCCTCCGGGGATTTCTGCCGGGGCTTGGGCTTTTTTGCCTTTCCCGGCGGTTTCCAGTCCTCATAGGAAAGCCCGAAGTCCTGTGCCAGTTGTACGGCGGCTTCTTTCTTTCCCAGCCCATACAGGGCGGCGGCAAAATCAATCACATCCCCATCCGCACCGCAGCCGAAGCAGTGGTAACGCCGATCCAGCTTCATGCTTGGGGTTTTATCGTTATGGAACGGGCAGCAAGCCATCCCGTTCCGACCTACATGGATTCCATAATGCTCCGCAGCCTGTCTTGTTGTGACGGACTGCTTCACAGCTTCAAATACATTCAAATCTATCCCTCCTTGAAAATAAGAAAAGCACCTGACATTCTCTGATTGAAAATGGCAAGTGCCTGTTAAAGTTCCATATCCTGTTGTCTGTGTTTCGCCTGTGCCGGGGCGGTTCTTTGTGCTTTTTTCTCGTCTGCCTTATCCTGCAAGACTTCCTTGATGGGCTGCTTCTTGGGCGGCTCTTTGCTTTCCTCTGTGCCGGGGGTGGCTTTCCGTACCCAGTAGCGGATGTCCCGCAGCTTCTTCAAATCCTCCTGTACCTCGGTCAGCGGTGTTTTCAGGGCTGCAATTTCTTCCAGAAGCGTTTCCTGCTCCTCTTGCAGCTCCTTTTGGGTACTGTCCTTATCGTCCGGGTGCTTGGCAAGGTAGGCGGCGGCTTTCGCATACCGGGCAACCTCCGGGTGTTCCTGTTTGAATTTCTCCTTTGTTTTCTTAAAAAATATCTTCTGGTACTTCTCATAGACAGGCTTACATTCCTTGCAGTCTGTCCGGCTGGCAAGAATCCCGTCAATCACTTTGCTGCGGGCTTCCTTTGGCTTCATCTGATTGCGGTAATCTGCGGCTGATTTCCCGGAAGATTCCAGAAATGCTTCTAAGTCCTCCACAGTGGAAAGCCCCTTTTGCCGGAGATAGGACAGGGCTTCGCTGACTGCCTTTAAGTCCTGTGAAGTCCCCCGGTTCTGTCCAGCCCTTGTCCAGTCCTTCCGTTCTTCCTTTCGTATCTCCATATACTTCATCAGCAGATTGGGAAGAAGTGTCGCTTCCTCCGCCGCTTTTTGTGCAAGCAACTCCTTCCGTTTTTCTCCCAGCTCGGTAATCCAGCCTTTGAGGTTTTGGATAAGCTGCCGGATGGACTTCATCAGGCGGTTGGCGGCTCTGATTTCCCGGTTCAGGTTGCCGATATTCGTCTGGATACCACGCTTTTCCATCTGCCGGACAGCCGCCCCCTCATGGACAGTAGGGATAATATCAAGCCCCTGTCTGGCATAGGAACGCAAGTCCACACGCTCCGGGCGGTCATTGGCTTCCAGATAGCGGTTCTGGATGACCTCCCATTCATGCCGCCAGATTTCACAATATTTCTGGTCGTTCCAGTCCACCGTATCCTCCTTGTGGCTTTTCCACCTGCCAGATGGCAGCTTTATCCGTTCCCCATTCTCGTCAAGGTCATAAACCTTGCGGCTCTTGGGAAGCCATTTCCCATGTTCGTCCATTGCCCTCATAGTCAGCAGGACATGGGCGTGGGGATTGTGTCCCGGCGGATGGGGGTCATGGATGGCAAAGTCAGCAATCATGCCTTTGGAAACAAACTGCTTCTGGCAAAACTCCCGGACAAGGACAGCATACTGGTCGGGCGGTATCTCTCTGGGGATGGTAAGCACCCACCGCCTTGCAAGCTGGGAGTTCCATTGTTTCTCCACCGCTTCGGCGGCGTTCCATAGGGTATTGCGGTCTGCATATTCCTGTGGGGCATTTGCCGGGAGCAGGATTTCATTGTGGACGATACCACGCTTTTCCGGGTAGTGCTTCACTTGCTGGTCGTATTCACAGAACAGCTTTTCGCCGCTCTGGTAAGCAGCGGCGGCAACCGCAGACTGGCGGTGGCTGCGCTGCACAATAGAGATTTCGTTGTGTGGACAGGGCATTTTGTGTTCCTCCTTTCCGTTTTTGGACATAGAAAAAGCAGGATACCTTTTCAGATTTCCTGCTTGTTGTGCCGCTGGGGGCGGCGGGTATTTAGTAATACATTTACATAGTTTTGTGCAAGTACCAAAGTCGCACAATAAATACAATTTGTCCAATAGCATAAGCCCCAATAATAGTGAAACATGGGACTACTGTCATATATCCGGTGAAAATCAAAGCAAAAATAGAAACAGCAATCGTAACATTCATTACCTTGAAGCCACTTGCCATAGCAGCATTACTAAGCGAAATATTTCTCTCGTCATTTTCCTCTATTTCCATTTCTTTGGTTTTCTTAACGAACAAGTCGCACACACCAGATACAATCAGCAAAATTCCAATGAGAGATGTACCTACTACTATTAAGTCGGGACGTGGCACAGGTATTATTTCATGTACTCCCAAACCGTATGTTAGCAATCCTCCCAGTAGAATAATCATTCCTGTAACTGTCATTAAAATCAACAACCTTTTTTTCATAATCAATCCTCCTCGTAAATAAAAATTTCTTCAATACTCATGTTGAAATATCTGGCAATCTTAAATGCCAACTGAATAGATGGGTTATAGCGTCCGTTTTCCAAAGAGCCGATGGTCTGTCGTGATACTTCCAATGCATTTGCTAAATCTTCTTGCTTTATGCCTCGTTGCTTTCGTAATTCTTCCAGGCGATTTTTCATGTCATCCTCCTCTCTTATGGAAAGTTAACTTTCCATGCTTCCATTATATCACATAGTTCTTTTATGTCAAGTTAGCTTTCCATTTGCATTATATTTTATGAAACTTATCGGCTGGGAACAGCTTGCAGCGCAAGGTGTCCCCAGATGGCAAGTCCACAAAAGGGTAGCTGGCGGCAGCCAGCGCAGGGGAAGCGTAGCGTCCCCTGTATGATTTGGAGCAGACCATGACTGCGGAAAATCACAGCCCT
>OIOG01000481.1_pt1 | contig 8129 bp, 9 predicted proteins | sample 1585471 | NCBI WGS metagenome assembly OIOG01 (sample SAMN02674699, study PRJEB24791) | human gut metagenome, SKBSTL042 | isolation source: stool | host: Homo sapiens | place: USA
AGGAATACTCCCCGTATTTTGGATGCTCAGACTCTTTGTTTGCTTTTCTTCCCACAAGAAAGACTGCATATCCAAAACCATTTGATCTATTTTCAGAGAAGTTTGTCGTCCTTCATTATTATTTTCTAAAGATTTATTCTTCGAAAGAATTTTCAGATATAAATCTCTTACCTTATTATTATAAATAGGATTACCAACAGCTACAACCTTATTATTCTCATTTAAAAGAAAAGTCTGAAAATCCAGTTTCGTCAGATATAGACTTTATATTTTTTAAAATTTGTGATTCCTCAACAAATGGTAGTAAATCACAATTTATCATAGCAAAGTATAATAATGATTCAAATTGAAAATTAGTTTTGTCCACTTCCCAAAGAGTGGAAGGGTAAGGAATAAGCATATAAGTATCCAAAGTGATATTAGATGTATTTTTATAATTTATAGAACAATCTGTTTCTATAAATCCGATAACTTCAAAATTAGTATTTTTACTATAATAATTTCCAGTAATTATGTCTCCGATTTTATAAAAAGATTTATATTCAGAACCCAATAGAACAGGAATCGAGTTATCTTTATATGATATACTATTCCATGCAATTTCGGAATTTCCCTCAACTTCTATATTATAAAAATCATAAGCTTTTTGATTAAGTTGTAACGCTTTTATATTTATTGTAGGAGACTGACTATTATCAATAAATTCATCAGAATTATAATAAAAGCGTTGGTCTCCATTAAAGTCATCTACAGCGATAGCCTGATTGAATGAGGTTAAAACATCGAAGTTACTTGATGCATTTAATGTGTTATAGAAGTTTGCTAATATATTTATGTTTTGATTGTCTGTTCTAAAATTATAAAATTCATCTGGATCATAAAAATTGTCAACCATTTTGTAAAAATCATTTTGTGATGAAAGTGTTTTAAATCCACCATTGCTTTGCGGAATAGAAGCGATGAAAGGAACAAATACACCTGACAAAGTAAAATATATTGAAAAAATAATAAAAGAAAATAATGTTATAAAATATTTTTTAGTGTTCATAGAAGACTCCTTAAAAAGAATATAGTAAAAAAAGCAAAGGATTTTACAATCCTTTGCTTTTTTGTTTGTGAAGAATCAACTTCCGTAATAGGTTCTAGCAGATCCTAAAGTATCACCGTTAAAACTCCACCAAGGAGATATTGCTTCTGTTCCGTCAGTTCCCCATTGACGTCCAGAATCAGTAAGAATTGCACCCCAGTCTTCCATTCTTGCTCTTGTGTAGTGATATTTTCCAACCCAAGTAGTCCAACCATGTGCTCTTTTTTGAGATGTACCATTGTGTGTACGTTCTTCTGCTTTACCTGTATGTTTTGGAGAAGCGTATGTAGTGCTATCCTCCATTGCTTTTGAATATGCTTGAGGATTAACAAAATAACCATCTTCTTCACTCCATCCACCTATTGCGTTAGATTCAGAAGTAACAACTGAAGTTTCCGGTTCAGCAGCAAAAGTGGTTACTGGATTAAGTGCTAGTACAAGACCTAAACTTAAAATAGAAACACCGAAACGCTTGAATTTGTTCATAAAAAAATCCGCCTTTTCTTTGTAAGTTCTTTAAAAAGCTTATCATAGGAAACATATAAATGTCAATATGCCGAATAAATAAATAAAAAAAAAAAAAAAAATGTATAAAATGCATAAAAATAAAAATTGCGGAGAAAATTGAGTGATACGTATAAAAAATATAATAATTGCGTAAACTTGATTTGCCTGAGAGCATATGCTATAATGGCAATAGCTAAGAAAAGATATAATGTGTCACGTAGACACAAAACGAACCCCCAGTAGCAGCCACTACTGGGGGTTCTTCTCATTTTACGGTTGAGCTTCCGTTAGGCTAGTTGTCGCTGTCATCTCCGTCTAACCATTTGCAAATATAGTAGCCAACTACACTTGCCAGTACGGAAACAAGAAAAGATATAATTTCTGACACGTAGACACACCCCCTTTCTGTTGCCAGAATGGGTGCGACAACGCTGGATATTATATCATAAAGACAGAAATGCTACAAGAAGACATTTCCCCTTGTTTATCATCAAAGCCATAAGAAAAAGAGTGTCAAGGGCGGTTATAGACCGCAGCGTTTACCCTTGATACTCTTTTTTGGTTGGCTATAATGCCGGAGGGGAAAACGGCTGTCCGTCCGTTCCGTTACTTCCCCCTGTGCTTCATTGTCCGTTCCGGCGGAAGAAAGTAAAGGGTGGTCTGCGACCATTTTTTATCTGCTGCATTCGCTGATCGGCAAGCCGAAGCTCATACTGCAGATAAAAAACAAGCCCTTGACTGTCTCCCTCCTACACTTCCAAAGTCGCCCAAGAGGAAGTAAGCTCCACTATATTCTTGGCAGAATATACGCACGAATATATCCGCTTGATATAGGGTGTCTATCATGCTATAATATGTGTAGCGGATATATTGCAAGTTCCCTAAAGTGTTACCACTTTAGAACTTGTGAGGGTGGCAAGCCCCCCTTCAATCCCCCTTTTTAAGCGAGCCAATAGGCTCATTATGCGGTGGTGCTACCACCGAGAAAGTGAGGTCAGCATGGATAAGAAGTATATCGAAAATCAATATCATTTGGCTATGCTGGAGTTTCGGACTGCCCGGAATGAAGATGAACAGTGGGAAGCAAGAAAGACCATGGCAAGGCTGGAGCAGATAGCCGCACAGGAATACGGTTTTGCATACGCAGATGAACTGCACGAAAAAGAGATAGGGAGGAAAGGACTATGAAAGTTGGAGAGTTCCAGATTGGAAGATACCATGCCATCATCAGAAAGAACTATGCGGACGGAAGCGTGGACTATGAAACGTCCTTTTCCGACCAAGCCGATTTAATGGAGAGTGTGTACTGTCTGAGGTTGTGTATCGGGAAAATGGTAGGGCTTGCCACAGATACCCCGAAAGTCCTTACTGGGGTGCAGGTTGTCCGGGGGAAAGAGAATATTGTCCGGGAACTGGAGGGAAAGCAGCCATGAACAAGACAAGACCAAAGCAGTTATCATTCCGAGTAAGTGAAGAAGAATACCAGCAGTTGCAGGAGAAGATTTCAGAGAGTGGAAAGAACCAGCAGGAGTATATCCTTTCCTGTGTGCTGGAGAAGCAGATCGTGAATACGGACGGTATCAAAGAACTTATCCCGGAACTGAAACGGATAGGGAACAACCTCAACCAAATAGCAAAGAGGTGTAATGAGGGGGGAATGTTGCCGAGTGAAGCGGAAGTGCGGAAGCATGGAGAGGAGCTGAACAAAGTATGGCAGTCATTAAGGCGGTATCTTCAAAGGCGGGCATAGGGCACGCAATAGATTATGTGACGAAAAAAGAAAAGACAGAGGAGAAGCTTGTCAGCGGTCTGCATTGTGAGCCGGAGACGGTCAAGGAGGAAATGCAAGCCACAAAGGAGCTGTGGGGCAAGACGGACGGAAGAACCTATAAGCATTATGTGCAATCCTACCATGAGGACGAGAAAATAACACCGGAGCAGGCTCACAAGAACGCTGTCGAGCTGGCAGAGCATACAAAGGCATGGAAAGGGCATGAAGTTCTGATAGCCACGCATATAGACAAGGGGCATATACACACGCACTTTATTGTTAATTCCGTAAATTATGAGAACGGTCATAAGCTCCAATGGAGTAAGCACGACCTTAAAGACTTAAAGGAACGGTGCAACGAGCAGAGCCGGGAACAGAGCTTGCATGTGCCGGAGAAAGGAAAGACATTTGCTGGAGAAGTCCGGGAAGAAACGGTGGCATGGAGCAAAGACACCTACCAGCTTTTGAAACAGGCAGAGCAGGGAAAGGTCAAGAGCTATGTGCAGGATATTGCCCTTGCGGTGCTGGATTGTAAGGAAACAGCGATCAGCCGGGAAATCTTTATCCGGCTGATGAATGAAAGAGGGTACGGAGTGGACTGGCAGGACAGTCACAAGTACATCACATATACCGACTTAGCCAGGGAACAGGAAGGAGAAAAGGCTTGTAAAATCAGGGATAACAAGCTGGAAAAATACTACAATATGGATTTCGGAAAGGAGAGTATGGAGCATGAGTTTGAGAGAAATGCACGAACAGCAGAAGCAGAGCAGTCCAAGAGAGCAGCTTCAAGAGTTAAACCGACAGAGCCGGACAGAGCTGGAAAACAGTCTGCTCAAAGAAGCGTTGGCGATGTCGAGCGAGAACTGCGAGGAATTGATGAAGCAGTCAAATCAAGAACAAGTAAGGGCAGAGCGGAACAGGCAGAGAGACGCAGAGCAGAACAGGAAGCTCATCAGCGAGCTGAAGCAGAGCGTAGAGCTACTGAAGAACAGCAACGAATTGCTTCAAGACGCTATATCGGGCGAGGTTGGGAGTTTGAAAGATGAGGTTAAGGAAAATACCGTCCAAGAGGTTAGAAAGGCATTACAGGCGAATATAGAGGCTATACAGAGGGCTACAAAGCTTCTTGAGAAGCAGTCTGATACACTTACGAGCGTGATGAAGCAGAAGATCCGGGAGCTGGAGGAAAGCAAAAACAGCTTTTTCAGATATGAGGGTTTGAAACTGTACTTGTTTTGGGGCGGTATGGTCTGTAATATTTTAGTATTTCTTATGCTAGCGTCTAGCATGTTTGGTAGGTGAAAATATATCTAGTTAGATAAAAAAAGGTAAAAAAACCTATTGATAAGATTAGCGGTCAAGGCGAGAGGGAGTGAGGGGGAAAAGACTATGGCAAAATATACCAAAAGGAGAGATAAAAGAAGGTATGAGTGGAAGTCTGCTTATCGGGAGAAAGAAGCCCTTATGTTGGAGAGGGGATACCCGGAAGTAAGTCCTCATGATTTCTATCGGGAGTTGTTTCCGGCTGGCAGTCTCCAGCAAGAGCCGGAGGACGGAAAAGGCAATATTATAGCGACACAGATTAGACCGTCCGGCAAAGGAAGAACCCGGCAATGGGTAATTGATGATAGTCTGAAAATGCTGGATAAGGTCATAGGGGATAGGTTTGGGCTGATACCGCCTATTAGTTTTTACGGAAAGTCACACACGAAAGAGAACGCTCATGAGCTGTTTGCGGTGGTGGTGGATGTGGACTATGTAGGTAAACAGCAGTTAAAGAACCTGTTGAAGCAGTTTGGGAATGGCGTACAGCTTCGTCCGACTTATCTTGTCAGCTCCGGCAAGGGCGTACATCTTTACTATTTCTTGCAGGAGCCGGTTCAGTTGTATCGAAACCGGGAAGAAGTGCTTGCAGAGCTAAAAGAAGCTCTTATCCGGCGGCTATGGAATGATACCAGCTCTATTCGTCCGGACAGCCCGGATATAACCGGCATTTATCAAGGTTTTCGGTGTGTGGGCAGTCAGTCGAAGCTGGGGGCAGATTTTCCAGTAAAAGCCTATAAGTTGTCAGAGAACCGTTACACGCTGGAGGATATAAAAGCCAGCATACCGAGTTGTAAGGTTGACTTTGCTCCGTTGTACGAGAAGCCGAGAAGAAAAAGCACCGTTACGCTGGAAGAAGCAAAGGAGTTGTACCCGGATTGGTATGAGAAGCGGATCGTGCAGGGAGAGCCGAAGCAGAAAAGTAAAAAGCAGGGCGGTACGTGGGTGTGTAACGAAGCTTTATATGAGTGGTGGAAACGGAAAATAACAGAGGAAGTAAAAGCCGGAGGACGTTACTTTTCCATTATGGCATTATGCTCTTATGGCTTGAAGTGTGGTGTGTCGGAGTATAGGATAAGACGAGATGCCTATGCGTTTTTAGAGCATTTAGAGAGTCTAACCGAGGACGAGGACAACCATTTCAGCAGGGCAGATGTGAAGGACGCTCTCCGAGCATTAAAAGGGGATAGAAAAAGGCTTTCAACGATAGCAAGCCGGGAATGGATAGAGGATAACACAAAGGTTACGATACCAGCAAATAAGCGGAATTACAGAAAACAAGAAGCCCATTTATATCTTGCTAGGCGAAAAAAAGAGGATATGAAAGTCATAGGCGAAGTAGTAAATGAGGGTAGACCAACTGCAGAGCAAACGGTCAGAGAATGGCAGGAGAGCCACCCGGCAGGAAAGAAAGCGGACTGCATACGGGAAACAGGATTGAGCAAGCCCACCGTTTACAAGTGGTGGAAGTAGGGAATACTTGAAATGGCTATCTGAATATGCTATAATGGCGATAGCTAAAAAGGATATGGTACCACGAGTACACAAAGTGAAAGCCCCGGAGGTGACGCTCCGGGGCTTTCTTTAGGTTAGTTGTCACTGTCGTTTCCGTCTAACCATTTGCAGATGTAGTAGCTGGTTACGCCTGCCATAACGGAAACCAAAAAGGATATAATAATTTCCACGAGTACACCCCCTTTCTGTTGCCAGATTGGGTGCGACAACGTTGAATATTATATCATATACTGATAGTGTATTACAATTTAATTCTCTAATTTAATGTATCAAGGAAATAATAAGAACAGCTTGTCTTATTTGTGAAAATTATGATATAATTGCTATAAATCTTAGTGCAAAGTGGGATGGTGTAATGAAAAGAAAAGTTATTGTCAGCATAACTTTTGTAGTATTGCTATGTAGTATTGTTTTGTGCGTGATAAATCAAAAAAAAGCTCCATTTATTGAAGGTGTCATTGTTGAAAAAAACGAGCGATTTTTTACCATAGAAACGGATATACAAGAAAAAATAGTCTGTACTTTGCCAAAAGAATATGATTATCAAGATATATCGCTGGGAGATAACATAAGAGTGTATTATAAAGGCGAAATTTTAGAAACAAGTCCTGCACGAATAAAGAATGTAAAAGAAATTAAAAAAATATAATATCCTTGCAAACGGAAAGGAGTGAATATGAAGAAAAATAAGATTGTGAATAAAATAGGCATTTTAGTTTTAGCAGTAATGCTTAGTATCTTATCTTCAATTACGGTGTTAGCGAGTGAACCAGAAGAAGCAGAATTAGGACCACGTCAAGACATAAGCAAAAATTTAACAACCGGTGAAATTACAGTAAACGAGATTCCTGCCAATCTTAACAAAAATAGTAGTGATGTTATGGAGCCATTTATTCCGGAAGGAATGAAAGTTGATCCTACGACAAGGGAAGTTATAGGTCCAGACAACAGATATAGGATAACAGATACTACTGCATATCCTAATTCTGCAATTTGTTATATGGAAATGAAGTTTCCTGATGACGATGGTTTATATGTCGGAACAGCATGGATGTATGGAGAACGTGTTGCAATGACAGCAGGACATTGTGTTTATGATGCAAGTTTAGGCGGTTGGGCAGAATGGGTTAGAATTTATCCGGGAAGTAATGGTGGAACATCACCTTATGGGGTACATTATGCCTCAGTGTTACATACTGATACAAAATATATAGAATCTGAAAATTCTAATTATGATTGGGGATTATTAGAATTTAGTTCTGATATAGGTAGTTCAACGGGATACTTTGGTGCTTCATGGACAACATCAAGTTTAGTTGGAACGGGTATTGTTGTAAGGGGATATCCTGTAGAAAAAAATGCTCAAATGTGGTCAATGTCTGGAAGCATTGCAGCAAGCGGTACATTCAAATTAAGTTACTATATTGATACAACAGGTGGTCAAAGCGGATCGCCGGTATATAAAAATGATGGAAATTATAGGTGTGTTGGTATTCATACAAATTACAATTCGCTTGGATATAATCAAGCAGAAAGGATCGATGAATCATTATTTGATATTATGAATCAGTATAGATAATTTTTAGAGTTAATGTTTGCAAGGATATTTTTTGGATTTTATGATTATGAACAAAGGTAATAAATAAAACTTTCTACGCAGATGTAGTGGGCGACTATATTGGCATAGACAGAGAGGAAAAAGACAAAAATGTATTTATATTGGCAGAAATGCCACAAGAAGCCATTTCCCCTTGTTTATTGTCAGAGCCATAAGGAAAAGAGTGTCAAGGGCGGTCGAAAGACCGCAGAGTTTCCCCTTGATACTCTTTTTTTGTTGGATATCATGTCGGAGGGGAAAATGGCTGTCAGTCCGTTCCGTTACTTCCCCCTGTGCTTCATTGTCCGTTCCGGCGGAAGAAAGTA
>OIOG01000498.1_pt1 | contig 7900 bp, 10 predicted proteins | sample 1585471 | NCBI WGS metagenome assembly OIOG01 (sample SAMN02674699, study PRJEB24791) | human gut metagenome, SKBSTL042 | isolation source: stool | host: Homo sapiens | place: USA
AACGCAGCGTAGCAGCGCTACGCTAAGTGGAATGAGCGGACGCCAGAAAGGAAAAAGCGCAAGCAGATGGTGCAGTTGAATCTGGAAATAGTATTACACGCTGACCGTTTCCCCCGCCTTAATCGTCATGACCTCGCCTTTGTTCTCCACCCAAATGTCGGTGGCGGTCGGGTTAAAGACGATGTGCCCGTCGGCGCTGGTGCGCAGCTGGCGGCTGGCGTTCAGGTAGTCCACAATCTCGATATTTGTCGCGTACCAAATATCCTTCTTGCCGCTCATTTTCTCGCAGAAGGCGCGGATGACCTCCCAGTTGTTATGCTGCTCAAACTCGTAGCTATGTCCCCACAGGTAGAACAGCTTCAGCCCGAATGGCAATTTCCCCGTAAGGAAGCGGTCGCACAGCTCGTCCAGCTTCGGGTCATCGTGATGGCAAGTTGGGTTGAGGCGCAGCCATTCGTTGGGAATCTCAAAGTTGTGGGTGCTGACGACAGTGCGGGCATAAGCAATGCCGCAGGTGCGCAGGGTGTCGACGGCTTCGTCGCTGTATGTGCCGTAAGGGTACGCAAAGCCGCGGACGATTTTGCCAAACAGCTTTTCCAGATTATCGCGGTCAGCAAGAACCTCATAGGCAATGCGCGGCGCGGGAATCGCGGACAGCGACGCATGGGTCAGCGCGTGGGAGGCGACTTCGTGGCGGCCGCCGGCATAGAGCGCTTTAATGGCGGATTCACTCATGCGGCGGTAAATCGTGCCGGCAGGGTAAACCGTGCCTTCTGGGGCAAACCAGCCGCTGTTGAGGTTGAAGGTGGCGAGAATACCGTATTCATCGAGGATGCGGATGAGTTCGATGTCGGTTTCCACGCCATCGTCGTAGGAGAGGGTCAGCGCCTTGCGCAGACCGTAGGGGTAGAGAATCATCATGGGAAAAGACTCCTTTCTTTGTGGGTAATAAATGATTGGCAAAAGAATCTCTTTTGCCTTGGTTATGCGAGTTTATTGGGAAAGTGCTTTTGGGTTGCAGGGGTTCGCGCCTGCGGGCGCACAAAAGGGTCAAGCCTTTTGCTTCCGAGTAAACAGCTTTTTCAGTGCCCACGCGCAGGGCTTTTCAATCAGCAGGGTGATGAGAATCGCGCCGAGGAGGGATAGACCGAAGCAGAGCGCCATGTACTGCCATTGCCACGGCTGTTCTCCGACGCGGTTTGGTTCATTGCTCACGGACGGCGGGATGTGCAGCCGCTTCAGGTGGACAGCAAGGTTCTGATGCAGCAGGTAGTAGTTCATCGAGATGGCGGCAAGCCAGCCCATGACGCGGTTGCCCAGCAGGAAGCGCAGGGGGCGCACGGCGAAGGGGAGCGAGAGCATGAGGCCCGCAATCGTCAGGCAGAGCAGTGGACGGCGCATCATCTGCGCGGCCTGCATGGCAGCTTGTCCGGACGTGTACGCCTGTGCGCGGATGACGCGGAGCATCCCGTAGAGAGAGACGCAGAACACAAGCGTCGCTACGCCCTGCCAGAGCCACTTGCGGCGGCTTTCCGCCGGGTACAGCTGCGTCAGGCGCACATACAAGATGGACGCGCCCATGCCCATTGCGTAAACATCAAGGAAATTCGCCAGCTGATTGACAACCATGTTGTACTCGTCCAGCCGCCATAAACACCAGCCGCGGAACGCAAACGCGACCGCCGCCATGCTCATCAGCGTACCGAGCGGATTCTTCATCGCGCCCTTCGCCAGCAGGGGGAAAATCAGGTACGCCTGCATCTCGATGGCGATTGTCCACGATGCAACGCCAATAGGCGTGGCAATGTAGGTGGCGTAATTGAACGTCTGCGTGAACGTCAGGTGCATGAGGACGTCGCGGACGGCTTCTGATGTGCGCCCGTAGAGGTTGTACGGAATTGCGACGGCGACAAGCATTAGCAGCGTCAGGAAATAATAGCTGGGCACAATGCGCATGATGCGCCGCTGATAGAACGCCTTCGTGTCCGGCACGCGCTCGCCCAGCATCATCGTCCGCGCATACGGCAGGAACAGCAGAAAGCCCGACAGCAGAATTGTGCCGTCAACCGGCATATATCCAGCGCGCAGCAGATAGTCCAGCGAGTAACGGCCAATCGACGGCGTAAGCCACGACTGCTGCCAGAAGTGGTACCAGCTGACAATGAACACCAGCAGCACGCGCAGCCCGTTCAACTCCGGGATTCTGCGGCAGTTCGGGCGATAGGCGGTCATGAGTCCGCCTCCAGCAGGGCACGCATTCCCATCACATAGCCGTAGAAGCCGAAGCCGACAATCTGCCCCCGGCAGGCGCTGGCGGTGACGGATTTGTGGCGGAATTCCTCCCGCGCGTGGACGTTGCTCATGTGGCACTCGATGACCGGCATCGGCACAGACGCAATTGCATCATGCAGTGCAACGGACGTGTGCGTGTACCCACCCGGATTGAACACCGCGCCGCAGAAGCCGTCGAAATACGCCTTTTGCAGCGCATCAATCAGGTCGCCCTCGTGGTTGGACTGCACACAGCGCACCTCCACGCCGAGCTTTTCCGCTTCCGCATGGCACAGCGCAAGCAGATCGTCATACGTCTTTGCGCCATAAACTGCCTTTTCACGCAGCCCAGTCAGGTTGATGTTCGGGCCGTTGAGAATGAGAATCTTTTTCAGTTCGCTCACAGCAAATGCAGCTCCTTCATCAGCGTTTCCGCAAGGTTCGGCGGCATGGAACACCCCTGCCAGATGCTTTCGGCTTCCACCGCCTGCGCAATGAGCATATACAGCCCTGTGCAGGCGGGTGTACCGACCCGTTTTGCGGCGGCGGTCAGTACCGTTTCCGCCGGGTTGAAAATAATGTCCGCTACGCCGTCGGCGCGGGCGACGATGCTGGTCAAGTGCGCCGCATCTATCGGACAGCCCTCGACGCGCGGGTACATCCCGGCAGGGGTCGTGTTGACAATCAGCCCGCCCATATCGGGGAAGCGCGCATAGAAATCGTCGTAGCTGATTTCATCCGCGTGCTTCGGATTTCGGGATACCACCCACGTTTCGCGCGCCCCCATGCGCTCCACGGCGTTCCGGCAGGCGTGCATTGCCCCGCCTGAACCGAGGATGAACACCGGGCGTCCGTCCGGATTCATGTCGAAATGGCGCAGCATCTGCTCAAAGCCGGGGTCGTCCGTGTTGTAGCCGCGGCTTGTCTTGCCCGTCAGCACTGTGTTGACCGCCCCAACCTCCCGCGCAAAAGGGGTAATCTCATCCAGCAGGGGCATCACGTCCGTCTTGTACGGCACGGTGATATTGAAGCCATCCAGCATGCACAGCAGTTCCGGTACAACCGCCGCCAATTCACTGCGCGGAATCTCAATCAGCCGGTAGCTCGCCTCCAGAGAGATTTTCTCCCAAATCGCCTCGTGAATGGGGACGGACAGGCTATGCCCCAGCTTCTCCCCAATCAGGCCGTACTGCTTCATAAACATGCACCTCCGGGCTGCTTTGTTCCCATTATAGCATGATTTAGGCAAGGGGGCAATGCTTGTACAGTTTTTTTCTGTTTTTGCATTTTGGGTGCAACAAATGGCATTTCTGATTCGTCTAATAGGTAACAGGCTGGAAAAGGAGGGAGCGTATGGGCAGACGGCTGATAAGCTGCTGCATGGCGCTGCTAATGCTGGGGTGTGCGCTGGTAGAGGACGAATTGGACATCACTTATCGCTTCGGCAGCCGCGAGGAGCAGAAAATTGCGGTGACGATTGACGACTGCTATCACGCGGAGGATGTTCGGGCGGTGCTGGATATTTTGCAGGCAAACGACGTCCGCGCGACGTTCTTCCCCATCGGCAAGGCGCTCAAGTACGAGGATGCGGCGCTTTGGCAGGAGGTTGTGGCGTCTGGGTGCGAAATCGGCAATCACTCATGGGGACATACTTACCTGACGAAGCTGAGCCGGCAGAAAATCAAGTTTCAGATGCTTCGGACGCAGGAAAAAGTGGATGCGCTGCTGGACTGCCATTATCCCATGCAGGTCATGCGCCCGCCGATGGGCAAGACGAACCAGAAGGTGGAGGAAAGCGTCGCGGCGGTTGGTTATCTGGCAGTGGTCAAGTGGGATGTGAGCGAGACCGACCCGGTAAAGGCGCTGGCGGACGTGCAGAACGGCAGCATCCTGCTCTTTCATGCGCGGAAGAAGGATGCGGAATGTCTGTCCGTGCTGATTCCGCAGCTGGTGGCGGAAGGCTATCAGCTAGTCACGGTGTCGGAACTGCTGGGACTGCCGGAAATTGTATGCAGCGCGGAAAAGTACGTCTATCACCGCCGCGATACGGAGGAAAATATCCGCCCCGATGCTGTTCCCCAGAATTGACAACCCTTCCCCATTCCGGTATAATGAAAGACGGGAAAAGGACGTTTTGCTGTGGCAAAATCAAGCATGAAGAGGAGTGAACCCTGATGAAGAAACGACTGTTGGCGCTGCTGAGCGCCATCGTGCTGATGGGTAGTGTATCGCTGGCGGAAAACACGGAAGAATCGGCGGAAACCCCGGCGACGGCGGAACCGATGGTTTCCCTGCCCATCGATTTCTCTCCCGGTATGCCCGCTGATCCGGACGGCTTTACCCTCGGCGACGGCACTTGGAGCTATGAGGATCCCACCATCAGCGTGCAGGTGACGCAGAAGCGCAAGGCGGAGTGTGACTATTGGGTTGCGCATATCAAGATAGCGGATGCTTCCCAGCTGCGCACCATGTCCGCCGGCGGCTTTGACTCCACCCGCACGGTCAAGGGCACGATTATGGCCAAGCGCAGCAACGCCATCCTTGCCATTGACGGCGATTATTTCTGCTATACCGGCATCGGTTATATCGTCCGGCAGGGCACGGAGTATCTTGACCACCTGCGCGGCGACCGCGACGTTCTCCTGATTGATGAGGACGGCGATTTCCACTATGTCCTCCGCCCCAAGCGCAATTCGCTTGATGGCACGGTGGATGGCAAGAAGGTCATCAACAGCTTCTTCTTCGGTCCGGTGCTGGTGCGCGAGGGCAAAGCGGTGCTGAACCCGATGGCGGAAGGCATGGCGTTCGATGAGCCGCGGCAGCGCATGGCCATTGCGCAGGTTGGCCCGCTGGAATATATGGCGATTTGCTGTGCGTCGCAGGCGCGCGGCTCGATGGGCATGACGCTCCAGCAGTTCGCACGGCTCTGCGCTGATGAGGGCGCGTATATCGCCTATAACCTCGACGGCGGCGACTCCACCATGATGATTTTCAACGGCGAGAAAATCAACGACGTACTGAATGAAAACACCCGCGCCATCTCCGACATCGTGTACTTCGCGTCGGCATGGACAGGTGAGGAGGCTAACGAGTGAATACCGTCTATTGGGTGCTCGTCGCGTTCGGCATCGTTGTGCTGGAGGCGCGTCTGCGCGCCCGGAACGTGCGCTATCTGCCGATTCTGCCCGCTATTGTGCTGGGCGCGGTGCTGTCCAAGGTCACTTATGTGGTGCTGCAATGGCACTATGCGTTCCCGCACTGGGGATGGGGCGCGTTCACTGTCCTTCGGCCGGATACGTTCTGCTTCTTCGGCGGCGCGGTCGGCGTGGTGCTGGGCGTCATCATCAGCGCAAAGCTGACGCATCAGCGCGTCCTGCCCGTGCTGGATGCGTTTGCTCCGGCGGGTGCGCTGCTGGTCGCCATTGCCCGCTTCGGCGAAAAGTATCTGGGCGAAATCGGCACGGCGGGCTTTGAGATGCCCGAGCAACTGGCGTTCTTCCCCTTTGCCCTGACGAACGAGTGGGGCGAAAGCTATCCTGCCATCTTCATGCTGTCCTGCCTTGCGGCGCTCATTGTGGCGATTGTCGGTCTGACCCGCAAGCCCGGCGGACGCGATGGTCAGCTTTTCCTGCGCACCGCGTTTTATCTGGCGCTGCCGCAAATCATGTGCGAGAGCCTGCTGGCGGAGTGCATGAAGTGGGGCTTCGTGCGGGTACAGCAGCTCCTGTGCGCGCTGACACTGCTGGTAATCCTGATTGTGGAGTGCCGCCGTGCGTCGGGTTCGTTGTCCTTCGCGAGGCGCTGGTGGCCGGTTGGCGCGCTGCTTCTGTGTGCGGCAGGGCTGGTCGGCGTGGAGTTCGCGCTGGATAAGTCCGGCTTGCCCGCGTTCGTGGGGTACGGCGCGATGGTGGTGCTGCTGGCACTGATTGCGGCAGCGGAATGCGGGGCGGCGAAAAGGGTGAAATAAAGGAAAGGCTGATTTACTCGCTGTTGTTGCTGAATAAATCAGCTTTTTTGTGTGTTTTCTTTTTCATCAAAGGGTTCATCGTCAAACTCTGGGTCTGGCAGACCTATTCCCTCTAAGCGTGCATAAGGTGAAAATGGGTCATCATCACCTACAAACGATTTGCAATAATTGAGTTCATCTTGAAGATTGTTTCCGAAAGAGTCGGTTTCAAAATGCTTTGCTATCACGCTAAGAACTGCGACATCCATTTCCTGCCGAAAAAGGACTCGTTCTTTGGGAGGAAGCGTGTTGAATTGCTCCATAGAAATATCATTTCTTGTAAGAAGCGTTTCAAAATAAAATGTATACCCTATATCACTTTTAGCTTTTAATAGATAAGGGTACTTTTCGGGTTTGATGAAAGACTTAAAAACGGCTCTTAAATATTTATCTTCTATGCGGTCAACATTGTTATCATATACGCCTGATAAATAGTTTGGGTGAACATTCAGATATTTTGCAATCCTGTCTAAAAGGTCAGGCGGCATTTCCCCGGCATCTAAACACCGACGGATGGTTTTTTCGGTTCTCTCTATCTGTTCATAGGCTTCTCCCAATTTTCGTATACTGCAATTACGCCATTTTAGGACTTCAAAGAAACGCTGCTTGTTTACTGGAACTTTCTGTACGGCTTTGTTTGCCATAGTACTTCCTCCGTTGCGGACATTTATGCCCAAAACGCCGCACCAGTGACTATTGACTGTGCGGACATTCACAGCTATAATATTATAGCAGATGCGGACATAAATGTCCACATAAAGGCGGAAGGAGGCATTCAAATGGAAGCAGAGCGGACGGAACGGCGCGGCGCTATTCAGTGGGTGAAAGAACACAAAACGGTGCTGATTGCTATTGGCATTGGTGCAATCGGAACATTTTTTGTCGCGAAAAACTGGAACTCAATCAAGGGACTTTTCAAGGCAAGCGAATCAGCTCCTTGCGCCATCGAAAAAGCGGCAACAGCTGTGAAGGAAACTGTTGTTCCGACAATCCCCAAGGATGTTCTGGATAATCTTACCGGGAATAAGCTGACCGCGAGAGCGCTGGGCGACAAAATGGGGTGCACCGCACAGGAAATCAACAAACGTATTTGTACAGCTGGTCTGGCAGTAAAGCACCCTTGCGGCGGATATATTATGACAGAAGCTGGGCGGCTGCTCGGAGAAGAAACGGTGAAAACCACAAAGTATGATTATACTTTCTCCAACATCGAATGGGACGAGAAAATCCTTGAATTGCTGTTTAACAAAGAAGAATTGCTGGAAATTGCTGCAAAAGAGGAAAGGATGCAGCAAATTCTTGCCAAATCAGCTTAATAGACTATACAAAAGACAGGGCGTCCCTCTTCATTCCGAGAGAGACGCCCTGCATCATATACGGAATTACCCAATATTTCAGGTTGAATTTGACGGTAAATTCGGGTATAATACAGACGAAGGGAGTTGATAACATGACGAACATCGTCCCTATTTCTGACTTGAAGAACTATACCGAGGTTCTCAGCCATTGCGATAACGGTTCGACCGTCTACCTCACCAAGAACGGACGCGGCAAATATGTAGTACAGAGCCTTGCAGAGCATGAGAAACTTCAAGATCGGAAGAGCGTCGTGTAGGGAAAGAG
>OIOG01000507.1_pt1 | contig 7764 bp, 6 predicted proteins | sample 1585471 | NCBI WGS metagenome assembly OIOG01 (sample SAMN02674699, study PRJEB24791) | human gut metagenome, SKBSTL042 | isolation source: stool | host: Homo sapiens | place: USA
AAAGAGGCGGTGTACATCTACGTCCAGAAGAATCAGGCCTATCTGCTGAACGAGAGCATGGATGCCGCATGGAGCCTGCTGGGCAGTGCCCTGCCCGCCGCCAGCCTGCACGACTGCCGGAAGTAAGGAAGATTTTTTATAATTTGCAGAACAGCCAAGCCGACAGGCTTGGCTGTTCTGCTTTTTTTCACGCAGGGACAAAACAAAAACCCACGCTGCGGCAAAGCAAAAGCGCAGCGTGGGTACGGAAATAGCGTTATAACATTTTAGCGGGCGAGGGTGTACTTGTGCAGGGTCTTGCGCACTGCGCCGTTACCGGCGTACAGCTCCTTGACCATGCCCTCGATCTTTTCGCCCAGACCGACGGCGTACAGATCCACACCGAACACATCGGCACGGCTGTACAGAGCCTTCAGGCAGCTGAAGTCCTGCTCGCCTTCTTTGACCTGCAAGGGGCTGACGATGGCCTGCAGCTCAGCCAGCAGCGGATCGGGAGAGATCTCGAAGGGCTGGCCGTTGTCGTCGATGCCCTTCAGGTAGCGGGCATAACCTGCCAGCACCAGCGGGATCAGCACGAGGTTGGACTTGTCCAGACCGCGCTCCTCGTAAGCCTTGATGGTCTCGCCGAAGCGGATCGCCAGCTTCTGGGAGGTATCGGTAACGATACGCTGGGGAGCATCAGGCATGAAGGGGTTGGGCAGACGGCGGTTGATGACAGCGCCGATGAACTCGTAGGGGTTCAGCACGCCGGGATCAACGACCACGGGCATCGCCTCGATATAGCCGACCTTCTGGATGAAGGAGCGCAGATCCTCGTCTGCCATCTCGGCAGAGATGAGGGTGTAGCCCAGCATACAGCCATAGATAGACATGGCAGTGTGCAGGGGGTTCAGGCAGGTGCAGACCTTCATCTTCTCGATCTTGTCCACGGTCTCGCGGTCGCAGTACAGCACACCGCCCAGCTCCAGCGGAGGACGGCCGTTGGTGTAGTGATCCTCGATGCACAGGTACTGGGTCTCTTCGGCGTTGACGAAGGGAGCGGTGAAGGTGTGCTTCTCGGTGACGATGGTGTAGTTGTCCTCAAAGCCGTCGTCGGCCAGCATCTGCTGGACCTTGGCATCCGGGCGCGGGGTGATCTTGTCGATCATGCTCCACGGGAAGGTGATCTTGGTCTCGTCCTGCACATAGGCCAGGAACTCGGCGGGCACCAGACCCTGCTCCACCCACTTTGCAGCGTAGGCGTGGACAGCGGTCTTGACCTTATCGCCGTTGTGGGAGCAGTTATCCATGCTCTGGACGGTCAGGGGCAGCTTGCCGGCCTTGAAGCGCTCGTACAGCAGAGCAGTGACCTTGCCCATGGCCAGCACGGGGGTCAGGCCGCGCTCCAGATCAGCAGGAGCAACGCCGTAGCCCTTCTCGGTGATGGTGAAGGAGATCATCTGCAGGCTGGGGTTCTGGAAGATCTCGACCAGACGGGCCCAATCCTCGCCAAAGGAGTAATCAGCCTTCAGGCTCTCAGTCACGGAAGCAATGACCTTCTTCTCGATGTCGCCGGTGGACTTCAGGCAGACCAGCAGGCTCAGGTTATCGTAGGGCTGGTAAGCCTTGTCGATGATCTCGTAGTCGAAGCTCTCAGCCACGATGACGCCGCGGTCGTACTTGCCGCTGTTCAGTGCATCGTTCAGCACGGCAGCGGGGAAAGCGCGGAAGATGTTGCCGGCACCGAAGTGCACCCAAGTGGGCTCGGCGTGAGTCTTGGCCTTCACAGCCTCAATGTCGAATTTGGGCAGCTCGTAGCCCTTTTCTGCCCACTCGGCGGACAGATTGCCGTTTTTAATATCAGACAGCTTCATAGTAATCAGCCCTTCTTTTCTTCATCCAGACGGTCCAGCAGATCCCAGATACCCAGCATATACTGGATGCCCAGAGCACGGTCATACTTGCCATAGCCGGGGCGGCAGACGCCGGGGCCTTCCTCCCACAGCTGACGGCCGTGGTCGGGACGGATATAGCCCTCAAAGCCGCAGTCATGGTAAGCGCGCATCACCTCAATGATGCCGGTCTCGCCGCAGCAGTCGCGGTGAGCAGCCTCGGAGAAGTCGCCGTTGGGGAAGTGGTGGATGTTGCGGATGTGACCAAAGGCAATGCGGTCGCAGTGCTTGCGCACGATCTCGGCACAGTTGTTGTTGGGGTTTGCGTTCAGGCTGCCGGTGCACAGGGTCAGGCAGTTGTACGGATCATCCACCATGCTCAGGAAGCGGTCGATGCTCTGGGCATCCACCAGCAGACGGGGCAGGCCGAAGATGTCCCAAGGGGGATCGTCCATGTGGATGGCCATCTTGATGTCGCACTCGCGGCAGGTGGGCATCAGAGCTTCCAGGAAGTACTTCAGGTTCTCCCACAGCTTCTCCTTGGTGACAGGGGCGTAGGCCTTGAACAGCTCGTCCAGCTTTGCCATGCGCTCCGGCTCCCAGCCGGGGAAGGTCATGTTGTACTTCTCGGTGAAGGACATGATATACTCAGCCATGGCCTTGTAATCGCCCTTGATCTTGTCCTTCTCGTAGAACAGTGCGGTAGAACCGTCGCCTACCGGGTGGAACAGGTCGGTGCGGGTCCAGTCGAAGATGGGCATGAAGTTGTAGCAGATGACCTTGACACCGAACTTGGACAGGTTGCGGATGCACTGCTTGTAGTTCTCGATGTACTTGTCGCGGGTGGGCAGGCCGATCTTGATGTCGTCGTGGACGTTGACCGACTCGACGACGTCCATGTCGAAGCCATAGGCGTGGATCTGGTCTGCGACCTTCTGGATCTCGTCGATTTCCCAGATCTCGCCGGGCATCTTGTTGTGCAGTGCCCAGACGATGCTGGTCACGCCGGGGATCTGCTTGATGTCGCTCAGGGTGACGGGGTCGTTGCCCTCGCCATACCAGCGCCAACCCATTTTCATAGGCATAGAGAAGTTCCTCCTGTCGTTATTTATCATGTGGCACGCGCAGTACGCCTGCACGCTCTTCTTGCTTATATTCTAATATATCAGTTTTAAAATAGCAATACGCACAATGCCATTTTTTTGTGTTTATTCTTGTATACTTTACACAAAAACGGCAAAATGCCAGTTTTTTAACAAGGTTTTTGGACAGTGTGCTGCTCCCTTTCCAATCTTGTCCTGCTTTTCCGGCTGGTGCGGCTTTTTGAGCAGTTTGCGCAAAAATACGCCCTGCTTCCGTTAAAAGTCCGTTCTGTGGTACATTTGCCCTGTTATACTGCAATTACACCGAGGGACGGCAGCGTCTCCCTCATCAACTGGAAAAGAGAGGCATACTATGAACGAAAGCAACTTTGTGGTAAAGACCATCTTCCACGCCTGCGGCAGCTCCAAGGTACTTACCGAGAACTATTTTGCCACCCGGAAGGAGGCTGAGGAATTCTGCGCCCTGACCGACTACGCCATGAAGCTGAACTACGGCGCAGAGCAGCAGCTGGTGACCACCGAGATCGTAGAACTCTGACCCCGCCCGGCACAAAAAGCAGCCGGTTGACAATTCCTTAAAAAACCTTTATATTCAAGACACGCAGCGCTCCGCGAAAACTGCCGGGCGCACCATCTGGTTCTATATATAAAGGAGGATCCGCTATGGTTTCACCTGACAAGTACATCGCCGGGCGTTTCGCTGCCGATTGGATCGCGGCATATCCCGTGGTCTCCGACCTCTGCGCCCTGAAGGAGACTGCATGGGTAAACCCGGACAAGCTGCCCTTTGCACAGGCTGCGGCTGCCTGTCCGCTGACCCTTGCCGACATCGAGGATGCCGCCGCGCGGCTGGAGCGTTTTGCCCCCTACCTTGCCGCCGTCTTTCCTGAAACTGCTGCGACCGGCGGCATCATTGAATCCCCTGTCCGACCCATCCCCCGGATGCAAAAGGTGCTGGAAGAGCGCAGCGGCACCCCCATCGCCGGACAGATATGGGTCAAGCTGGACAGCCACCTGCCTATTTCCGGTTCCATCAAAGCCCGTGGCGGCATTTACGAGGTGCTGAAAACCGCCGAGGACATTGCTCTGCACAGCGGGATGCTGCACCTTACCGACAACTACGCCGTTCTGGCAGAAGAGCGTTTCCACAAGCTGTTCTCGCAATACTCCATTGCGGTGGGTTCCACCGGAAATCTGGGGCTTTCCATCGGCATCATGAGCGCAAAGCTGGGGTTTCAGGTCACCGTACATATGTCCGCTGACGCGCGGCAGTGGAAAAAAGACCTGCTCCGCAGCCGGGGCGTCAAGGTGGTGGAATACGCCTCCGATTACAGCATCGCCGTGACCGAGGGGCGCAAACTGGCGGCGGGCGACCCCTACTGCCATTTTGTGGATGACGAAAACTCCAAGACTCTCTTTCTAGGCTATGCCGTAGCCGCCCTGCGGCTGAAAAAGCAGCTGGACGCGCAGGGCGTCACCGTGGATGCAGAGCATCCCCTCTTCGCCTATCTGCCCTGCGGCGTGGGCGGCGGCCCCGGCGGCGTGGCCTTTGGCCTGAAGATGCTGTTCGGCGATGCCGCACATTGCTTTTTTGCCGAGCCCACCCACTCCCCCTGCATGATGCTGGGCATGGCTACCGGCGAAAACAGCAGCGTCTGTGTGCAAGACTTTGGCATCGACAACCGCACCGCCGCCGATGGTCTTGCCGTGGGGCGTGCTTCCGGCTTTGTGGGCGGGTTGATGCGCCCCTTTATGAGCGGCTGCTACACCCTGCAGGACGAGCGGATGTATACCCTTCTGGCACAGCTGGCAGATGCCGAAGATCTTTACCTTGAGCCCAGCGCTCTGGCGGGAATGTATGGCCCGGTGCTCACCCAGCCCGGGCAGCTGCTTGGCGCTTACACCGAAGCTGCCCTGCCCGCCGGTACGCTGGCAAACGCCACCCATCTGGTCTGGGCCACCGGCGGGAGCATGGTCCCCCGGGAAGAAATGCAGCGCTACTACGCAAAAGGCAAGGCGCTGGCACAGAAATAAACAAAAGCCGCCTTTCGTGCCAAACAGCACAAAAAGCGGCTTTTATCGTCTTATTTCAAGAGCAAAGAGCCTTGCGGAAGCTTATTCCGGCAGGTCCTCTTCGTTCTCCAGAGAGTGCCAGACGTTCTGGACGTCGTCGTTGTCCTCCAGAGAATCCAGCAGCTTGCCCATCAGCTTCAGCTGATCGGGGTCGGTCAGGCGGGTGGTGGTCATGGGCACCATGGCCAGATCGTCGGACAGGATCTCGTAACCCTTCTCTTCCAGAGCCTTGACCACGGCAGAGTAGTTCTCGGGATCGGTGGTGACCTCGGCTGCGTCCTCGCTGGCATCAAAGTCCTCGGCACCGGCATCCAGAGCGTCCATCATGGCTTCGTCGGCGTCCTTATCCTCCAGAGAGATGTCAATGACGCCCTTCTGGTTGAACAGGAAGGCCACGCAGCCCATAGCGCCCAGATTGCCGCCGTTCTTATCGAAGTAGTGGCGCAGGTCGGCAGCGGTACGGTTGCGGTTGTCGGTCAGGGTCTCCACCATGACTGCCACGCCGCCGGGGCCGTAGCCCTCGTAGGTGATGGCCTCGAACTCGGTCTTGTCGCCGCCCTCGGCCTTCTTGATGATGCGCTGGATGTTATCGTTGGGCACGCTCATGCGCTTTGCCTTGGCGATCAGGTCTGCCAGCTTGCTGTTGGAAGCCGGGTTGGGGCCGCCGTCACGGACGGCAACGCTGATCTCGCGGCCGATCTTGGTAAAGACCTTGGCGCGGGCGCCGTCAGTCTTTTCCTTCTTGCGCTTAATGTTGTTCCATTTGCTATGTCCAGACATGGGAAAGAGCCTCCTGTATATTCTCAAATCTCCGCCTGCGGGCAGACGGGCTGTGGTCGCCCGCTTGTGGCAGCACACAAAATCTAACTCTGTTATTTTATCACAATCCACCGGCGCGTTCAAGCCTGAAAAGCCTGATTTTCGCCCGGATGCGTGTAAATCTGCGGTTTACAGCAGCCGCAGTGCCTTGGGGTAGTGGTTTTTCACCCGCCCGCCGGACACCTTGCCGCCGCCCAGCGGCCAGCCGTCCACGGTCACGCAGCACCAGCCGTCCGCTGCCGTGCGGGCTTCCACCTCGCGGCCGGAGAGATACTCGGTGCAGCGGCAGTCGGCAAGGGTCAGCTGCTCGCAGTTCGTGCACAGGCTGCCAAAGGCCGTGAACAGATGATGCTCCGGCACAAAGCGTCCCTTCTGCACACTGCCTACGAACACCCCCGCCCGCAGCACATGAAGCCCCGTCTGCGGGAAAGCCACCGGCAGCAGCACACCGCCGCCGTGCACCACAGCCGGGCGGTCAACCAGCGCCGGGAAATACTGCCTGGCAAACGCGTGCCATGCTGCAAGGCTCTGGGCAGGACTTGTCTCCCCTGCCTGTGCTTCGCGGCTGCGCTTGTCACCCTGCACCGCTTCCCGGCAGGCACGGGCATTCTCGCGGCGGGCACTGCGGGCATCCGGGGCCTTGGCAGGCTTGCCGCCCTTCCCCTTGGCCTTTTTGCCCGCAGCTTCCGCTGCTGCCAGCCAGAGCTGTTCTTCGGCAGTGTACTCGCCCTCTGCGGGCAGAACGCGCGGAGTGCCAGCTTTGACGAGCCGGGCCATAAAGTGGCCCTCGCCGCCCTGACAGGGCCAGATACGGCGCACCTTGCTCACATCCAGCGGCAGGCCGCCGGTGCGGTTGGCTTCGCCCTCACTGCCAAAGGTGTAGTCCACATTTCCCAAGGCATCCGCAAGGGTGAACTCCGGGTGGCGCTGCAGGAACGCCGCCACCTGTCCCTCGTCCTCCTCGGGTGCAAAGGTGCAGGTGGAATACACCAGCTGCCCACCGGGGGCCAGCGCAGCGGCGGCGCAGTCCAAGATCTGTGCACCCAGCTCAGCGCACTGCTTTACCAGCGCTTCACAGTGCTGCTGACGGGCCACCGGCTCCTTGCGGAACATTCCCTCGCCGGAACAGGGCGCGTCCACCAGAACGCGGTCAAAAAACTCCGGCAGGGCATCCGCAATGCGGGCGGGCGTCTCATTGAGCACCACCGCATTGGACACGCCCATGCGTTCCAGATTGCTTTTCAGGATATCCGCACGAGCTGCAACGTATTCGTTGCTCACCAGCACACCCCGGCCCTGCAGCGCCGCCGCCAGCTGGCTGCTCTTGCCGCCGGGGGCCGCGCAGGTATCCAGCACCCGCATCCCGGGCCGGACCCCCAGCAGGGGCGCGGCACTGGAAGCGGAAGGCTCCTGCGAGTAGAACACGCCCGCATGGTGGTACGGATGCCGCCCGGGCCGGAATTTCAAATCATCCGGCTGATGCACCACGAATGCCGCCTTGCAAAAGGGCGATGCTTCCAGTGGGAAATCGGCTTTTGCGGCAAACTGCTCCGGTGAGCTGCGCAGGGCCGACACCGTTACGCCGCGCTCCGCCGTTTCCTGCGGGGCTGCATACAGGACATCGAACCGGTCTCCCAGCAGAGCGCGCTCCCGCTGTTCAAAATATTCCATGGGCATTCTGCATTCCTCCTGTGGGATGTATAAAGCCGCCGTCTGCGGCCAAACTAGGTCTTGTGAGGGGCACACCGCCCCGCACGGAAAACCGAAAGGAGATCATTCACTATGGCAACCGAAAACCGCAGCAATAACTGCAAGAATCAGACCTCGAACCGCACGTCCAACCAGACCACCAACAGCGCCACCAACGAGCACAAGCACCCCAACCAGTACACCAAGGG